>QFCS01000685.1_pt1 | contig 166751 bp, 152 predicted proteins | sample 3576561 | NCBI WGS metagenome assembly QFCS01 | reverse complement strand
TGGCCTGCCCGGAGGGACTCGAACCCCCGACCTGCTGCTTAGAAGGCAGCTGCTCTATCCAGTTGAGCTACGGGCAGTGCGGTGCGGGTGCCGCTGGAAAAAAGGCCCACGGGGGTGGGCCTTTGTTCTTGGTGTGAAATGGTCGGAGCGGCGGGATTCGAACTCGCGACCCTCTGCTCCCAAAGCAGATGCGCTACCAGGCTGCGCTACGCTCCGACAAGGCGCGGATTCTAACCGCAGGCACAACTGGGCTTTCCTCTGATGGCTCGCCAGGCGGCTTAGGCCGCTGGCACGCGCCCGCGCCGCAGGACCGCCAGCAGGCCAGTGCCGAGCAGCGCGCACGCCAGGGAGAAGGCGGCAAAGGGCAGGGCCAGGCTGTCGAACTGGTTGACCACGAACACCCCGGTGGCGCCCAGCGCCATCTGGCCGAAGCCCGCCATGGCGGCAGAGACCCCGGCGGCGTGCGGCGCGACGCTGGTGGCCCCGGTCAGTGCCAAGGGCAGGCAGGCGCCGCTGGCCAGCGCGTAGATCAGCATGGGCCCGACGAGCCGGGCCACCGTCAGTTGCTCGGCCAGCAGCAGTGTGAGTGCCAGGCCGACGATCGCCAACACGCTGGCGAGCAGCAAGGCGCCGTCCAGTCCCAGCCGATGCGCTGCGCGCGAGGCGAGCAGGCCTCCAGCCACGATCGGAACACCCAGCAGCAATTGGCAGAAGCCGTAGGCCGCCGGGCTCATGCCCAAGCCGCCGATGAGCAGCGGTGGCGCCACGGACAGAAAAACCATGAGGCCCACGCCGAGCAGGCCCATGTTGGCGACGTAGGCTACGTAGGTGGGGCTGCGCAGCAAGGCGGCATGCCGGCGGGCCACGGCCCGCGTGCCATCGGCCAGGCGGCGCTGAGGCGGCAGTGTTTCGGCCAGGCGCATCCATTGCCAGACGAACATGGCTGCGCCGTAAGCGGTGCAGAAGAAAAATACCGCACGCCAGCCCCAGCCGCTGACCAGCAGTCCAGCCACCAGTGGCGCCAACGCCGGCACCACGGCCAAGGCCAGCGTCACGCGCGTCATGGCGTGGACGGCCGCTGGCCCCTGGTAGGCGTCACGCACCGCGGCGCGCGGCACCACCAGCGCGGCACAACCACCCAGAGACTGGCAGATGCGGGCCGCGATCAACCCAGGCATGTCCTGCGCCAACGCCGCGCCCAGGCTGCCGCCCACGAACATCGCCGTCGAGGCCAGCAGCACCGGGCGGCGGCCCAGTCGGTCGGACAGCGGACCCAGCACCAGCTGCGCGAGGGCATAGCCCAGCAGGTAGAGCGACAGGGTGAGCTGCACCATGGAATGCGGCGCCTCGAAGCTGGCACCAATGGCCGGCAGGGCCGGCACGATGACATTCAGGCCCAGAGGGGCGATCGCCGTCACACAGAAGAGCAGGCCGAGCGGCGCCGCGGCCGGGGCCGCGGCGGGATCAGGCCGCATGGGTCGGGTTCACACCGAGCGCGGCAGAGACCCCATCCGCACCCCGGTTCACGGCTTCGCGCGCGACCGACAGCAGCCGGCCATTGCGGATGAAGCCATGCGGCACGCCTTCATGCACCTGCAAGCCCACCGCCACGCCCCGCGCCACCAGCCGCTCGCGCAGCCGGCGTGAATCGTCGAGAAGGGGATCCAGGCTGGCTGCGTGCAACTGAACGGGCGGCAGGTCGTCGAGCCGGGCGTCGAGCGGCGCGGCGCGCCAGTCGGTGCGCTGCTGCTCGTTGGCGAGGTAGTGGCTGCGGATCCAGTCGATCTGACCGATCGACAGGCCGAAGGCCCCCGAGCCCAGGCGCCGCCAGGAATCGGTGTCGGTCTCCCAGGAGAAGACGCCGTAGTAGAGCAGCAGGAACTTCAGCGGCGAGGCCCCGGCATCGCGCAGCGCACAGGCCGCCGCCAGCGCCAGGTTGGCGCCAGCGGAGTCGCCGCCAGCGGCCAGGGCATCGCCCTGCACGCCGTGGGCCGTGCCATTCGCCGCAAAGTGGCGGATGACCGCCACCGCTTCGTCGAACTGCACCGGAAAACGCGACTCGGGTGAGCGCCGGTAGTCCACGTTGATCGCGGCAACGCCGCTGCGGCGCACCATCTCGCGCATCATGCCGCGCCATTCGTCGACACGGCCGAGTGCGAAACCACCGCCGTGGAAATACACCAGCGCGGGTACCGGCGCCCGCGCGCCGTCGGGCCGATAGACCAGGCAGCGGATCAGACCGTGCGGACCTGGCACCATCACCTCGGTCTCGTCTTGCAGCGCTTGGCTGTTTTCGCACAGGTAGGCGCCGATCGCGTCGTAGGCCGCTCTCGACTCGGCCAGCGGCGCCTGCTCCAGCACCGGCGCCACCAGTCCGCGCGCGCGCAGCGCCGCGCCGAGGACGGCCACCTCGGGGTGAACCCAGGGATCGGTTTCGTCGCTCACACCGTCACGCCCATGAACTCCGTGCCGATCTTCTGGTAGCGGTGGATCACGTCCATGCCGAAGCGTTCGACCATCATCTTGCTGTCCTCGGGACCGACCGCGATGTCGTTGAAGTCCTCGTCGCCCTGGCCCGTGATGAGCACCAGCAGCAGTGCGTCCTCGTCGTCCATGTTGGTGAAGTCGCGGCACACGCCGGGCGGCACGGCGATCATGTCGTAGGGTTTGAGGACGGTCTCGTGCTCACCCCTGTCGCCCCAGCGGATGCGAAAACGCCCGGTCAGGCACATGAAGGTCTCGTGCGTCTTGAAGTGCGCGTGCAGCAGCGGCTTGTCCCCCGGTGGGCAGCGGGCGATGATCACCGACAGACCCTTTTCGCCCGCGATGGCGGGCTTCTGCGCCATCGGGCCGCCTTGGCCTTCGGGGGCCATCAGCAGATACAGGGTCTTGGCGGCCATCAGCTCGTAGGCTTCGCGCGGAATGCCGGTCTCGCTCTGGTACATCGCGCTCTGCGGCTGCAAGGTGTCGAAGCGGGCGATGCGCGACTCCATCTGCTCGGGCGATACCGACACGGTTGTCATGGTGCTCAATGGGAAATCCTCCAGGTTCAGCGGATGAAGGCCGTGGCCATCCACGGCATGGCAATCACCATCAGCGCCACGGCCAGCATGACGGCGGCGAAAGGCAGCGTCCCCATGAAGATGTCGTTTAGCGAGATGGTCTTGTCATTGATCGAGGCCTTGACGATGAACACGGCCATGCCGAATGGCGGCGTGAGCAGTCCGATCTCGACCACGATCACGGTGATCACGCCCAGCCACACCACGTCGACCTGGAAGGCCTGGAAAACGGGCAGAAACAGCGGGACGCAGATCAGCAGGATGGACGCGGAGTCCATCAAGGTGCCCAGGATGAGCAGCACCAGCAGGTAGACCACCATCAGCGCCGCGAAGCCCAGGCCGGCAGCCTGGATCTCCTGCGCGAGGTACATCGGCAGCCCCGACACCGACAGCATGCGCGAATACACGTTGGCTGCGATGATCAGCAGGATCAGTGAGGAAGTGACGTGGCCGGTCTCGGTGAGCAGCCGCCACAGGCCCTTGGCGCTGAGCCGCTTCTTGGCCAGGGCGATCACCAGCGCGCCAAGCGCGCCCACCGCGCCCGATTCGGTGGCCGTGAAAACGCCGCCGTACAGGCCGCCGAGCACCAGGACGATCAGGAGCACGATAGGCAGAACCATGCCCATCATCTGGCCCGTGCCCAGGCGCTCCCGGATCACGGCCTGCGGGCCGTTGCCGAACCGCTCGGGCTGGCGGCGCGCGCGCCACCAGATCAGCGCCGCGTAGGCCACCGCCAACACGATGCCCGGGATGATGCCGGCGAGGAACAGATCGCCGACCGAGGTGTTGGTCACCAGGCCGTAGATGATGAAAAGCACGCTGGGCGGGATCAGCATGCCCAGCACGGAACTGCCCGCCACCACGCCCACCGCGAAACGCTTGTCGTAGCCGTAGCGGATCATCTCCGGCACCGCCAGCTTGCTGAACACCGTGGCCGCCGCCACGCTTACCCCGGTGATGGCCGCGAAGATGGCGTTGGCCATCACCGTGGCGATCCCCAGATTGCCCGGCAGTCGCCGGAACGCCTGGTGGGCCACCGCGAAGCTGTCCTTGCCCAGGTCCGCGATCATCACCAACAGACCCATCAGGACGAACAGCGGTATCACACCGAAGACGTAGGCCTCGATCGAATCCGTGGCGGCAAAGGCCAGCATGGTGCCGGCCAGTTCGAGGTTGTCGCGGATCAGCCAGATCCCGGCGAAGGACACGACGATCATCACGATCGGCACGTGCATGCCGCTGTAGACCAGCAGCACCAGGAACAGGATGGACCACAGGCCGATGGCGGTGCCGCTCATGTCCGCTCCTTGCGCATGGCCGCCAGGTGCTTCCAGGCGATCAGCAGGAATTGCAGCAGCATGGCGGCGCAGCCCGCGATCATGATGGCGCGCACCGGCCACTTGGGCAGAGAGAACACCGCCGGGTTGCCATAGGCGTCGCCGCTGGCGAGCGCGCGCTGCAGAAACGGTACCGTGGCGTACAGGATGACGCCGAAGGTCACGGCTCCCAGCACGTGGAAGAAGACCTGCAGCGCGTGGTAGGCCCGTGGCGCCCGCCTCTCCAGCAGGCGCAGCAGGGCGTCGGCCTGAATGATGCGTCCGGCGCGCAGGGTGTCGGCGAACTGCAGGAAGACGATCGCCGCGATCGAGGCGATGACCATTTCGGTCACGCCGGTCAAGGGGCGGTTGAAGGCGAAGCGCCCGATCACATCGGCATTGACCACGATCATGATGAAGGCGATGAGCACGGTGCCCGCGGCATTGAGCGCCGAACAGAGCCAGCCGAGCCAGCGCTCGACCGTGCCATCCGCTTCGATGGTGTCGGGCGCGGACGGATCGTCCGCCTCCCCGTGAAGGTCCAACTGGGCCACGGCGCGCTCAGGGTCGGGTCCAGTCGCGCGCCGGCTGGGCGCCCGCCTTGCGCAGGCCGTCCACATAGGTGCGCAGCACCTCGCGCGCGGGCAGACCCTTGGCTTCCAGCGGAGCGGCCCAGCGCTCAGCGATGTTGGGCAGCGTGTTGGCCCATTTCGCCTTTTCTTCCGCACTGAACTCCACCACCGTGGCGCCGTGCTTGGTCATGAGCTGGAGGGCGGCATCGGTCTCGCGCTCGATGCGGGCAACCATGGATTCCTGGTGCGCGTCCGAGGCGCGCTGGATGGCCTGGCGCACCTCGGTCGGCAGGCGGTCCCAGCTGCTTTTGTTGAAGACGATGTCAAATGCATTGATGGCGCCGAACCCGGTCTTGATGATTTGCGGGGCCACCTCGTACATCTTGCCAGCGGCCGACAACATGGCCGAGTTGATGGCGGCCTCATAGACGCCTGTCTTGATGTCGTTGTAGGCCGTGCCCATCGTGGCCGCCACCGGCGTGGCGCCGGTGCCCTCGAGCCAGAGGGTGTTGGACGCGGCGGCCGCGATCTTCATGCCCTTGACGTCGCTCACGCTCTTCACCGGCTTGCTCGCGATCAGCAGGTAGCTGTCGAAGGAATAGCTGGTCAGGTAGACCAGGTTGAGGTTCGCCCAGGACTTCTGCATCGCCGGCATGGTCTTCTGCATGTCGTGCAGCACTCGGGTGGCAATGCGCGGGTCGTTGGTGGCGAAGGGAGCGGCCGACACCACGTTCTGCAGCGGCAGGCGGGCGGGCTCGAACAGGTGCACCACATGGCCCATGTCCGCGATGCCCGTGGATACCGCATCGAGCATGTTCGGCATGGTGGCCAGCGTGCCACCCACCGCCACGTTCCAGTCCACCCGGTGCCTGGAGCCGGCTTTCTCCAGCTCCTTGTTGACATTGGGCAGGAAGGTTTTGATCTGCTCATCGGTCCAGGCAAAGGTCGCCGGATAGCCCGAGGCAAAGGTGAGCTTGTGGGTGACGGTCTGCGACTGGGCGGCACCCGTCGATACGAGCAAGGCCAGGCCCAAGGCCCCAACGAGGGATTGAATCTTCACGCTGTCTCCTAGTGTTTTGATAGCGGGGTGCGCCAACCCCGAGCCGACGTTAAGCGCTGTGACCAGGGCGCGCAACCGCATCGCCGCCAATACCGACATTGCCGCCATCAATGGCGCGCAAGGCGATCTCATCCTGCGCCGGATCGAAGCGGAACCCAGGCACGCGGGCGTGCTGGTAGAAGCCCGAGTCCTGCACGACCAGGCTTAGCATGGTGGTCGGGCCGCGGTTGTGATGCGAATGCGGTTGCCCCGCGGGCGTGACCATCACGCCCCAGGGTGCCCAGTCGAGGCGTTGTCCACCCACGAACGAGCTGCAGCTTTCGCCCTGCAGGCTGAGCGTGATGGCCGCGCCATTGTGGCAATGCGTGCGCTGGTCCCGCCCCGCTTCCAGCGTATTGATGTTGGCGATGAAGAACGGCGTGGTGAGGTGCTGCGCCTGCAGGGAGTCGCGGGTGAAGATCACCGCGCGACCCACGGCCTCTTGCCGTTCCGCCAGTTGGTCCAGCCGCTCCATCTCACTGGCCTGCGCCGCGGCGGTGTAGTGCACGGCACTGGGCTTGTCTTCCAGCAGCGCGCGCACGCCCAGCCAGCGCCACAGCGGCTCGTCGCTCACGCAGAAAAGCAATGCGTTCTGCTGCGCCACATGCCGGATGCCGGCCGCCGCGGGCAGAACAAGCACGTCGCCCTCCTGCCAGGTGATGTCTTCATTGCCCGCGAACGAGCGGCCCCTGCCGCGCAGCACCTGGCAAATGCTGGCCAGTGCCGGCCCTTCCTGCTCTAAGGGGTCGCCGGGGCTGAGCTGCAGGTACCGCGCGAGCATGGTGTGCGTGGTGGCGGGGAACGGCAGCCCCAGTGCCGCCGCGCGGTCCAGCGCCACGGCGCGGCTGCGCCGCACCTCGTCCGGCGACAGCACCAGGCGGCGCTCGGCCTCGAAGGTCTGGGCCACGTCCGGTGGTGTGTGGTCCTGGAAGTGGTTGAGGGGAATGTGGTACCGGGCCCGTTCGGTTGCGCGGTGCATGTGGCTAGCTGGCCGCCTTGTAGATGCCCGCCTCGATCAGGCGTTGCACGCCTTTGGGGGATATCTCTGCGGCCGGCGCGTTGCCGCCGATCATGCCGAGCAAGAGGCCTTCGGGTTCCCCCAAGGGCGCTTCGACGCATTCGAACCGCCGTTGCACGCCCACGGGCAAGGCGATGAAGTCCAGCGGCTCCAGCAGCACGTGGGCATCGCCCTCGGCGCCTTCCCATTCCACTTTCCAGCGGCCCTTCATCGCCATGAAGGTCTCCACCGTGTCGTGGGTGTGCATCAGAACGCCCTTGCCCGGCGCGGCCTGGATAAACGACACACCGAAGCCCGCGGTGAGGTGGGAGACCTTGGCGCGCGCCTTGTCGCCAAAGGGTGAGAACTGGCCTTCGCCACGTGGTTGCTCAAAGCCCAGCACGTTCAGAAAGGCCCGCCGGCATTCAGGCAATTGCATATCAGGCAGTCCTTCCTCGCAGCGAGAAAGCTCGGAGAAACGGGCCACGCAACGCTGCATGTCCTGGTGCGTGGGGCGGACGGTGTCGATGCTCATGGGGTGCCTTCTCTATATAGTCGGTCGCAGGGAGCGGTGAATTCCCATTGCATCACCCGAGCGCGGCCTGGGACAAGCAAGCACATGCAATGCGCACATTGATGACCGATATGGAGACCCGCGGATGAATCGCAACCACATCAACCTGCTCGTCTGCCTGGACGCGTTATTGAGCGAGCGCTCGGTGACGCGTGCTGCGCAGAAGCTGGAGATGAGCCAGCCGGGTATGAGCAACGCCTTGTCCCGCCTGCGCCAGTTGACTGGCGACCCTTTGCTGATCCGAACGCCTCAGGGCTTCAAGCTCACCGAGCGGGCGGAAACGTTGATCGACAAGGTGCGGGCGAGCCTGTCGCTGGTCGATGAGATCTTCGGCAACGAAGCGCCACTTGATCCTCAGCAGGCGGCCGGCAGCGTCACCCTCGCGGCACCGGACTCGGTGGGTATCGCGCTCATGCCGATGCTGGCGGGCGCCTTGGCAGCCACGGCGCCGCAGGTGACGCTGGACTTTCGGCTACCGGACGCGGAACGCCTGCGCGACTGGCTGGCCGAAGGCGAGTGCGACATCGCGGTGGGACATTTTCCGAATTTGCCCTCGGATCTGCGCTGCACCGAGCTGTTCACGCAGACCTTGTCGTGCATCCGTTCGAACCGCGCGCAGGCCGCGGGGCCGATCGAGCTGCAGGACTACCTGGATGCCACGCATGTGGTGTTCGGATCGCCTTTCTCGCCGCGTTCGACCATGGAGGCCACTATCGATGCTGCGTTGGGTGCGCAAGGGCATACCCGGCGGCGCATGGTGCGCGTGTCCTCGCTGCCGCCCATGGCCCACATCGTCGCGGCCAGCACGCACCTGGCCGTGTTGCCGACCTGGATGGCCACGCACTACGCGTCCTTCCTTCCGATCGAGGTGCACCCATTGCCCTTCGAGGTAGACCCCGTGCGCTGCAGCATGGTGTGGCATGACCGCACGCACCGGCAAGGCCTGCAGTCCTTCGTGCGCGAGCAGCTGCGGGCCGTGACGCAAGCGCTGCTGGAGCCAACGCCGCCGGCAACCGGGTCGCTGCTGAGAGACGGGATCCGGGCGTAGCGCAGGAGGGCAGCGCCTGCGAGCCAGGCACGCCGTGCGCCGCTGCGCTGCCTTCAGCGCTTCTCGTACTGCGTCTTGCCGAACAGGATGTCGCGCGACTTGTCGTCGGTGAGTGGTTTGCGCGCGTCGGCCAGCACGGCCACGCCGCGCTGCACCGCCGGGCGCGCGGCGATGCGGTCGAACCAGTCCTTCAGGCGCGGGTAGTCGGACCAGGCGATGCCCTGGTTCTGCCAGCTGCGCAGCCAGGGAAAGATGGCGATGTCGGCGATGGTGTATTGCTTGCCGGCGATCCAGGGCTGGCCCTTGAGCTGGCGGTCCATCACGCCGTACAGGCGCTTGGCCTCGTTGGTGTAGCGGTTGACGGCGTAGTCGATCTTCTCGGGTGCGTAGAGGCGGAAGTGGTGCGCCTGGCCCAGCATGGGGCCGACGCCGCCCATCTGGAACATCAGCCACTCCAGCACCTGGAAGCGCTCGCGGTCGCCCTTGGGCAGGAAACGGCCGAACTTGCTCGCCAGGTAGACCAGGATGGCGCCCGACTCGAACAGGCTGATGGGCTGGCCGCCCGGGCCGTTGGGGTCGACGATGGCCGGGATCTTGTTGTTCGGGCTGATGGCCAGGAAGTCGGGCTTGAACTGGTCGCCCGCGCCGATGTTGACCGCGTGCACCTGCCAGTCCCGGCCCAGTCGCTGGCCGCACTCCTCCAACATGATGTGAACCTTGTGCCCGTTGGGCGTGGGCCAGGAGTGGACGTCGATCATCAGCTTCCTCGTGTGATGGGCATCTCGACCTCGCCAGGCACGGCCATGTGCTTGGCGAGTTCGAGTTTGGCGATGGATTGGCGATGGACCTCATCGGGCCCGTCGGCCAGGCGCAGGGTGCGCTGGTTGGCGTAACTGTAGGCCAAGGGAAAGTCCCCACTGACGCCACCGCCTCCATGGGCCTGGATCGCCATGTCGATTACCTCGCAGGCCATGTTGGGCGCCACCACCTTGATCATGGCGATCTCGGCCTTGGCGACCTTGTTGCCCACGGTGTCCATCATGTAGGCGGCCTTGAGCGTGAGCAGGCGCGCCATCTCGATGCGGCAGCGCGCGTCGGCGATGCGCTCGTGCCAGACCGACTGCGCCGACACCGGCTTGCCGAAGGCCACGCGGCTGTTGAGGCGCTGGCACATGAGCTCCAGCGCCCGCTCGGCGGCGCCGATGGAGCGCATGCAATGGTGGATGCGGCCCGGGCCCAGGCGGCCTTGCGCGATTTCGAAGCCGCGGCCCTCGCCGAGCAGGATGTTGCCGGCCGGCACGCGCACGTTCTTGAGCACCACCTCCATGTGGCCGTGCGGCGCGTCGTCGTAGCCGAACACCGAGAGCGGTCGCACCACGGTGATGCCGGGCGCGTTCGAGGGCACCACGATCATGCTCTGCTGCGAGTGGCGCGGCGCGTCCGGGCTGGTCTTGCCCATCACGATGTAGACCGCGCAACGCGGATCGCCCGCGCCCGAGGACCACCACTTGCGGCCGTTGATGACGTAGTGGTCGCCGTCTCGCTCGATGCGGCACTGGATGTTGGTGGCGTCGCTGGAGGCCACCTCGGGCTCGGTCATGAGGAAGGCCGAGCGGAACTCGCCTTTGAGCAGTGGCTCCAGCCACTGGTCCTTCAGGGCTTCGGAGGCGTAGCGCTCCAGCGTCTCCATGTTGCCGGTGTCGGGCGCCGAGCAATTGAAGACCTCGGGCGCCCAGGGCACGCGGCCCATGATCTCGCACAGCGGCGCGTACTCCAGATTGGACAGGCCCTCGGGCGCGCGCGGGCTGCGCGGCAGGAAGAGGTTCCACAGCCCGGCCTTGCGGGCCTTGGGCTTGAGCTCCTCGATGATCTTGGTGGGCACCCAGGCGTTGCCCTTGGCCCGGTTGGCCTCGATCTCCTGGAAGAAGCGCGCCTCGTTGGGGTAGATGTGCTCGTCCATGAAGGCGAGCAGCCGTTCGCGCAGGCCCTTGACCTTGTCGCTGTAGTCGAATTCCATGGTTTCTCCTGGTGTGTGGGGCGGGGCGGCTCAGCCGCCGTTGGCGAAGCGCCAGGCCATCTCGGCCATGGGACGTGCGCCCGCGGCCGACTTCACGGCCTGAGCGCTGGACGCGGTGCCGGCCTCGACGCGCTTGGCGATGCCTTGCAGGATCGCGGCGAGGCGGAACATGTTGTAGGCGAGGTAGAAGGCCCAGTCGGCCCGCAGTTGCTCGGGCGTGGCGAAGCCGGTGCGCTCGCAGTAGCGGGCGATGTAGTCCTGCTCGCTGGGGATGCCCAGTGCCGGCAGGTCCAGGCCCTGGATGCCTCGGAACAGGCCCGGCGGGATGTGCCAGGACATGCAGTGGTAGCTGAAGTCGGCCAGCGGGTGGCCGAGCGTGGACAGTTCCCAGTCGAGCACCGCGAGGATGCGCGGCTCGCTCGGGTGGAACATCAGGTTGTCGAGCCGGTAGTCGCCGTGCACCACCGAGACCAGGGTCTCGTCGCGCGCCATCGCGGGGATGTTCTTCGGCAGCCAGTCGATCAGGCGCTCCATCTCGGGGATGGCCTGGGTGATGGAGGCCTGGTACTGCTTGCTCCAGCGGCCGATCTGGCGCTCGAAGTAGTTGCCGGGCTTGCCGTAGTCGGCCAGGCCGATGGCCGTGGGCCTCACCGAATGCAACGCGGCCAGCACGCGGTTCATCTCGTCGTAGATGGCGCCGCGCTCGGCGTTGCCGAGGCCGGGCAGCGACTGGTCCCAGAGCACGCGGCCGTCCACACACTCCATCACGTAGAAGGCGCGGCCGATGACCGATTCGTCTTCGCACAGCGCGTGCATGCGCGCCACCGGCACACCGGTGCCGGCCAGCGCGCTCATCACGCGGAACTCGCGCTCGATGGCGTGGGCCGAGGGCAGCAGCTTGGCCACCGGGCCGGGCTTGGCGCGCATCACGTACGCGCGCGCGGGCGTGATCAGCTTGTAGGTGGGGTTGGACTGGCCGCCCTTGAACATCTCGACCGTGAGCGGGCCCACGAAGCCCTCCAGCCGCGGGGCCAGCCAGCGCTCCAGCGCGGCGGCGTCGAAGGCGTGCTGGTCGGACACCGGCCGCGTGCCGGTGAAGTTCTGTGCGTCGTTCATGCGGCGGTCGTCGGCTGGTGGGAAAGGGTCAGCTGTCGGCTTCGGCGATGCGCATCAGCGCGGCCCGGTTGCGGATCACGAGGCCCCCCTGCTCGATGCGGATGGCGTCCTCGCGCTCCATGGACTTGAGTTCCTGGTTCACGCGCTGGCGCGAGGCACCCAGCAGCTGCGCCAGCTCCTCCTGCGCCAGTTGCAGACCGATGCGCGTCTCGTTGCCGTCGTTCAGGCAGGGCACGCCGTAGCTGCGCACCAGGTGCAGCAGCTGCTTGGCCAGCCGTGCGCGCAAGGGCAGGGTGTTGAGGTCCTCCACCAGCCCGAACAGGGTGCGGATGCGCCGCGCCTGCAGGCGCATCAGTGCCTCGTACAGCTCCACGTGCGAGGACAGGATCTTCTGGAAGTCGTTGCGGGCCACGCACAGCAGCGTGGTCGCGCCATGCGCATAGGCGTCGTGCGTGCGCTGGTCGCCGTCGAACATCGCCACGTCGCCGAACCACACACCCGGCTCCACGTAGGTCAGCGTGATCTGCTTGCCCGACAGCGAGGTCGAACTCACGCGCACCGCTCCCTTGGCCACGGCCGTCCATTCGGACGGCGGCTCGCCGCGCGCGACGATCAGGTCGGCGTCCTTGAATCGCTTGACGTAGGCGCATCGAAGGATGTCGTGACGCAGGGAAGGTGAGAGGGTGTTGAACCAGCGACCGCTGTTGATCGCCTCGCGTTCTTCCATTGTCAGAATGGGCTCGTCCATGGTCTGTCGTTTGAGTGACTGGAGGGGGCTGGCCTGTCGCGCCGGGGACCGGCCCCGCCGAGCCGGTGCGGCCGGGTGCGGGTCAGCGGTACTGGGCGGTCCGCTTCTCCAGGAAGGCCGCGATGCCCTCGCCGCCGTTGGGGTGGTGCAGGTTGCGCACGAAGTGCTCGCGCTCGGCCGCCAGGTGCGTGTGCAGCGGGTTCGTGTCCGCGTCGTTGACGAGTTCCTTGATGCTGGCCAGGGCGTTCGGCGCGCGCCCGTTCAGCTTCTCGGCCAGCGCCAGGGCTTCGCCCAGCGCGGCGCCGGCGTCGGTGAGCGTGTTGAGCACGCCGAGCTGCTGCAGCCGCTCGGGCGCGATGCGCTCGCCGGCCATCAGCAATTGCATCACCGTGGCGCGCGGCAAGGCGCGCGCCAGCGCCCAGCTGCCGCCGCCGTCGGGCGAGATGGCGACGTTGCTGTACGCCATGACGAAGACCGCGTCGCGCGCGGCGACGATGAAGTCGCAGGCCAGCGTGAGCGAGAAGCCCGCGCCCGCGCAGGCGCCCTCGACGGCCGCGATCACCGGCTTGGGGAAGGCGCGGATGGTCTCGATCCAGTTGTGCAGGCCCGAGATGGTTTCGGCCTGCACCTCGGGTGGCTGCTGCCGGTTGCCCTGCAGGCGCTGCAGGTTGCCGCCCGCGCAGAAGTGGCGGCCTTCGCCCACGATGACCACGCTGCGCACGTCGGCGCTGCTCTCGGCCACGTTGAGCGCTTCCACCCCGGCCGCGTACATCTCGGGACCGAGCGCGTTGCGGTGCTCGGGGTTGCTGATGGTGAGCACCATGGTGGCGCCCACGCTGTGGCTCTTCAGGCTGGCGCTCATGTCAGATTTCCTCGTGCGTGAGGCTCAGGCCCAGCGCGCCGCGGCGGCGCAGCCAGGGCGAGGGGCGGTAGCGCGGATCGCCGTACACCGTCTGCAGGTTGAAGAGGATCTCGAGCACGTTGGTGGGGCCGATGCGGTCGCCCATGGCCAGCGGGCCCATCGGGTAGCCCAGGCCCAGGGTGACGGCCACGTCCAGGTCGGCCGGCGAACAGATGCCTTGCTGGCACATGTCGGCGGCGATGTTGACGATGGTGGCCACCACGCGCTGCGTGACGAAGCCGCCGCTGTCGCGCACCACGCTCACGGCCTTGCCGTCGCGGGCGAACAGGGCGTGCGCGGCGTCGCGCATGTCGGGGCGGGTGGCGGGGTTGGTGGCGAGCACGCGGCGCCTGGTGGCGCCGTCCTCCAGCATCATGTCGATGCCCAGGGTGCGCGTGGCGTCCAGGCGCTCCACGGCGGCCAGGGTGGTCACGTCCATGCCCAGCGGCGCCACCAGGATCAGGGCCTGTTCGCTGGGCGCGGCGCCGGTCTCGATGCGGGCGTCCAGGTTCTTGAGCAACTGGTACAGCTCCTGGCGGCGGGCGGCCTTGGGCGAGACCCACACCGGCGGCAGCGTGTTCACGGCCGGCACGGGCGGCTCGGGCGGCACCTGCGCCGCGCCGTCCACGTAGCGGTAGAAGCCGTCACCCACCTTCTTGCCCACCACGCCGCCGGCCAGGCGCTGCGCGGTGATCACGCTCGGGCGGTAGCGCGGTTCCTCGTAGTACTGGTGGTAGATGGACTCCATCACCGGGTGCGACACGTCCAGGGCGGTGAGGTCCATCAGCTCGAAGGGCCCGAGGCGGAAACCCATCTGGTCTTTCAGGATGCGGTCCATGGTGGCGAAGTCGGTGACCCGCTCGCCCGCCACGCGCAGGGCCTCGGTGCCGTAGCCGCGGCCCGCGTGGTTGACGATGAAGCCCGGCGTGTCCTGCGCGCTCACGGGCGTGTGGCCGTAGGCGCGGGTGAAGCCGGCCAGGCGCTCGCAGACGGCCGGGTCGGTCTTGAGGCCGGCGATGACCTCCACCACCTTCATCAGCGGTACCGGATTGAAAAAGTGGTAACCCGCGAAGCGCGCCGGATGCTGGAGCGCGGCGGCGATGGCGGTGACCGACAGCGAGGAGGTGTTGCTGACCAGCACCGCGTCGGCGGCCACGACGTCCTCCAGTTGCTTGAAGACCGATTGCTTGACGTCCAGCCGCTCCACGATGGCCTCGATCACGAGGTCGCAAGCCGCGAGGTCCTGCAGGGACTCGGCCACCCGCAGGCGCTGCACGCAGGCGTCGCGCGTGGCGGCGTCGAGCTTGCCTTTGCCCTGCAGGGTGTCCCAGGTCTTGGCGAGGGCGTCGCGCGCGCCGGCGGCGGCACCGGCCTGGGCGTCGAACAGCCAGACCTCGGCGCCGGCCTGCGCGGCCATCTGGGCGATGCCGCGGCCCATGGCGCCGGTGCCCACGACCGCCGCACGTTTAAAAAAGGATTGCATATGTGTGTTGTATTTCGGTTGATAGCCAGTTTGCCTATGACAAAATGTTTCAACCTTCTGGAGGAAAATCCGACGTGCGCCAGATCTGGACAGCCTGCATTTTGCTATCAACCGCCGTGAGCAGTCCGGCGGTCACGCTCGGGCGCCACAGTGGGGCGGCGCTGATCGGCCAGCCACTCGATGTGCAGTTCCAGGTGATGCTGGCCCCCGGCGAGGACATCGCCACCCAGTGTCTCCAGGCCGACGTCTTCTACGGCGACGTCCAGGTCACGCCGAACTTCGTCACCGTCACCCCGCGCGCCGCGCCCGGCGAACTCACGGGCATCGCCCGCGTCGTCGCCAGCCTGCCGGTCAACGAACCCATCGTCACCCTGTCGGTGCGCGCCGGCTGCGGCCTGCCGTTCACCCGCCGTTATGTGTTGCTCGCCGATCTGGTGAGCGAACCGGCGGTGGCGGCGGCTCCCGCGCCCCGCGCCGTCGACGCGATGCCCTTGCCCGCGGCTCCCATGCCGGCGCCGGCCCCGGCGCCCCAGGTGGCGGCGCCGCCCGCACGGGCCGCCACGCCTGAGCGCGCCCCCGCGCCCGTGGTGCGCGAGCGCCCGCGGGCCCCCATCAAGCCGTCCAAGGTGCCCGTGGCGCCGCGCCCGAAGCCAGCGGCGGCGCCCGCGCCGGCCGCTTCCGCCGCGGCGGCACCAGCCCCCACGCCCGTACCCAGCGCCAAGGACGGCGCCGCCAAGGCACCGGCCGGTGCGCCGCGCCTGCGGCTCGACCCCCCCGACCTGAGCGCGGGCACCTCACCCAACGCCGCGCCCGAGGCTGCGGCCGCGGCGCCCGCCGAACCCAGTCCGCTGGAAGCCGCGCTGGCGGCGGCCAACGAGGAGTCGCGCCGCAACGCCGAGCGCCTGGCCGCTCTGGAGGCCGACATGGCCCGCTTCCGCGAGTCGCAGCAGCGCGATCAGGCGCGCGTGGCCGAACTGAGCGCGCAGCTTGCGCAGGCCCAGGAGCAGCGCTACGCCAACTGGCTCGTCTTCTTGCTCGGCGGTTTGCTGCTGGTGTCCCTGGCGGCGCTGGTCGCCCTGGTGCGCCGCCAGCGGCAAGACACCCCCATCGCCTCCGACGCGTCGCGCGCCTGGTGGACCGACGGCCCGGACGAAGAGGGCGAGGCCCAGCCGCGCGCCTCGCGCCATGCGGCGTTGCAGCCCAGCGCGCCGGTGCCACTGGACGCCGTGGACGTTGACCTGGACGTGGATTCCACGCCCGCGCCCCTGCAGGCGGCGCCGCGCCGCACACCGGGCTTTGGCGCCACGGTGCCGCCCCAGGACCGGCGCGACTTCGCGCCCAGCGCGATGAACGTCTCGCGCTCCGTGGCCGCCGAGGAACTGTTCGACGTGCAGCAACAGGCCGACTTCTTCGTCTCGCTCGGTGAGGACGACCAGGCCATCGCGGTGCTGCGCAACCACCTGGCCGAGAGCCACGAGCCCAGCCCGCTGGCCTACCTTGACCTGTTCCGCCTGTACCACCGCCTGGGCCGCCGCGACGAATACGGGGCGCTGCGCGAGGAGTTCAACCGCGTGTTCAACGCCGGCGCGCCGCCCTTCGACCGCTACGCCGACAAAGGCCGCGGTCTGGACGCCTACGAGTCGGCCTTTGGGCGCATCCAGGCGCTGTGGCCGCAGCCGCGCGTGCTGGACCTCATCGAGCGCAGCCTGTTCCGTGATGCGGAGGAGGGCGACACCGAGGTGTTCGACCTGGAGGCCTACCGCGAGCTGCTGATGCTGCACGCGATCGCCAAGGACATCGTTCAGCGCGAATCGCAGACGCTGCCGCCGCAGGAGTTCCGCAACACCTCCATGCAGCCGCTCAAGGCGGTGTCGCGCAACGCGCCGCTCACGGTCACGGGTGATGACCCGCAGCGCCGCACCGTGCCGATGGACCTGCACGTGATCCCGCCCGCCTCGGCCCGCCAGGGGCTGGACGTGAACCTGGAAGACCTGGAGGCCGAGTCGCAGTTCGAGGCCTCGCTGCCCGAGGTGGACGTGCCGGTGGAGCCCACCGCCGGGCGCGGTGGTGCGCTGCGCAGTGGCGAGAGCAGCCTGACCGATTTCGAGATCGTGGACAACGACCCCCGCCCCAACGAGGTGCGCGCCCTGCGCGACGAGGGCGACAGCGAGGGCGGAGAGCGCCGCTCCTGAGCGGTGACCTCTCCGCTCCAAGCCGGCCGGGTCACATGACCCGGCTTTTTTTCAGCGGCGCACCTGCAGCGCCCCGGGGTTAACGATGTTCGTCGGCGTGCCCCGGATGAAATTCACCACGTTGTCGAAAGCCGCGCTGAAGTACATCTCGTAGCTGTCCTGTTCCACGTAGCCGATGTGCGGGGTGCAGATGCAGTTCTCCAGCCGCAGCAGCGCGTGGCCCTGCAGGATGGGTTCCGACTCGAACACGTCCACGGCCGCCATGCCGGGGCGGCCCCGGTTGAGCGCGGTGATCAAGGCGTCGGGCTCGATGAGCTCCGCGCGCGAGGTGTTCACCAGCAGCGAGGTCGGTTTCATGCGCAGCAGGTCGTCGAGCTTGACGCAGCCCAGGCTGCGTTCGCCCAGCCGCAGGTGCAGGCTGAGCACGTCGCAGCATTCGAAGAAGCCCTCCTTGGAGGTGGCCACGTCGTAGCCGTCGTCCACGGCGCGCGCACGGGCTTCCTCGGAGCCCCACACCACCACGCGCATGCCGAAGGCGCGGCCGTAGCCGGCCACCAGCTGGCCGATGCGGCCGTAGCTCCACACGCCCAGGGTTTTGTCGCGCAACACCATGCCCACGCCGAAGTTGGGCGGCATGGCGGAGGACTTGAGCCCCGACTGCTGCCAGGCGCCGTGCTTGAGGTTGGCGACGTACTGCGGGATGCGGCGCATGGCCGCGAGCACCAGCGCCCAGGTGAGCTCGGCCGTGGACACGGGCGAGCCCACACCCTCGGCCACCGCGATGCCGCGCTCGGTGCAGGCGCCGACGTCGACGTGGCTGCCCACGCGCCCGGTCTGGGCGATGAGTTTGAGGCGGGGCAGCTTGTCGACGAGCTGGCGGGTGATGGGGGTGCGTTCGCGGATCAGCACGAGCACGTCGGCGTCGCGCAGGCGGATGGACAGCTGGCCGACACCCTTGACGGTGTTGGTGAAGACCTTGGCGGGGTAGGGCTCGAGCTTCTCGGCGCAATGCAGCTTGCGCACGGCGTCCTGATAGTCGTCGAGGATCACGATGTTCATGCCGCCTATTGTGCCCGGCCCCTTTGTGGCGACCGGGCAGCGGCGCGCTCAGGCCACCCGGCGTTGCAGCGTGGCGGGCGCGGCGCCGTCGAGCGCCGCGAGGCGGTCCAGCTCACGGCAGACCTCGTCGATGCGGCCCGCGAGCGCGACGCGGCCGTCGTGTGCGTGCGAGGCGTTGGCCGCCGAGCGGCCCAGCCAGCCCGCGCGCGCAAAGCGGCGCACGGCGGGGGTGGCGGGCGGCGTGGGCCTGGGGGTCGCGCGCGTGTGCGGCTCGGGCAACCAGCAGTCGATCAATTGCAGGGGCTTGCGCCAGCTGTTCGATGCAAAGGAGTGGAAGAACAGTCCCATGTGAAACACCTCGTCAAGGGGTTGAACACAGGCAGGATTGATCTGGAATGCCGTCGCTGCGGGGTTGCGTGAGCGGCCGGTGGCCGCTTCAGGCAACGCCCGCCACCCGCAGTGGCGGCGCCGACCCCTCGGGTCAGTTCTGGAAGTTGTTGCGGATCAGGCCCACGGCCAAGCCCTCGATTTCGAAGGGTTCACCGGGTTCGACCACGATGGTGGGGTAGTCGGGGTTTTCGGCGTGCAGTTCGATGTGGTCGCGCAGGCGCATGTAGCGCTTGACGGTGACGTCGTCGCCCAGGCGGGCCACCACGATCTGGCCGTTGCGCGCCTCGCGCGTAGAGGCCACGGCGAGCAGGTCGCCGTCAAGGATGCCGGCGTCGCGCATGGACATGCCGCGCACGCGCAGCAGGTAGTCGGGGGTGCGCTGGAACAGGCTGGGCTCGACGCTGTAGGTCTGGTCGACGTGCTCCTGCGCGAGGATGGGCGAGCCCGCCGCGACGCGGCCGATGAGGGGCAGCACCAGCTGCGCCAGACCGGGCAGCGGCAGGGAGAGCTGGCTGTCGCGGGCCGCATGGATACTCTGCAGGTCGGCCCGGCGCAGGCGGATGCCGCGCGAGGTGCCGCTGACCAGTTCGATGACGCCCTTGCGCGCCAGGGCCTGCAGGTGCTCTTCGGCCGCGTTGGCCGACTTGAAGCCCAGTTCGGCCGCGATTTCGGCGCGCGTGGGCGGTGCCCCGGTGCGCGCGATGGCGGTCTGGATCAGCGCCAGGATCTGCTGCTGGCGGGCGGTGAGCTTGGGAGCGGCTTGGGTGTCGAGCATGGAACCTCGCATCAAGGGCTGGCGGGCCGGAACTGGGCACTGTCTGGGCATCCAGTATCTGTATTTTTAACCAGTTATTTGGAGAAGGCAAGTGGGTGAGGGCACAAAGGCCACGCGGATCGTCGTGCTGGGCATGGGCGGGACCATCGCCGGCCGGGCCGAGCGCGCGGGCGACAACGTGGGCTACGACGCGGGGGCGGTGCCGGTCGAGGACCTGGCGGCCGGCCTGCCCGCGCTGCGCGGGCGGGACCTGGCCTTCGAACAGGTGGCGCAGATCAACAGCAAGGACATGCGCCTGGCCGATCTGCAGCGGCTGGTGGGGCGGGCGGGCCGGCACCTGGCCGACCCCGCCGTGCAAGGGCTGGTGGTCACGCACGGCACCGACACCATCGAGGAGACCGCGTACCTGCTGCAGACGCTGCTGGCGCCGGCCAAGCCCCTGGTGTTGACCTGCGCCATGCGCCCGGCCACGGCGGTGTCGCCCGACGGCCCGCAGAACCTCAGCGATGCCGTGGCCGTGGCCACCGAGCCGGGCGCGCGCGGCGTGCTGGTGGTGTGCGCGGGGCGGGTGCACGGCCCTCTTGAAGTGGCCAAGCAGCACCCGTACCGCACCGACCCTTTCGATTCCGGCGACGCCGGCGTGATCGCGCTGGTGGAGGAGGGGCGCGTGCGGCGCTTTCGCGATTGGCCCGCGGCGGCGCGCCACGCGGCGCGGCTGCAGGCCTTCCTGCGTGCGACCGCGATGCCGCGCGTGGCCTGGCTGAGCAGCCACGCCGACGCGGCGGCCTGGCCGGTGCGCGCACTGCTGGCCGCGCCGCCCGCGGCGCGGGTGCAGGGCATCGTGGTGTCGGGCACGGGCAATGCGTCGCTGCACGCCGAACTCGAGGCTGCGCTGCGCGAGGCCGAGGCGGCCGGCGTGCGCGTGGTCATCGCCAACCGCAACGGCGCGCCGCCGGTGCCGTACCCCCAGCAGCCCTTCGCCGACATCGACGGCCTGTCGCCGCCCAAGGCGCGCTGGGCGCTGGCGCTCGAGTTGCTGGACGCCTGAGGGTGGACGCCTTCGCCGCGCTGGGCGCCCATCCCTGGGCCTACCCCATGCTGGAGGTGGCGCACCTCGTGGGCGTCGCCTTGCTGCTGGGCAATCTGCTGCTGCTGGAGGCGCGCGTGTGGGGCCTGGGCGCGGCACTGCCGGTGCAGCCACTGGCGCGCTTGAGCCTCGGGCTGGCCGTGCTGGGATTCGGTCTGGCGGCGGCCAGTGGCCTGACCATGTTCGCCACCATGCCGTCGGAACTGTTGGGCAACCGGGTGTTCACAGCCAAGATGGCGCTGATCGCGCTGGCGGCGTGCAACGCGGGCTGGTTCCATGGCCGCCGCTCGCTGCAGCGCCTGGATGGCACGGCGCGCGCCCTGCTGGGCGTGTCCACGCTGCTGTGGCTGACGGTGCTGACCTGTGGCCGCTGGATCGGCTACGTCTGAAGGAGTGCAGGACGATGGACAGACGAACCCTGTTGCAGGCCGGCGCCCTGGCGCTGGGGGGCGTGGCCGATGCCGCGCGCGCGCACCATGGCTGGAGCAGCTTCGACCAGAGCCGCCCCCTCTACCTGGAGGGCAAGGCCGTGCAGGTGGCCTGGCGCAACCCGCACGCCGAACTGGTGCTGGAAGTGCCCGAGAACCTGGCCGTGCCCGCGGGTCTGGCGAGCCGGTCGCTGCCGGCGCAGTCGGCCGGCGTGGACGGTGCCGCGCTGCTGGCGCGCGCCACGGTGCCGCGCCGGCGGGACCGGCGCTGGCAGATCGAACTCGCGCCCATTTTTCGCCTGAACCAGTGGCAGGTACCCGAGCTGAAGGTGGGCGACAGCATGGCCATGGTGGGCTTCGCCTTCGAGGGCGAGCGCGGCGAGCCGGTGCTGCGCGTGGAGTACCTGTTCGTCAGCGACAAGGCCTACGGCTTGCGCTCCAGCCCGGTCTGAGCCGCGCCGGCGCGGCTCACAGCGTGGCCAGCATGGCGCCCACGGTCAGCGCCATGGCGACCGTGGCGATCCAGCCGAGCACGCGCAGCCGCGGGCCGATGACGTGCGGGCCCATCGTCGAGGGCTGGGCGGCCAGCAGCATCATCACGGCCATGATGGGCACGGCGATCACGCCGTTGATCACCGCCGACCAGAACAGCGCCCGGACGGGGTCCATCGACGTGAAGCACAGCAGCACGCCGCCCACGGTGGCGGTGGCGATCACGCCATAGAAGCCGCGGCCTTCCCCCTTGTCCAGGCGTGCGCTCAGGCTGCCCGACCAGCCCGCCGCCTCGGCCACGGCGTAGCCGGCGGAGCCCGCGAGCACCGGCACCGCCAGCAGTCCGGTGCCGATGATCCCCAGGCTGAACAGCATGAAGGTGAATGGCCCGGCCACGGGCCGCAGGGCCTCCGCCGCCTGGGCCGAGGTCTGGACGTCGGTGACGCCCGCGGCGTGCAGCGTGGCCGCCGTGCTCAGGATGATGAAGAAGGCGATCAGGTTGGAGAACACCATGCCGATGCTGGTGTCGATCTTGATGCGCCGAAGGTGGCGGCGCACGTCCTGTCGGGTCTGGGGCGGCTGGCCGCTGGCGTCTTCCATTTCCTGCGCCGCCTGCCAGAAGAAGAGGTAGGGACTGATGGTGGTGCCGAACACCGCGACCACCATCAGGAGCACGTCGTGGCCGAGGGCGAGAGGCGGGCGCACGATCTGCCGGGCCACGGTCCACCAGTCCAGGTGCACCGTGAACACCACGGCCACATAGGACAGCAGCGCCAGCGTCAGCCACTTCAGCCAGCGCACGTAGGTCTGGTAGGGCAGGAAGACCTGCAGCACCAGGCAGAGCAGGCCGAACGTCACCGCGTACACGTGGGCCGACCCGCCCACCAGCAGGCGCAGCGCCTCCGCCATGGCCGCGATGTCCGCGGCCAGGTTGAGCGTGTTGGCCACCAGCAGCAGGCCGACCACGGCCAGCAGCACCCAGCGCGGAAAACCCGCCCGGATGTTGGCGGCCAGGCCCCGCCGCGTGACGTGTCCGATGCGCGCGCTGACGATCTGGATCGCGATCATGAGCGGCAGGGTGAAGACCACCGTCCACAGCATGGAGAAGCCGAACTGCGCGCCGGCTTGGGAGTAGGTGGCGATGCCGCTGGGATCGTCGTCGGCGGCACCGGTGATCAGGCCGGGTCCGAGCTTGCGCAGACCGCGCCGCAGGCCGAATGGACGGATCGCTTTCATGAGGCTCCCTGCCCGTTGGGCCCCGAGGCGGCCGGGGCGAGGCGCGGATCGTGGCCCGGCCGGCCATTGCGCGTCAATGGCCCCAGGCCGTTGGCCGGTGGAGAAAAACCCGGTTCGGGCTTACCAGTCCACCCGCAGTCCCAGGCTGCCGTTGAGCCCACCCCGGTGCCGCGCCGCGCCGCCCAGGGACCAGGCGCTGCCCACTTCCCCATAGAGGCTGATGCCGGTGGACAAGGCCAGCGTGGCGCCAGCGGCCAGCTCGGCGCTGGCGCCGCCCGTGCCCGTGGCCACGTCCGCGGAGCCGGCGGGTCCGATGAAGCGCGCCACATCCCTGCCTGGGCTGCTGCGGTACAGGTTCACGCGACCGTACGGTCGCAGCACGCCCGCGGCGGTCGACACCTCGCCCTTGACCCGCAGACCCAGCCGGGCCGCCCAGCTGCCATGGGGCTGTTGCTGCACGTCGGCGCCGGCGATGCTCACGCCGTCGAGCGCCATGCGCTGGTGCACCAGTTGCAGCTGCGGCTCCAGTTCCCAGCCCGCCGCGAGTGGGTAGCCCCGCCCGACTTCCACCGAGGCCAGGAGGCTGTCGCCCTTGCCATGGCTGGCCGGCGCGGTCAGCGGCGACACGCTGTAGCGGTGGCGGGCGCCCTGCAGCACCGTGTCCAGGTAGAAGCCGTTGGCACGCCGGTAGGTCGCATAGACGCCCAGGTACTGGCTGCGCAGCGCATTGCTGCCCAGCGCCTGTTCCGCGATGCCGCCAGCCAGGCCCCGCAGCCGCATGTCGCCGTCGAGCTGACCCACGTACAGGCCCGCGCGCCAGCCCGGCCGGGCCCACAGGTCGATGCCGGCCTGCAGACCGTGGAGCCGGCCCCGGCTGCGCGGGCTCACGTCGCCGCGCTGGCTCACGCGGCGTTCGGCGCTGATGATCCGCGCCCAGGTCTGCCGTTCGGCGGTGGCGCCATCGCCGACGCGCAGGTGCAGGTTGCCCACCATCACGGCATTGCCCAGGCGCAGCTGCTCAGGCAGCGCGGCGAACAGCGGCACCTCCACGCGGTAGGCGGGCGTGGCGGCCCCCGCGACCGCGCTGGACCGCAGAAACCAACTCTCCCCGGCGCCGTTGGCGTCGGCCGCGTACAGGCGGTACTCGTAGGCGCCGGCGTCGACGTGCTCGCCGGCCAGGCGGAACGCGTCCCTGGTGGTCTGAGCGGTGGTGGTGGCGCCGTTGAGCGCGCTGATGACTTCGATGCCGTCGCCCGTGGTCAGCGCGCCCAGGCCGCCCAGGTTGGTGATGTGCAAGGTGGTGGTGCCGCTGGCGCTGGCGCCGGCGCCATCGAGCACCAGCCGGTCGCTGAGGCTGCCGCTGTGGCCCAGCGCGGTGCCCATCCTCAGCGTGCCGTTCTGGCCGACATAGGCGCCGTTGACGGTCAGCCGGCTGCCGGGGACGGCGCCCAGCAGCGAGACCGTGCCCGCGTTGTCCAGGCTGGCCACCGCCTGGTCCAGGCCCGCCGTGTCGAGCGTGGCGCCGGCCGCCACGGTGTGCGCGGAGTGGGCGCTGAAGGCGCCGGCGGCGCTGGCACGCAAGGTGCCGCCCGCCACGCGGGTGGCACCCGTGTAGGTGCTCAGGCCGCCCAGCGTCAGCGTGCCCAGGCCCAGCTTGTTGAAGTCCGCCGCGCCGGTGAAGGCCGTGCCGGCGCCGACGGCGTGGTTGTTCGTGTCGATCCACACGCCCTCGGCGCCACCCGACAGCGTGGCGAAACCTTGCAGAAAATCGGCCTCGTTCAGGGTCGCGCGCAGGATGCCGCCGTTGAGGTTGAGCGTGGCGGTGCCACTGCCCCGGATCACCACGTTCGTTTCGAGCACGCCGCGCCCGCTCGCGTCGCCGAGCAGGCTCAGCGTGCCGCTGGAGCCGGCCTGGACGGCGATCTGGGTGCGCGGCGCCAGCACCGTGCCGCGGTCCTCGATGGTCAATTCGCCGATGCCCTCGTAGCCCACGTTCAACTGCGCCGAAAAGTCCAGGCTGGACGCGCGGGCGCTGATGGCGTCGCGGCCCGTGACCGTGACCAGGCCGTTGCCGCCCGCTTCGTAGCCGATGTAGACGGTGTGGCCGCTGACCGCGCCACCCGCTTCAACGGTGAGATCACCCGGGTCCGAAAAACCCACGTAGAGGTTGTCGCCCAGGCTCCAGGTCGAGACCCGGCCGTTGCCGTCGCTGCCGGAGACGGTGACCGTGCCGCTGGAGACGCCCGGGCCCACGCCGGTGGTGCCACCGATGGCGCCCTGGACGCTGCGCACCAGGCCCCCGTTTTCGATGAGCAGCGAGCCCACGCCGGCATTGCCCACGGTGAGCGTGCTGGTGTTGATCCAGGTGGAGGCGTTGCCATGGGCATCCACGCCCGAGACGGTGGCCGAGGCCGTGCCGCCGCCAAAGGCGATGTTGCCGTGCGCGTTGCTGACCAGACCGCCGTTGAGGATCGAGAGCGACGCCGTGCCGCCCGCCCCGACGGCCAGATCGCCCGGCATGGTCCAGCTCGACACGTTGCCGCTGCCGTCGCTGCCCGTGACGATCACCGTGCCCGTGCCCCCGGTGTAGCCCAGCGCGCCGTTCCCGCTGCTGGCCGTGCCGCCGTCTTCGATGGTCAGGGTGCCGACGCCGGTGTCGCCGACGTAGATCTCGCCGGCCTCGACCCAGTGCGGCGACGGGACCGGCAAGGGGCCCGGGTTCACGTCGCCCACGCCGGTGACGGACTGCGCGACCGCTACGCGGGTGCCCAGCGTTGCCCACACCAGGGCCATGGCCGCCAGGGACAGGCGCGAGCGCCGGTGGGGAATGAACGCGTGTTGCTGGCCCATTGGTTTGTCATCGGTCCATGCTGGCGCAACTTGATGGCCTTCTGGCCCGTGCCTTGGCCGTCGCCGATCGCGCGGCTGCGCCGACCAAGAAAAATGCCCCGCGGTTGCGGGGCATTGTGCTGGGGCCCAGGCGGGGGGGCGCTCAGGAACCGAGCGCCTGCAGGGCGCGCGCGGTGATCTCGTCCACGCTGCCCAGGCCGCTGATGGCGCGGTACTTGGGCGCGGCCGCCGGTTCGGCCTTGGCCCACTGGCTGTAGTAGTCCACCAGCGGGCGCGTCTGCGCGCTGTAGACCTCCAGGCGCTTCTTGACGGTGTCTTCCTTGTCGTCGTCGCGCTGGATCAGCGGCTCGCCGGTCACGTCGTCTTTGCCGTCCACCTTGGGCGGGTTGAACTTGACGTGGTAGGTGCGGCCCGATGCGGGGTGCGAGCGGCGCCCGCTCATGCGCTCGATGATGGCGTCGAAGGGCACGTCGATCTCGAGCACATAGTCGAGCTTGACGCCCGCCGCCTTCATGGCGTCGGCCTGCGGAATCGTGCGCGGAAAGCCGTCGAAGAGAAAACCGTTGGCGCAGTCGGGCTGGGCGATGCGCTCCTTGACGAGATTGATGATGAGGTCGTCGCTCACCAGGGCGCCGGCTTCCATCACGGCCTTGGCCTGCAGGCCCAGCGGCGTGCCGGCCTTGACGGCGGCGCGCAGCATGTCGCCGGTGGAGATTTGCGGAATGCGGTACTTCTCGCAGATAAACGCGGCCTGCGTCCCTTTGCCCGCCCCCGGTGGGCCCAACAGAATCAATCTCATCGCTTTCCTTTTGTCAGAGTTTCAACCGCGTCGCCGCTGCCCCCTCGCGCGGCGGCCCCAGGGCGTGCCGCCGGGGTAACCGACGGAGGATAGCACGCGACCCTTGACAAGCCCTTGCCGCGCACCAGGCCGGTGCGGGGCTCAGGCCGCGCCGATCAAGGCGCGCACGCGGGCCAGGTCTTGCGGGGTGTCGACGCCGGGGCCGGGCGCGTGCGCCGTGAGGTGCACCGCGATGCGCTCGCCATGCCACAGCGCGCGCAGCTGCTCGAGCGACTCCAGACGTTCCGTGGGCGCCGCGGGCAGGGTGGGGAAGCGCCGCAGGAAAGCGGCCCGGTAGGCGTAGATGCCGACGTGGCGCAGCGGCGCGGGCGAAGGCAGGTCGTCGCCGGCCATGCCGTCGCGCCACCAAGGAATGGGCGCACGGCTGAAATACTGGGCGGTGCCGCGCGCGTCGGTCACCACCTTCACCACGTTCGGGTCCAGCCAATCGGCGCGCCGCTCGATGGCGTGCGCGGCCGTGCTCATGGCGCAGTCGGTGCGCGCCTGCAGTTCGGCGGCCACGGCATCGATCAATGCGGGCTCGATCAGGGGTTCGTCGCCCTGCACATTGACCACCACCTCGTCGTCGGCCAGCCCCAGCGCCGCGCAGGCCTCGGCGAGGCGGTCGCTGCCGCTGGGGTGGTCGGCGCGCGTGGCCAGCGCGGCGACGCCGTGCTGCGCGCAGGCGGCCAGGATGCGCGGATCGTCGGCCGCCACCACGCAGCGCGTGGCGCCACTCAGGGCCGCGCGGCGCGCCACGCGCACCACCATGGGCAGCCCGCCGATGTCGGCGAGGGGTTTGTCCGGCAGGCGGCTGGACGCCAGGCGCGCCGGGATGAGCACGGTGAAGCCCTGGGCCACGCTCAGTCCTGCGGCGCGGCGGGCTTGGGCGGGCGGGCGGCCTCCTCTTCGCTCAGGGGCCGCGCCTCGTGCTCCAGCAGGATGGGGATGCCGTCGCGGATCGGGTAGGCCAGCCGGGCGCTGCGCGAGAGCAGTTCCTGGCGCTCGCGGTTGAGCACGAGCGGGCCCTTGGTGACCGGGCAGACCAGCAGTTCGAGGAGTTTGGAATCCATCCGGTGATGATAGGCGCGCCGGGGGGCGCTCAGGCCGGCGGCGGGCCGAGCCGTTCGTCCACGGCCGCGAAGAAGGCCGGGTCGATGTCGAGCACCAGTGGCACGGCCCAGAGGTCGGGGCGTGCGCTGGTGGACAGCTTCACCAGGTCTTTCTCGGTGCACAGCACCGGGCCCGGCGCGCCGCGCAGGGCCTGCTCGAGGCTGGCGGCGCCGGCGTGGTCCGCCAGCGCGAGGGTGGCGGACAACCGCAGGCCGCGCGCGCGCAGCATGTCGAAGAAGGCTTCGGGCCGCGCGATTCCGGCCACGGCGGTGAGCGCCTGGCCCCGCAGGGACTCCAGCGCCAGCCTGTCGCCGCGCGCGTTCACGGCGCGCGGCGCGAGCGAGCGCCGCGCGCCAAAGGCCGGCAGGCCGCCGGCCAGTGGCGCGGGGGGTGGGCCGCCATCGCGTGCCTGCTGAAGCACCAGCTGAGGCGCGCGCGGGGCATCGGTGGACGGCCAAGGCTCGCGCAGCAGGCCGGCGGGCAGCAGCCAGCCATTGCCCAGTCCACGGTCGTCGAACACCGCCACGCGCAGGTCGCTGCCCAGGGGCCAGTGCTGCAGGCCGTCGTCGCAGACGATCAGATTCACCTCGGGGTGGGTGCGCAGCAGGGCCTGCGCGGCCTCGGCGCGCGCGCGGGCCACCCACACCGGCGCGCCGGTCGCACGGCGAATCAGCAGGGGCTCGTCGCCGCTGAGTGCGGCGTCGGCGTCGGCGGGCACGGCCTGGGGCGCTGCGCCCGCGCGGCCGTGTCCGCGCGAGACCACCCCCGGCCGCCAGCCGCGCCGCTGCAGGTGCTCGACCAGGGCGATGGTGGTGGGGGTTTTGCCGGCGCCGCCGACGATCACGTTGCCGACCACGATCACCGGCACCGGCAGGCGCGTGGGCTGGTGGCGCCCCGACCGGTACGCCGATCGGCGCCAGGCCAGCAGCCCGCCATAGAGCCAGGCCAGCGGCAGCAGCGCGCGCGCGGCCGGCCCTCGGCGCAGGCTCAGCGCCCGCCAGCAGGCCTCGAGGCGGGCCCGGACCGTCATGGGCTAGTCAGGGGCGCTTGCGCGCCGGCGCGGCGCTGGCGCTCTGCTGCGTGGCGAAAGTGATCTGCACCAGGCCCGCGCGGCGGGCGGCGTCCATCACGTTGATCACCGACTGGTGGGCGGCGGCGGCGTCGGCGCTGATCACCACCACGGTGTCGCGCCCGTCTTCCACGCTGGACTGCAGGGCGCTGGCGATGAGTTCGACACTGGTGCCTTCGAGCACCGTGCGGTTGACTGCGTAGCGGCCGTCGGCGCCCACGGTCACCAGCACCTCCTTGGGGTTCTGCTTGGGGGCCTCGGCGTCCGCCACCGGCAGGTTCACCTTGAGCTCGGTGAACTTGCTGTAGGTCGTCGTGAGCACCAGGAAGATGACGACGACCAGCAGGATGTCGATGAACGGGATCAGGTTGATCTCGGGTTCGTCGCGGTGACCGCGCGGGCGGAAGTTCATGGCTTGCGCACGCTGAGCAGGTGGCGGGCGAAACGCTCGGTGGACACCTCCATCGCCAGGAGGTACTCGTCCACGCGGGCGCGGAAGTAGCGCCAGAAGATCAGCGCCGGGATCGCGATGATCAGGCCGAAGGCGGTGTTGTAGAGCGCGATGGAGATGCCGTGCGCGAGCTGCGCCGGGTTGCCGCCGCCGGCCGAGATGCCCATGCCGTCGCCGGCCTGCGAGCCGAAGATCTCGATCATGCCGATGACCGTGCCCAGCAGCCCCAGCAGCGGCGCGGCCGAGGCGATGGTGGCCAGCGCGCCCAGGTAGCGTTGCAGTTTCGCGGCGGCGTGGCGGCCCGCGCCTTCCAGGTTGGCGCGCAGGTCCTCGGCCGTGGCCTTGGGGTTGGCATTGAAGGTGCGAAAGCCCGTGGCCAGCACCGCGCCGAGCACCGAGTTCTGTTCGAGCTGGGTCACCACGTCGGGGCCGGGGATGCCGTTGCGCGAGACCATGATGGCTTCGTCGAGCAGCTTGGGGGGCACGATGCGGCTGGCCTTGAGGCTCACGAAGCGCTCGATGACGAGGGCCAGACCGAGCACGGAACACACGATCAGGGGCCAGATCGGCCATCCGGCCGCTTGTATGATGGACAACAACTCAGGGCTCCGGTCTAGGGCGCGCTGGCGGCGCCGGGCAACAGCGCCGGATTATGGCCCAGCCCTCCGCGCGCTTGCCTTCCATCGAACGATGCGCGCGCCCTCTGCCGTGACGGCCGGAGGCGCCCCCTGAAGTCCACACCGCCTGTGGACATCTTTGTGAAGAACCCGGCGGACAAGCCCCACAACCCCAGCGTTTGCGCGCTTTTCGACAGATTGATGAAAATTTGGGCAGTACAAAGTGCTTTGGAATCAAGGCACTGCGCGCCAAGCCTTGGTCTGTCGGGCTTTGGCGACATCAACCCCAGTATTGGTGCGGCTTGTGGACACGTTTGACCCTTTCGAGCCAGCAATGAAGCCACTGCGCATGGCCGACGGCCCAGGCGGCGCGCGTTTCTGGGCGGTTGGCGCGCTGGTGCGAGCGGTGGCGGACGCCTTGGCTTCGCGCTTCAATCCCGTCGCGGTCCAGGGGGAGATTTCGGGTTTCTCGCGCGCGGCCAGCGGGCATTGCTACTTCTCGCTCAAGGACGACGCTGGCCAGCTGCGCTGCGCCATGTTCCGCCGTGCGGCCGAACAGGTGGGCTTCCCCGTGCGCGACGGCCAGCGCGTGCAGGTGCAGGGCCGGCTGGACGTCTACGGCCCGCGCGGCGACCTGCAGCTGATTGTGGAGAGCCTGCGCCTGGCCGGGCAGGGCAGCCTGTACGAGCAGTTCCTGCAGCTGAAGGCCGCGCTGCAGGCCGAGGGCCTGTTCGACGCCGAACGCAAGCGGTCGCTGCCCACCCAGCCGCGGCACATTGGCGTGGTCACCTCGCTGGGCGCGGCCGCCCTGCGCGACGTGGCCACCGCCTTGCGCCGGCGCGTGCCGCACATCCCGGTGACGGTGTTTCCCGCCTCGGTGCAGGGGGCGCAGGCCCCGGCCGAGCTGGTGGCCGCGCTGGCCGCGGCGGCGGCGCACCAAGGCCCTCGCGGCGCCTGCGACGTGCTGCTGCTGGTGCGCGGCGGCGGCTCGCTCGAAGACCTCTGGGCATTCAACGACGCGGCCGTGGTGCGCGCGGTGGCGGCCTCGCCCGTGCCCGTGGTGGTGGGCGTGGGGCACGAGACCGATTTCAGCCTGGCCGACTTCGCCGCCGACCTGCGCGCGCCCACGCCCACCGCGGCGGCCGAGCTCTGCGCGCCCGACCGGCGCCAGCGCGAGCTCGAACTGGAGCGCCTGCAGGGCCTGCTGCGCCAGGGCGTGCAGGACGCGCTCGATGGTCGCGCGCAGCGGCTCGACCGGCTCGCGGCCCACCTGGGCCGGCCTTCGGCGCGCCTGGCGCAGGCGGGCGAGCAGCTGGCGCACTGGCAGGGGCGGCTGCACAAGGGCATGGCGCTCGCGGTGCAGCGCCAGCATTGGCGGCTCGACGAACTGCAGGCCCGCCTGCCGCCCGCCCTCAAGCGCGGCCTGGACGCGCGCGCGCAGCGCCTGCGGCGTGCCGAGGACTCGCTGGCCCTGCTCGATCCGCGCCTGGTGCTGCAGCGCGGCTACGCCTATCTCACCGATCCGCAAGGCCAGGCCATCACCCGCGTGGCACAGGCTTTGCCAGGGACCGAGGTGCAGGCCACGCTGGCCGACGGCGTGCTGCCGCTGCGCGTGCGCGGGCCTGGCGCATAGGCCGCGCATAACCCCGCGGGCGATGCCGTCACCGGCGCTGCCTACAATCCGCCCCGACCCCACCCACAACCCATCAAAAAGAGGACGCACATGGAACACACCCTGCCCCCGCTGCCCTATGGCCTGGACGACCTGGCCCCGAACTACAGCCGCGAGACGCTGGAGTACCACCACGGCAAGCACCACAACGCCTATGTGGTGAACCTCAACAACCTGCAAAAGGGCACCGAGTTCGAGAGCATGGACCTCGAGTCCATCGTCAAGAAGTCCAGCGGCGGCATCTACAACAACGCCGCCCAGATCTGGAACCACACCTTCTTCTGGAACTGCATGAAGCCCAACGGCGGCGGCGAGCCTTCGGGCGCGCTGGCCGATGCCATCAAGGCCAAGTGGGGCAGCTACGCCGCCTTCAAGGAAGCCTTCACCAAGAGCGCCGTGGGCAACTTCGGCTCGGGCTGGACCTGGCTGGTGAAGAAGGCCGACGGCAGCGTGGACATCGTCAACACCGGTGCCGCCGGCACGCCGCTGACCACCGCCGACAAGGCCCTGCTGACCGTGGACGTGTGGGAGCACGCCTACTACATCGACTACCGCAACGCGCGTCCCAAGTTCGTCGAGACCTTCCTCGACAAGCTGGTGAACTGGTCCTTCGCCGAGAAGAACTTCGCCTGATCGGCATGCGCCAGGCACAAGGGCTCGAGGGGCGACCTTCGGGCCCTTTTTGCTGCCCGGCCCGCCCGGCGCGTGCAAATTTCTTCGTGCCTGTTTTGTATTGTGGGAGTTCGATCCCAAAATCAAAGGTTTGGCGCTTGCGCTGAAAGCACAATCACGGGATACGGATCACCGTATCCGCGCGACCTGTCCGCCTGCCGGTCGGCCAGCGCCGCACCCAACAACCTCCGGAGATAAGCCATGAGCAGCCAGCAACCCACCATCATCTACACCCTGACGGACGAGGCGCCCCTGCTGGCCACCAGTGCGTTCCTGCCGATCATCCGCACCTTCGCGGCGCCGGCGGGCATCAACGTCGAGACCAGCGACATTTCGGTGGCCGGCCGCATCCTGGGCCAGTTCCCCGAGCTGCTGACCGAAGAGCAGCGCGTGCCCGACAACCTCAGCGCGCTGGGCAAGCTCACCCTCAAGCCCGAGGCCAACATCATCAAGCTGCCCAACATCAGCGCCTCGGTGGCCCAACTCAAGGCCGCCATCAAGGAGCTGCAGGACAAGGGCTACAAGATCCCCGACTTCCCCGAGAACCCGAAGACGGACGAAGAGAAGGACATCCGCGCGCGCTACAACAAGTGCACCGGCAGCGCCGTGAACCCCGTGCTGCGCGAGGGCAACTCGGACCGCCGCGCGCCCAAGGCGGTGAAGGAATACGCCCGCAAGAACCCGCACAGCATGGCGGAGTGGAGCCAGGCCTCGCGCTCGCATGTGTCCCACATGCACCACGGCGACTTCTACCACGGCGAGAAGTCCATGACGCTGGACAAGGCGCGCGACGTCAAGATGGAGCTGATCACCAAGAGCGGCAAGACCGTCGTGCTCAAGCCCAAGGTCTCGCTGCAGGACCGCGAGGTCATCGACTCCATGTTCATGAGCAAGAAGGCCCTGTTGGCCTTTTATGAGCAGCAGATCGAGGACGCGCACAAGACCGGCGTGATGTTCTCGCTGCACGTGAAGGCGACCATGATGAAGGTCTCGCATCCGATCGTGTTCGGCCACTGCGTGAAGATCTTCTACAAGGAAGCTTTCGAGAAGCACGGCAAGCTGTTCGACGAGCTGGGCATCAACGTCAACAACGGCATGGTCGATCTGTACAACAAGATCGCCACGCTGCCGCAGAGCAAGCAGGATGAGATCAAGCGCGACCTGCACGCCTGCCAGGAGCACCGCCCCGAACTGGCCATGGTGGACTCGGCCAAGGGCATCACCAACTTCCATTCGCCCAACGACGTGATCGTGGACGCCTCCATGCCCGCGATGATCCGCGCCGGCGGCAAGATGTACGGTGCCGACGGCCGCCTGAAGGAAGTCAAGGCCGTGATGCCGGAGAGCACCTTCGCCCGCATCTACCAGGAGATGATCAACTTCTGCAAGTGGCACGGCGCCTTCGATCCCAAGACCATGGGCACCGTGCCCAACGTGGGCCTCATGGCGCAGCAGGCCGAGGAATACGGCTCGCACGACAAGACCTTCGAGATCCCCGAGGACGGCGTGGCCAACATCACCGACCTGGCCACCGGCGAGGTGCTGATGAGCCAGAACGTGGAGCAGGGCGACATCTGGCGCATGTGCCAGGTGAAGGACGCCGCCATCCGCGACTGGGTCAAGCTGGCCGTGAACCGCGCCCGCAATTCCGGCATGCCCGTGGTGTTCTGGCTCGACCAGTACCGCCCGCACGAGGCGCAGCTGATCACCAAGGTCAAGATGTACCTGCACGAGCACAACACGGCCGGCCTGGACATCCAGATCATGAGCCAGGTGCGCGCCATGCGCTACACGCTGGAGCGCGTCATCCGCGGCCTGGACACGATCAGCGCCACCGGCAACATCCTGCGCGACTACCTGACCGACCTGTTCCCCATCATGGAGCTGGGCACCAGCGCCAAGATGCTGTCCATCGTGCCGCTGATGGCCGGCGGCGGCATGTACGAGACGGGCGCCGGCGGCTCGGCGCCCAAGCACGTGCAGCAGCTGGTGGAAGAGAACCACCTGCGCTGGGATTCGCTGGGCGAGTTCCTGGCCCTGGCGGTGAGCTTCGAGGATCTCGGCATCAAGAACAACAACGCCCGCGCCAAGCTGCTGGCCAAGACCCTGGATGCGGCCACCGGCCAGCTGCTGGACAACAACAAGAACCCCAGCCCCAAGACCGGCCAGCTCGACAACCGCGGCAGCCAGTTCTACCTGGCGATGTACTGGGCCAAGGAACTGGCCGCGCAGACCGAGGACAAGGAAATGGCGGAGAAGTTCGCCCCCCTGGCCAAGGCCCTGGCGGACAACGAGCAGGCCATCGTCAAGGAACTGGCCGAGGTGCAGGGCAAGCCGGTCGACATTGGCGGCTACTACAAGCCCGACTTCAAAAAGCTGGAGACCGTGATGCGGCCCAGCGCCACCTTCAACAAGGTGCTGGCCTCGATGAAGGCCTGAGCCCCGGCGGGCCGCCCGCCAGGGGCCCGAAGGAAAAGGCCGCCGGATCCGGCGGCCTTTTTATTTGCCGAAGGCCTGTCCGCTCAAGCGCGCGCCGGCCTGGATGCCGCGCTTCTTGAACCAGCCCTGGTGCATCTCCAGGACGTAGCGCACCGGCTTGTCCGAGCAGTGCGAGTCCAGGCTCTGCGGCTGCATGTCCGCCAGGTTGACGATGGTGCCGTCGTCGTCCACGAAGGCCGCGGTCAGCGGCAGCAGGGTGTTCTTCATCCAGAAGCACTGGGTGGCGGCCTGCTCGAACACGAAGAGCATGCCTTCGTTGGCCGGCATCTCCCGGCGGAACATGAGGCCGATGGTGCGCGCCTGCGGCGTGGCGGCCACCTGCGCGTGGATGAGGTGCATGTTGGCCGACAGGCTGATGCGGGGCAGGTTGAGCTGCGGGCCGTCCTGGGACCAGGCCGGGCCCGAGGCCAGCAGGCACAGGCCAAGCAGTCGGGTGAACAGGGCTTTCATGCGGCGTGTGGGGGCGGTGACGAGGGGCTTGCATTGTCTGCCATCGGGGCAGGGCGGGCCAGGGCGCCCGGCGAAAGGCCAGCGTCTAGAATTTCCGGTCCCCCTCTCTCATTCGCCACCCGGAACGTTCCCCGACATGACCCAGCACATCAAGGTGCCGCCACAAGGCCAGAAGATCTCCGTCCGAGCCGACCTGTCGCTGCAAGTGCCTGATGAGCCGATCGTGCCGTACATCGAGGGCGACGGCGTCGGCGTGGACGTCACGCCGGTGATGCTCAAGGTGGTCGACGCGGCGGTGGCCCGGGCCTATGGCGGGCGCCGCAAGATCCACTGGATGGAGGTCTACGCGGGCGACAAAGCGGTGAAGGTCTATGGCCCCGGGGTCTGGCTGCCCGAGGAGACCGTGGCCGCGCTCAAGGAGTGCGTGGTCTCCATCAAGGGCCCGCTGACCACGCCGGTGGGCGGGGGCATCCGCTCGCTCAACGTGACCCTGCGCCAGGAGCTGGACCTGTACGTCTGCCTGCGCCCGGTGCGCTATTTCAAGGGCGTGCCCTCGCCGCTGAAGGAGCCCGAGAAGACCAACATGGTCATCTTTCGCGAGAACTCGGAAGACATCTACGCCGGCATCGAATACGAGGCCCGCTCGGACAAGGCGCAAAAGCTCATCCGCTTCCTGCAGGACGAGATGGGCGAGACCACGATCCGCTTTCCCGAGAGCTCGGCCATCGGCGTCAAGCCGGTGTCCATCGAGGGCACCGAGCGCCTGGTGCGCCAGGCGATCCAGTACGCCATCGACCACGACAAGCCCAGCGTGACGCTCGTGCACAAGGGCAACATCATGAAGTTCACCGAAGGGGGCTTTCGCGAGTGGGGCTACGCGCTGGCCCAGCGCGAATTCGGCGCGGCGCCGATCGACGGGGGTCCCTGGTGCCGCCTGCAGAACCCGAAGACCGGCCGCGACATCGTCGTCAAGGACGTCATCGCCGATGCCTTCCTGCAGCAGATCCTGCTGCGCCCGGCCGAGTACGCGGTGGTCGCCACCCTCAACCTCAACGGCGACTACATCTCCGACGCGGTGGCCGCGCAGGTCGGCGGCATCGGCATCGCGCCCGGCGCGAACATGAGCGATTCCGTGGCCTGCTTCGAGGCCACGCACGGCACGGCGCCCAAGTACGCCGGCAAGGACTACGTGAACCCGGGTTCCATGATCCTGTCGGCCGAGATGATGCTGCGCCACATGGGCTGGAAGGAAGCCGCCGACCTGCTCATCGCCTCGATGGAAAAGGCCATCCTGTCCAAGAAGGTCACCTACGACTTCGCCCGCCTCATGGACGGCGCCTCGCAGGTGAGCTGCTCAGGCTTCGGCCAGGTGATGATCGACCAGATGGAGTGAGCGGTGCGGCTCAGCGCGGCGGGCCCTCGGGCAGCAGCCGCCGCAAGCCGGCGCCAACCGCCGCGCGGATGCGCGGGCTGTGCAGGCAGGCCGCGCCCACCAGGCCCAGCGTGGACCCGACCACCGTGTCCATCAGTCGGGCCTGCATCAGCGGCTGCGGCGCCGCCACGAAACCCTGTCCCGCTTCCGCCAGCAGCAGCGCCAGCGGCGTGATGAAGACGGCCGCCAGCCCGTAGTGGCGCACCACCAGGGTCTCGATCACCAGGGTCAGCGCCGTGACCACGGCGGCCACGGTCCATGGCCCCAGTGGCAGTTGGACGATGCCGAGGAACACCAGCAGGCCGAGCGCGGTGCCGAGGGTGCGCTGCACCTGCCGCGTCCAGGCCGCGCGCAGCGAGGCGCCCTGGATGATGGCCAGGCAGCTCACCGGTACCCAGTAGGGCCGGTCCAGCTGCAGGGCGTGCGCCGCCACCAGCGACAGGCCGACGAAGCCGGCGATCATCACCGAGTCCACCACCACGTGGTCGAAGCCCGGCTGCGCGGGCGCGCTCGGCGCCGGCACGCCGTGCCGGCTCACGATGTGCAGGCTGTAGAAGAAGGCGATGGCGACGGCCAGCACCGTGCCCAGCGCCACGGCCCCCACCTGGAGGATGGCGTCGCGCCCATGCACGGGGCTGTAGGCACCGATCGCCGCGGCCATGACGAAGAACAGGCTGCCGGGCGGGGGCGCCGCGTAGAAGCGGCAGACCATGGTGACGAGCACGGTGATGAGCATGAGCAAGGGCACCACCAGCGGCGGGACCAGGTGCCCCAGCAGGCCCAGCGCGTAGCTGCAGCCCATGCCGAAGGCGCAGGCCATCAGCCAGGCCATGCGGTGCGCCAGCCGCGTGGCGGGCAGGTGCAGGAAGACCAGACCGCCCAGCGAGCCGGCCAGACCCAGGCCCAGCTCACCATAGGCTGCGCCGATGAAGATCGGCAGGCCACTGGCGAGCGCGGCGGCCACCGGCATTTCCCAGGGCCGGTCGCTGCGGTTCACGCGCGCCAGCTGGCGCCATTCGTTGAGCAGAAAGGGCTTCAGGGCCATGGGTTCCCCGCCGGCGGCCGTGCCAGCGCGGCCGCCACGCGCGCGCGCAGGGCCGGCAGCACCTCGTCTTCGAACCAGGGGTTGTCGCGCAGCCAGCGGTTGTTGCGCGGGCTGGGGTGGGGCAGGGGCAGCAGCCCCGGGCCGCCGTCGCGCCAGGCGCGCACCGTCTCGGTCAGCGTGGCGCGGGCCGCCGGCCCCAGGTGCCAGGCCTGTGCGTGGCGGCCGACCGCCAGCACCAGTTCCACCCGCGGGAGCTGAGCCAGCAAGGCGGCGCGCCAGGCCGGGGCGCATTCCGGGCGGGGCGGCAGGTCACCGCCCGGGCCGGTGCCGGGGTAGCACAGGCCCATGGGCAACAGGGCCACGGCGCTTGGGTCGTAGAAGGTGCGGGTGTCCACGCCCATCCAGTCGCGCAGGCGCTTGCCGCTCGCGTCGTCGAAGGGAATGCCGCTGAGGTTCACGCGCCGCCCCGGCGCCTGGCCCGCGACCAGGACGCGGGCCGTGGCGCCCAGCTGCAGCACGGGGCGTGGCGGGTGCGCCAGCCGCTCCGCGCAGAGCCGGCACTGGCGCACCTCGCCCAGCAGGCGTTCGAGGGCGCTGGCGGAAGGAGAGGATGGGGTGCGCGAAGCCATGGCGGACCGGAAGGCGCCCATTGTCGCGCCCTGGCGACGGTGGGCGCGCCGGTGGGGCGAGGCCGAGCGCGCGGGCGCGCGCATCGCGCGGCGGTGCCGCCGCCAGTGGCGTCAAGGGGCACTGGGGCGGGTGGAAGAAACACCCCGCGCAGGCGGGCGGGGGCGTTTCGGCGAGGCGCGAACCGGTGTCAGCGCTGCTGCTGGGACGGGTCGCCGCGCTGACCGCCCTGACCACCCTGTTGACCGCCTTGCTGGTGGCGCGGGCCGTCCTCGGCGCGCTGCTGCTCCTGCTTGCGCGGGCTGGGGCTGTCGTCCGGGCGCGGCTGGCCGGCCTGGTTGCGGTTCTGACTCGGGTTCTGGGGATTCTGGTTCTGCTGCTGGGACGGGTTCTGTTGCGCCTCCTGCTGCTTCTGTCCCGCGCTGGGTTTTTGCTGGTTCGGGTTCTGGTTCTGCTGGTTCGGCATGTCGATCTCCTGGGGTTGATGAAGCCGTCGCCAACGCGGCGCCGACACGCAGCGATTGGCAATCCCCGTGCCCATCGCCTGCGCCGGCGACACGGCACGCGGCTTGCCCGCTGCGGTGTCTTTGCAGGAGGTCCGATATGCCCAAGCCCCCTTCACCGCGCCGTGGCGCGGCGGTGCCCCGCGCCGCATCGCGACAGTCCGTCAACACCGGCCAACCACCGCTGACGCCGGGCGCCGGTCCCCGCCCGCGGCACGAGGCACTCGAATTGCCTCACGAGCGCGACGAAGGCCTGCGCGCCACTCGGGCCGAGCCCGATCCCGTGATCGAGCAGGCCGGGCGGGACCTTGAGTCGGGCCAGGTGGACACCGACCTGCGCGCCACACCAGGCCTGGACGCACGGCGCCGCGAGGCGCTGCTGCGCCGGGGTGGCTGAGGCCCCGGTCGGCCGCCGGCCGGCTGGGCATGGCACTTGCCGGGGGTTGGCAGGCCGGTACGAGACGCCGGCGCCCTCATTTCCACAGCAAGGAGCATGTGATGGCACAGCAGGAACGCGGCCGCCCCCCGGGCGGCCAGGCCCAGGGGTCGGACCAGCACCCGTACGGCGGCCGGGGCGGCTATGGGCGCACGCCCGGCCCGGCGGAGCGGGAGGACGAGCGGCGCGCCCGGCCCCCGTCCCCACCGGGCGCCGGCCGTGGCCCGGCCGGCACGCCGAATCCCGAGGGCCCATCGAACGGAACACGGGACAGCGCTTCCGGCGACCGGCGCGGGCGCTGAACACTCGGCGGGCCCGCCTCCGTGGGCCCATTGGCCGGCCCCCGCGCCGGCCTTTTTTCGGGGCCGGCCTCAGCCGTGCCGGCGGCGCTTGTCCACCGGCTCGATGCGCAGCAGTTGCCGGTATTTGGTGACGGTGCGCCGCGCCACCACCAGGCCCTGGGCGGTGAGCTGGCGCGTGATGTCGGCGTCCGACAGCGGGCGCGCCGGGTTCTCGGCCTGGATGATGTCGCCGATCAGCCCGCGGATGGCGGTGCCCGAGCAGGCGTTGCCGGCCGCGCTGACCATGGGCCGCGAGAAGAAGTACTTCAACTCGAACACGCCCAGCGGCGTGGCCATGTGCTTGTTGTTCGTCACGCGCGAGACGGTGGACTCGTGCACGCCGACTTCCTCGGCGATCTCGCGCAGCACCAGCGGCTTCATGGCCATGGGGCCGAACTCGAGGAAGTGGCGCTGGCGCCGCACGATGGCCTGCGCCACGTCGAGGATGGTGGAGAAGCGCTGCTCCACATTGCGCAGGGTCCAGCGCGCGTCCTGCAACTGCTCGCCGAGCGCGCCGCTGCTGCGGCTGCGGTGGCGCTGGTACAGCTCGGCGTAGACCTGGTTCAAGCGCACGCGCGGCACCACGGCGGGGTTGAGCTGCACCGACCACTGGCCGCGCTGGCGGCGCACGATCACGTCCGGCACGATGTAGTCGACGCGCGAATCGCCGACGCGCCAGCCGGGCCGCGGGTCCAGGTGGCGGATGCGGTCGACCACCGCTTCCACGCGGCGCAGGGGCTCGCGCAGCGTGGCGGCCAGGCCGGGCACGTCGCGCGCGGCCAGCGCCTGCAGGTGCTCGCCCACGATGCGCTCGGCCAGCGCCCGGCAGGGGCCGTCCTCCATCTGCCGCACCTGCAGCAGCAGGCATTCGCCTACGCCGCGGGCGGCCACGCCGACGGGCTCCAGCGACTGCACCAGCCGCAGCGCGACCAGCATCTCGGCCGGGGCCGCGGGCGGCGCGCAGGGCACCAGGCCGGCGATCTCCTCCAGCGGCGTGCGCAGGTAGCCGTCGTCGTCCAGCGACTCCACCACCGCGCGCGCCAGGGTCAGGTCGCGCGGCGTCAGCGCCATCACGTTGAGCTGGCCGTGCAGGTGCATGGCCAGCGTGGTGGCGCTGGCGGTGAGGTCCATGGCCGTGGCGTCGCCGTCGCCGGTGGGGCGCAGCGGCGAGCCGCCGTCGTTGATCCACAGCTCGCGGTCGTCGGTGCCACCGATCGGCCCGCTGTCCCAGGCTTCGTTGGAGGCCTCGGCCTGGGGTGCGGTGCCGTCGTCGCCGTCCGGGGTCTCGGGGGTCGCGGTGGCCGGGTCGCTGTCGTCCTCGCTTTCCAGGAAAGGGTTGTCGCCCAGCTTCTGGCGCACCAGCGCCGCGAAGTCCAGCGAGGACATCTGCAGCAGCTGCACGGCGCGCTGCAGGCGCGGTGACAGCGTCTGTGTGGGCGTGGGGGCCTGCAATGGCCGGATCTCGTTGCGCAGCGCGAGTCCCATGGAACCTCCTCTGGTGTGTGGGGCGCCGCCCGCCGGCGCCTGAAGCGCCTGTGTCGCAAGGCCTGTGCCGCCGCTGGCCGACGGGCGGTTGGTCGACCCGCAAGCCGCGCCCTGCCTGGTGTTGCGGGGGCGGGAAGGGGCGATCGAGTGGCCCGCTGGGCGGTGGCGCTGGGAAGAATCTGCCGCCCCGGGCGCGCGAATTGCCGCAAAAGCTGCCGCCCGCTCGATCGCGCGCTCGACCGCCCGCTCAGTCAGGCGCTTCGTCCTGCAGCCAGGCGGCGCGTCGCTCGGCCAGTTCTGTCTCCAGGAAGGACCGCTGGTCCCCGGCCAGGCGGGGCCACACGTGGTGCCGCTGCCAGGCGGCGTGCGTGTGCAGCGCCTGCGCCAGCGCGCGCGCCTGGCGTTCGGTGTGCGCCAGGTCGCTCACGCGGGAGGCCAGGCGCTCCACGCGGGCCAGCAGGTCGGCGAGCTGCGATTCGGTCTCGCCGCGCAGGGCCGGGGCGGGCAGGCGCGGCAGCACCTCGTGTTGCTCGAAGCCCACGATGGCGCGCACGCGGCCGCCGATGCGACCCAGTCGCGCGCCCAGGTCGGTGGGGCCGGTGCCGGCGTCCACCAGCCGCTCGTATTCGGCGAACAGGCGCGCGAGGCGGTCGAACTCCTGTTCCAGGGCGGGCAGGGGCGAGGGGGTGGCGGTGGGGGTGGCGTCCATGGCCAGGGCAGGCAAACGGCGCACCCGAGGCGCACCCGGGCGGGCGCGCCTTTTGCCCGCGACCGTCAGAAGAACAAGAGAACCCTTTTCGCCATGGCTCTGCGCGTTCGCCTGATCCTGTTGGTCCTGGCCGTGTTGCTGCCCGCTGTCGGGGCGGCGGCCTGGGCCGCGCTGGCCGCCTGGCGCTCGGGCCAGGCCGCGCTCGAGCGGCAGGCCAGCGAGGACGCGCGCACCCTGAGCCGCGCGATCGACCGCGAGTTCACCCGCTACGCCGCCATCGCGCGCGCGCTGGCGGCCTCGCCGCTGCTGGACCACGCGCCGCGCCTGAGCGAGCCGGAGCGCGCCGCCTTCGACCGGGGCGTTCGCCGAGCGATCGATGGCTCGCCGGTGTCGGTGGAGCTGCTGAGTGCGTCGGTGCGCTGGCTGGACACCCGCCTGCCGGTGGGCGCGCCACCGAGCCGCCGCCCTTCCGGGCCCCCCGCGCTGGTCGCCTCGTCCGGCGTGCGCGCGCTGGAGCGGGGCGAGGGCCTGGCCTGGGTGGAGCCGGTGTTTCGCCAGGGGCCGGGCCCGGCAATGAACCTGCGCCTGGTGGTGCCGCCGGCCGAACTGCAGCGGCTCATGGACCAGCGCTCCCTGCGCGAGGGCTGGGGGAGGCAGCTGCTCGATCCGCGCGGGCGGGTGGTGGCGCGCCGCCCGGCGCCGGTCGCGGCCGAGGCCGAGCGCGCGCTCGACGGCCTGATCCGCGAGAGCCTGGCGGGCCGGGGCGAGGGCCGCTTCGCGCTGCGCACGCCCGCGGGCGTGCCGCTGCGCGTCCACTTCAGCCGCACGCCGCAGGGTTGGACCGCGCTCACCACCGTGCCGCGCGCACCGCCCCCGCCCGCCTTCGCCGGCGGGGGCGGTGGCACCCTGCTGGCCACGCTCGTGCTGCTGGCCCTGGCGGTGGCCGGGGCCGCGTGGGTGGCGCGCGCCGAGCTGCACCGCCAATTGGCCGAAGCCGTGGAACGCGCGCGCCAAGCCGAGCGCGGGGCCGCCAGCCGCGAGCGGGTGGAGGCGCTGGGGCGCCTGACGGGGCGCGTGGCGCACGAGTTCAACAACCTGCTCGGCGTGATCAGCAACAGCGCCTACCTGATTCAACGCCAGGCCACGCAGCCGGCGCTGGCCATGCCGGTGGCCGCCACGCTGCGCGCGGTGGAGGCCGCGAGCCGGCTCACGCAGCAGCTGCTGCGTTTCGGCGGGCGCCCGCGCGCGCGGCCCCGCACGCTCTCGCTGAGCGAGTGGCTGCCCGAGCGGCGCGACCTGCTGGGCGTGGTGCTGGGCCGGCGCGTCGAGCTGCACATCGAGGTGCCCGACGAGGAACTGAACGTCTGCGTCGACCCCGACGAGCTGGAGCTTGCGCTGGTCAACCTCGCGCTGAACGCGCGCGACACGCTGTCCGAGGGCGGTCGGGTGTGGGTGGGGGCCGAGCGCGCGAGCGCGGCGCTGTCGGCGGACCTGCCGGACGGCCGCTACCTGAGCATCGCGCTGCGCGACAGCGGCCCGGGCCTGGAGGCCGCGCGGAGCCGGCGCGTGTTCGAGCCCTTCTTCATGGCCCAGGAATCGACACCGGAGTCTGGCCTCGGGCTGAGCCAGGTGCGTGGCCTGTGCGCGCAGGCGGGCGGCAAGGCCGTGCGGCGCCAGCGGCCAGGGCAGGGCAGCGAGGTCGTGCTGGTGCTGCCCGCGGTGGCGGCCGAGGCGCCGGACGAGGTGCCGCCGAGGACCGCGGCGGGCGGTGACGGGCTGGCGCCGCTGCGCGCCCGCGTGCTGCTGGCCGAGGACAACGACGCGCTCGGCGACGTGACGGTGGCGCTCATTGAAAGCATGGGCGCGCGCGTGGAGCGCGCCGCGCACGCCGCCCAGGCGCTGGAGCGGCTGGAGCGCGGCCCCGCCGTGGACGTGCTGCTGACCGACCTGGCCATGCCCGGCGCACTCGACGGCCTGGATCTGGCGCGCACCGTGCGCCGGCGCTGGCCCGGCGTGCGCGTGGTGCTGATCAGCGCGCAGGGCGACGCGCTGGCCGAGGTGGAGAACTTCCCCGTGCTGCGCAAGCCCTGTGCCCCGGCGGTGTTGTTGGCGGCACTGCGGCCGGCGTCGGCGGATGGCTGGCCGGCCGCACCGGGGGCGGGCACGCCATGTGCCCCATGAGCGTGTCGCGCACCGCGACTGCGCGCGTGACCTTGTTCAACCCCTTCGAGGACACACCACCATGGACCAGAAAGCACTGATCAACTGCCTGAACGACCTGATCGAAACCTGCAAGGACGGCGAGTTCGGCTTCCGCAGCACGGGCGAGCACCTGCACATCGCCGACCTGCAGCGCCTGTTCCTGGCGCGCGCCGAGGAATGCAGCCAGGCCGCCTCTGAACTGCAGGCGCTGGTGCTGCAGCTGGGCGGCAACGCGCAGGAGCGCGGTTCGGTTGCCGGGGCCGCGCACCGCGGCTGGGTCGCGGTCAAGGGCACGCTCGCCGGCTACAGCGACGTCGCCATGCTCGAGGAAGCCGAGCGCGGCGAGGACGTGGCCATCGAGCGCTACCGCGAGGCCCTGGCCAAGGAACTGCCGCCCGATGTGCGCGTGGTGGTCGAGCGCCAGTACGAAGGCGCCAAGCGCAACCACACGCAGGTGAGGGCGCTGCGCGACCAGGCCCGGGCGATGGCGGAGTGAGTCGTCCGATCGCGGCCCGCGCTGCGCGGGCCGCCCGCGCCGGGCAGCCCGTTCAGTGCCGCGCGTTCAGTGCCGCGCCGGTGGCTCGCCCGCGTATTCCTTGAGCCGGTTGTAGAGCGTCTTCAGGCTGATGCCCAGCACGGCGGCCGTGCGCTCCTTCTGCTGTTGGCAGTCGTTCAGCGTGGCCTCGATCAGCAGGCGCTCGGCCTGCGCCATCGACACGCCGACCGGCAGCGTGATGGCGGACGCCCCTGGGCCGGACAGGGCGGGGGCCGCTTCGGCGGCGGGCAGGGGCAGCCACTGCGCGTCGATGGACTCGCCGTCGGCCATGACGTAGGCGCGGTGCACGGCATTGCGCAGCTCGCGCACGTTGCCGGGCCAGGGGTAGGCCGCGAGCTGGCGCAGGGCCGAGGCGTCGAAGCGCCGGACCCGGCCTTCGCGGCGCGAGATGTCCTCCAGGAAGTGCCGCGCGAGCAGGGGCACGTCGTCCAGGCGCTCGCGCAGCGGCGGCAGTTCGATGGGGAAGACCGCCAGGCGGTAGAGCAGGTCCTCGCGCAGCTTGCCCTGGGCCACGGCCTCGTGCGGGACGCGGTTGGTGGCGGCGATGATGCGCACGTCGGTCTGCAGGCTCTGCGTGGAGCCCACGCGCATGAAGCGGTGGGTTTCCAGCACGCGCAGCAGCTTGACCTGCAGGTCCAGCGGCATCTCGGTGATCTCGTCGAGGAACAGGGTGCCGCCACAGGCGCGCTCGAAGAAGCCCAGGTGCTGGCGGTCGGCGCCGGTGAAGCTGCCTTTCTCGTGGCCGAAGATCTCGCTTTCCATGAGGTGGGGCGAGATGGCGCCGCAGTTCACCGCGAGGAAGGGGCCGGCGTGGCGGCGGCTGAAGCCGTGGACGGTCTGCGCCACCAGTTCCTTGCCGCTGCCGCTTTCGCCGGTGATCAGCACCGTGACCGAGGTGGGCGCGACGCGGTGGATCTGCTCGTAGACGCGGCGCATGGCGGGGCTCTGGCCCCACAGCAGGCCGAAGCGGCCGCCGTCGGCGGCGGTGTCGCGCGGCGCGGGGACCGGCGCCGCCGCGGCCTCGCCGGTGGCCCGGGCACCGCAGCGCGTGAGCACGCGCTGCAGCTGCTGCATGGCGATGGGCTTGACCAGGTAGTCGGCCGCGCCGCGGCGCATGGCTTCGATGGACGAGTCCAGGCTCGCGTGGCCGGTGACGAGCACGATGTCGGAGTCGTTGATCAGCTGAGGGTCGGAGAACAGATCGAGGCCGTTGCCATCGGGCAGCTGCAGGTCGAGCAGCACCAGGTCCGGTGGCTGCAGGGCGATCTGGCGGCGCGCGTCGCGCAGGGTGTGGGCGACGGCCACCGAGAAGCGGTCGGCGCGCACGAGTTCGCGCAGCGTGGTGGCGGAGTCGGTGTCGTCATCGACGATCAGCACATGGTTCATTCGTGGCGTTCTCCCTGGTGGTCTTGGCTGTCACGGGACTGGACCGGCCATCATGGGCGCCGCAGGGGCCAGCGTCTGTTTCGATATGTGTGTGCGCCGGGCACGTGGCTTGCCCCCTGCGGCCTGGTCCCCGGCGGAAACCGGCCATGACACGCGAGCGGCCGACGGACGGTCGGGCCGGCGCGGGCGGCCATCGGGGGCCCGACCCGCTCAATCGCCCCGCGGCGCGCGCTGCCCGCGCCGGCGCGCGGACACGCAGGTGAACTCGGCGCCGATGAGAAAGACCTGGGCGCAGAAGTACACCCACATCAGCAGCGCCACCAGCGAGGCCGCCGCGCCAAAGGCGGAGAGCACGGCGCTGCCGCCGATGTACCAGCCCAGCGCGGTCTTGCCGAGCGAGAACAGCAGGGCCGCCACGGCCGCGCCCAGCCAGATGTCGCGCCAGGGCAGGCTCAGGCGCGGCATGCCTTTGTAGAGCGCGGCGAACACGGCGGTCATGAGCGCCAGGCTGAGGGCGAAGTTGAAGGCCTCGGCCAGCCCCGGCAGTCCGGGCGCGAGCCAGGCCGGCCACCACCAGGTGGTGGCCGCGGCCAGCGCCGCGCTCAGCGCGATGGAGCCCATCAGCAGCAGGCCGCAGGCCAGGATGGCCACGACGGCGAGCGCCCGCGCGCGCAGGCCCACCCACCAGGGCGGCGGCGGCAAGGACTCGCTGCGCCAGATGCGGTCCAGCGCCGACTGCAGCTCGGCCAGCACGGTGGTGGCGCCGAACAGCAGGGCGGCCCCACCGGCCAGGCCCGCCCACCCCGCCTCGGGCCGGTGCAGGGCTTGCAGCACCGATTGCACCGAGCGCGCAGAGGCTTCGCCGATGAGCGGCGCGAGGCGGTGCGTGAGTTCGCCGGTGGCCGCCCGCTCGCCGAAGAACAGGCCGGCCACCGAGACCGCGATCAGCAGCAAGGGGGCGGCGGAGAACAGCGCGTAATAGGCGATGGCCGCACCCATGCTGGTGGCGCCGTCGTCGCGCCAGGCGGCGTAGACCTCGCGCAGGAAGGACCAGGCGGCGCGCATCGCCGGCCTCACGGCGCGGCGGCCGTGGCCGCAGGCCTGCGCTGGTGGTCGAGCAGGTGGCTGATCTGCAGCGGGCTCACGGGTTTGGTCAGGTGCAGGTCGAAGCCGGCCTCCAGCGCGAGCTCGCGGTCGTGCAGCTGGCTCCAGCCGGTGACGGCCACCAGCAGCGTGTTCCCGCCCCCGGGCGAGCGGCGGATCTCGCGCGCCACCTGGTGGCCGGTGCGCCCGGGCATGCCGATGTCGAGCAGGCAGACGTCGGGGCGCTCCTCGCGCCACCGGGCCACGGCCTCGTCGCCGTCGTAGGCCATGTGCACTTCGTGGCCGTCGGCGTGCAGCAGGGCCGCCAGGGTGTCGGAGGCGTCGCGGTTGTCGTCGGCGATGAGCACGCGCAGGCGCCGCCGCTCGCGCGTGGCCGGCTCGTCGCCCCCGGCCGGCGCCGGCACAGAGGCCTGGCCCGCCGGCAGGCGGACGGTGAACACGCTGCCCTGGCCGACGCCGTCGCTGGCGGCCGTGAGCGTGCCGCCGTGCAGCTCCACCAGCCCCTTGGACATGGCCAGGCCGATGCCCAGCCCGCCGCTGGTGCGCTCGCCCGCGTGGTGCAGCTGGGCGAACATGCGGAAGGCCTCGGGGATGGAGTCGGGCGGGATGCCGATGCCGTTGTCGCGCACTTCGATGACGATGGCGTCGCCGCGCTGGCCGGCGTGCAGCTCGATGGTGCCGCCCGGGTCGGTGTACTTGGCGGCGTTGGTGAGCAGGTTGCCCACCACCTGCGCCAGGCGCAGGGGGTCGGCGTCGAACACGGTGGGCCGCTCGTCGACGAAGCTCAGCAGCTGGTGGCCCTTGGCGTCGATCAGCGGGCGGGCCGTTTCCACCGCCGAGGCCAGCACGCCAGCCAGGTCGGTCGGCGAGCGGCGCAGGGCCAGCGCGCCGCGCGTGATGCGCGAGACGTCGAGCAGATCGTCCAGCAGCAGGGCCATGTGCGAGACCTGGCGGTCGATGACCTCGCAGCTCCAGCGTTTCTGCTCCTCGCTGGCGTGTGGCGACATGGCCAGCAGCGTGGCCTGGCGGATCGGCGCGAGCGGGTTGCGCAGCTCGTGCGCGAGCGTGGCCAGGAACTCGTCCTTGCGGCGGTCGCTGTCGCGCAGCAGCTGTTCGTTGCGCATGCGCTCGGAGATGTCGGTGAACCACACGCCCAGGCCGTCGGGAATGGGCGAGGCGATGCAGTGCAGCCAGCGCGGCTCGGCGCCCGCGTGGTCGACGGCGTCGAACTCGCAGGTGTGGGCCGATTCGATGGCGGTGACGCAGTAGCTGAAGGCGGGGTGGCCCATCCAGCGGCAGCTGGCGTTCTGCAGCACGCGCTGGCCCACCACCTCGCCCGGTGCGCAGTCCAGCGCCTGCGCGGCCGCGCGGTTGAGGTAGACCCACAGAAAGTCGACGATGCGCTCGCCCTGCCGCACGGGCTGCAGGATGACGAAGGGCGCGCCGGAAGACGTGAGCACGGCCTCGAAGCGCCCCTGCGTGGCGAGCAGCTCGTCCCGGGTGTGCGCGCGTTCGGTGAACATGGCGGCCTTGCGGGCGCAGATGTCGGCCAGGCGGTGCTCGCGCTCGGTGGGTGGGCGCGATTCGTCCAGGTGCACGGTGATGGCCCCCAGCACCTGGCCCTGGGAGCTGATCAGGGGCGTGCTGTGGACCGCGCGGATCGCCTGGGTCTCGAAGAAGTCGCGGCAGGCCTTGAAGGTCTCGCTGGCGCGGGTGTCTTCCACCACCACGCGCGCGCCCTGGCGGCAGGCCTCGGCGCAGGCGCCGGTGCTCAGGCCCTCGGCCATGGCGAGCGCGGCATCGTCGAAGCCCAGGCTGGCCTCGACGCGCAGGCCGTCCGCGCCGGGCTCGCACAGCGCGACCATGCCACGGCGCGCGCCGTGGAAGTGCACCAGGGCGGCCAGGATCATGCGCAGCTGCCGCGCGAGCTGCGGCGTCTCCAGCAGTTGCGTGCTCAGTTCGTGCAGGTGGTTCAGGTCATCGACCTGCTGGCTGAGCTGTTCGCGCGCGGCCTCCAGCTGGGCGTCGACCCGTTTGCGCTCGGTGACGTCCACGCAGGCGCCGCGCAGGCGCACCGCGCGCTGGCCGCGCCAGACGACGTGCACGCGCAGCAGCAGCTGCCGGGGCGGCGCGCCGTCGGCCGAGGGCACGCTCAGTTCGCGCTCGTAGTAGGCCGCGCCCTCTTTCAATCGCCGCTTGATGTGCTCGCGGCTGTCGGCCAGCAGGTGGGGCGGGATGCGCGCGGTCCAGTCGTCCAGGGGCACGGCCCCGTTCGACACCGGCGCGCCGGCCAGCCGGGCCAGCACGGCCGAGGCCCGCACGGTCCGCTCCACGAGGTCGATGTCGAACACGCCGATGCCCGTGCCCTCGATGGCCATGGAGAGCCGGTCTTCCGCCAGGGCCGCACGCGCCCGCGTGATGCGCAGCGACCCCCCCAGGCCGACCAACAGCCCGCCCAGCAGCAGGTAGAGCGCCAGTCGCATCGGGTCGGCGCCGTTGGGGCTGGTCCAGGCGTCCAGCGCGGCCAGGGGCCAGCCGGTGCCGATGGCCCCGGCCAGCAGCAAGAGCACGCCGGGCCCCGGGCCCAGCGCGGCGGCCGCCACGGCAGCCGCCGGCAGGTAGAACACGAAGGGCCGCAGAGCGCCCACCGACGGCCACAGCAGCCAATGGAGCGCGCCGGCCAGCAGGGCGATCACCAGGGCGATGGCATAACGTTGCGCATTCGACATTTCCTTACCGTAGCGCCATTGGTTCATGGTGTCCGTATCCAGAAGAAAGCGTGGGCGCCCGGTCATCGGTGCCGGCGCCGGGAAAGGAACGTTCGCGGCGGCCGCCGGCTCCATGCGAAAAGGACGTTGCGATGGAACGCACCACCCCGACCCTCTCCCTGTGGCAACGCGCCCTGCGCCAGATGGCCGGTCTGCTGGCGAGGCCGGGACGCGACACGGCGGCCCGGGTGGCGCCACCGGGCGACGCGGACTGGGCGGCCCGCTCGGCGGTGGGCGAGGAAGACCCCGGCGCCAGCGTGGATCTGCTCGACACCCGGCCGCCGTCGCCGGAGGCGATCAGGGCGGGTGGGCCGCCGCGCGGCTGAGGCGACCGCGCGCCGGCGGCGGGGGCTCGGTCGGGCCGGGCACCGGCGGCGCGGGCGGCGGATCGCCCATGGGCGGCGGCACGGGATCGGTGAGGGGCGGTGGCGCAGGGGGCTGCACGGGCGGCGGAGGCGGTGTGGGCGGCATGGTGAGGCCGGGCCGGCAAAGGGCGTGCCCGGTGGCGGGGGCGCCCTGGGCGCGCCGCTTGCCAGCGGGCGGCACCTCCCGCCCTCAACCCCTTTGGAAAGGACCTCCCCATGAACCAAGTCAGTGAAGTGATGACCCGTGGCGTGCGCACCCTGTCGCCGCAAGACACCCTGCGCCTGGCCGCCCAGGCCATGGAAGAGATGGAAATCGGCTCCCTCCCCGTGTGCGATGGCCAGCGCCTGCTCGGCATGGTGACCGACCGCGACCTCGTGGTGCGTGGCGTGGCCCAGGGGCTGGCGCCCGAGCGCACCACCCTGAGCGAGGTGATGAGCCCGCATGTGCAGTGGTGCTACGAGGACCAGTCCATCGAAGAAGCCGCCCAGCTGATGTGCGACGCGCAAATCCGCCGCCTGCCGGTGGTGGACCACGACAAGCGCCTGGTGGGCCTGCTGTCCTTGGGCGACGTGGCGGTGAAGGCCGGCCCCGGCGACGCCGCCCAGGCCCTGCGGGACATCTCGCGGCCCGCACAGCCGGAGCGCGGCGGCCTGTCGCAGGCCAGTGGCCCGGCGGGCGGCGGCGCCGACGCCGCCGGGCGACGCTCATGAACCTTTGGAGGCGCTGCCCCTGGGCGGGGGCAGTTCCTTCGCCATCGTCAGGTGGCGCCGCAGGCCGGGCAGGCCGCGCGAAGCGAAGGCCTTGACGTCCGGGTCGTCGGCCCGGGCGGCGGCCTTGTCGAACAGCTTGATGGTGTCTTCGTGGGCATCGATGCCGAACGCCTCGACGTAGCGGCGGTGAAAGGTATCGCCCTGCGAGGTGGACAGCAGCTTGAGCCGGCCGCGCTGCAGCATCGAGGCCTCGCGCGGCAGTTCCACGCCCTTGGCGCGGGCCAGGGTGGCGAGCTCTTCGGCCAGTCGGGTGTGTTCTTCCACCATGGTCTGCGCGAAGCGCTGGACCTGCGGGTCGCTGGCTTTCTGCACGGCCAGGCGGCTGGCCTCGATCTCGGCGTGGCCGTTCTGCGCGGCCTGTTCCATGAAGCCGCTGTCGGCCCGGCTGGCGCGCGCGTCGGCCGGCGGCGGGCTGGGCGAGGCGCCCGTCTGCGCCCAGGACGGCAGCGAGAGCAGGGGCAGCGTGGCGAGTGCGATGGCGCGGCGGCGATGAAGTCGGGTCATGGCGGAATCTCCGGTGAACGAAAGGGCCCCGCGGGCGGCAAGCCGGGTGCCTGTGCCACGGCGCTTCCGCCACGGCGGCGGCCGGGCACAGACCTTGCCGCCCCACCGGCGCGGGCCCTTCCACCCCGCGATGCAGGAGTCCCCATGAAAAAGTCCCGTGCCGCTGTCGATCTGCCCGCCGCGCTGGAGCGCTCCTCCCCCAAGGCCCAGCGCACCTACGCCAAAACCCTGCTCAGCGCCGAGCAGCAATACGGCCCGGGCGAGCGCGCCAGCCGAACCGCCTTCGCCACGCTCAAGCGCGGCTTTGAAAAGGTGGACGACCGCTGGGTGGCCAAGCGGCGCAAGGGCCCCTCGGACCCGCGATCGGCCGGCCCACGCTCGGCTGCCCGCCGCAACCGGGGCGAGACCTACGGGGGCGTCGACGGCATTGGCCACACCCGGGCCGAGCTGTACCGTCGCGCCGCCGCCCTGGGCATCCGGGGCCGCTCCACCATGCGCAAGGCCGAACTGGCCAAAGCGATCGGCGACCAGCAAAAACCCTGAGCCGCGCCAGCGGCGCCAGCGCCCAATGGGCGGAATTGGGCCGGTTTTGCGTGCGCTGCTTGGCGCCTAGGCTGCACGGCCTGATCGCACAATAGCCCCTGGCGGTATCCGTTGCCCGGCCAATGGGCTGTGTCCCGGATGCCATCGGGGGCGCGGTGCGCTCGCTAGAATGAATTTCATGGCTTCGCAGATACCCAAGAAACCAGAGACCCCGGCGGCCCCGCCCGCGACGGGCAGCGACGATGCGGTCGTGCTGGAACGGCGCACCCAACGCGTCCAGCCGCCCCAGATGTACCAGGTGGTGCTGCTCAACGACGACTTCACCCCCATGGAATTCGTCGTGCAGGTCATCCAGGAGTACTTCAGCAAAGACCGTGAAACGGCCACCCAGATCATGCTGAAGATTCACCTGGAGGGAAAAGGGGTTTGCGGCGTGTATTCGCGCGACGTGGCCAGCACCAAGGTAGATCAGGTGCTGCAGGCCGCCCGCTCGGCGGGTCACCCCTTGCAATGCTTGAGCGAACCTGTTGAATAAGCGTTCAAGCTCCCCATCTAGACCCTACATTCGTCTCAGGACGCGTATTCCGACCCCCAGCACAAAGGACGTGCCACATGATTGCCCAGGAACTTGAAGTCAGCTTGCACATGGCCTTCGTTGAGGCCAGGCAGCAGCGGCACGAATTCATCACGGTGGAACACCTGCTGCTGGCCCTGCTCGACAACCCCAGCGCCGCCGAGGTCTTGCGCGCCTGCTCGGCCAACATCGACGACCTGCGCAAGTCCTTGACCAACTTCATCAAGGACAACACCCCGCAGGTGGCCGGCACCGACGAGGTCGACACCCAGCCCACCCTGGGTTTCCAGCGCGTGATCCAGCGCGCCATCATGCACGTGCAGTCCACCGGCAACGGCAAGAAGGAAGTCACCGGCGCCAATGTGCTCGTGGCCATCTTCGGCGAAAAGGACTCGCACGCCGTGTACTACCTGCACCAGCAGGGCGTCACCCGCCTGGACGTGGTGAATTTCATCGCCCACGGCATCCGCAAGAGCGACCCGCCCGAGCCGACCAAGTCGAACGAGAGCGCCGCCGAGAACGAAGAGGCCACCGAAGCCAAGGGCAACGAGAAGGCCTCGCCGCTGGAGCAGTTCACCCAGAACCTGAACCAGATGGCCAAGGACGGCAAGATCGACCCGCTCATCGGCCGCGAGTACGAGGTCGAGCGCGTCATCCAGATCCTGTGCCGCCGCCGCAAGAACAACCCGCTGCTGGTGGGTGAGGCCGGCGTGGGCAAGACGGCCATCGCCGAGGGCCTGGCCTGGCGCATCACCCAGGGCGACGTGCCGGAGATCTTGGCCGAGTCCAACGTGTACTCGCTGGACATGGGCGCGCTGCTGGCCGGCACCAAGTACCGCGGCGATTTCGAGCAGCGCCTCAAAGGCGTGCTCAAGTCGCTCAAGGACAAGCCCAACGCGATCCTGTTCATCGACGAGATCCACACCCTGATCGGGGCCGGCGCGGCCTCGGGCGGCACGCTGGACGCGTCCAACCTGCTCAAGCCGGCGCTGTCCAGCGGCCAGCTCAAGTGCATCGGCGCGACCACCTTCGCCGAGTACCGCGGCATCTTCGAGAAGGACGCGGCGCTGTCGCGGCGCTTCCAGAAGGTCGACGTGGTCGAGCCCACGGTCGAGCAGACGGTGGACATCCTCAAGGGCCTGAAATCGCGCTTCGAGGAGCACCACAACGTCAAGTACGCCGTGGCGGCCCTGCAGGCCGCGGCCGAGCTGTCCGCCAAGTACATCAACGACCGCCACCTGCCCGACAAGGCCATCGACGTGATCGACGAGGCCGGCGCGGCGCAGCGCATCCTGCCGGCGTCCAAGCGCAAGAAAACCATCTCCAAGAGCGAGGTCGAGGAGATCGTGGCCAAGATCGCGCGCATCCCGCCCGCGAACGTGTCCAACGACGACCGCGGCAAGCTGCAGACGCTGGAGCGCGACCTCAAGAGCGTGGTGTTCGGCCAGGACAAGGCGCTGGAGGTGCTCGCCGCCAGCGTGAAGATGGCGCGCTCGGGCCTGGGCAAGGCGGACAAGCCGATCGGCGCCTTCCTGTTCAGCGGTCCCACCGGCGTGGGCAAGACCGAAGCGGCCAAGCAGCTCGCCTACATCATGGGCATCGAGCTGATCCGCTTCGACATGTCCGAGTACATGGAGCGCCACGCGGTGAGCCGACTGATCGGCGCGCCTCCGGGCTACGTGGGCTTCGACCAGGGCGGCCTGCTGACCGAGGCCATCACCAAGAAGCCGCACTGCGTGCTGCTGCTTGACGAGATCGAGAAGGCGCACCCGGACATCTTCAACGTGCTGCTGCAGGTGATGGACCACGGCACGCTGACCGACAACAACGGACGCAAGGCCGACTTCCGCAACGTGATCATCATCATGACCACCAACGCGGGGGCCGAGACCATGAACAAGGCCACCATCGGCTTCACCAACCCGCGCGCCGCGGGCGACGAGATGGCCGACATCAAGCGCCTGTTCACGCCCGAGTTCCGCAACCGCCTGGACGCCATCGTGAACTTCAAGGCGCTGGACGAGCAGATCATCCTGCGCGTGGTCGACAAGTTCCTGCTCCAGCTGGAAACGCAGCTCGCCGAGAAGAAGGTGGAAGTGACCTTCACCGACACGCTGCGCCAGCACCTGGCCAAGAAGGGCTTCGATCCGCTGATGGGCGCGCGCCCGATGCAGCGCCTGATCCAGGACACGATCCGCCGTGCGCTGGCCGACGAGCTGCTGTTCGGCCGCCTCACCGAAGGTGGTCGACTCACCGTGGACCTGGTCACCAAGACCGGCGAAGACGGCAAGGAAACGCAGGAAGTCGATCTGGACATCCAGCCGCTGCCGAAGAAGGAAGGCAAGGCCAAGCCGGAGGAGGCGACGGAGGTCTGAACCCGGCCGGTGCCAGGCACCTGCATTGCCTCAGATGCCCCGCGGAAGCGGGGCATTTTTTTTGGTTACGTTTCCGTCATCGGTGAGGTGACGGGTGCACCGCCATCTCATGCATTGGAGGTCTAGACTGCGCGTCCGGCGTCAGTCTTCAACGAACGCATTCAGGAGATGACATGTCCATTCCTGATCCCCTGTCCAGCGACGCGCGCGCGCATCTGCGCACCCAGTTGCACCACCGCCGCGAACAGCTCATTGCCCGCTTGCACCGGCGTGATCTGTCCGCCCTGGAAACCGACGACACCCTTGAAGCCGTCGATCGCATCGACAGCGCGATGGCGGGTCTCGACGAGCCCACACCGGGCTGTTGCGTGTGGTGCGCGCAGCCCATTGCCCTGACCCGGCGCACCCTGATACCGCATGCGACGCTGTGCACGGCGTGTGCGCTGATGGGGGAGGGCCGGCGTCGCGGCGAGCGTTCCGGGCCCTCGTCGATCTGGGGCGAAGAGCTGCTGGCGGAGCTGGGGTAGCGCGCCTCCATTGGGCTCAGCCGGCGCGCGCCGGGCGCGCCTGGCCGGCGGCAGGGGTCAGCGCTTGCCGCCCAGCAGCCCGCCCAGCACCCCGCGCAGAATCTGCCGCCCCAGGCCGCTGGCCACGGTGCGGGCGGCGGTCTTGGCCATGGTCTGCACCAGGCCGTCGTACTGGCCGCCGCGCGGGCCGGTGCGGCCGAACAGCACCTCGTTGATGACGCTCTTCTCCTCGGCGGCCGGCGCGTCCTTGGCCGCGCCGGGGATGCGCGGGGTCTTGACGGCGGGCTTGCCCCCGGCTGCCTCGGCCGCTTCCTCGCCGCCACCGCCGGCGCGCCCGCGGAAAATTTCGAACGCGCTCTCGCGGTCCACCAGCTTCTCGTACGTGCCGGCCACCAGCGAGTCCTGGATCAGGGCGCGCCGCTGCTCGGGCGTGATGGGGCCGATCTGGCTGCCGGGCGGCACCACGTAGGCGCGCTCGGTTTCGCAGGGGCGGCCCTTGGTGTCGAGGAAGCTCACCAGGGCCTCGCCCACCGCGAGTTCGGTGATGGCGGCCTCGATGTCCAAGCCGGCCTTGGGCCGCATGGTCTGGGCGGTGGATTTCACCGCCTTCTGGTCGCGCGGCGTGAAGGCGCGCAGCGCGTGCTGCACGCGGTTGCCGAGCTGGCCGAGCACGCTGTCGGGGATGTCCAGCGGGTTCTGCGTCACGAAGTACACGCCCACGCCCTTGGAGCGCACCAGGCGCACCACGAGCTCGATGCGCTCGACCAGGACCTTGGGCGCTTCGTCGAACAGCAGGTGCGCCTCGTCGAAGAAGAACACCAGCTTGGGCTTGTCGGGGTCGCCGATCTCGGGCAGGGTCTCGAACAGTTCCGAGAGCATCCACAGCAGGAAGGTGGCGTACAGGCGCGGCGCGTTGAGCAGCCTGTCGGCCGCGAGGATGTTGATCACCCCCTTGCCGTCCACGGTCTGCATGAAGTCGGCGATGTCGAGCATGGGCTCGCCGAAGAACTTGTCGCCCCCCTGCGATTCGACCTGCATCAGCCCGCGCTGGATGGCGCCGATGGAGGCGGCGCTGATGTTGCCGTACTCGGTGGTGAACTGCTTGGCGTTGTCGCCCACGTGCTGCAGCATGGCCCGCAGGTCCTTCATGTCGAGCAGCAGCAGGCCGTTGTCGTCGGCGATCTTGAAGATCAGGTTCAACACGCCGGACTGCGTGTCGTTCAGGTTCAGCATGCGCGCCAGCAGCAGCGGGCCCATGTCGCTGATGGTGGCGCGCACGGGGTGGCCCTGTTCGCCGAACACGTCCCACAGGGTGGTGGGGCATTCGGTGGGCTGGGGCAGTTCGATGCCGCGCTCGGCCAGCACGCCGGCCATCTTCTCGCCGATCTTGCCGGTCTGGCTGATGCCGCACAGGTCGCCCTTGACGTCGGCCATGAACACCGGCACGCCAATGCGCGAGAAGCCTTCGGCCATGGCCTGCAGCGTCACCGTCTTGCCCGTGCCGGTGGCGCCGGTGATGAGGCCGTGGCGGTTGGCCAGGCCGGGCAGCAGCTGGCAGGTGGTGTGGGCGTTCTTGGCGATCAGCAGGGGGTCGGCCATGGCGGGGTCCTGAGGGGGTGGGCGGGGCGCAAAGGGACGGGAAGGGGCGCAATCGTAAAATCGCGGGCTCATTAGATCAAAGCCAGCAGGCATTTCGAGGACTTCCCATGGCCGGACACAGCAAATGGGCGAACATCCAGCACCGCAAGGGGCGCCAGGACGAGAAGCGGGGGAAGATCTGGACCCGCGTGATCCGTGAAATCACGGTGGCCGCGCGCAGCGGCGGCGGCGACCCCGCCATGAACCCGCGCCTGCGCCTGGCCATCGAGAAGGCCAAGGCGGCCAACATGCCGGCCGACCGCATCAAGTACAACGTGGACAAGGCCTCGGGCACGCTGGAAGGCCTGTCGCTGGAGGAGATCCGCTACGAGGGCTATGGCATCGGCGGCGCGGCGGTGATCCTGGACACCATGACCGACAACCGCGTGCGCACCGTGGCCGAGGTGCGCCATGCCTTCAGCAAGTACGGCGGCAACCTGGGCACCGAAGGCTCGGTGGCCTTCCAGTTCAAGCACTGCGGCCAACTCATCTTCGCGCCCGGCACCTCGGAAGACGCGGTGATGGAGGTGGCGCTGGAGGCCGGCGCCGAGGACGTCATCACCGACGAGGACGGCGCCATCGAGGTGCTGACCGCGCCCGGCGACTTCGAGGCCGTGAAGGACGCGCTCGAAGCCAAGGGCCTCAAGCCCGAGATCGCCGAGGTGACCATGCGCGCCGAAAACACCGTGGCCCTGGCCGGCGAAGACGCCGCGCGCATGCAGAAGCTGCTGGACATCCTGGAAGACCTGGACGACGTGCAGAACGTCTACCACAACGCTGAAATCTCGGAATGAAGGTTCTTGTCATCGGCGGCGGCGGCCGCGAACACGCGCTCGCCTGGCGCCTGAAGCAGTCCGAGGGTGTGGACCAGGTGGTCGTGGCCCCCGGCAACGCCGGCACCGCGCGCGACCCGCAGCTCACCAACCTGCCCATCACCGACAAGGTGGCGCTGCGCGAATGGGTGCAGGCCAATGGGGTGGCGCTCACCGTGGTGGGCCCCGAGGCGCCGCTGGCGGCGGGCGTGGTGGACGAGTTCCGCGCGCACGGCCTGGCCATCTTCGGCCCCACGCAGAAGGCCGCGCAGCTGGAAAGCTCCAAGGCCTTCAGCAAGGCCTTCATGCAGCGCCACGGCATCCCCACGGCCGAGTACCAGGCCTTCACCGATCCGGTCCAGGCCCACGCCTACGTCGACGCAAAGGGCGCGCCCATCGTCGTCAAGGCCGACGGCCTGGCGGCCGGCAAGGGCGTGGTGGTGGCCATGACGGCGGCCGAGGCGCACGAGGCCATCGACTTCATGCTGTTGGACAACAAGCTCGGCGTGGCCCACAACGAAGGCGGCGCGCGCGTGGTCATCGAAGAGTTCCTGCAGGGCGAGGAAGCCAGCTTCATCGTGCTGTGCGACGGCGAGCACGCCCTGGCGCTGGCCACCAGCCAGGACCACAAGCGCCTGAAGGACGCCGACCAGGGTCCCAATACCGGCGGCATGGGGGCGTACTCGCCCGCGCCGGTGGTCACGCCGGCCGTGCACCGGCGGGCCATGGACGAGGTGATCCTGCCCACGCTGCGCGGCATGAAGGCCGACGGCATCCCCTACACCGGCTTTCTCTATGCGGGCCTCATGATCACGCCCGACGGTGCGGTCAAGACCCTGGAGTTCAACTGCCGCATGGGCGACCCCGAAACGCAGCCCATCATGATGCGGCTGCGCAGCAACTTCGCACAGGTGCTGCTGGCCGCCACGCGCGGCGAACTCGATCGCGTGCAACTCGATTGGGACCCGCGCGTCGCGCTGGGCGTGGTAATGGCCGCGGCCGGATACCCGCTGGACCCGCGCAAGGGCGACGCCATCACCGGCCTGCCCGCCGACGAGGCCGACCGCATGGTGTTCCACGCCGGCACCGCGCAGGACGGTGCGGCGGTGCGGGTCTCTGGCGGGCGCGTGCTGTGCGTCACCGCACTGGCCGACTCGGTCGCGCAGGCGCAGCGCCGCGCCTATGAGGTGGTCGATGCGATCGCCTTCGACGGCATGCAATGCCGCCGCGACATCGGCTTTCGCGCGCTTTGATCGCCCCGGATCCGCACGGGCCCGTCCCGCTGCCGCCACCCCACGCGGTGCGCTTTCGCGCCTCCCGCCTGGCGCACGCGCTGCTGCGCCTGGCGGGCTGGCGCGTCGTCGAGGACGGCTTCCCGGCCCGCCAGGGCGTGGCCATCGTCTACCCGCACACCAGCAACTGGGATTTCGTGGTGGGCGTGTTGGCCAAATGGGCCATCGGCATTCCGGTGCGCTTTTGGGGCAAGGACACGCTGTTCGACGTGCCGCTGTTCGGCCGTTGGCTGCGCTGGCTCGGCGGCATCCCCATCGAGCGCCGTTCGCCGCGCGGCGCCGTGGGCGCCATGGTGCACACCATGCGCGAGGCCGTGGCGCGCGACGAACTGCTGTGGCTGGCGCTGTCGCCCGAGGGCACGCGACGGCGCACGCCGGGCTGGCGCAGCGGCTTCTACCGCGTGGCGCTGGACGCCGACGTGCCGCTGGCGCTGGTGGCCCTGGATTACAGTCGCCGGGAGGTGAGGGTGTGTGGCTTTCTGCGCCTGAGCGGCGACGCCGCGCGCGACTATGCCTGCCTGGCCGAGGCCTTCGCCGGGGTGCGTGGCCTGCGCCCCGCGCAGGCCAGCCCGGTGCAAGCCCTGCCCAAGCCTGATACGGTGTGAGCATGTCCGACAACCCGATCGCCAACGTCCGCGAATACCTCGTCGATCTGCAGGAGCGGATCACCTCCACCGTGGCCCTGGTCGACGGCGGCCAGTTCGTGGTGGACCGCTGGAAGAAAAAGCCCGGCGAGAAGCTCCAGGGCAGCGGCATCACCCAGATTCTGGAAGACGGCCCGGTGTTCGAGCGCGCGGGCTGCGGCTTCTCTCACGTGCGCGGGCGCCAGCTGCCGCCCTCGGCCACGCAGCACCGGCCCGAGCTGGCCGGCGCACCGTTCGAGGCCATGGGCGTGTCGCTGGTCTTTCACCCGCGCAACCCCTACGTGCCGACGGTGCACATGAACGTGCGCATGATCGCCGCCACGCCCAAGGGCGGCGCGCCCGTGTGCTGGTTCGGCGGCGGCATGGACCTCACGCCGTACTATGGTTTCGAGGACGACGCGCGGCATTTCCACCGCGCCTGCAAGGCCGCGCTCGACCCCTTCGGCGTCGACAAATACCCGCGCTTCAAGCGCTGGTGCGACGAGTACTTCTACCTGAAGCACCGCGATGAGCAGCGCGGCGTCGGCGGCGTCTTCTTCGACGACTTCTCCGAGCTCGGCTTCGACGGCAGCTTCGCCATGATGAGCTCGGTGGGCGACGCCTTCCTCGACGCCTACCTGCCCATCGTCGACCAGCGCAAGAACACCGCCTATGGCGAGCGCGAGCGCAGCTTCCAGCTCTACCGGCGCGGACGCTACGTGGAGTTCAACCTGGTGTGGGACCGGGGCACGCACTTTGGCCTGCAGTCCGGCGGGCGCAGCGAGTCCATCCTGTTGTCCATGCCGCCGCTGGTGAGCTGGGCCTACAACCGCCAGACGAAGAAGGGCACGCCCGAGGACCGGCTCTACCGAGACTTCCTGGTGCGCCGGGACTGGGTCTGATGGCCGGTTCCGGTGCTCCGCTCCAGCGCGTCGGCATGTTCGGCGGCGCCTTCGATCCGCCGCACACCGCGCACCGCGCGCTGGCGCTGGCGGCGCTGGAGCAGCTCCGGCTGGACGCGTTGCACGTGATGCCCACCGGCCAGGCCTGGCACAAGGCGCGCACGCTGTCGCCGGCGCACCACCGCATCGCCATGTGCGAGCGCGCCTTCGGCGACCTGCCTCGGGCGCGCATCGACCGCCGCGAGACCGAGCGCCTGGGCCCCAGCTACACCGCCGACACGCTGGCGGAACTGCGCGCCGAGTATCCGCAGGCCACGCTGTACCTGGTGCTCGGCGCCGACCAGTTGCTCGCCTTCAAGTCCTGGGTGCGCTGGGAAGAGGTGCTGTCGCTGGCCACCCTGGCGGTGGCCAACCGGCCCACCGACATCGGCGCCCAGGCCCTGCGCGGCGAGGCGCCGCTCATCGACCTCAGCCGCGTGGATCTGCCTTTCGTGCCGCTGCGCATGCCACTGCAGCACATCAGCGCCACCGCGCTGCGCGCCAAACTCGCCGCCGACCCGGCCGAGGGACCGCCGCTGGACCTGTTGGTCCCGGACGCGGTCGCAAGCTATATTTCACAGCACCACCTTTACCAGACCGCTTCATGACCAGCGAATCCGCCGCGAAGAAAGACATCCAGAAACTGCAAAGGGCCATCGTCGATGGCCTGGAGGACGTCAAGGGCCAGGACATCGTGGTCTTCAACACCGAGGAACTCTCGCCGCTGTTTGAGCGCGTGATCGTCGCCAGCGGTACCTCCAACCGGCAGACCAAGGCCCTGGCCGCCAGCGTGCGCGACGCGGTGCGCGAGGCCGGCTTCGACAAGCCGCGCATCGAGGGCGAGGACAACGGCGAATGGATCATCGTGGACTGCGGCCCGGCCGTGGCGCATGTGATGCAGCCCGCGATCCGCCAGTACTACCGGCTCGAGGAAATCTGGGGCGCCAAGCCCGTGCGCCTGACGTCGGCCGCGAAGAAGGCCGCCGCGGCGAAGAAGCCCGCCAAGCCGGCCGCTGAGCGCGCCGCCGAGGCCAAGCCGGTGTCGGCCAAGGCCGTGGCGCGCAAGGCCGCGGCCAAGGGCGCGAGCCGTGGCGCCACCCCGGCGGGCAAGGCCGCCCCGGCCAAGAAGGCGCCGGCCAAGAAAGCCGCGCCCAGCCGGGCCCCCGCCGCCAAGAAGGCGGCGCCCGCCAAGCCGCGCGCCGGCATGGCCAAGGTGGTGGTCAATGCCCCGGCGGCGAAGAAGAAGGCCTCGCCCAAGGCCGCCCCCTCGGCGGCCCGCAAGCCGGCCAGGCCCGCCGCCAAGAAGAAGGCATGAAGCTCGTGATCGTCGCGGTCGGGCAGAAGGTGCCCGACTGGGCCCAGACCGCCTACGACGATTACGCCAAACGCTTTCCCCCCGAGCTGCGCGTCGAGCTCAAGGCGGTCAAGACCGAGCCGCGCGGCTCCAAGACCACCGAGACCCTGTGGGCCGCCGAGCGCCAGCGCATCGAGGCGGCCATCCCGCGCGGGGCGCGCGTGGTCGCGCTCGACGAGCGCGGCACGCCGCTCACCACCCAGGCACTGGCCCAGCAGCTGCGGCAGTGGCAGCTGGGCGGGGACGACGTGGCCCTGGTGATCGGCGGGCCCGACGGCCTGGACCCGGCCTTTCGCGAGGCCGCGCACCAGCGCATCCGGCTGTCCGACCTGACCCTGCCGCACGCCATGGTGCGCGTGCTGCTCATCGAGCAGCTCTACCGGGCCTGGTCCATCAACGCGAACCACCCCTACCACCGCGAATGAAGCAACCAGGCCCCGGCGGCGAACCCTTTGTCTATCTGGCCTCCCAGAGCCCGCGCCGGCGCGAGCTGCTCACGCAGTGGGGCGTGCGCCACGAACCGCTGCTGCCCGACGCGGACGAGGACGCCGAGTCGCTGGAGGCCGCGCGGCCGAACGAGGCCCCTGCGCGTTATGTGCAGCGCGTCACCGCGCTCAAGCTGGAGGCCGCGCTCGCGCGCCTGAAGCGCCGCGGCCTGCCGCCGGCGCCCGTGCTGTGCGCCGACACCACCGTGGCCCTGGGCCGGCGCATCCTGGGCAAACCCGCCGACGCCGCCGAGGCACGGCGCATGCTGGCCGACCTGTCCGGCCGCACGCACCGCGTGCTCACGGCCGTGGCCGTGGGCCGGGGCGCGCGGCGCTGGGCCGCGCTCTCGACTTCCCTGGTGAGCTTCGACACGCTCACGCCGACGCAAATCCGCCGCTATGTCGAGGGCGGCGAGCCCATGGGCAAGGCCGGCGCCTACGCCATCCAGGGCCACGCGGGCCTGTGGGTGAGCCGCATCGCCGGCAGCCACACAGGCATCGTGGGCCTGCCCGCCTTTGAAACCGCCGGGCTGCTGCGCGCGGCCGGCCTTCCCATCCTCTGACGGGGCACAAGCCATGAACCAGGACATCCTGATCAACTGGTCTCCGCAGGAGACGCGCGTGGCGGTGGTGGAGCAGGGCGCCGTGCAGGAGGTGCACATCGAGCGCACGCTGGAGCGTGGGCTGGTGGGCAACATCTACCTGGGCAAGGTCTCGCGCGTGCTGCCGGGCATGCAGTCGGCCTTCCTGGACATCGGCCTGGACCGCGCGGCCTTCCTGCACGTGGCCGACCTGATGCCCAATATCCAGGCCAAGCACGCCACGCCGCGCGCGCCGGCCGACGCCGAACCGGCGCCAGTTGCGGGCGGTGCCGCGCCGGCCGCCGCGCCCAAGGTGCTGGCGCCCAACCCGGTGCTGCCGATCGAGAAGCAGATCTTCGAAGGCCAGGCCCTGATGGTGCAGGTGCTCAAGGACCCGATCGGCACCAAGGGCGCGCGGCTGACGGCCCAGATCAGCATCGCGGGCCGACTGCTGGTGTTCCTGCCGCAGGACAACCACATCGGCGTGTCGCAGAAGATCCCCGCCGCCCAGCGCGAGGCCTTGCGCCAGCGCCTGCTGGCCCTCACCGCCACCGCCGACGGCAGCCCGGCGGGCGGCTTCATCCTGCGCACCAACGCCGAAGACGCCGACGACGAGGAACTGGCCGACGACGTCGCCTATCTGCGCAAGACCTGGCTGCGCATCAAGGAGGCCGCGCTGCGCCAGCCGCCGGCCTCTCTGCTGCACGAGGACCTGAACCTCATGCAGCGGGTGCTGCGCGACCTGTCGGGCGCCGGCACGCAGTCCATCCGCATCGACTCGCGCGAGCAGTTCGGCCTGATGCAGGGCTTCGCTGGCGAGTTCATGCCCGACACGGTGGCCAAGCTGCAGCACTACAGCGGCGAACGGCCAATCTTCGATCTGTTCAACGTGGACGAGGAGATCGTGCGCGCCCTGGGCCGGCGGGTGGAGCTCAAGTCGGGCGGCTACCTGGTCATCGACCAGACCGAGGCCCTGACCACGGTGGACGTGAACACCGGCGGCTTCGTGGGCGCGCGCAACTTCGACGACACGGTGTTCCGCACCAACCTGGAGGCCGCGCAGGCCATCGCGCGCCAGCTGCGGCTGCGCAACCTGGGCGGCATCGTCATCGTGGACTTCATCGACATGACGCGCGACGACCACCGAGAGGCGGTGCTGGCCGAGTTCCGCAAGCAGCTCGCGCGCGACCGGGTCAAGACCATGACCGGTGGCTTTTCGCAGCTGGGCCTGGTGGAGATGACGCGCAAGCGCACGCGCGAATCGTTGGCCCACATGCTCAGCGAGCCCTGCGAGGCCTGCGGCGGCAAGGGCGCGGTGAAGACGCCGCGCAGCGTGTGCTACGACATCCTGCGCGAGATCCTGCGCGAGGCCCGCGCCTTCAACCCGCGCGAGTTCCGCGTGGTGGCCTCGCCCAAGGTGGTGGAGCTGTTCCTCGACGAGGAACGCGCGCACCTGGCGGGCCTGTCGGAGTTCATCGGCAAGCCGATCTCGCTGCAGAGCGAGAGCTCGATGACGCAGGAGCAGTACGACATCGTCCTGATGTGAGCCGTCAGCCGCCCGCCGCCGGCCAGTAGTGGCTGTCCGGCAGCGCACGCGCCCCGAAGATGGCCTGCCCGACCCGCACCACGGTGGCGCCTTCTTCGATCGCGATCTCGAAATCGCCCGACATGCCCATGGACAGCGCCTCCAGGTCGATGCCCGCGGGCGCGTCCTGGCGCAGCCGATCGCGCAGTTCGCGCAGCAACACGAAGCAGCGCCGCACACGCTGCGCCTCGGACGACAACAGCGCCAGCGTCATCAGGCCGCGCACGCGCAGCGCCGCGAAGGCCGGCAGGGCCCGCAGGAAGGCCGGCACCTCATCGGGCGCCAGGCCGTACTTGCTGGCCTCGCCCGAGGTGTTGACCTGCACGAACACGTCCAGCGAACGGCCTTCCAGTTGCAGGCGGCGGTCCAGCGCCTCGGCCACGCGCAGGCTGTCCAGGGCCTGGAACTCGCTGGCGAAGCGCGCCACCAGCTTGGCCTTGTTGGTCTGCAGGTGGCCGATGACGGACCAGCGCAGACCGGCCAGGTCCTGCGTGCGCTCCCACTTGCCCAGGGCCTCCTGCACCTTGTTCTCGCCCAGCAGGCGGCAGCCCACCGCGTGGGCCAGGCGCACGCGTTCCACGGGCTGGGTCTTGCTGACGGGCAGCAGGCGCACCTCGGCGGGGTCGCGCCCCACGCGCCGGCAGGCCGCGGCGATGCGCGCCTGCACCTCGTCGAGGTGGCGGCGCAGGTCGGCCTCCGTCAGGGCCTGGGGGTAGCGGCCGTGCCGGTCGTGCCGGGTGGGGGTGGCGGGCGTTGGCGTCCTCATCAGGGCCTCGCTGCCTTGTCCGCCAGCGCCGTGCGCGCCGGCCGCCCCGGCCAGTGGCCGTGCAGCGCCGCGTGCGCGGCCAGTCCGATCACCAGGCCCCAGAAGGCGCCGCCGATGCCGAACAGGCTGATGTTGGCGGCCGCCGCCAGGAAGGTGATCAGCGAGGCCTCGCGCGTGCGGGCGTCGGCCAGGGCGCCGGCCAGGCTGGCGCCAATGGTGCCCAGCAGCGCCAGGCCCGCCAGCGTGGTGATGAAGGTGGCCGGCAAGGCCATGAATGCGGCGGCCAGCGTCACCCCGAACACGCCCACCAGCACATAGAACAGGCCCGCGGCGATGCCGGCGATCCAGCGCTTGGACGGGTCTTCGTGCGCCTCGCGGCCGGTGCAGATGGCCGCCGTGATCGCCGCGAGGTTGAAGGCGTGCGAGCCGAAGGGCGCCATCAGCAGCGAACCCAGCCCGGTGGCGCCCACGATGGGATCGGCGCGGCTCTTGAAGCCGTCGTTGCGCAGCACCAGCATGCCCGGCATGTACTGGCCGGTGAGGGTGATCAGGAACAGCGGCAGCGCCACGCTGAGCAGGGCGTTGAGCGTGAACTCGGGCGGCGTGAACACCGGCGCGGCGAAGCGCAGCGCCAGCCCCGAGAGATCGACGCGGTTCTGCGCGAGCAGGAAAGCCAATCCCAGGGCCAGGATGCCCACCACGGCGTAGCGCGCTGTGATCCGCTTGAGCAGCACATAGGCCACGATCAGCAGGCCGGCCAGCGTGGGGTCCACGCTCAGGCCGCCCAGGGCCTTGATGCCAAAGGGCAGCAGGATGCCGGCGAGCAGGCCGGCGGCCACCCCGGGCGGGATCAGGCGGATGAGCCGCTCGAACCAGCCCGACAGGCCCAGCACCACGAAGGCGGCGGCCGACACCAGGTAGGCCGCGATGGCCTGCGGGTAGGGCGTGGTGGCCAGGGCTGTCACCAGGAAGGCCGCGGCCGGCGTGGACCAGGCGGTGATGATGGGCTCGCGCGAGCGCCAGCTCAGCAGCAGGCCGGTCACGCCCACGCCGATGGACACCGACCAGACCCAGGAGGCCGTCTGGGCCGCGCTCAGTCCCGCCACCTGGGCGGCCTGAAACACCAGGATGAAGGTGCCGCCATAGTTGACGATGACCGAGACCAGCCCGGCGACGACCGGGTGGGGCAGGTCGCTCCAGCGAAGGGGCGTGGGGGAGGGGGTGGAAGGCATGGGGGTGTTGTAGAGTGAAAATGGTCGGATATCTCCGGCCATTTTTCTGACGTTACCCAGACCAATTGTTCAAACACGCCCTGCTCGAATCGGTCAAGGCCGGCGTCGCCGATCCGGCGCGGGCCGCCTTGCCCCTGCACGCGCGCGTGCAGCGCGCCGTGCGCCAGCTCATCCTCGACGGCGCGCTGGAGGCCGGCCGGCCTTTGCCGGCCTCGCGCGCGCTGGCCCGGTCGCTGGGGGTGTCGCGCGACACGGTCGAGGCCGCGTACGGCCAGCTGCACGCGGAAGGCTTCATCGAGCGGCGCGTGGGCCGCGGCAGCGCCGTGTCGGCGCGGGCCCGGGGCCTGGGGGCGCGCGCTCCCGCGGGGCGCCCATCCGCCCACCCGGGGGAGGCGCGCCTGAGCCGGCGCGGCGCCGCCCTGTTCCAGGGCGGTGGCGTGCGGGACTTTGTCGCGCCGCGTGCCTTCGCGCCCGGCGTGCCGGAGGTCCGGGCCTTTCCGCTGGCCACCTGGGAGCGGCTGGAGCGCCAGGTGCTGAAGGCGCACGGTGCGGCGGCCCTGCTGCACAGCCCCCCGCAGGGCATGGAGGCGCTGCGCCGGGCCATCGCGGCCTACGTGAATCTGGAGCGCGGCGCGCGCGCCACGCCCGAGCGCGTGCTGGTGCTGACCAGCTCCCAGCAGGCGCTGAGCCTGTGCGCCACCGTGCTGCTGGACGCCGGCGAGCGCATCGTCGTCGAGGACCCCATGTACCACGGCGCGCGCAAGGCCTTCGAGGCCGCCGGCCTGGCCTGCGTGCCGGTGCCGCTGGACGCCGAGGGCATGCGGGTGGACCTGCTGCAGCAGGCGGCGCCGCCGGCGCGGGCGGTGTTCCTGACGCCGTCCCACCAGTTCCCGAGCGGGGCCACGCTGTCGCTGGACCGGCGGCTGGCCGCCATCGAATGGGCGCGCCAGCAGCAGGCCTGGATCATCGAGGACGACTACGACAGCGAATTCCACTACGCCGGCCGGCCCACGGCCTGCGTGCAGGGGCTCGATCCGCACGAGCGCACCGTCTACATCGGCACCTTCACCAAGTCGTTGTTCCCGGGGCTACGCATCGGCTACATGGTGCTGCCGCCGTCGCTGGTGGCTCCCATGACGGTGGCGCGCACGCTGCTGGACGGGCACAGCGCGCCGATCCCGCAGCTCACGCTGGCCCGCTTCATCGAAGGCGGCCACTTCGGCGCGCACGTGCGCACCATGCGCGCCGTCTACGCCGAGCGGCGCGACGCGCTGGCGCGCCTGGTGCGCCAGCACCTGGCCGGCCTGGTGGAGCCCCGGGTGCCGGACGGCGGCCTGCAGATGCCCTGCGTGCTGGTCTGCGGCGTCCCCGAGCGCGAGGCCGTGGACGCGGCCCGCCGCGCGGGCATCGACCTGCTCGGGTTGACGGCCTTGTACGCCTCGCCCGGCGGGCACGAGGCGGGCTTCCTCATGGGCTTCGCGGCCCACGCGCCGGGCGAACTGGAGGTCGCCGTGCGGCGGCTCGCCAGGGTGCTGCGCGCGCTGGCGCGCTGAGGGCAGGGGCGATCGATCGCGCCCGGCGCGGGCCTCAGGCCGCGCGGGCAGGGGCGTGGTCCCGCACCGGGCCCACGCGCGCCTCGATGGCCTGCTGCAGCTCACGCCGCAGGCCGAGCAGGAAGCCGGCCTCCGCCACCACGAACAGCGGGCCGATGACCAGGCCCACCAGGTCGTCCACGAAGGCAGGCTTGCGCCCCTCGTAGTAGTGGCCGACGAACTGGATCACCCAGCCCACGACGAACAGGCCCACGCCCACCGTGAGCCACACGGCCGTGGCCTGCGCCGCCACCGCCTGCGCGAACCAGAGCGACAGGGCCATCAGCGCCGCCATCACCGCGCCCAGGCGCAGGTCCAGCTTGAGGTAGTACAGCACCGTGAGCAGCGTGACCGCCGTGGCGGGCGACAGCGCCACCGCGCCCCACTGCGCCAGCACCGGCCGCGCCAGCAGCACGGCCACGGCCAGCACGATCATGGGGATACCGACGAAATGGGTGAGGATGTTGCGGCGGTCGCGGTGGTAGGCCGCGTACTGCGTGAGCTGTTCGCTGAGGTTGCGCATGGCGGGTCTCCGGCCGGGGCGGGCGTGTTGTCCCGCGCTTGTACACCCACGCGCCGCGGCGCTCAATCCGGGGTGACCTGGGGTGGGCTGGCCTGGGCGTCGGCGCCCGCCGTGCCCAGCCCTTGCGCGTGCAGCCGCGCGTACACGCCGTCGGCCGCCAGCAGATCGGCGTGTCGTCCCTGTTCCACGATGCGGCCCTCGGCCAGCACGATCACGCGGTCGGCGTGCTCGATGGTGGACAGCCGGTGCGCGATGACCAGGGTGGTGCGGCCCTTCATCAGGCGCGACAGCGCGTCCTGCACCAGGCGCTCGGACTCGTTGTCCAGCGCCGACGTCGCCTCGTCCAGGATCAGCACCGGCGAGTCCTTGTAGATGGCGCGCGCGATGGCCAGGCGCTGGCGTTGGCCGCCCGAGAGCTCGGTGGCGTTGTGGCCCACGTTGGTGTGCATGCCCTGCGGCAGCCGCTCCAGCAGCTCGCCCAGGTTGGCCGAGAGCAGGGCGGCGTGCACGCGGGCTTCGTCGAGTTCGTCGTCGGTCGCGCCCAGGGCCACGTTGGCGGCCAGGCTGTCGTTGAGCATCACCACGTCCTGGCTCACCAGCGCGAACTGGCGGCGCAGGCTGGCCAGGTCCCAGTCGGGCAGCGGCACGCCGTCCAGCGTGACCACCCCGCGCTCGACTTCCACGAAGCGCGGCAGCAGGTTGATGAGCGTGGTCTTGCCCGAGCCCGAGGGGCCGACGAAGGCCACCACTTCGCCGGGGCGGATGTCCAGCTCGATGCCGCGCAGCGCCAGGCCGGCCTCGGCCGCGTCGGCGCCGTCGGCCTTGGGCGGGTAGCGCACCCACACGCCGCGCAGCGCGATGGCGCCTTGCACGCGCTCGGCCACGTGCGAGCCGCCGGTCTGTTCGGGCGTGTGTTCGATGAGCTCGATGCCGCGCTCCAGCGCCGCCAGGCCGCGCGTGATGGGCGAGGCGATCTCGGCCAGGTGCCGGATCGGGGCGATCAGCATCAGCATGGCGGTGACGAAGGCGACGAAGTTGCCCACCGTGACGCCGGTGGTGCTGCTCTGCCACAGCGCCACCGCGATCACCGCCGACAGCGCGGCCGAGGCCAGCAGCTGGGTGAAGGGCGTCATGGCGGCCATGGCGATGGTGCTCTTGAGCGCCAGGCGGCGCAGCGCCACGCTCAGCTGGTCGAAGCGCTCGGCCTGGCGGCGCTGCGCGCCGTGCAGGCGCACCACGCGGTGGGCCAGGGCGTTTTCCTCCACCACGTAGGCCAGCTCGTCGGTGGCCTGCTGGCTGGCGCGCGTGAGGCGGTACAGGCGCTTGGAGAGCACGCGCATGATCCAGGCCAGGCCGGGAAACACCGCGATCACGATCAGCGTGAGCTTCCAGTTCAGGTAGAGCAGGTAGCCCATCAGCGCCAGCAGCGTGAGGCTGTCGCGAGCGAGGGTGAGCAGGGACGACACCAGCATCTGCGAGCCGGTCTGCACCTCATAGACCAGGGTGTTGGACAGCTTGCTCGCGCTCTGGCGCGAGAACAGCGCCAGCTGGGCCGCGTTGAGCTTGGCGAACATGGCGCGGCGCAGGTTGAGCATGCCCACGTTGGCCGTGTACGACAGGGCGTACTGCGCCACGAAGGAGGCGATGCCGCGCACGCCGAACAGGCCCATGAAGGCCAGCGGCACCATCCACAGCGGAATGCGGCCGTCGTTGAAGCCCTCGTCGAGCAGGGTCTTGAGCAGGGCGGGGATCAGGGGCTCGGTCAGCGCGCCGATCACGGTGGCCAGCGCGGCGAAGACGATGCCGGTCTTCGCGTCCCGGAAATAGGGCCAGACGCGCAGCAGCCGCTGGCGCAGCGGGCCGGAGGGGAGGGCAGCGGACGGGTCGGAGGGGTTCAAATCGGGGCGGATGGTGGGGAACCAATGGGCGCGATCGCGGTCCAGCAGGCCGCGAGGGCACACATCTTGTCACGGCTTGCCTGCGGGCGTCCGGTATTATCGGCCGCTACTTACAAGGGCACCGGGCCTCGCGTCCCGCACTGCCCGACAATCCCAACACCATGCACCAACCGCCCCGACTCCATCCCTCCACCGGGATGCCGCGCCGGCATGCCCTGGGCCTTCTCTCCGCTTCCACCCTGCTGGGCTGGCCCGCCGCGGGCGCGCTGGCGCAGTTCCGGGTCGAGGTCACCGGCGTTGGCCTCACCCGCTTTCCCTTCTCGGCCGTGAGCTTCCGCGGCAACGACGCCGCGAGCGAGAACATCGCCGCCATCGTGCGCGCCGACCTGGAGCGCTCCGGCCAGTTCGTGGCCGTGCCGCCGCTGTCGGGCGCGCTCGACGAAACCTCCCGCCCCGACCTGGCCCCCTGGCGCGAGCGCGGTGCCGACTCCCTGCTCACCGGCAGCGTCACCCGCCTGGCCGACGGCCGTTTCGACGTGCGCTTCCGCCTCTGGGACGTGGTGCGCGCGCAGGACCTGGGCGGCATGAGCCACCCCAGCACGCCCAACAACCTGCGCCTGGCCGCGCACAAGATCGCCGACTACGTCTACGAGAAGATCACCGGCGAGAAAGGCGTGTTCTCCACCCGCATCGCCTACGTCACCAAGGCGGGCAGCACGCACCGCCTGTGGGTGGCCGACGCCGACGGCGAGAACGCCCAGGCGGCCTTCACCAGCAACGAGCCCATCATCTCCCCGAGCTGGGCGCCCAATGGCGCGCAGCTGGCCTATGTCTCGTTCGAGAAGCGCAAGGCCGAGATCGTCTCGCACGAGGTCGCCACCGGGCGCCGCCGCGTGCTCGCGAGCTTTCGCGGCTCCAACAGCGCGCCGGCCTGGTCGCCCGACGGCAAGACCGTGGTGGCCGCGCTCACCCTCTCCGGCAACGCCCAGCTCTACGCGGTCGACGCCAACGGTGGCGAGCCGCGCCGCCTCACGCAAAGCGGCAGCGGCAGCATCGACACCGAACCGGTGTTCAGCGCCGACGGCAAGCAGATCTACTTCGTGAGCGACCGAGGCGGCTCGCCGCAGATCTACCGCATGCCCGCGCAGGGCGGCAGCGCCCAGCGCGTCACCTTCACCGGCAACTACAACATCTCGCCCGCGCTCAGCCCCGACGGCCGCTGGCTGGCCTTCATCTCGCGCATCAACGGCGCCTTCCGCCTGCACGTGATGGAGCTGTCCAGCGGCACCGTCACCGCGCTCACCGACACCAGCGGCGACGAGAGCCCCAGCTTCGCGCCCAACAGCCGCATGATCATCTACGCCACCCGCGACAAGGGGGGCGACGCGCTCATGACCACCACCGTGGATGGCCGCATCAAGACCCGCCTGGCCGGCGCGCAGGGCGATATCCGGGAACCCGAATGGGGACCCTTCCTTCGTTGAACCCGCGCCGATCGATCCTCCCGTCCCGATTGTTTCCTCATCAACAACGCACTTCAGGAACCGCCATGTCCCGTACCACCCCCTTCCGACGCCTCAGCGGCCTGCTCGCCGCGCTGATCGCCGCCGCCGTGCTCGCGGCCTGCGGTTCCAACGTCCGCCTGGATGAGCCGCCGGTGGAAGACCGCTCGGGCACGGCCGCGGGCGGAGCGGCTGGCGCGGGCGGGCAGGGCAGCGGCGTCGACCCGCGCGGCGTGGCCGGTGTGCAGGTGCCGTCCAGCACCAGCGCCCAACCCGCGCAGATGCAGCGCATCATCTACTTCGACTACGACAGCTTCGAGGTCAAGCCCGACGCCACGGCCCTGCTCGAGGCCAACGCGCGTTACCTCAACGCCAACCGCAGCGTGCGCGTGCAGCTGGAGGGCCACACCGACGAGCGCGGCGGCCGCGAATACAACCTGGCCCTGGGCCAGAAACGCGCCGAGGCCGTGCGCCGCGCGCTTTCGCTGCTGGGCGTGCAGGACAGCCAGATGGAAGCCGTGAGCTTCGGTGAAGAGAAGCCCGCGCAGACCGGCAGCGACGAAACCGCCTGGTCCAAGAACCGCCGCGTCGAGCTCACCTACCGTTGAGCCAAGGAATGAGCATCGCGCGCTGGAAACCCACGCTGGCCACGGGAGCCCTGCTGCTGGGCGGCCTGTGGGCGCCGTCCGCGCACGCCCTGTTCGGTGACGACGAGGCGCGCCAGGCCATCATCGAACTGCGCCGCCAGGTCGACGCCAACCGCCAGGCCGCCGATGCGGCCGCCGCGCAGCAGCGCGAGGGCGACGCGACCATCAAGCGCAGCATGCTCGAACTGGCCAACCAGATCGAGCAGCTGCGCGGCGAGATCGCCCGCCTGCGCGGGCAGAACGAGCAGCTCGCGCGCGAGGTGTCCGAGCTGCAGCGCGCGCAGAAGGACGTGCAGGCCGGCATCGACGAGCGCCTGCGCCAGGTCGAGCCGGTGAAGGTCGAGCTCGACGGCCGCAGCTTCACGGCGCAACCGGCCGAGAAGGCCGAGTTCGAAGCCGCCATGGCCACCCTGCGCAAGTCCGACTTCGCGGGCGCCACGGTCGCCTACACCGCCTTCCTGCGGCGTTACCCCACCAGCGGCTACACCCCGGTGGCGCTGTACTGGCTGGGCAACGCACAGTACGCCGCGCGCGCCTACAAGGACGCGGTGGAGTCGCATCAGCGCCTGGTGCGCGAATTCCCCGACCACCCACGCACGCCTGAGGCCATGCTGGCCCTGGCCAACAGCCAGGTCGAGCTGAAGGACACCAAAGGCGCGCGCAGAACGCTGGAAGACCTGGTGAAGCAGCACCCGCAGAGCGAGGCCGCTGGCGCGGCCAAGGAACGCCTGGCCCGACTGAAGTGAGGGACCATGGGGCCGCCCCTACAATCGCGGCCCTATGGACGAACTCGCCACCCTGCAATCCCTGAACCAGACCGTGCTGTGGGCCGCCTTCGGCGTGGCCGCGGTATTCGGTTTCATCGCCCAGCGCACCCATTTCTGCACCATGGGCGCGATCAGCGACATCGTGAACATGGGCGACTGGACCCGCATGCGCATGTGGGTCATGGCCGTGGGTGTGGCGGCCATCGGCTTCTACGGCATGGGCTGGCTGGGCTGGATCGACACCAGCCAATCGCTCTACACCGGCAGCCGCTTCCTCTGGCTCTCGGCCCTGGTCGGGGGCTCCCTGTTCGGCTTCGGCATGGTGCTGGCCTCGGGCTGCGGCAGCAAGACGTTGGTGCGCATCGGCGCCGGCAGCCTGAAGTCGCTGGTGGTGTTCTTCGTCATGGGCCTGGCCGCGTTCATGACGCTGCGCGGCATCTTCGGCGTGGTTCGCGTCAACACCGTCGACCGCGTGAGCCTGGAACTGCCATCGGGCTCGGCGCTGCCCACCTGGGTGGCCAAGGCCCTGGGCATGGAGCCGGGCCTGGCGGGCCTGCTCAGCGCCTTGGTCATCGGCGTCGTGCTCATCGCCTGGTGCCTGCGCAGCGCGGATTTCCGCACCGGCAACAACCTGCTCGCGGGCGCCGGCATCGGCCTCACCATCGTGGGCATGTGGTGGGTGAGCGGCCATCTGGGCTTCCTGCCGGAGCACCCGGAAACGCTGGAGCCCGTCTACACGGGCAGCAACAGCGGCCGCATGGAGGCCCTGACCTTCACCGCGCCCATGGCCTACGTGCTCGACTGGTTCATCTTCTTCAGCGACAAGAGCAAGGTCTTGACCTTCGGCGTCGTCACTGTATTCGGCGTGGTCGCGGGCTCCTTTCTCTGCGCGCTCATCGAGCGCAGCTTCCGCTGGGAAGGTTTTCGCGACACACGCGATACCGCGCTGCACCTGGTGGGCGCGGCGCTCATGGGCGTGGGGGGCGTCACGGCCCTGGGTTGCACCGTGGGCCAAGGGCTATCCGGCCTGTCCACGCTCAGCCTGCTGAGTGCCATCGCGGTCGCGGGCATCGTGGGCGGCGCGGTGCTGGGCTTCAAATTCCAGATGTGGCTGCTGGAGCGCGCGGGGTGAATCCGCTTGACGCCGAGCGCTTCGAACGCCGCTTCGGCGGGCTGCGGCGGCTCTATGGCGTGCAAGGCGCGCAGCGCATCTTCGACGCGCATTGCGTGGTGGCGGGCCTGGGGGGCGTGGGCTCCTGGGCGGCCGAGGCGCTGGCGCGCAGCGGCGTGCGCCGCCTCACACTGATCGACCTCGACCACGTCGCCGAGTCCAACATCAACCGCCAGGTGCATGCGTTGGACGCCACGCTGGGTCAGGCCAAGATCGAGGCCTTGCGGGACCGCCTCCTGGGCTTTCATCCGGGCATCGAGCTGGATCTGGTGGACGACTTCGTGACACCCGAGAACTGGCCTGGCCTGCTGCAGGGCCAGCGACCCGACGGCCTCATCGATGCCTGTGACCAGGTGCGCGCCAAGACGGCGATGGCCGCCTGGGCCCGCGCCGAGCGGGTGCCCTTCGTGGCGGTGGGCGCGGCCGGCGGCAAGCGCCGCGCGGAAGCGGTGCAGTTGGCGGATCTGGCCGAGGTCACGCACGACCCCTTGCTCGCACAGTTGCGCTACCGCCTGCGCAAGCACCACGGTGGCCCGCGCCAGGGTCGCATGGGAACGGTCTGCGTGTTCAGCCGCGAAGCGGTGGCGCCGCCGGACCCTTCGTGTGGGCTCGATGGCGGCGATGGTTCATTGAACTGCCACGGCTTCGGCTCGGTGGTCACGGTCACCGCGACCTTCGGCTTGTGCGCCGCGGGCTGGCTGCTCGAGACCCTGGCGAACGCATCGCAAGAAAAAAGCGATCGGCCTTCAGAGAGCCATCGAAACCACGCTATAATCTGAGGCTTCGCAGCAAGCGATACGCAAGCGGCGAAGAGAGTGGGACGTTAGCTCAGTTGGTAGAGCAGCGGACTTTTAATCCGTTGGTCGGCAGTTCGAGCCTGCCACGTCCTACCATAGACAGGGAGGGCCGCTTTATGCGGCCCTTTTCTTTTGGCCAGGATGGGAGTTTCTGGCACCGATCCGGGCCACCGCGGCCTGCAGCTTGTTGGCCGCCAGGTGGGCGTAGCGCGCAGTGCTCACGGCGCTCTTGTGCCCCAGGACCTTGCCCACCGTGTAGAGGTCCACGTCGTTGTTGATCATCTCCGACGCGGCCGAGTGGCGCAGGTCGTGCAGGCGGGCGTGGCCCAGGCCTTCCTCGCGCAGCGCGGCCTTGACCGCCTTGCTCACCGTCCACTTCGTCACAGCCGGCGGCCAGTGTCGGCGCACCAGGTGCTCGACCTTGGCGTGCACGGGCACCAGTTGGGGCTCGCCGTTCTTCGAGTCGGCGATGTACAGAAACAGGCCCTGGTGGGTTTCCAGCGGCGTGGCGATGAGCACCATGCTGATGCGCCAGCCCGTGTAGAAGGCCACGCGCGCGGCATCGCGCGACCAGGACAGGCCCATGCGGCGGAACACGCGCAGCGCCTGTTCGCGGGTGGCCGCGCTACGTGGCGCCGAAGTGGGTGGTGCTCTACGAGGTGCCGGGCCTCACGCGGGCAGCCTGCGAGGCCTTCCTGCAGCGCGATTCCATCCACACCTACGGCTGGATCGATTACCTGCTGTTCGGCCTGCGCCCGCTGTACCACCTGGTGGGCAAGAGCACGCGCAACGCGGGCGGCCTGATCTGCAGCGAGATGTGCGCGCTGTGGCTGCGCAATGTCGGCTACGAGGCCCCGTTCGACCCCGTGCCCAGCCCGGCCGACTTGGAGCGCTGGGCTTCGGAAAACCTTCACCGCGCCGACTGAGGACCAGCATGACCGACTCGAACTGGGGCGCGCTCACCGATGAGCAGATCGAGCGCATCGCCGAGAAGGCTGCCGACAAAGCCGTGGCCAAGCTGACCGACCACGTCTACCGCGAGGTGGGGAAGGGCGTGGTGCAGAAGCTTTTCTACATCGTGGGCGCCCTGGCCGTGGCCGGGTTCCTTTGGGCCAAGTCGAACGGGTGGATCAAATGAACCTCACGCCGCACTTCACCCTGGCCGAGATGACGCGCAGCGGCACCGCGGACCGCCTACGCCTGCCCAACGAACCAGACGACGCTGCGCGCGCCGCGCTGCAGCAGACGGCCGAGATGCTGGAGCGCATCCGCGCCGTGCTGGATGCCCCGGTCATCGTGACCAGCGCCTACCGCGCGCCGGCCGTGAACCGCGCCGTCGGAGGGGCGACCACGTCGGACCACATGGCCGGACAGGCCGCCGACATCCTTTCGCCGCGCTTCGGGACGCCATACCGCGTCGCCAAGACCCTGGAGCCGCTGGTGGACAGGCTGGGCATCGGCCAGCTCATCCTGGAGGGCGTGGGCGGCAAGCAGTGGGTGCACGTGAGCACGCGCCCATCCACCAGGGCGGTGAATCGCGTCATCACCATCACCAACGCTGGCGCGCGCGCCGGCATTCATGAGGTCGCCTGACATGGACCCGATCACAACTGCCATGGCGCTGGCCCAGTTCGCGCCCCAGGTCATTCGCTGGATCACCGGCAGCGACAAGGCCGCCGAGGCCGCCGGCCAGGTGGTCGACATCGCCGAGGCCGTCACCGGCAAGGGTGGCATGGCGGCGGTGGACGCGCTGCGAGCCGACCCCAGCATGGTTCTGCAGTTCCGCACCTCCCTGCTGCAGGTCGAGGCGGATCTGGACAAGGCCTATCTGGCCGACCGGGCCGATGCGCGCGCGCGCGATGTGGCACTGGCCCAGGCTGGCCGCAACAACCGTCGGGCCGACGTGATGATCATCGGCGCCGTGATCGGCTTGCTGGCCTGCCTGTTCGTCCTGGTGCGCTTCCAGGGCCAGGTGCCTGGTGAGGTGGTGGGGATCGTGTCCACCGTGGCCGGCCTGTTCGGTGCCTGCCTGCGGGACGCCTTCCAGTACGAGTTCGGCAGCAGCCGCGGCTCGGCCGACAAAAGCGCGCTGATCGAGAAGCTGCAGCGCTGATCCAGTTGTCTCCTCGCGCGGCGGTGAAGCCACTACACCATCGGATGCCGCGCTTTGCCCCCAGGCTTTCGGGTCTGGGGGTTTCTTCGCTTCTGGGCTACCCCCGGGGGGCATGCCACCGCCGCCAGCCTGACAATCGCCGCTCCTTCCTGTTGCCCGCTTCGTGCGGGCTTTTTTTCAGAACGGCGCGCACGAGCGCAGCACCTCCACCGGCCCGGGCCCCCGGTAGACCTCGGCGCCGGTGGCCACCACCGTGACCGTCCACCAGCTGCCGTGCTGGGCGACCAGGTAGGCCTCGGGCGCCAGGTCCAGGGTGCGCTCCTCGATCATCGTGGGCGGCGGGCCAGGCAGGCGAAGCAGGGTGGGGTGCTCCATGGGGGTATTCTGGCGGCTATGTGCAACCGGTACACCCCACCCGAGCAGCTCGACATGGAGCGCTTCTGGCACATTGGCCGCGGGCGCGAAAACCGCTGGTGGGCGGGCGGCGACGTCTTCCCGCGCCAGCCCGGCCCCTTCATCCGCCGCGCGCGCGACGACGCCGGCTACAGCCGCGAGGCGGTGGTGGGGCGCTGGGGCCTGATTCCGTGGTTCTCGAAGACCCCCGACGTCAAGTTCTCGACCAACAACGCCCGCAGCGAGGAGCTGGTGGCCAAGGCGACCTTCAAGGATCCATGGAAGCGAGGCCAGCGCTGCATCATCCCGGCCACTACCTTCGACGAACCGAACTGGGAGACAGGCAAGAACGTCTGGTGGCGCTTCCGCCGCGCCGACGGCGACCCCTGGGGCCTTGCCGGCCTGTGGAACGTCTGGCGCGACCCGAAGACCGGCGATGAGGTCGAGAGCTACACCATGCTCACCATCAACGCCGACGCGCACCCGCTCATGCGCCGCATGCACAAGCCGGACCCGAAGCTGGGCCCGGACCAGCAGGACAAGCGCAGCGTGATCCCGATCGAGCAGTCCGACGTGGACCTGTGGCTGTCGGGCACCGTGGCCGAGGCGAGCAAGCTGCTCAAACTGGCGCCGGTGGAGGTGTTTCAGGCGGGGCCGGCGTAGGCACCACCCACCAGACCTGCTTCTGGCTGTTGTACATGCCGTCGAACCCGCGGAGTAGGATGCCGCCCTTGATCCGGCCGAGCGACGGAATGTTGAGCTCGATCAGGTAGTGGCCGTCGCGGCGCGCCGCCGCCTCTTTGGACACGAACAAGCGGGCTTGGGTGCCGGGGTGGTGCATGTAGGAGCCGGTCTCCAGCCAGCCCGAGACGCCGCCGGCGCGCACCTCCTCGGTGGGTAGCTTCTCGCCCTCGCGGCGCAGGCGGTAGACGGTGCAGTGCATAGGCCATTCTCCAGGATGGGAGAATTTGGCAGAGCGGCGGCAAAAACCGGGATTTCAGGCCTGCCATGCGAGCCGTTCACAGAGGGAAGCGCGGTTTCGCAGGCGGTGCGTACCGTCCTTTTAATCCGTTGGTCGGCAGTTCGAGCCTGCCACGTCCTACCACCAACAGGAAGGCCCTGGTCGTGAGACCAGGGCCTTTTTTTTTGTGTCGCGCGATGACCTGCTGTGGCGCCGCGAGGGCCGCGGCGCCGGGGCCTCACTTCTTGAACATGCCCCAGATCACCAGGATCACGATCGCGCCGACCACGGAGGCGATGAAGCCCGCCGCCTGGCCCGGGGCGTACCAACCCATGGCGGCGCCGAGGTAGCTCGCCAGGAAGGAGCCGGCGATGCCGAGCACGGCGGTCATGATCCAGCCCATGCTGTCATTGCCGGGCTTGAGCATGCGGGCCACGAAGCCGGCGACGAGACCGATGAGGATGGTGCCGAGAATGGACATCATGGTGTGAGCCTCCTGTGGGATGTTGAATGGGCCGCCTCTCGACGGCCCGCACCCACTGTAGCGCGCTTCGCTTGCGCGCGGCTCAGGCCTGCTGCGCCTGTTCGATGGCCTCGCTGAGCTCCAGCCAGCGCGCCTCGACGGTCCCGTTCTCCGCCTCCACCACCTTCAGGCGCTTGCCCAGTTCGGCCAGCTTCGCCGGTTCGGGCGCGGCGAGCAGCTCGGCTTCCAGGCGCTCGCGCTCCTGGGCCAATGCGGCCATGCGCTGTTCCACCTGAGCCAGTTCCTTCTTGATCGGACGCAGCCGCTCGGTGAGGGCTTTCTGCCGCTGCGCGTCCGCGCGGCGGTCCTCCGCCGGCGCGGCCACGGGGGCCGGGGCGGGGGCCTCGGCGCGCGCGGCGGCGCGTTGCGCCTCGCGCGCCTGCCGGGCCATCTCGATGAGGTGGCGCTGGTAGTCGTCGAGGTCGCCGTCGAAAGGCTGCAGGGCACCGCGCGAGACCAGCCAGAACTCGTCGCACACGGCGCGCAGCAGGGCGCGGTCGTGGCTCACCAGCATGACCGTGCCCTCGAACTCGTTGAGCGCGATGGACAGGGCCTCGCGCGTGGCGAGATCGAGGTGGTTGGTGGGTTCGTCGAGCAGCAGCAGGTTGGGGCGCTGCCAGACGATCATGCACAGCACCAGCCGCGCCTTCTCGCCGCCGCTCATGCTGCCCACGGCCTGGAAGACCTGGTCGCCGGTGAACTGGAACATGCCGAGGAAGTTGCGCAGGTCCTGCTCGCGCGTGGGCTGGCCGCTCAGGCGGCCTTGCGCGCTGCACTCCTTCACCAGCCGCACCATGTGCTCCAGCGGGTTGTCGCGCGGGCTCAGCACGTCCAGTTCCTGCTGCGCGAAGTAGCCGATGTTGAGGCCCTTGCCTTCGGTCACCGTGCCCGCGAGGGGGGCGAGCGTGCGCGCGATGGTCTTGACCACCGTGGACTTGCCCTGGCCGTTGGCGCCCAGGATGCCAATGCGCTGGCCAGCCATCACCGAGCGCTGGATGCCGCGCACGATGGTGATCGGCTCGCCGCCATCGCCGGGGTAGCCCACGTCCACGCCGTCCAGCACCAGCATGGGGTTGGGCAGGCTGGCCGGCTCGCTGAACTCGAAGCTGAACTCGGCGTCGGCCAGCACCGGGGCGATGCGCTCCATGCGCTCCAGCGCCTTCACGCGGCTTTGGGCCTGCTTGGCCTTGCTGGCCTTGGCCTTGAAGCGGTCGATGAATTTCTGCAGGTGCGCGATCTTGTCCTGCTGGCGCGAGAACGCGGCCTGCTGCAGGGCCATCTGCTCGGCGCGCATGTCCTCGAAGCGGCTGTAGTTGCCGCCGTAGCGCTTGAGCTGGGCGTGCTCGATGTGCACGGTCACGTTGGTCACCGCGTCGAGGAACTCGCGGTCGTGGCTGATGACGAGCAGCGTGCCGGGGTAGCGCGCCAGCCAGGCCTCCAGCCAGACCAGGGCGTCCAGGTCCAGGTGGTTGGTGGGTTCGTCGAGCAGCAGCAGCTCGCTCGGGCACATGAGCGCGCGCGCCAGCTGCAGGCGCATGCGCCAGCCGCCAGAGAAGCTGTTGACCGGGCGATCGAGCTGGTTGGTCTGGAAGCCCAGCCCCAGGATGAGCGCCTGCGCGCGCGCGGTGGCGTCGTGCGCGCCGGCGTCGTTGAGCGCCATGTAGGCGTGGGCCATGCGCTCGCCGTCGCCGCTGGCCTCGGCCTCGGCCACCTCGCGCTCGGCCGCGAGCAGTGTGGTGTCGCCTTCGACCACGAAGCGCGTGGCGTCGAGTTCGGTCTCGGGCATGTCCTGCGCGACCTGGGCCAGGCGCCATTGCGCGGGCACGCTGAACTCGCCCTTGTCTTCGTGCAGGTTGCCGTCAAGCAGTCGGAACAGGCTGGACTTGCCGGCGCCGTTGCGGCCCACCAGGCCCACTTTTTCGCCGGGGTTGATGGTGAGCGAGGCGCGGTCGAGCAGCACCTTGGTGCCGCGGCGCAGCACCACATCGCGGACGACGATCATGCGGCCTCCAGTGCGTCGCGGGTGAGCAGCAGCACCTGGTCGTCGCCCGCGCTGGTGCTCAGCCAGACCGGGTTGAGCGCGGGGAAGGCGGCTTCGAAGTGCGCGCGTTCGTGGCCGATCTCCAGCACCAGCACGCCGTGCGGGCTCAGGCGCGCGGGCGCGTCGCGCAGCAGCGCGCGCACGAAGTCCATGCCGTCGGCGCCGCCGGCCAGCGCCAGCGCGGGCTCGGCGCGGAACTCGGGTGGCAGCTCGGCCATGCTGCGCGCGTTCACGTAGGGCGGGTTGCAGAGGATCAGGTCCCAGGGGCCGGGGCAGGCCGCGAGGCCGTCGCTCGCCACGAGCGCGATGCGGTCCGCCAGGCCGTGCCGGTCGACGTTGATGCGCGCGACCTGCAGCGCCTCGGGCGACAGGTCGGCGCCGGTCACGCGCACTTCGGGCCAGGCCAGGGCGGCCAGCACGGCCAGGCTGCCGTTGCCGGTGCACAGGTCCAGCACACGCACGGTGTCGTCGCTCAGCCAGGGGTCGATGCCACCGTCGGCGATGAGTTCGGCGATGAAGCTGCGCGGCACGATGGCGCGGCGGTCCACATAGAAGGGCACGCCCTGCAGCCAGGCCTCTTGCGTGAGGTAGGCGGCGGGCTCGCGCGTGGCGATGCGCCGCTCGATCAAGGCATCGACGGCGGCGGCCGCGTCGGCGTCCACGGTGTCGGCGGCGTGCGCGTCGAGGTCGGTGTCGAGCGGCAGGCCCAGGCGCCACAGCACGAGCCAGGCGGCCTCGTCGCGGACGTTGGTGGTGCCTTGGCCATAGGCCAGCGGGGCGCTGGCCAGGCGGGCTTCGGCCCGGGCCATCAGTTCTTGCAGGTTCACGGTGGGTATCAGGCGGTCTGCTGCGCCTGCGCGTGCAGGTGCTGCAGCGTGCGGCCGTAGATCGCGGTGAGGGGTTCGATGTCGGCGAGCTTCACGTGCTCGTTGACCTTGTGGATGGTGGCGTTGGGTGGGCCGAGCTCGATCACCTGCGGGCACACGGCCGCAATGAAGCGGCCGTCGCTGGTGCCGCCGGTGGTGGAGAGCTCGGTCTCGAGGCCGGTTTCCTCGCGGATGGCGGTGCGCACGGCGTCGACCAGCGTGCCCGGGGTGGTGAGGAAGGGCCGCCCGCCCAGGGTCCAGGCGAGCTCGTGTTCGCTGCCCGCGCGCAGGCCATGGCGCGCCAGAATGTCGACCACCTGCGCCTGCAGCGACTCGGGCGTGCGCTCGGTGCTGAAGCGGAAGTTGAAGTCGATCACCACCGTGCCGGGGATGACGTTGCTTGCGCCGGTGCCGCCATGGATGTTGCTGATCTGCCAGCTGGTGGGCGGGAAGAAGTCATTGCCGCGGTCCCATTCGGTGGCGGCCAGCTCGGCCAGCGCGGGCGCGGCCATGTGGATGGGGTTCTTCGCCAGGTGCGGGTAGGCGATGTGGCCCTGGATGCCCTTGACCGTGAGCTTGCCGCTGAGCGTGCCGCGCCGGCCGTTCTTGATCATGTCGCCGGTGCGCTGGACCGAGGTGGGCTCGCCCACGATGCACCAGTCCAGGCGCTCGCCACGCGCCTTCACGGCATTGCAGACCACCACCGTGCCGTCCAGCGCGGGGCCTTCCTCGTCGCTGGTGAGCAGGAAGGCGATGTCGATGGCGGGGTCGGGCCGCTCGGCGAGGAAGCGCTCGCAGGCCACGACCATGGCGGCGATCGAGGTCTTCATGTCGCTCGCGCCGCGGCCGTACAGCGCGCCGTCGCGGTGGCTGGGCACGAAGGGGTCGCTGGCCCAGGCCTCCAGCGGTCCGGTGGGCACCACGTCGGTGTGGCCGGCGAACACCAGCGTGGGCCGCTGGCCGCTGCCGCGCCGTGCCCAGAGGTTGCTGACACGGAAGTCGTCGGGGCCGCTGTCCAGGCGCTCGCACTGGAAGCCGATGGCGCGCAGGCGCGCCGCGATCAGCTCGAGGCAGCCCGCGTCGCGCGGGGTGACGGAGGGCAGGGCGATGAGCGCCTCGGCGAGGCGCAGGGTATCGGTCATCAGAATTTGACGTCGAGCGTGAACTCGGTGAAGGACGGCGCGTCGCTGGCTTCTTCTTCGGCCGCCTCGTAGCCACTGGCGCGGCTGTGTTCGAAATCGTTCTGCAGGCGCCAGAGCAGGTTGTTGGGGGAGTCGGCGTGGGCCAGGCCTTCCTCTCGCGTGACGAGGCCTTCGTGGATGAGGCGCGCCAGGTCCTGCTCGAAGGTCTGCGAGCCCTCGGCGAGCGACTTCTCCATCGCCTCGCGCACGCCCGAGAAGTCGGCCTTCTGGATCAGGTCGGCGATCAGCGCGGTGTTGAGCAGCACCTCCATGGCCGGCACGCGGGCGTTGCCCTGCTGGGTGCGCAGCAGGCGCTGCGAGACGATGGCGCGCAACGCGGCGGCCAGGTCGCCCAGCATGGTGGGGCGAACCTCCACGGGGTAGAAGCTCAGGATGCGGTTGAGCGCCTGGTAGCTGTTGTTGGCGTGCAGCGTGGCCAGCACCAGGTGGCCCGACTGCGCGTAGGCCAGCGCGGCCGACATGGTCTCGCGGTCGCGGATCTCGCCGATGAGGATGACGTCGGGCGCCTGGCGCAGCGCGTTCTTCAGCGCCACCTGCAGCGAGGCGGTGTCGGGCCCGATCTCGCGCTGGTTCACCACCGACTTGCGGTTGCGGTAGGTGTACTCGATCGGGTCTTCCACCGTGAGGATGTGGCCGCTGACGCGCTCGTTGCGGTGGTCGATCATGGCGGCAAGCGTGGTGCTCTTGCCCGCGCCGGTGGCGCCCACCATCAGGATCAGGCCGCGCTTTTCCATGACCAGGTCGGCCAGCACCGGCGCGACGTTGAGCGTGTCCAGCGCGGGAATGTCGCCCGGCACGAAGCGCACCACCACCGCGATGGAGCCGCGCTGGCGCAGGGCGCTGACGCGGAAGTTGCCCAGGCCGTCGAGCGGCACGCCCATGTTGAGCTCGCCGGTCTCCAGCAGCTCTTCCATGCGCGTGGCGGGGACGATCTCGGCCAGCAGGTTGCGCGGGGCCTCGGGCGGCAGCACCTGGCTGTTGATGGGGATGACCTGGCCGTTGATCTTGATCATCGCCGGCGCGTGCGCCGTGAGGTACACGTCGGAGGCGCGTTTCTCGGCCATCAGGCGCAGGATGCGCTCCATCGTTCCGCTGCTCATGCCGTCTCCCTCGCTCGTGGTGGGGTGGGTCGAATTCAGTCGCGCAACAGGTCGTTCAGGCTGGTCTTGGCGCGGGTCTGCGCATCCACCGTCTTGACGATGACCGCCGCGTAGGTGGTGTAGGCCTTGCCGTCGGCGGTCTGCTTGGGCAGGCCGCCGCTGATGACCACGCTGCCGGCGGGCACGCGGCCGTACAGGATTTCGCCGGTGTCGCGCTTGAAGATGGGCGTGCTCTGGCCGATGTACACGCCCATGCCCAGCACCGAGTTCTCTTCGACGATGACGCCTTCCACGACTTCGGAGCGCGCGCCGATGAAGCAGTTGTCCTCGATGATGGTCGGGTTGGCCTGCAGGGGCTCGAGCACGCCGCCCAGACCCACGCCGCCGGAGAGGTGCACGTTCTTGCCGACCTGGGCGCAGCTGCCCACGGTGGCCCAGGTGTCGACCATGGTGCCTTCGTCCACATAGGCGCCGATGTTCACGTAGCTGGGCATGAGGATCGCGCCCTTGGCGATGAAACTGCCGCGGCGGGCCACGGCCGGTGGCACCACGCGCACGCCGGTGGCCTTCATTTCGTCTTCGCTCAGGTGGGCGAACTTGGTCTGCACCTTGTCGAAGAAGCCCAGGTCGCCGGCGCGCATGATCTCGTTGTCCTTCAGGCGGAAGGACAGCAGCACGGCTTTCTTGATCCACTGGTTCACCGTCCACTGGCCCACGCCCTGGCGCGTGGCCACGCGCAGGCGGCCCTTGTTGAGTTCGGCGATCACGTGCTCGACCGCATCGCTCACCTCCTTTGGCGCGGCCGACGGCGAGAGCGTGGCGCGGTTGTCCCAGGCGGTGTCGATGATGGCTTGCAGTTGTTGGCTCATGGAAGTGCTGCGTTGAGGTTCAGGGTTTCAAGGAAAGCGGGGGGCCGGGGCCGGCGGCATCAGCCGCCGCGGCAAAAGGCGACGATGCGTTGCGCGGCCTCGAGGCATTCGTCGACGCCGGCCACCAGGGCCAGGCGCACCCGGCCGGCGCCGGGGTTGTCGCCTTGCACGGTGCGCGCGAGGTAGCTGCCGGGCAGGGCGGTCACATTGTATTGAGCGAGCAGCTCGCGGGCGAAGGCCTCGTCGGCGCCCAGGCCCGGGGTGTGCGAGGCGAAGCGCTGGGGCACCCCGGCCCACAGGTAGAAGGACGCGTCTGGCAGCGCCACGTCCAGCACCTCGGCCAGCAGCGGGGTGACCTGGGCGAACTTCTCACGGTACAGGCGGCGGTTCTCCACCACATGCGCCTCGTCGTTCCAGGCGGCGATGCTGGCGGCCTGCACCACCGGGCTCATGGCGCCACCGTGGTAGGTGCGGTAGAGCAGGAAGGGCTTGATGAGCGCGGCGTCGCCCGCCACGAAGCCGCTGCGCAGCCCCGGCACGTTGCTGCGCTTGGACAGGCTGGTGAAGGCGATCAGGCGGCGGAAGTCGCTGCGGCCCAGCTGCGCGGCGGCCTGCAGGCCGCCCAGCGGCGCCTCGTCGCGGAAGTAGATCTCGCTGTAGCACTCGTCGGAGGCGATGACGAAGCCATGGCGGTCGCTGAGCTCGAACAGGCGGCGCCACTCGTCCAGCGGCATGACCGCGCCGGCCGGGTTGCCGGGCGAGCAGACGAAGATGAGCTGGGTGCGGGCCCAGACCTCATCGGGCACGCTGTCCCAGTCCACCGCGAAGTTGCGCTCGGCCACGCTGGGCACGTAGTGCGGCTGCGCGCCCGCGAGCAGGGTCGCGCCTTCGTAGATTTGGTAGAAGGGATTGGGGCAGAGCACCGTGGCGCCGGGCCGGGTGGGGTCGACCACCACCTGGGCGAAGGCGAACAGCGCCTCGCGCGAGCCGTTGACGGGCAGCAGCTGTGTGGCCGGGTCCAGCGCCACGCCATAGCGGCGCTGCACCCAGCCGGCGCAGGCCTCGCGCAGCGCCGGGGTGCCGGCGGTGGCGGGGTAGTTGGACAGGCCCTCGTCCAGCGCGTCGGCCAGGGCGCGCTTGAGGAAGTCGGGGGCGGCGTGCTTGGGTTCGCCGATGCCCAGGCTGATGGGGCGGTGGGCGGGCGAGGGCGTGATGCCCGCGAAGAGCTGGCGCAGCCGCTCGAAGGGGTAGGGCTGCAGCCGCTGGAGCAGGGGGTTCATGGCCGGGGATTATCGGGGGTGCGGGGCATACCCCCGGGCCGTCCCCGGCCCTCAGGCGCGCTGCGCGCGCAGGGTGCGCCCGCGCAGGTGCTGGTAGATCTGGTCCAGCGACAGCAGCACCGTGAGCATCACCGTGGTGGCGATCACCAGCAGCGGCAGGCGAAAGGCCGAGATGAAGCCCGCGCCCTGCGGGATGGCGGCGCGTTCGCTGGTGGTGCAGACGAACTCGGCGGCGGCCATGCCGGTGTAGTGCATGGCGCAGACGGCGATGCCCATCACCACCGAGGCCGCCAGGCGGCGCGCCAGGGTCTTGCTGTTGAAGGCCAGCCAGAGCGCGGCGGTGGCGGCCACCACGGCGATCAGCATGGACGTGGCCACCAGGGCCATGTCCCAGGAGATAAAGCCGTAGATCTTCAGGCCGAACATGCCCAGGTAGTGCATGACGACCACGCTCATGCCCAGCAGGAAACCGGCGCTCAGCAGCCGCGTGAAGCTCTCGGGCCGGCGCGCGGCGAAGGCCACCGAGCCGGCCGTGGCCAGGACCGCGGCCACCAGCGAGGTGATGGTTTCCAGCATGGAGTAGCTGCTGCCCACGTCCATTTGCAGGGCCAGCATGCCGATGAAGTGCATGGACCACACGCCCACGCCACCCAGGGCGATGCCCACGGTGAACACGCTGTTCCAGTCCAGGGCGCCGCGGCGGTCGCGCAGGCGCGTGGCGGCGCTCAGGGCCACGAAGGAGCCGATGACGGCGAAGGCGAACGACAGGGCGATGAGGCTGGGGTCCCAGGCGGTGTTGACGATGGTGTTCATGGGCGGGCGAAAAGTGATGACTTGGTTCTCAGAAAGGGTGCCAACGATTCTGTTGGCATGCTTCCAGTGAAACAAGCTGTTACCCGGATCTCCAGGCGGAGGGCGTTAAAACGTCCCGTTAAAAACCGCACCCCGCCGCCGTTCAGGGCCCCAATAGCCCCGCAGGTATCATCCCGCGATGGTCCGCCCGCCGGACCGCCGCCTCCCGCCAACGCCGCCTCACCCGGACCGCCGTGCGCCTCAATTCCATCAAGCTTTCCGGCTTCAAGTCCTTCGCCGAACCCACCAACTTCATGCTGCCCGGCCAACTCGTGGGCGTGGTGGGCCCCAACGGCTGCGGCAAGTCCAACATCATGGACGCGGTGCGCTGGGTGCTGGGCGAATCCAAGGCCTCCGAGCTGCGTGGCGAGTCCATGCAGGACGTGATCTTCAACGGCACCACCAGCCGCAAGCAGGCCAGCCGCGCCAGCGTGGAGCTGGTGTTCGACAACAGCGACCACCGCGCTGGCGGCCAATGGGGCCAGTTCACCGAGATCGCCGTCAAGCGCGTGCTGACGCGCGACGGCACCAGCAGCTACTACATCAACAACCAGCCCGTGCGCCGGCGCGACGTGCAGGACGTGTTCCTGGGCACGGGCCTGGGTCCGCGCGCCTACGCCATCATCGGCCAGGGCACCATCAGCCGCATCATCGAGAGCAAGCCCGAGGAGCTGCGCCTGTTCCTGGAGGAGGCCGCGGGTGTCTCCAAGTACAAGGAGCGCCGCCGCGAGACCGCGCACCGCCTGGCCGATACGCGCGAGAACCTGACGCGGGTGGAAGACATCCTGCGCGAACTCAACGCCAACCTCGACAAGCTGGAGAAGCAGGCCGAGGTGGCGGCCCAGTACCACGCGCTGAACGCCAGCGCCACGCTCAAGCAGCACCAGCTGTGGTTCCTCAAGCGCGCCGACGCCGAGGCCGAGCAGGCCCGCGTGCAGAAGGACGCCGCCCAGGCCGCGACCGACCTGGAGTCGCGCACCGCCGACCTGCGCCGCGTGGAAAGCGAGCTGGAGACCATTCGCCAGGCCCACTACGCGGCGGGCGACCAGGTGAACCAGGCGCAGGGCAAGCTCTACGAGGCCAGTGCCGAGGTCGGCAAGCTGGAGGCCGAGATCCGCTTCGTGGTGGAAGGCCGCCAGCGCGTGGAGCAGCGCCTGGCGCAGCTGAAGGAGCAGATCGCCTCCTGGTCCACGCGCAGCCAGGACGCCGCCGTGGAGCTGGAGCAACTGGCCGAGAACATCGTCGGTGCCGAAGAGCAGTCCGTGGTGCTGGCCGCCCAGGGCGAGGAGCAGGCCGGCGCGCTGCCCGCGCTGGAGGACGCGCTGCGCGCCGCCCAGGCCCGTTCCGCCGAGCAGCGCACGGCGGTCAACCAGGTGCAGCAGCAGATCCAGGTGCTGGCGGCCGAGCAGCGCAGCATCGAAGAACAGACGCGCGGCTTGAGCCAGCGCCGCGAGCGCCTGGCCGCCGACAGGAACGCCCTGGCCGCGCCCGACGAGGCGCGCGTCAGCGCGGCCCAGCAGGCCATGGCCACGGCCCAGGCCCTGGCCGAGGAAACCGACGCCCGCCTGCACGAGCTGCAGGACAGCGTGCCCCAGCTCGACGACGCGCGCCGCCAGGCGCAGGCGGCGGTGAACGCCGAATCCGCGAAACAGGCCGACCTGAGCGCGCGCCTGGAGGCCCTGAAGGCCTTGCAGGAAAAGGTGCGCACCGACGGCAAGCTCAAGCCCTGGCTGGGCAAGCACGGGCTCGACGGCCTGCAGGGGCTGTGGAGCCGCATCCACGTGGAGGCGGGCTGGGAGAACGCCCTGGAGGCCGCCCTGCGCGAGCGCCTGGGCGCGCTGGAGGTGTCGCGCCTGGAGATGGTGCGCGCCTTCGCCAGCGACGCGCCGCCCACCCGGCTGGCCTTCTACCAGCCGCCGCCGGCCGGCGCCACGAACGAGGGCAACGGCGCGCTCAAGCCCCTGGCCAGCTGGCTGCGGCTGAACGACGCCGCCCAGCAGGCGCTGCTGGGCGACTGGCTGCGCGGCTGCTACAGCGCCGCCACGCTGGACGAGGCCCTGGCCCAGCGCGGCCAGTTGCAGCCCGGCGAGACCCTCTATGTCGCCAGCGGCCACGCCGTCAGCGCCCACAGCGTGAGCTTCTATGCGCCCGACAACGAGCAGGCCGGCCTGCTGGCGCGCGCGCAGGAGATCGAGAACCTGGACAAGCAGCTCAAGGCCCAGGCCCTGATCGCCGAGCAGGCGCGCTCGGCCCTGGTGCGCGCCGACGCCGCCTTCACCGACGCCTCGCAGCGCCTGGTGGTGGCGCGCCGCGAGGCCGCCGAGGCGCAGAGCCGCTCGCACGAGCTGCAGGTGGAGGCGATGCGCCTGACCCAGCAGGCCGAGCAGACGCGCGCGCGCAGCGAGCAGATCAACGCCGACCTCGCCGAGGTCGACGCCCAGCTCGAAGCCCTGCAGGAGCGCCGCGTGACCGCCGAGGCGCGCTTCGAGGAACTGGACATGCAACTGGCCGACAGCCAGGAGCGCCACGCCCAGCTCGACGACGCCGTGATCGAGGCCGAGCGCAAGCTCAGCCACGCGCGCGAGCAGCAGCGCGCGCTGGAGCGCCAGGCGCAGGAGGCCACCTTCTCGCTGCGCAGCCTGCAGGCGCGCCAGGCCGAGCTGCAGCGCTCCATCGACACCGCCGGCCAGCAGGAACAGTCGCTGGCCGACGAGCAGCGGCGCGCGCAGGACGAGCTCTCGCGCCTGACCGACGCCGCCGCGCAGGCAGGCCTGCAGTCCGCGCTGGCCGCCAAGACCGAGCGCGAACAGGCCCTGGCCGCGCTGCGCAGCCAGTACGACGACCTCACCATGAAGCTGCGCGCCAGCGACGAGCGCCGCCTGCAGTTGGAGCGCGAGCTGGAGCCGCTGCGCAGCCGCATCACCGACTTCCAGCTCAAGGAGCAGGCCGCGCGCCTGGGCGTGGAGCAGTACAGCCAGATGCTCGACGAGGCCGAGGCCGACCGCGCGGCCATCGCGCAAAGCATCACCGAAGGCAATGTGCGCCTGGCCGGCCTGCAGGGCGAAATCGACCGCCTGCACCGCGACATCCAGGCCCTGGGCGCGGTCAACCTGGCCGCGCTGGACGAACTCACCGCCGCGCGCGAGCGCAAGACCTTCCTGGACGCGCAGACCGCCGACCTGAACGAAGCCATCACCACGCTGGAAGACGCGATCAAGAAGATCGACAACGAAACGCGCGAACTGCTGGGCTCCACCTTCGAGACCGTCAACGCGCACTTCGGCCGCATGTTCCCCGAGCTGTTCGGCGGCGGCAACGCCAAACTCATGATGACCGGCGAAGAGATCCTGGACGCCGGCGTGCAAGTGATGGCCCAGCCGCCCGGCAAGAAGAACCAGACCATCCACCTGCTGTCCGGCGGCGAGAAAGCGCTTACCGCCATTGCCCTGGTGTTCGCCATCTTCCAGCTCAACCCCGCGCCGTTCTGCCTGCTCGACGAGGTGGACGCACCGCTGGACGACGCCAACACCGAGCGCTACGCCAAGCTGGTGAGCGCCATGGCCAAGGAGACGCAGTTCCTCTTCATCAGCCACAACAAGATCGCGATGGAGATGGCCCAGCAGCTCATCGGCGTGACCATGCAGGAGCAGGGTGTCTCGCGCATCGTGGCGGTGGACATGGAGTCGGCCGCCGGGATGATGGAAGCCACTTGAGGAGCCCCGTGCCATGAGCAGCCTGCAGATCGGACTGGTCATCGTCGGCGGCCTGGTGCTGGCGGCGGTGGTGGCCTACAACGCCTGGATCACGCGCCAGAGCGCGCCGCGCACGGCGCGCGAGCGCCTGGCGCCGGGCGAGGCGCTCGAACCCGCCCTGGGGCCCCAGGGCGACCCGCTGGCGGAGCGGCGCGAGCCGGGTTTCGGCGACGCCGTGCCGGACGGCGAGCGTGAGGCGGCGCCGACCGAGGCGCCGCGCGAGGGCCTGGGCGGCGAGGCCGCCGGCACCGGTGACGAGGGGCCGATCGAGCCCACCCTGGCCCCGCTGCCCGAGCGCCGCCCCGGCCCCGCGCTGGACGCGCTGATCGACGTCATCGCGCCGCTGGCGCTGGAGCATGAGGTGTCGGGCGAGGCCGTGCTGGCGGCGCTGCCCGCCACGCGGCGCGTGGGCAGCAAGCCCTTCGCGGTGGAAGGCCTCAATACGCAGAGTGGCGAATGGGAGGTGGCGCGGCCGCACCAGCGCTACCGGGCGCTGCAGGCCGGTGTGCAGCTGGCCAACCGCGCCGGCCCGCTCAACGACATCGAGTTCTCCGAGTTCGTGGTGAAGGCCCAGGCCTTCGCCGACGCCGTGGGCGCCAGCCCCGACTTCCCCGACATGCGGGCCGAGGTGGCGCGCGCGCGCGAGCTCGACGCCTTCGCCAGCGGCCACGACGCCCAGCTCGGCTTCACCCTGCGCGCGCGCCGCGCGGCCTGGAGCCCGGGTTATGTCTCGCAGCACGCGGGGCGCCTGGGCTTCGTGGCGGGCACGCTGCCCGGTCGCATGGTGCTGCCGGCCAGCCAGCCGGGCCAGCCGCCGCTGCTGGCCCTGGCCTACGATTCCCAGGCCGCCATGGCCGACGACCCCGAGCAGAGTGCGCTGCGCGAGATCACGCTCTCGCTGGAGGTCACGCATGTGGCGCGGGGCGAGTTGCCCTTCGCGCGCCTGCGCCAGGCCGCCCAGGCCCTGGCCGAGGCCATGGACGGCGTGGTCACCGACGACACCGGCGCGCCGCTGCCGGCCGAGGCCATGGACCAGATCGGCTCGGACCTGGAAGGCCTGTACGACGCGCTCGACGAACGCGACCTCGCCGCCGGCTCGCCGCAGGCGCGCCGCTTGTTCTCATAGACCCCATGACCGCCGATATGTTTGCCGAGTCGACGCCCCCCGCGTCGGCCGCCGAGCGGGCCGCCGAGCTGCGCGCGCTGCTGCACCACCACGCCCACCTCTACTACACGCTGGACGCGCCCAAGATCCCCGACGCCGAGTACGACCGCCTGTTTCAGGAGCTGCAGGCGATCGAGGCGCGGCACCCCGAACTGCTGACGCCCGACTCGCCCACGCAGCGGGTGGGCGGTGCCGTGCTGAAGGAACTGGCGCCCGTGCGCCACGCGGTGCCCATGCTCAGCATCCGCACCGAGACCGACACCGAGGCCAGCGGCGCCGCCGCCTTCGACGCGCGCGTGCGCCGCGAGCTGGGCCTGGCCGAGTCCGATCCGCCCGTGGAGTACCTGGCCGAACTCAAGTTCGACGGTCTGGCCATGAGCCTTCGCTACGAGCGCGGCGTGCTGGTGCGCGCCGCCACGCGCGGCGACGGCGAGACCGGCGAGGACGTGACGCACAACGTGCGCACCATCAAGCAGATTCCCTTGAAGCTCCCCGACGGCGTGCCCGAGGTGCTGGAGGTGCGCGGCGAGGTCTACATGCGCCGCGACCAGTTCGAGGCCCTGAACGAGCGCCAGCGCGAGAAGATCGCCCAGGGTGCCAAGGGCGAAAAAACCTTCGTGAACCCGCGCAACGCCGCCGCCGGCGCCGTGCGCCAGCTCGACTCGCGCATCGCGCGCGAGCGGCCCCTGAGCTTCTTCGCCTATTCCTGGGGCGAGGTGCTCGGCGATCGGCACCCGCCCGCCAGCCAGTACGACTGGCTCATGCGCCTGAAGGCCTGGGGCTTCCCCGTGGCCGAGCAGACGGCCGTCTGCCGCGGCGCCGACGAGCTGGTGGCTTTCCACCGGCGCATCGGCGAGCAGCGCGACGCGCTGCCCTACGACATCGATGGCGTGGTCTACAAGGTCAACAGCCTGGAGACGCAGAAGCGCCTGGGCTTCGTGACCCGCGAGCCGCGCTGGGCCGTGGCGCACAAGTACCCGGCGCAGGAGCAGCTCACCACGGTGCAGGCCATCGACGTGCAGGTGGGCCGCACCGGCAAGCTCACGCCCGTGGCCAAGCTCGCGCCGGTGTTCGTGGGCGGCGTCACCGTCACCAACGCCACCCTGCACAACGAAATGGAGGCGCGTCGCAAGGACGTGCGAGTGGGCGACACGGTCATCGTGCGCCGCGCGGGCGACGTGATCCCCGAGGTGGTGTCGGTGCTGCTGGACAAGCGCGAGGGCGACCCGCCGGTGTTCACCATGCCCAGCCACTGCCCCGTCTGCGGCAGCCTGGCCGTGCGCGAGGAGGGCGAGGCCGACCACCGCTGCACCGGCGGCCTGTTCTGCGCCGCCCAGCGCAAGCAGGCCATCCTGCACTACGCGCAGCGCCGCGCGGTCGACATCGAGGGCCTGGGCGACAAGCTGGTCGAGCAACTGGTGGACAGCGGGCTCATCAAGACCCTGCCGGACCTGTACAAACTCGGCCTCGCCGCGCTCGCGGGCCTCGAGCGCATGGCCGAAAAGTCGGCGCAGAACGTGCTGGACGCCTTGAACAAGCGCCGCGAGACCACGCTGCCGCGCCTGCTGTTCGGCCTGGGCATCCGCCACGTGGGCGAGGCCACGGCCAAGGACCTCGCGCGCCACTTCGGCGGGCTGGACCGCATCATGGACGCCAGCGTGGACGAGCTGCTGCAGGTCAACGACGTGGGCCCGGTGGTGGCGCAGAGCATCCGCACCTTCTTCGAGCAGCCGCACAACCGCGAGGTGGTGGAACAGCTGCGCGCGGCCGGCGTGCACTGGCCCGAGAACGAGGGCGAGCACAACACCCCGCAGCCCCTGCTGGGCAAGACCTTCGTGCTCACGGGCAGCTTTCCCACGCTCAAGCGCGAGGACGCCAAGGCCATGCTCGAGGCGGCCGGCGCCAAGGTGGCCGGCTCGGTGAGCAAGAAGACCGACTATGTGGTGGCGGGCGAAGAAGCCGGCAGCAAGCTGGACAAGGCCCGCGAGCTGGGCGTGGCGGTGATCGACGAGGCGGCGATGCTGGCACTGCTGGCCACGCCGGCACAGGACCCGCCTACGGCTTGAACCGGTAGTGGTCCCGGTTGAGCACCGCCGCGATGGCCGTGACCTCTTCGGGAAACAGCTGCAGGTTCAGCCGCGTGCTGCAGTTCTCCACCATGCCGCGCAACAGGGCGGCGTTGTTGATGCGGCCCTGGGGGCGGTAGATGGCGCTGCCGTCGCCGCCCACCTGCTTCATATGGCATTGGGCGCATTGGTTGTCTGCCAGGAGTTTTTCGCCCAGCGCGAGGTCGGCGTCTTTGAAGATGGCGGCGCCCTGGGCATGGGCGAGCGCCGGCAGCGCGAGGGCAAGGGCAGGGAGCAGGGACTTCATGGCGTCGTTCCGTGGGGTCGATCGGCGGACCTTCGCCCATGGCGCCGCCCGCGTCAAGCCGCGGCGGTCCTCGGCGCTTCAGGGGCCCGCCAGGCGCCAACTCAGCGTGAGGCCGGCGCGCCAGCGCTTGCGGGGGTTGTCCAGCGGTGTGTCGCCCGTGGGCTTGGACGCGCTGATGTCCACGCTGTAGCGCTGGTGGTCGCTCAGGCGCAGGCCCAGGCTCACCGAACGCAGCGTCTGCGGCAGGGGCGTGCCCTGGTCGGCATAGACGCGCGCGGCCTCCCACAGCAGGTAGGGCTGCCATTGCCGTAGCCAGGCGCCGTCCATGGTGAAGGCCTTGTTGAGCTCCAGGCCCAGGCCCCAGCCCGAATCGCCCACCGCTTCGCCGCTGGCGTAGCCGCGCCCGAAGCGGCCACCGCCGAACGAGGTTTTTTCGCTGCTGGGCAGCGGGTCCGCGCTGGCTTGCAGCGCCAGGGACACCACCGTGCCGAAGCCATTGGCGAAGCGGTTGGCCTGCGAGGCCTCGGCCTGCAGCCGCGTGAAGCCCAGCTCGATCGGGCTGGGGCCCGACAGGCCGGGCAGGTTGCTGAGCAGGCCGGCGCGCGCGCCCAGGCCCTTGAGGCCGTGCGACAGCGTGAGGCTGGCCTGGCGGCTGCGCTCGGGCAGCTGGCTCGCATAGGCCATCTGCCCTTGCAGCACGCGCACGCGCGAATCGTCGGTGAGGTAAGCCCCATTGGCGGGGTTGCTCGTGGTGTCCTGCGTGTCCACGCCGTACAGGCCGAGGCCGATCGTGAGGCTGGCACTGCGCGACAGCCGCAGCGGGTAGCTCGCGCCGATCTCGGCGCGCCGCACGCGGGTCTCGCGCGGCAAGGGCCCTTCGATGCCGAGCTGTTCGTTCGGGTCGCCGCGGTAGCGCGACAGCGTGCCCTTGAGGGACCAGCCCTGGCCGCCGACGAACTGCAGGTAGTGCAGGGCGTTGTAGTGGTCGTGGCGGGCCGATGACACCAGCGTGGACGCACCGATCTGGCTGCCCGGGGCCAGCAGGTCGTTCACCGAGCCCGTGAGCACCGCGCGCGGGTGCGGTTGGCGCGCCTCCAGGCCCACGGCCAGGTCGTAGGGCTTGCGCCGCACCTTGAGCGTGAGCGTGCTCGCGCCGTCGGTGCTGGTGGGCAGGCGCACCTCGGCTTGCAGCGTGATGCCGGGCAGGCGGCCCAGCAGCTCGGTGACGCGCTCGAAGGTCTCGCGGCGCAGGGGCTTGTCGGCGCGCAGCCGCTCGGCGATCTCGCGCAGCTTGGGCTCGGCGCGCCCCGCGTCGCCTTCGAGGCGCACGTCCTGCACGTGGCCTTCCACCGCCACCACGCGCACCACGCCGTCGCGGAAGTCCTGCGCCGGCACGAAAAAGAACGACAGCGCGTAGCCGCGCCGCTGATAAATGGCCGTGGCGCGTTGGCTGGTTTCGATCAGTTGCGCCACGGTGATGGGCTGCCCGGCCAGCGGCGCGAAAAGCGCGGCCACCTCGTCGAAGGGCAGGGACCGGACGCCTTCGATGCTGAAGCGGCGCGGCGTCAGTCCGCGGTTCAGGATGTCGGCGCCCGGCGGGGCCGGGGGCTTGACGTCGATCCGCACCTCCGCGTCCGGCGGCGTGGGCCGTTGCGGGCGCGGCAAGCTGTCGAGGGGGTTGCCCAGGGGCGCGGCGCTCTGCGCGCCCGCGCCCGTGGCGGCCCACCCCGTCAGCCAGGCCAGCAGAAGCCGTCGGGCGTGTGGCCGGGGCATGCGGCGTCTGCCTCAGCGACCGAGCAGGCCACCCACGGTGTTGAGCACGGGCGCCAGCGCACCGCCGGTGCCTCCCGTGCTGCCCGTGAGGCTGCCCACGGTGTTGGTCACCGGCGCCAGCACACCACCGGTTCCGCCTGTGAGGGTGGTCACCGTGTTCGTCACCGGTGCCAGCACGCCACCTGTGCCGCTGGTGCCGCCCAGGGCCGTGCCCAGGCCGCTCACCAGATCGCCGGTGGGGGTGACCACCTGGCCCAGGCTGTTCGTCAGGGGCTGCGAGCCGTCGCCCTGCAAACCGGTGCCGAGTGACTGCGTCGCATCGCCCACGTCCACCACCAGGTTGCCAATGGGCGTGTCGAGGTCGGTGCTGTCGTTCACGCGGCCCGCCAGGCCGCTGGCGGCGGCGGTGATGGGCACGATGAGTGTGCTGACGCCACTGCCCACCCGCTCGACCGGGTTGTCGCCGGGCGCCGAAGGATCGTCCACCGCCTGGCCCACGTGGCCCGCGGTGCGCGTGGTGTTGCCGAGGATGCTGTTTCCCTCCGGCGACAAGGGCAGTTGCGCGTTCCGTTCGCTCAGCACGCGGGTGGCCGGGTTGAGCACGCCATCGCCCAGTGCCGCGCCCAGACCCGTGCCCTGGCCCACGGCCTGGGTGGCGCTCACGGCGGTGTTCGCCGCGCCTTCCAGCGCGGGGGTGGTGCGCTCCAGCAACTGACCTGCTGAGCCACGGGTCGTCTGCGTTTCCACGCCCTGGCCCGCGCGGCGCACCAACTGGCCCGCCCGGTCCACCTGCTGGCTCGCGGGGTCGCTCAGGGGACTCAGGGCGGCGGTGGCTGGGTTCTGGCCCAGGCCGCGCACCGCGTCGCCCGCGCTGGACACCGCTTGGCCCGTCTGGCCCACGGCACCGCCGACGCCCGCGGCCGTGATGCCGAGCGGGTTGTCCACGGTGCCCAGCTGGCCGAGGCCATTGGACAGGGCGCCGCCCAGCGCGCCCACCGCGCCACCGGTGTGGGCGACAACGCCATCGACGCCTTGGGCGGAGGCATTGCCGACCACGGGCGCCAGCGCGCCGGACAGCGGGCCGCCCAGGCCCGAGACGGCCCGCCCGGCGTCGGTTATGGTGTTGCCTTGCTCGCGGACCACCCCGGCCAATGGTGAGGTGGCGCTGGCCGGGGTGTCCGACCCGCCGCCCGAGCCCCCGCCGCCGGAGGCCACGCCGCCGCCACTGCCCGCCGAATTGAGCGAGCCGGTGCCCGAACAGCCCCCCAACGCCAGCAATGCGACGGTCAATGCGGTCAGCCCGGCGCGGGATGGGAAACGTGAACCTTGTTGAGTCCTGCTCATGGAATCCTCCTGGAGAAGAAATGGAACGCTTGCACATGGCTCGGGCCAAAACCCGGGGAGTCCCAAGGCTTCATCGGTGGCCCTTGCGGCTCAATTAATTGCTGGCGTCTCGCGGAATTCAATGCACCCCGGTCAGACCTGCCTTTCGCTATCGCCGACTCCCGGGGTGCAGTCTAGCCGGGCCCCGGCCCAGAAGGACGGGGGCCGTTGGAGGGGGATTTTTCTCCAATTGATGATGAAATATGGGCTGTCGAAACCTTTCGGTGCAGGGGAAACTGGATTCCTTGTTGAGAATGAAATCCTTCCGTCCTGAAATTCCAATGGTTGGCTTGGATTTAAATAATTGGCATGCTGCCGGTCATTGATTCGGATAGGCCGACGAATTGCGCAATTCCACACACCCAGCGGGCCTCGGCCCAATGGCCTCGTTGCTTGTTCACCATCGCCATGAGCATTCACCCTATTCTGAAAATGGGCGATCCGCGCCTGCTGCGCCACGCCCAGCCCGTCACCGCCTTCGACACGCCCGAACTGCACCGGTTGGTGGCCGACCTGAAGGACACCATGGCCGCCGCCAACGGCGCGGGCCTGGCGGCGCCGCAGATCGGCGTCGACCTGCAGGTCGTCATCTTCGGCAGCGGCGCGCCCAACCCTCGCTACCCGGACGCGCCGGTGGTCCCGCGCACCACGCTGGTCAATCCGGTCATCACGCCCCTGGGCGACGAGCAGGAAGAGGGCTGGGAAGGCTGCCTGTCGGTGCCCGGGCTGCGCGGCGTGGTGCCGCGCTGGCGGCGCATCCGCTACCAGGGCTTCGACGAATTCGGGCAGGCGATCGTGCGCGAGGCCGAGGGCTTTCATGCGCGCGTGGTGCAGCACGAATGCGACCACCTCTGGGGCATGCTGTACCCCATGCGGGTGCGCGACTTCCGCCGCTTCGGCTTCACCGAGGTGCTGTTCCCGGGGCTGGACGCCAGCGACGACGACTGAGGGCGGCCTGGGCGCGCGCAGGCGCCACCCACGGCGCAAACGCTGTTACGCCATTGAAATGATTTGAAATGTTCAGGCCTGAGCTTCGACTAGAGTCTCGGCGCCAAGAACAACACTCAGGGGGGCATCCCCTTTCGCACCATGAAGCGACTGCTCGTGGCGCTGGTCGCTGGCGCCCTGCTGGGCGCGTGCAGCGTGAGCCGGCCACCGACCGAAGTACCCGTCGACCTGCCCGAGCGCTGGGTGGCGCCGCCGCTGGCGCACCAGGGCAGCGCCCAGGCCCTGGGCGACTGGTGGGCCCGTTTCGACGACCCGGTGCTCAGCGACTGGATCGCGCGCGCCCAGCGCCACAGCCCCGACATCGCGTCCGCCCGGGCCCAGGTGTTCGCGGCGCGCGCCGCGCTGGCCGGGGCCGAGGCGCAGGGCCGCCCCCAGGCGAATGCGGTGGCCATCGCCAGCCGGGGCCGCACCGACGTGAACACGCCGCTGGGCACCACGCTGAGCGGGGGGGTACAGGCCTCCTGGGCCGTGGGCCTGTGGGGCGAGGGCCAGGGGCGCGTGGACAGCGCGCAGGCCCAGCAGGACGCCGCCGGCGCACGCTGGCACGAGGCCCGCGTGCTGGTGGCGTCCGAGGTGGCGCAGCTCTATTTCGGCCAGCGCCTGTGCCGCGAACAACTGGCCGTGGCGCTGAACGACCGCGACTCGCGCCGCGTCACGGCCGACAGCAACGACGTGACCGAGCGCGCCGGCCTCACCGCGCCCGCCGTGGCGGCGCTGGCGCGCGCCAGCGCCGCCGAGGGCGTGGCGCGCTGGCGCAGCCAGGAGGCCCTGTGCGAGCGCCAGGTGAAGTCCATCGCCGCCATCACCGCCCAGCCCGAAGCGGACGTGCGCGCCCAGCTCGGCGGCGCGCCCGACCTCAAGGCCTGGCTCGCCTCCGGCCGGGTCGAGCGGCTGCTGGGCGTGAACGCCGTGCCGGCCGACGTGCTGCGCCAGCGCCCCGACGTGTACCGCGCCCAGCGTGAGCTGGTGGCCGCCAGCGAGGACGTGGGCGTGGCCCGCGCCGCGCTGCGCCCGGGCCTCACGCTGCAGGGCAGCGTGCTGCGCAACCACTTCTCGGGCGGCGGCCTGGACTTCACCGCCAATTCCTGGTCCATCGGCCCCATCACCCTGAGCCTGCCGCTGCTGGGGCGCGGCGCCCTGCACGCCAGCGCGGACAGCGCCCAGGCCCGCTACGAGGCCGCCGCCATGGCCTACGCGCGCACGCTGCGCCAGGCCGTGGCCGAGGTGGAGCAGTCGCTGGTCACGCTCTCGGGCCTGAGCGAGCGCCTGGCCGCCACCGAAACCGCGGTGGCCGGCTACAGCCGCTCCTTCGAAGCCACCGAAGCGCGCTACCGCGTGGGCTTCGCCAACCTCAACGAGCTGGAAGAGGCGCGCCGCCTCAAGCTCAACGCCGACAGCAGCGCCGTGGCCCTGCAGCAGGAGCGCCTGGACGCCTGGCTGCAGCTCTACGTCGCCCTGGGGGGCGGCTTCGATCCCGCCGCGATCCCCGCCACCTACCCCGGTGATGCCCTGAATCCCAACGCTTCGAACGACGCCCGATGAACGCCACCTCCACCCCCCGGCGCCGCTGGTTCTGGCCCCTGGCCGCGCTGGCCCTGCTCATCCTCGCACTGGCCGCCTGGCTGTTGCTGCGCCCATCCGCCGATGCCCCGGCCGCCAGCCCGCAGGGCGCCGGCGGCGCCAGCGCACCGGCCGCGGGCGACCAGCCCCGGCCCGCGCTCACCGTCACGGTGGCCCAGCCGCAGCGCGAGTCGATGCCCATCCGCCTGCAGGCCAACGGCAACATCGCCGCCTGGCAGGAGGCCAGCGTGGGCGCCGAGGTGAACGGCCTGCGCCTGTCCACGGTGAACGTGAACGTGGGCGACGCCGTGCGCAAGGGCCAGGTGCTGGCCGAGTTCGTGCGCGAGACCACCCAGGCCGACACCCTGCAGGCGCGCGCCAGCCTGATGCAGGCCGAGGCCAGTTACCAGAACGCCAAGGCCGACGCCGAGCGCGCGCGCGCCATCGAGAACACCGGCGCGCTGTCGAAGTCGCAGGTGGCGCAGTACCTCACGCAGGAGAAGGTGGCGTTGGCGCAATGGGAGGCCGCCAAGGCCGCGCTCGGCGCCACCGAGGTGCGCCTGGGCAACACCCGCGTGCTGGCGCCCGACGACGGCGTGATCTCCGCCCGCGCGGCCACCGTGGGCGCCGTGGTGGGCGCGGGCCAGGAGCTGTTCCGCCTGGTGCGCCAGGGCCGCCTGGAGTGGCGCGGCGAGGTCACGCCCAGCGAGGTGGACCGCGTGAAGATCGGCCAGTCCGTGGCGGTGACGGCCGCCACCGGCCGCGAGGTGCAGGGCAAGGTGCGCGCCATCGCGCCCAGCGCCGACCCGCAGACGCGCAACATCCTGGTCTTCGTCGACCTGCCGCGCCATGCCGAGCTCAAGGCCGGCACCTTCGCGCACGGTGCCTTCGACCTGGGGCAGAGCGAGGCGTTGACGGTGCCCAGCCAGTCGGTGGTGGTGCGCGACGGCAGCAACTACGTCTTTGCCATCGACGCGCAGAGCCGCGCCAGCCAGCTCAAGGTGCGCACCGGCCGCCGCGTGGGCGAGCGCGTGGAAGTGCTCGAAGGCCTGCAGGCCGAGGCATCCGTGGCGGTGCAGGGCGCGGGCTTCCTCAACGAAGGTGATCTGGTGAAAGTGGTGCAGTGACATGAATGTCTCCGCCTGGTCCATCCGCAACCCCATTCCGGCGGCGATGCTGTTCGTCATGCTGACGCTGGCGGGCCTGTTCTCCTTCAAGCAGATGAAGGTGCAGAACTTCCCGGACCTGGACCTGCCCACCATCACCGTGGTGGCGGCCCTGCCGGGCGCTTCGCCCAACCAGCTCGAGAACGACGTCGCGCGCATCATCGAAAACAGCCTGGCCTCGCTGCAAGGACTCAAGCACATCTACACCAAGGTGCAGGACGGCACGGTCTCGCTCACCGTGGAGTTCCGCATCGAGAAGGACACGCAGCAGGCGCTGGACGACGTGCGCTCGGCCGTGGCCAAGGTGCGCAGCGAACTGCCCACCGACCTGCGCGACCCCATCGTCAACAAGGTGGAGCTGGCCGGCGGGGCGGTGCTGGCCTTCACGGTCGCGTCCGACAAGATGGACGCCGAGGCCTTGTCCTGGTTCGTCGACAACGACGTCTCCAAGCTCCTGCTGTCGGTGCCAGGCGTGGGCGCGGTCAACCGCGTGGGCGGCGTGGACCGCGAGGTGCAGGTGCTGCTGGACCCGCTCAAGCTGCAGGCGCTCGGCACCACGGCCACCGACGTGTCGCGCCAGCTGGCGCGCGTGCAGATCGAAAGCGCGGGCGGCCGCGTGGACCTGGGCGGCAGCCAACAGCCGCTGCGCACGCTGTCGCAACTGGCCTCGGCCGAAGCACTGGCCGGCATGCAGGTGGCGCTGAGCGACGGCCGCTACATCCGCCTGGACCAGATCGCCGAGGTGCGCGACACCGTGGCCGACCCCACGGCCGCCGCCTTCCTGGACGGCAAGCCCGTGGTGGGCTTCGAAGTGGCGCGCAGCCGCGGCGCCGGCGAGATCGAGGTGGGCGACGGCGTGCGCGCCAAGCTGGAGCAGCTGCGCGCCGCCCGGCCCGACCTGCACATCACCGAGTCCTTCGACTTCGTCACGCCGGTGAAAGAGGAGTTCGACGCCTCCATGACCCTGCTGTACGAAGGCGCCCTGCTGGCGGTGCTGGTGGTCTGGCTGTTCCTGCGCGATTTCCGCGCCACCGTGGTGTCGGCCGTGGCGCTGCCGCTGTCGGCCATCCCGGCCTTCATCGGCATGTACGCCATGGGCTTCACCATCAACGTGGTGACGCTGCTCGCCATGTCGCTGGTGATCGGCATCCTCGTGGACGACGCCATCGTGGAGGTCGAGAACATCGTGCGCCACATGCGCATGGGCAAGACGCCCTACCAGGCCGCCATGGAGGCGGCCGACGAGATCGGCCTGGCCGTCATCGCCACCACCTTCACGCTGATCGCGGTGTTCCTGCCCACGGCCTTCATGGCGGGCATCCCGGGCAAGTTCTTCAAGCAGTTCGGCTGGACCGCCGCGCTGGCGGTGTTCGCCTCGCTGGTGGTCGCGCGCGCGCTCACGCCCATGATGGCGGCCTACCTGCTCAAGCCCGTGGTGATGGCCAAGGAGATGCCGCGCTGGGCGGCCTCCAACGCCCTCACGCGCGGCCTCTGGCGCTGGGCGCACAACCAGGACGAGCCGGCCTGGGTGGACACCTACCAGAACTGGGCGCGCTGGTGCATCCGCCACCGCTGGCTCACCAGCCTGGGTGCCGGTCTGTTCTTCATCGGCTCGCTGATGCTGATCCCGCTGTTGCCGCAGGGCTTCGTGCCGCCCGACGACAACTCGCAGACCCAGGTCTTCCTGGAGCTGCCGCCCGGCGCCACGCTGGAGCAGACCGTGGCCACGGCCGAGCGCGCGCGTCAGCTGGTGGCGGCGGTGCCGCACGTGCGCTCGGTCTACACCACCATCGGCTCGGGCACGGCCGGCACCGATCCGTTCGCGCCGCAGGGCGCGGCGGAGTCGCGCAAGGCCGCGCTCACCATCCAGCTCGATCCGCGTGGCCAGCGCCCGCGCAAGCAGGGCATCGAAAACCAGATCCGCGACGCCATGTCCAACCTGCCCGGCGTGCGCAGCAAGGTGGGCCTGGGGGGCTCGGGCGAGAAGTACGTTCTGACCCTGACCGGCAGCGACGCGCACGCCATGACCACCGCCGCGCGGGCGGTCGAGCGCGACCTGCGCACCGTGCGCGGCGTGGGCAGCATCCAGTCCACCGCCGCGCTGGTGCGCACCGAGATCATCGTCACGCCCGACCTGGCGCGCGCCGCCGAGCTCGGCGTGACCAGCTCGGCCATCGCCGAGACGCTGCGCATCGCCACGGTGGGCGACTACGACAACCTGCTGCCCAAGATGAACCTGCCGCAGCGGCAGATCCCCATCGTGGTCAAGCTCGACGTCGGCGCGCGCCACGACCTGGACGTGCTGCGCCGCCTGGCCGTGCCCGGCGCCAAGGGGCCGGTGATGCTGGGCCAGGTGGCCTCGCTCGAGTTCGGCGGCGGCCCGGCGGTGATCGACCGCTACGACCGCTCGCGCAACATCAACTTCGAGGTCGAGCTCGCGGGCATCGCGCTGGGCGACATGAAGGCGGCGGTGGACAAGCTGCCCAGCCTGCGCAACCTGCCGCCGGGGGTGTCGGTGCTGGAGGTGGGCGACGCCGAGGTGCAGGGCGAGCTGTTCGCCAGCTTCGGCCTGGCCATGCTCACCGGTGTGCTGTGCATCTACATCGTGCTGGTGCTGCTGTTCAAGGCCTTCCTGCACCCCATGACCATCCTGGCGGCGCTGCCGCTGTCGCTGGGCGGGGCCTTCGTGGCGCTGCTGATCGCCAACAAGAGCTTCTCCATGCCCTCGCTGATCGGCCTGATCATGCTGATGGGCGTGGCGACGAAGAACTCCATCCTGCTGGTGGAATACGCCATCGAGGCGCGGCGCGCGCACGGCCTGTCGCGGCTGGACGCCATCCTGGACGCCTGCCACAAGCGCGCTCGGCCGATCGTGATGACCACGATCGCCATGGGCGCGGGCATGCTGCCCATCGCGGTCGGCTGGGGCGAGGCGGACGGCAGCTTCCGCTCGCCGATGGCGGTGGCGGTGATCGGCGGACTCATCACCTCGACCTTCCTGAGCCTGCTGGTGATCCCGGCGGTGTTCACCATCGTCGACGACGTGGCGCTGTGGTTCGCGAAGCTGTTCCACCGGCGCGACGCGTCGATGCCGCCGGCCACGCCGCCCGGCGCGGCCCACCCGCCGGCGGCGGAGCACCCGGGGTCCTGAAGGCGCCTGGCGCGGGCGGGGCATGGGCCGAGCACAATAGGCGCCCATGCGCCTGCGCCACATCGAGGTCTTCAACGCCGTCATGCTCACCGGCAGCGTGAGCGCGGCGGCCCGCATGATCAACGTCACCCAGCCGGCGGTGAGCCGCACGCTGCAGCACGCCGAACTGCAGCTCGGCTTTCCGCTGTTCCAGCGCGCCGGCGGGCGCCTGGTGCCCACCACCGAGGCCCAGACGCTGTACCCGCACATCGAGCGCCTGTTCGCCCAGCTCGACGAGGTGCAGCGCCTGGCCACCAGCCTGAAGGCCGGCCGCACCCACGGCGAGCTGCGCGTGCTCACCGTGCTGGGTCTGAGCTACGAGGTGCTGCCGCGCGCCATGCGCCTGTTCCGCGAACGGCACCCCGACGTGCTGGTGCACCACCAGGCCCTGCACTCGGTGCAGATCGTCTCCGCCCTGGCCCTGCAGGAGGCCGACGTGGGCTACGTGTTCAACCCCGGCTCGCACCCGGCCCTGGTGCAGGAGCGCCTGGGCGAGCGGCGCGTGATGGTGGTGGCGCCCAAGGGCCTGCTGCCGCCGCGCGTGCTCAAGGCCGGCGGCATCGGCTGGTCGCAGCTGGCGCGGCTGCCCGTGATCGCCCTGGACGGCCAGGACCCGCTGGGTGTGCAGCTCTCGCACGCCATGCGCGACCACGGCGTGGACCTGCGCCCGATCATGACCGTGCAGACCTACCACGTGGCGCTGGCGCTGGCCCAGCACGGCGTGGGCGTGGCCCTGGTGGAGGGCTGCACGGCGACCTCGGCCGATCGCACGCGCGTGGATGTGCTGCCCTTCGAGCCGGCCATGCTCACCGCCGTGCACATGCTGCGGCCCACCGCGCGGCCGCATTCGGTGGTGGCGCGCGCCTTCACGCGCTGTTTTCAGCAGGCCTTGCAGCAGATCGGATGAGCGCGGCGGCCGTGCGCGGCCGCTCCGCCACACCTTGCAGCTGGCGCGACAGCCGCCGCGCGCTGCCGGCGGCCAGGGTGAAGCCCAGGGCGCCATGTCCGGCGTTGAACAGCACATTGGCGGGCGCGCCGCCCACCCGGCCCACGATGGGGACGCCCGTGGGCGTGGCGGGGCGCAGGCCGGCCCAGGGGCGGGTCTCGGTGCCGGCGCAGGCCAGCGGGAAGACCTCGCGCGCGGCACGCCGCAGCTGCTCGACGCGGCGGGTCTCGATGCGCGTGTCGTGGCCGGCCAGCTCGGCCAGCCCGGCCACGCGCAGGCGCTGGCCCAGTCGCGCGAACACCAGTTTGCGCTGCGCGTCGGTCACGCTCACGTTCGGTGCCAGGCCGCTGCCGACCGGCGCGTCCAGCGTGAGGCTGTAGCCCTTGAGCGGGTAGACCGGCAGGCTCACCCCGAGCCGGCGCGCGAACGCGGTCACGCCGGTGCCCAGAGCGGCAACGAAGCCGTCGGCCTCGATCCAGTCGTTGCCCGCCTGCACCGCGACCAGGCGATCGCCCTCGCGCCGCAGCGCACCCAGGGGCGCGCCGAGCACGAAGCGCACGCCGCGCGCCTGCAGGGCGCCGTGCAGGGCGTCGCACAGGCGGGCGCAGTCGGCCGCGCATTCGCCCGGCGTGTGGATGCCGCCCACGTAGCGCGCCGCGCTGCCGGCCAGTGCCGGTTCGACGCGCAGGCAGTCGGCGAGCGACAGCGCGTGCTGCTCGGCGCCGCCCAGGGCGCGCTGCAGATCGAGCTGGTGGCGCGCCGCCGCGAACGAGGCCTCGCTGCCGTACATCACCAGCTTGCCGCTGGTGGTGAAGTCGCAGTGGGCCTGCGTGTCGGCCAGCAGCTGCTGCAGGACCTCGCGGCTTTCCTCCGCCAGGGCCAGCAGCGTGCCGGTGCTGCGGGCGGACACCTCCGCGCGGCAGGCGGCCAGGAAGCGCAGGCCCCAGGCCCACTGCGCCGGGTCCAGGCGCAGGCGCAGCGAGAAGGGCGATTCGCGCGAGAGCAGCAGCTTGGGCAGCTGCGCCCAGATCGAGGGATCGGCCAGCGGCTGCACGTAGGCGTAGCTCAGCTGCGCGCCGTTGCCGAAGCTGGCGCCTTGACCGGGGCGATGCGCGTCGATGACGGTGACGTCGAAGCCGTCGCGCTGCAATTGCCAGGCGGTGGCCAGGCCGACGATGCCGGCGCCCAGCACGGCCACGCGGCGCGCGGCGGGCGGGTTCAGGGACAGGGCAGGGGGGTTGTGCATGGTGGGCCGCACTGTAGGCAGGCGCCTGGCGCCTGTGAAATGCAGACCGAGGCATCGCCCATGACCGGAACTCATGGACAGGGCGGCGAGGCATAACCTGAAGGCATGGCCCGGGCCGATAAAAGCATGTGGACAGCGGCGGACGCTTGCCTAGACTGGCGCATTCCCCCCACCGCTCCCCCAGCCGCCCATGCAATCCAGCCACGTTTTCCACCGCCAGCTGCTCCAGGACATGCCCGTCGCCGTCAGTGGCAAAGGCATCACGCTCACCGACAGCCAGGGCAAAACCTACCTCGACGCCTCCGGCGGCGCGGCCGTCTCCTGCCTCGGCCATGGCCACCCGGACGTGATCGCGGCCATGCACGCGCAACTCGACCAGCTGGCCTACGCGCACACCAGCTTCTTCACCACGGCCGTGGCCGAGGAACTGGCCGATACCCTGATCGACACCGCGCCCCAGGGCATGAGCAACGTGTACTTCGTGAGCGGCGGCTCCGAGGCCGTGGAGGCCGCGCTCAAGATGGCGCGCCAGTACTTCGTGGAGATCGGCCAGCCGCAGCGCGAGCACTTCATCGCGCGCCGTCAGAGCTACCACGGCAACACCCTGGGCGCGCTGGCCGTGGGTGGCAACGCCTGGCGCCGCGAGCAGTTCAAGCCGCTGCTGATCGAGGTCGAGCACGTCTCGCCCTGCTACGAGTACCGCGACAAGCGCGCCGACGAGACCGCCGAGCAGTACGGCCAGCGCCTGGTGGCCGAGCTGGAGGCCGCCATCGAACGCCTGGGTGGCGACAAGGTCATCGCCTTCGTGGCCGAGACGGTGGGCGGCGCCACGGCCGGTGTGCTCACGCCGGTGCCGGGCTACTTCAAGGGCGTGCGCGAGCTGTGCGACCGCCACGGCATCCTGCTCATCCTGGACGAGGTGATGTGCGGCATGGGCCGCACCGGCACGCTGCACGCGTGCGAGCAGGAAGGCGTGGTGCCCGATCTGCTCACCATCGCCAAGGGCCTGGGCGGGGGGTACCAGCCCATCGGCGCGGTGCTGGCGCAAAACCGCATCGTCGAGACCTTCCGCAAGGGCAGCGGCCTGTTCCAGCACGGCCACACCTACCTGGGGCATGCCGTGGCCTGCGCGGCCGCGCTGGCGGTGCAGCGCGTGATCCAGCGCGACGGCCTGCTGGCCCAGGTGCGCGAGCGCGGCGCGCAGCTGCAGGCGCTGTTCCAGGACGCCTTCGGCGAGCACCCGCACGTGGGCGACGTGCGCGGCCGCGGCCTGTTCTGGGGCGTGGAGCTGGTGGCCGACCGCGCCAGCAAGCAATGGTTCGACCCCGAACTCAAGCTGCACGCGCGCCTCAAGCGCGCCGCCATGGCCGAGGGCCTGATGGTCTATCCGGCCGGCGGCTCGGTGGACGGCCGCTGCGGCGACCACATCCTGCTGGCGCCCCCTTTCATCAGCACCCCCGACGAGCTGGCCCAGATCGTGCATCGCCTGCGCACGGCGATCGACAAGACGCTGGCCGGGGTGCCCAAGCTGGCCACCGCCTGACGCCATGCCCGCTCTGCATGGCGTCACGGGGTAAACCCCGTGACGTCGCGGCGGGGGCGGGCCGGGCGATTGCATTAGCATTCCCGGCCTGCGCGCGACCGTTCCACAAGAGCATCACGCCTTTCCACAACCAGTGACCCGCAGGAGAACCACCATGAAGAAACTCACCGCCTGTCTCAGCGCCGTGGCCGCATCGGCCGCAATGATGGCGCCCGCCGCCCCCGCCTTCGCCCAACAGAAGTTCATGACCATCGGCACCGGTGGCGTGACCGGCGTGTACTACGCCGCGGGCGGCGCCATCTGCCGCCTGGTGAACAAGGACCGCGCCAAGCACGGCTTCCGCTGCACGGTGGAATCCACGGGTGGCTCCGTCGCCAACATCAACACCATCAAGGCCGGTGACCTCGACTTCGGCGTGGCGCAGTCCGACTGGAACCACCACGCCTACAAGGGCACCAGCACGTTCCAGAAGGACGGCGCTTTCAGCGATCTGCGCTCCGTCTTCTCGCTGCACCCCGAGCCCTTCACCGTGCTCGCCCGCGCCGACGCCAACGTCAAGAACTTCAGCGAACTCAAGGGCAAACGCGTGAACGTGGGCAACCCCGGTTCCGGCACCCGCGCGTCCATGGAGCAGCTGCTGACGGCCATGAACTGGAAGCTCAGCGACTTCGGTCTGGCGGCCGAGCTCAAGGCCGACGAGCACGGCGCCGCGCTGTGCGACAACAAAATCGACGCCTTCTTCTACGGCGTGGGCCACCCGAGCGCCAACATCCAGGACCCGGTGACCACCTGCGGCGCCAAGCTGGTGAACATCTCCGGCCCGGCCGTGGACAAGCTGGTGGCCGAGTTCCCGTTCTACGCCAAGGCCGTGATCCCCGGCGGCCTGTACAAGGGCAATGACCAGGACACCAACACCTACGGTGTGCTGGCGACCTTCGTGACCTCGGCCAAGGCCTCGGACGATCAGGTCTACACCCTGGTGAAGGCGGTGTTCGACAACTTCGACGAGTTCAAGAAGCTGCACCCGGCCTTTGCCAACCTGAAGGCCGAGAACATGGTCAAGGATGGCCTGAGTGCGCCGCTGCACCCCGGTGCCGCCAAGTACTACAAGGAAAAGGGCTGGATCAAGTAATCTGCTGATCCGTTGCCGCTGAGCACCCCATGTGCGGCCCGCCGCTCATGGGGTGTTCTGCATTGAGGGCCCCTGAGCATCCACCTCATCCATCATGAATAAAGCCGACAACATCGCCGACGTGGACGTCAACCAGCTGGTGAAGGACAACGACGCCGGAGGCCGAGACGCGGGGCCTCTGGTCAACCGCCTGATCCTGGTCGTGGCCGTGGCCTGGTCGCTGTTCCAACTCTGGATCGCCTCGCCGCTGCCCTTCAGCCTGGGCGTCTTTCTGCTCAACGACACCGAGAGCCGGGCCATCCACCTGGCGTTCGCGGTGTTCCTGGCCTACCTGGCCTACCCCGCGTCCAAGCGTTCGCCGCGCGATCGCGTGCCCGTCGGCGATTGGGTGTTCGCGTTGGTGGCCGCGTTTTGTGCGGGCTACCTGTTTCTCTTCTACCGCGAGTTGGCCGGTCGTCCGGGCCAGCCGAACACGCTCGATGTCTGGTCATCGGTGATCGGCGTGCTGCTGCTGCTGGAGGCCACGCGCCGCGTGCTGGGCCTGCCCATGGTGGTGGTGGCCGTCGTGTTCCTGGTCTACACCTTTGCCGGTCCGTACATGCCGGACATGCTGGCGCACCGCGGCGCTTCGCTGGACCGCGCGGCATCGCATTTCTGGCTCACCACCGAAGGCGTGTTCGGGGTGGCGCTGGGCGTCTCCAGCGGCTTCATCTTTTTGTTTGTGCTGTTCGGCTCGCTGCTCGACAAAGCCGGGGCGGGCAACTACTTCATCAAGAGCGCGTTTGCCCTGCTGGGCCACATGCGCGGCGGTCCGGCCAAGGCGGCCGTCGTCTCGTCGGCGGCCACGGGCCTCATCTCCGGCTCGTCCATCGCCAACGTCGTGACCACCGGCACCTTCACGATTCCGCTGATGAAGCGCGTGGGCTACCGAGGCGATCAGGCTGGCGCCGTGGAAGTGTCGAGTTCCGTGAACGGCCAGATCATGCCGCCCGTGATGGGGGCGGCCGCTTTCCTGATGGTGGAGTACGTGGGCATTCCCTACGTACAGGTCATGAAGCACGCCTTCCTGCCGGCGATCATTTCCTACATCGCGCTCTTCTATATCGTTCACCTCGAGGCGCTGAAGGCCGGCATGCAAGGCCTGCCGCGCCGGACACAGGCCTCGGCGTCCCAGCGGTTGCTGTCTTTCCTGATGACGGTCACCGGGTTCATCGTGATCGCGGGCGTCACGTACTACGTCATCGGTTTCATCAAGTCGATGCTCGGAGCGGCCGCCGTGCCCGTGATCGGTGTCGGGCTGTTGCTGGCCTACCTGGGCCTGCTGTGGGTGAGCTCGCGCCAGCCCGAACTGGCGATCGACGACCCCAATGCGCCGGTGTTCGAACTGCCGGAAACAGGCCCCACCGTGCGCTCAGGCCTGCACTATCTGCTGGCCGTCGTGGTGCTGGTGTGGTGCCTGATGGTGGAGCAGCTCTCGCCGGCGCTGTCGGCGTTCTGGGCCACCATGTTCATGGTCTTCGTCATGCTCACGCAAAAGCCCCTGCTGGGCCTGATGCGGGGAGAGGGAAACCCCCTGTCGCATGTGAAGGCCGGCGTGAACGATCTGGTCGACGGTCTGGCCACGGGCGCGCGGAACATGATCGGCATCGGCGTGGCCACGGCCGCGGCCGGCATCATCGTCGGCACCGTCTCGCTCACGGGCGTGGGCCTGGTGATGACGGAAATCGTCGAGATCCTGTCCGGCGGCAACCTCATGCTGATGCTGGTTCTGGTGGCCGTGATCAGCCTGATCCTTGGCATGGGCCTGCCGACCACGGCCAACTACATCGTGGTCTCCACGCTGATGGCGCCCGTGATCGTCGAACTGGGCGCCCAAAGCGGGCTGATCGTGCCCCTGATCGCCGTTCACCTGTTCGTTTTCTACTTTGGCCTCATGGCGGACGTCACACCCCCGGTGGGTTTGGCCTCGTTCGCGGCCGCCGCCATCGCCAAGTACGACCCCATCAAGGTGGGCATCACGGCCTTCTACTACAGCATGCGCACGGCGATCCTGCCGTTCCTGTTCATCTTCAACACGCAATTGCTGCTGATCGGTCTGGACGGGCCGTTTCATTTGATCTTGACCATCGCCGTCGCCATCGTGGCGATGCTGGTGTTCGCGGCAGCGACGCAGGGCTACTTCCTGACCAAGACGCGGTGGTACGAGACCTTGGCCCTGTTGCTGGTGTGCTTCACGCTGTTCCGCCCGGGCTTCTGGATGGACCTTGTCCATCCGCCCTTCGACGAAATCAAAGGCGAGGCCATGACCGCGGCCATTGAACAGGCGCCGCCCAACACCGGCAAGCGCGTGTGGGTGGAAGGCCTGAACCTCAATGGCGACGAGGTGCGCAAGGGCGTGCTGCTCCCCTTGGGCCCCGCGGGCACGGCCAAGGAGCGGCTGGCCAGCGCCGGACTGACGGTGATGGCCGATGCCAACGGCTTGATGGTGGCCGCTGTCAAGTTCGGCAGCCCGGCCGAAAAACTCGGCATCGAACAGAGCTTTCACATCACCTCCCTGGAAGTGCCCGCTGCCCGCCCGGCGAAAGAGTGGCTGTATGTCCCGGCGCTGGCGCTGCTGGCCTTGGTCATGTGGCTGCAGATGGGGCGCCTGCGGCGCGAGAAAGCCGGCGTGGCCGCAGCCTCGGCATGAGCGCGCCCCGCATTGCTCTGATCCATGCGCTGGCCCATTCGGTCGCGCCCATCAACGAAGCGATGGCGCGCGACTGGCCCGAGGCCATTCGCATGAACCTGCTCGACGACAGCCTCTCGGCCGACCTGGCGCGCGAGGGCAGGGGGCTGGACGCCGCCATGCACACGCGCTTCGAGACGCTCACGGCCTACGCCGAGTCCACGGGCGCGCATGGCATCCTGTTCACCTGCTCGGCCTTCGGCCCCTGCATCGAGGCGGCGGCCGCGCGCCGGCCGCACCTGCCGGTGCTCAAGCCCAACGAGGCCATGGTCGATGAGGCCGTGGCCGAGGCCGCGCGGCTGGGGGGACCCATCGGCCTGCTGGCCACCTTCGGCCCCACGCTGCAGTCCATGCCGCCGGAGTTCCCGGCCGGCGTGCCGCTGCGCACCGCGCTGGCCGAGGGCGCGCTGCAGGCGCTGAACGCGGGCGACACCGCCCGCCACGACGCGCTCGCGGTCGAAGCGGCGAAGCGGCTGCAGGCCGAGGGCTGCGCGCTCATCGCGCTGGCCCAGTTCAGCCTGGCCCGCTCGGCGCCGGCGGTGCAGGCGGCCACCGGGCTGCCGGTGCTCACCACCCCGGGCAGTGCCATCCGGGCGCTGCGCCGGCGCCTGGCGGCCTGATCCGCGGTCGGTCGAGGCCCGTCCAACAGCTACAATCGCGGGTTTCCGTGAGTGGGCTACCCGCCCCGCCGGGCCTCAATCCGGCGGCGCCAGACACCCTCCCGGCGCGCGGGTGGCGAAATTGGTAGACGCACCAGGTTTAGGTCCTGACGCCAGCAATGGTGTGGGGGTTCGAGTCCCCCCCCGCGCACCAGCCCCACGGAACCCCGCTATGCCCCGCGTCGGCCCGAACGGCCGGCCTTCCCTTGGAGAACACCATGACCGTGAACGTTGAAACCCTGGAGAAGCTCGAGCGCAAGATCACGCTCACGCTGCCCGCCGACGTCATCCAGAACGAAGTCGCCGCGCGCCTCAAGCGCATCGCCCGCGACGTCAAGATGGACGGCTTTCGCCCCGGCAAGGTGCCGATGAACGTCGTGGCCCAGCGCTATGGCTACTCGGTGCACTACGAGGTCATGAACGACAAGGTGGGCGAGGCTTTCGCCAGCGCCGCCAACGAAGCGCAGCTGCGCGTGGCCGGCCAGCCCCGCATCACTGAGAAGGAAGGCGCGCCCGAGGGCCAGCTGGCCTTCGACGCGGTGTTCGAGGTCTACCCCGAGGTGAAGATCGGCGACCTGGCCGGCGCCAAGGTCGAGAAGCTGGCCGCCGAGGTGGACGATGCCGCCATCGACCGCACCCTGGACATTCTGCGCAAGCAGCGCCGCACCTTCGCGCAGCGCGCGCAGGACCAGGCCGCCCAGGACAGCGACCGCGTCACCATCGACTTCGAAGGCAAGATCGACGGCGAACCCTTCGAGGGCGGCAAGGCCGAGGCCTTCCAGTTCATCGTCGGCGACGGCCAGATGCTCAAGGAATTCGAAGACGCCGTGCGCGGCATGAAGAGCGGCGAGAGCAAGACCTTCCCGCTGGCCTTCCCCGAGGACTACCACGGCAAGGACGTGGCCGGCAAGACGGCCGACTTCCTGGTCACGGTGAAGAAGATCGAGCAGGCGAACCTGCCCGCGGTCGACGAGGCCCTGGCCAAGTCGCTGGGCGTGGCCGACGGCAGCGTCGAGGGCCTGCGCGCCGACATCCGCAAGAACCTGGAGCGTGAGGTCAAGTTCCGCCTGCAGGCCCGCAACAAGGCCGCCGTGATGGACGCCCTGGTGGGCGTGGCCGAGCTGGACCTGCCCAAGTCCGTGGTGCAGGCCGAGCTCGATCGCCTGGTCGAGGGCGCCCGCGCCGACCTCAAGCAGCGCGGCATCAAGGACGCCGACAAGGCCCCCATCCCCGACGAGCTGTTCCGCCCGCAGGCCGAGCGCCGCGTGCGCCTGGGCCTGGTGGTGGCCGAGCTGGTGAAGGTCAACGAGCTGCACGCCAAGCCCGAGCAGATCAAGGCCCACATCGACGAGCTGGCCGCTTCCTACGAAAAGCCCGCCGACGTGGTGCGCTGGTACCAGGGCGACAACCGCCGCCTGGCCGAGGTCGAAGCCATCGTGATCGAGAACAACGTCACCGACTTCGTGCTCGCCAAGGCCCAGGTCAGCGACAAGACCGTGAGCTTTGACGAGCTGATGGCCCAGGCCTGATCGCCGGCGCTCTGGCGCACGGAAGAGGGCGGAGCGATCCGCCCCTTTTTTTTGCCGCTGAACCCCCCATCTGAGCCCTTGCGTCCCCCTCGAACGAACCATGGCCCTACCGCCTGAAGTGGGGTGGCCGGGTTGGTTACAGTTGGGCCATTGCTTTGAACCTGTACGGACTCACTCGGAGACCCTCATGAGCGCTATGGATATCCAAGGCCTGGGCATGGTGCCCATGGTCATCGAACAATCGGGCCGCGGCGAACGCGCCTACGACATCTACTCGCGCCTGCTCAAGGAGCGCGTGGTGTTCCTCGTCGGTCCGGTCAACGACCAGTCGGCCAACCTCATCGTGGCCCAGCTGCTGTTCCTGGAGAGCGAGAACCCGGACAAGGACATCTCGTTCTACATCAACTCGCCCGGAGGCTCGGTCAGCGCCGGCATGGCGATCTTCGACACCATGAATTTCATCAAGCCCGACGTGTCGACGCTGTGCGTGGGCATGGCCGCGAGCATGGGCGCCTTCCTGCTGGCCGCTGGCACCAAGGGCAAGCGCTTCAGCCTGCCCAATTCCAAGATCATGATCCACCAGCCGCTGGGCGGCGCCCAGGGCCAGGCCACCGAGATCGAGATCCACGCGCGCGAAATCCTCAAGACCCGCGAGCAGCTCAACCGCATCCTGGCCGAGCGCACCGGCCAGCCGCTGGAGAAGATCGAGCGCGACACCGAGCGCGACTACTTCCTCTCGGCCGCCGAGTCGGCCGACTACGGCCTGATCGACAAGGTCATCGAAAAGCGTCCCACGGCGGGCTGACGCCGCCGGGAGAAGGGCGGCCAAACACGGTTTTTGCGGCCCTTTTTCCGGATTTGGCCCCGTCGGACCATCCACTATCATTGAACACCGTTTTTCCCTGACACCGAACCATGGCCGACAAGAAAGCCGCCTCCAGCGAAAAAGCGCTGTACTGCTCGTTCTGTGGCAAGAGCCAGCACGAGGTGAAGAAGCTGATCGCCGGGCCCTCGGTGTTCATCTGCGACGAGTGCATCGACCTCTGCAACGACATCATCCGTGACGAGTTGCCGGGCATCGAATCGGTGAAGGCGTCCTCGGACGACCTGCCCACGCCGGCCCAGCTCAAGAGCAACCTCGACAACTACGTGATCGGCCAGGACGCTGCCAAGCGCGCGCTGGCCGTGGCCGTCTACAACCACTACAAGCGCCTGCGCCACAAGCAGGGCTCGCGCAAGGACGAGGTGGAGCTGGCCAAGAGCAACATCCTGCTCATCGGCCCCACGGGCTCGGGCAAGACCCTGCTGGCCCAGACCATGGCCCGCATGCTCAACGTGCCCTTCGTCATGGCCGACGCCACCACCTTGACCGAAGCCGGCTATGTGGGCGAGGACGTCGAGAACATCGTCGCCAAGCTGCTGCAGAGCTGCAACTACGACATCGAGCGCGCCCAGCAGGGCATCGTCTACATCGACGAGATCGACAAGATCACGCGCAAGTCCGACAACCCGTCCATCACCCGCGACGTGTCGGGCGAGGGCGTGCAGCAGGCCCTGCTCAAGCTCATCGAAGGCACCATGGCCAGCGTGCCGCCGCAAGGCGGGCGCAAGCACCCCAACCAGGACTTCCTGCAGGTCGACACCACCAACATCCTGTTCATCTGCGGTGGTGCGTTCGCGGGCCTGGAGAAGATCATCGAGAACCGCACCGAGGCCTCGGGCATCGGTTTCTCTGCCGCCGTGCGCAGCAAGAAGCAGCGCAGCCTCACCGAGGTGTTCAAGGAAGTCGAGCCGGAAGACCTGATCAAGTTCGGCCTCATTCCCGAGTTGGTGGGCCGCGTGCCCGTCATCGCCGCCCTGGCCGAGTTGAGCGAGGACGCGCTGGTGGACATCCTCACCCAGCCGCGCAACGCCGTCGTCAAGCAGTTTTCCAAGCTGCTGTCGATGGAGGGCGCCGAACTGGAGGTGCGGCCCGCCGCGCTCAAGGCCATCGCCCGCAAGGCGCTGGCGCGCAAAACCGGCGCGCGGGGCCTGCGCTCCATCCTTGAAAACGCCTTGATCGACACCATGTTCGAGCTCCCTGGCCTGAGCAACGTGGAAAAGGTCGTGGTGGACGAATCCACCATCGACGAGAACAAGCCGCCGCTGCTGGTGTACCGCGAGGCCGCCAAGCAGGCGTGAACGACAGGCATGCGAAGCCCCACCTGGCTCCGCATGACCGCCCGGGCCGCGGTTGACACCGCCCACCAGAGCCCCAACCACTGAGTCACCGAGGTTCAGATGTCCGGACAAACCCCTCTGCCCAGCACCCCCGTGGAACTCCCGCTGCTGCCCCTGCGCGACGTGGTGGTGTTCCCCCACATGGTGATCCCGCTGTTCGTCGGCCGACCCAAGAGCATCAAAGCCCTGGAAGCGGCGATGGAGGCCGAGCGCCGCATCATGCTGGTGGCCCAGAAGGCCGCGGCCAAGGACGAGCCCTCGCCCGAGGACATGTTCGAGATGGGCTGCGTCGCCACCATCCTGCAGATGCTCAAGCTGCCCGACGGCACCGTGAAGGTGCTGGTGGAGGGCGTGCAGCGCGCCAAGGTGCTGTCCATCAACGACGGCGAGACGCACTTCGTGGCCAACGTGTCGCCCATCGACCCGGCGAACGAGCGCGCCGAGGCGGCGGCCAACGAACTGGAGGCGCTGCGCCGCGCGGTGATGCAGCAGTTCGACCAGTACGTCAAGCTGAACAAGAAGATCCCGTCGGAAATCCTCACGTCCATTTCCAGCATCGATGACCCCGGCCGCCTGGCCGACACCATCGCGGCCCACCTGCCGCTCAAGCTGGAGTCCAAGCAGGTGGTGCTGGATCTGGATCCGGTCATCAAGCGCTTGGAGAACCTGTTCGAGCAACTCGAGCGCGAGGTCGACATCCTCAACGTCGACAAGAAGATCCGCGGGCGCGTCAAGCGCCAGATGGAGAAGAACCAGCGCGACTTCTACCTCAACGAGCAGGTCAAGGCGATCCAGAAGGAACTCGGCGAAGGCGAAGAGGGCGCCGACATCGAGGAGATCGAGAAGAAGATCAAGGCCGCCCGCATGCCCGCCGAGGCACGCAAGAAGGCCGAGGGCGAGCTGAAGAAGCTCAAGCTCATGTCGCCCATGTCGGCCGAGGCCACCGTGGTGCGCAACTACATCGACGTGCTGGTCGGCCTGCCCTGGAGCAAGAAGACCAAGATCAAGCACGACCTGGCGCACGCCGAGGCCGTGCTCAACGAAGACCACTACGGCCTGGAGCGGGTGAAGGACCGCATCCTCGAGTACCTCGCGGTGCAGCAGCGCGTCGACAAGGTCAAGGCGCCCATCCTGTGCCTCGTGGGCCCGCCGGGCGTGGGCAAGACCTCGCTGGGGCAGTCGGTGGCCAAGGCCACCGGCCGCAAGTACGTGCGCATGGCCCTGGGTGGCATGCGCGACGAGGCCGAGATCCGAGGCCACCGCCGCACCTACATCGGCGCCATGCCGGGCAAGGTGCTGCAAAGCCTCACCAAGGTCGGCACGCGCAACCCGCTGTTCCTGCTCGACGAGATCGACAAGCTCGGCACCGACTTCCGTGGCGACCCGTCCAGCGCGCTGCTGGAGGTCCTCGACCCCGAGCAGAACCACACCTTCGGCGACCACTACGTCGAGGTCGACTACGACCTGTCCGACGTGATGTTCGTGGCGACCTCCAACTCGATGAACATCCCGCCGGCGCTGCTGGACCGCATGGAGGTCATCCGCCTCTCGGGCTACACCGAGGACGAGAAGACCAACATCGCCATGCGTTATCTGCTGCCCAAGCAGATCAAGAACAACGGCATCAAGGACGGCGAGGTCGAGGTGCGCGAGGACGCGGTGCGCGACATCGTTCGCTACTACACCCGCGAGGCCGGCGTGCGTTCGCTGGAGCGCGAGCTCTCCAAGATCTGCCGCAAGGTGGTCAAGGGCCTCCTGCTCAAGAAGTTCACGCCCACGGTGATGGTCACGGCCGATAACCTCAGTGAGTTCCTGGGCGTGCGCAAGTACACCTACGGCCGCGCCGAGCAGCAGAACCAGGTCGGCCAGGTCGTGGGCCTGGCCTGGACGGAAGTTGGTGGCGATCTGCTCACCATCGAAGTGGCCATCATGCCCGGCAAGGGCGCCACCACGCGCACCGGCTCGCTGGGCGACGTGATGAAGGAGTCCGTGGAGGCCGCGCGCACCGTGGTGCGCAGCCGCGCCCGCGTGCTGGGCATCAAGGATGAGATGTTCGACAAGCGCGACATCCACATCCACGTGCCCGACGGCGCCACGCCCAAGGACGGCCCGAGCGCGGGTGCGGCGATGACCACCGCGCTGGTGTCGGCGCTCACCGGCATTCCGGTGCGCGCCGACGTGGCGATGACGGGCGAGATCACGCTGCGCGGCGAGGTCACGGCCATCGGCGGCCTGAAGGAAAAGCTGCTGGCCGCGCTGCGTGGCGGCATCAAGACCGTGGTGATTCCGGAAGAGAACGTGAAGGACCTCGCCGAGATTCCCGACAACGTGAAGGAAGGCCTGAAGATCGTTCCGGTGAAATGGATCGACAAGGTGCTGTCCATCGCGTTGGAACGCCAGCCCGTGCCGCTGACGGACGAAGAAGTCGCGGCCCAACTCGCGGCGGCCTCGGTGCGCGCGGCCACGGGCGAAACCGACGCGGTGAAACACTGAAAAAAATCGAGGCCCCTTGAAGGGACCTCGATTTTTGCGCTATACTTCTAGCTTCTGCAGAACGCAAGAACTGCTAGAAAATGCGGGAATAGCTCAGTTGGTAGAGCGCAACCTTGCCAAGGTTGAGGTCGCGAGTTCGAACCTCGTTTCCCGCTCCAGATTCGCAAAAAGGGAAGCTCGGCTTCCCTTTTTTATCGGGCCCGCTCCGGCGCGTTAGCAAAGCGGTTATGCAACGGATTGCAAATCCGTCTAGGGCGGTTCGACTCCGCCACGCGCCTCCAGACGATTCGATGAAAAAAGCACCTGTGCAGGTTTCTGCCAGGTGCTTTTTTGTTGGCGCTGTCACCGCCGCAGATGGGTAACAGCGCCTTTGTGTTGGCTCTGCCGTGCGCCGTGGACTGAGTGGTCTTACAGGGCCTTAAAGGGCCTTAGGCCGGCGCCGCGGCAGCCAGCGCGCGCTCCCAGTGCAGGTGGCCCATGGGAACCGCTTGGCGAACGAATGCGCCCGTGAGGGCGCGCTGCCGTGCGGCCGCGGCGTCCGGCAGCCTGTGGGCCGCGCGGGCCATGCGGCCCACCGCCCAGGCCAGCAGGGTGTGGGCCATGCCATGCAACAGATCGTCGGCACTGTCCAGCAGCCGCGCGCTGTCTTGCCTGGCGTGTTCCAGCCAGTCCCGAAGGTGCGTGCGCGACGCATCGACGAAGTCGCGCAGCGGATCGCCGCTGGCCAGCTCGGCGCTCAGGGCGTCGAGCAGTTCGAAGGCGGTGGTGCCGCCATCGGCCAGCAGCTTGCGCTGCGCGAGGTCGATCGCCTGGATCTCGTTGGTGCCCTCGTAGATCATGGCAATGCGCGCATCGCGCACGGTTTGTTCGATGCCGTATTCGTGCACGTAGCCGTAGCCGCCCCACACGCCCAGCGCGGCGGCCGGACCATGGAAGCCTTGGTGCGTACAGAAGGCCTTGACGATGGGGGTGAGCAGGGCCGCGAAGCGCTTCTCGCGCTCGCGCACGGCACCGTCGCCGTGGTGTTCGGCCAGGTCCAGGGCCAGCGCGGCGCGGTAGGCGAGCACGCGCTGGGACTGCGCCATCACCTCCAGGCGGTCGAGCAGCAGGCGAACCGCCGGGTGCTCGGCGATGGCGCGTCCCATCTGCACCCGTTCCGCGGCGTAGCGGCGCGCGTTCTGGGCGGCCATTTCCTGGTGCCCCAGGCCTTGCAGACCCACGTGCAGGCGCGCCGAATTCATCATCAGGAACATCGCGGCCAGACCGCGGTGCGGTTCGCCGATGAGCCAGCCGGTGGCGCCTTCGTAGCGCATGGCGCAGGTGGCGCTGGCCTTGATGCCCATCTTCTTTTCCACGCCGTCGCAGAACAGCGTGTTGCGCGAACCGTCGGGCAGCACCTTGGGCACCAGGGCGAGCGACAGGCCCTTGGTGCCCGCCGGCGCATCGGGCAGGCGGCACAGCACCAGGTGCACGATGTTGTCGGTGAGGTCGTGTTCGCCGCCGCTGATGAAGATCTTGTTGCCGCTGATGCGCAGGCTGCCGTCGGCTTGCGGTTCGGCGCGCGTGCGCAGCAGGCCCAGGTCGCTGCCGGCCTGGGGCTCGGTGAGCGCCATGGCCGCGAGCCATTCGCCGCTGACGATCCTGGGCAGGTAACGGGCCTTCAAGGCCTCGCTGGCGTGGGCCTTGATCGTCTCGTAGGCGCCGTGCAGCAGGTCCGGGTACATGTTCCAGCCGTGGTTGCAGGCGTCGAGCATCTCGCGCAGCGCGGCGTCCAGCAGCAGCGGCAGGCCCTGGCCGCCCCATTCGGGCGTGCAGGGCAGGGCCGGCCAGCCGCCCGCCACGAAGGCCTGGTAGGCCGCGGGAAACCCTTGGGGCGTGCGCACGCGGCCCTCGGTGTCGCGCACGCAGCCTTCGACGTCGCCGACGGCGTTGAGCGGCTGCAGCACCTCGCTCGCGAAGCGCGCAGCCTCCTGCAGCACGGCGTCGGCGGTGTCGAGGTCGAGGTCGGCGAAGGCCGCGCAGGCCTTCCAGTGGGTGGGCGCGTCGAGCACGTGCTCAAGCACGAAGCGCATGTGGTCCAGGGGGGCTTCGTAGGTCCAGCTCATTCGCAAACTCCGGGGGGCGCGCCACGGCCGGTGCCCTCGGGGGGGCGGCCGGGCGGGGGTTACTGCTTCTTCGCGCCGAGGTAGGTGTCGATGACGCGCGGGTCCACCGCGAGCTGCGCGGCCGGGCCCGCGAGCACCACGTCGCCGGTTTCCAGCACGTGGCCTTCGTCGGCCACGTTCAGGGCCGCGCGCGCGTTCTGCTCGACCAGCAGGATGCTCACGCCGCGCTCGCGCAGCGTCTCGATGATGCGGAAGATGTCGCGCACGATCAGGGGTGCCAGGCCCAGGCTGGGCTCGTCGAGCATGAGCAGCTTGGGCTGGCCCATGAGCGCGCGGCCGATGGCCAGCATCTGGCGCTCCCCCCCCGACAGCGTGCCGGCCGCCTGTGCGCGGCGTTCCTTCATGCGCGGGAACAGCTCGTAGACCTGCTCCAGGCCATCGCGCCAGCGCGGCAGGCGCTGCTTCATCGGGCGCCAGCCGCCGAGCACGAGGTTGTCTTCCACGCTCATGGTGCCGAACAGCTCGCGCCGCTCGGGCACCAGGGCCAGGCCGGCCATCACGCGTTCTTCCAGCGTCAGGCGCGTGATGTCCTGGCCCGCGAAGCGCACCGCGCCGCGCAGCGGCAGCAGGCCCATCAGGGCGCCCAACAGCGTGGACTTACCGGCGCCGTTGGGCCCGATCACCGTGACCACCTGGCCCGCGCGCACCGGCAGGTGGATGCCGTGCAGCACCTCGGCCTTGCCGTAGCCCGCGTGCAGGTCTTTCACTTCAAGCAGCAGCTGCGCCATGTCAATGCTCCGTTCCGAGGTAGGCCGCGCGCACCTTTTCGCTGGCCTGGATCTCGGCCGGCGTGCCTTCCAGCAGCGGCGTGCCGAATTCCATCACCAGGATGCGGTCGGTCAGGTTCATCACGAAGTCCATGTCGTGCTCCACCAGCAGCAGGCTCAGGCCCTCGGCCTTGAGCTGGCGCAGCACCTCGGCCAGGGCCTGTTTCTCGCGGTGGCGCAGGCCGGCGGCGGGCTCGTCGAGCAGCAGCAGGGCGGGGTCGCTGGCCAGAGCTCGCGCGATCTCCACCAGCCGCTGGGGGCCCAGGGCCAGGTTGCCGGCGAGTTCGTGCAGGTGGTCGCCCAGGCCCACGCGGCGCAGCTGGCGCTCGGCCTCGGCGAGGGCGCGCGCTTCCTCGGCGCGGTCGGTGCGCAGCATGGCGGCCAGGGTGCCGCTGCCCGTGCGCAGATAGGTGCCCAGGGCCACGTTCTCCAGCACGGTCATGTCGGGCACCAGCTTGACGTGCTGGAAGGTGCGCGACAGGCCGCGGCGCGCGATCTCGCGCGCACCCTTGCCGTCCACGCGTTCGCCGCGCAGCCAGACCTCGCCGCTGGTGAGCGGCAGCACGCCCGAGACCAGGTTGAAGGTGGTGGACTTGCCCGCGCCGTTCGGGCCGATGAGGCCGAAGATTTCGCCGGCACGCAGTGTGAAGCCGACGCCGTTGACGGCGACCAGGCCGCCGAAGGTGCGGCGCGCGTCCTTCACCTCAAGCAGCACGCTGCCGGCGGTGGGCTTGTCGCGCGCGGGCAGCGGCTCGGGTGCGTCCGCCGGAATGGCGCGGCGCCGCCGCGCCGGCAGCAGGCGCTCGATCGACGGCCACAGGCCGTTGGGCGCGAACTTGAGCACCAGCACCAGCACCACGCCGAAGACGATGATCTCGTAGCTGCCCGAGGTACCGAGCAGCGCCGGCAGCCAGGTCTGCAGCTGGTCTTCGGCCAGCTTGACCAGGGCCGCGCCCGTGAAGGCGCCCCACACATGGCCCACGCCACCGAGCACGGCCATGAAGAGGTACTCGATGCCGAACTTGATGCCGAAGGGCGAGGGGTTGACGCTGCGCTGCATGTGCGCGAACAGCCAGCCGGAGATCGAGGCCAGGATGGCGGCGATCACGAACATCAGCAGCTTGTGGCGGAAGGTGGAGGCGCCCATGGCCTCGGGCATGGTCTTGCCGCCGCCGCGGTGCACGTCAAGCGCGCGCATGATGCGACCGGGGCGCGAGTCGAGCAGTCGGGTGATGGCGATGGCCGCGGCGATGGCCACGAGCCAGATCAGGAGGTAGATGCGCCGCTCTTCCTGCAGGCTGATGCCGAAGAACTGGATGGCGGGCACGCCCAGCAGGCCGTCGTATTTGCCCAGGGCGTCGAGGTTGCCCATGGTGTAGAACAGGGCCAGGCTCCAGCAGATGGTGGCCAGCGGCAGGTAGTGGCCCGACATGCGTAGCGTGACCCAACCCAGCACCAGGGCCACGGCCACGGTGACGGCCAGGCCCGCGAGCAGGCCGAGCCAGGGCGACAGGCCCAGCTTCACGCTGAGGTAGGCGCTGGCGTAGGCCCCCAGGCCGGCGAAGGCCGCCTGGCCGAAGGAGGTGAGGCCGCCGATGCCGGTGAGCAGCACCAGGCCGAGCGCGACGAGCCCGAACAGGCCCACGTAGTTGAGCTTGGTGATCCAGTAGTCGGGCACCGGCAGGAAAGGCACGGCGACCATGATCACGGTGAAGGCCAGCAGGCCGTAGCGACGGATGTCCATCTCAATGCTCCTCGTCATGCGGGTCGACGAAGGAGCGCCACAGCAGCACCGGCAGGATGGCGGTGAACACGATCACTTCCTTGAATGCACTGGCCCAGAAGGAGCCGAAGGCCTCGACCAGGCCCACGCCGAGCGCGCCCGCGAGCGCGAGCGGGAAGCTCGTGAGACCGGCGAAGACGGCGGCCACGAAGCCCTTGAGGCCGATGAGGAAGCCGCTGTCGAAGAACACGGTGGTGGTGGGGCCGATGAGCAGTCCCGAAAGCGCGCCGATGAAGGCCGCCAGCGTGAAGCTCAGCGAGCCGGCGGCGTCGGTGGAGATGCCCATGAGCCGCGCGCCCGTTTGGTTGACGGAGGTGGCGCGCAGCGCCTTGCCGGTGAGCGTGCGATCGAACAGCACGAACAGCGCGACGATGAGCGCGACCGAGGCGCCGAGAATGATGATGGCCTGCCCGCTGAGCGTGACCGGTCCGAGGCTCAGGCGCTCGTCCCAGAACGGCGGGTTGCGGAAGCCTTCGGCACCGAAGAACACCAGGCCCAGACCGGTGAGCGCGAAGTGCACGCCGACCGAGACGATGAGCAGCACCAGCACGCTGGCGCTGGCCAGCGAGCGGTAGGCCAGTCGGTACACCAGCGGGCCCATGGGCGTGACCAGGGCCAGCGTGAGCAGGGCCTGCACGATCATGGGGGGCTGTTTCGGCACCAGCCAGGCGGTGAGGGCGCAGGCCACCAGTGGCAGCGCCGCGCTGCGCAGGGCCAGGCGCGCCCAGCGCGCCAGCGGCCAGGCCTCGCGCCAGGCGCGCACGGCGTCCAGCACGAGCACCAGCGCCACCATGAGCAGCAGCAGCCAGACCGTGCCGGGCAGGGCGCCGGTCTGGAACAGCGCCATGGTCAGCGCCGCGAAGGCGACGAACTCGCCCTGCGGAATGAAGACGATGCGGGTGACCGCGAACACCAGGACGAGGGCGATCGCCACCAGCGCGTAGATCGCACCGTTGATGACGCCGTCGACGCCGAGGATCGCAGCAATGCTCAGGTCCATGGGTTGCGGTCTCCCGTCATTTTCATCTCTTGTCTTTAAACGCCCGCCGGCTGCGCGTGAGAGCACGCAACCCAGGGTGCCGCGGAACCGGCTTGGCCGGGCCGCAGGCACCGCCCCTTGAGAGGTCGCGCGAAGCGCGGCGGGGCGGTCTTATTGTTCGAGTTTCCAATCGCCGTTGACGACCTTCATCACCACGCCCGATCCGGTCTTGAAGCCCCAGTGGTCGGTGGCGGTGAAGTCGATGATGCCGTGCGTGACGGGCATGGCGGGCGCGTCTTCCAGCGCGGCCTTGAGCGCGGCGCGGAACTCGGGCGTGCCCGGCTTGCCCTTCTTGGCCGCCACGGGCACCAGCTTGTCCAGCAGCAGGTAGGCGTCGTACGAGTGCGCGCCGAACTGGTTGCGGGTGCCGGCGCCGTAGATCTTTTCGTACTCGGCGTTGAACTTCACGCCCAGCGCCTTGCTGGGGTGGCTGTCGGGGAGCTGTTCGGCCACCACCACCGGGCCGGTGGTGACGAAGGTGCCTTCGACGGCCTTGCCGCCGACGCGCATGAGGTCGCGCGTGGCGGCCGCGTGCGTCTGGTAGAACTTGCCCTTGTAGCCGCGCTCGATCAGGCCCAGCTGCGGCATGGCGGCGCCGCTGCCCGAGGCCACGACCACCATGGCGTCGGGGTTGGCCGAGGCGAGCTTGAGCGCCTGACCGGTCACGGTGGTGTCGGAGCGCGCGAAGCGCTCGACGCCGGAGAGCTTGATGCCGGCCTTCTCCAGCAGCGGCGTCAGGGCCTGCAGCCATTGCTCGCCGTAGGCGTCGGTGTAGCCCAGGAAGCCCACGCTCTTGACGCCTTGCTTCTTCATGTGCTCGACCATGGCCTCGGCCATCACGCCGTTGCTCTGCGGCATGCGGAAGCTCCAGGCGTCCTTGCCGGGCGGCAGGCCGATGGGCGAGAGCGCCAGGTGCGGCGTGCCCGATTCGGTGGCCACGTCGGCCATGGGGATGGCCACCGGCGTGGCACCGGAACCCACGATCACGTCCACCTTGTCCTGGTTGACGAAGCGGCGCGCGTTCTGCACGCCCTTGGTGGGGTCGGTGGCGTCGTCCAGGATGATGACGTTGACCTTCTCGCCGCCGACGGTGGCCGGCCACATCTTCACGCCGTTGGCCATGGGAATGCCCAGGCCCGAGGCCGGTCCGGTGAGCGGCACGCTCACGCCGACGGTGAGGTCGGCCCAGGCGGCGCTGGCCAGGGTGGCGGCCACGGCCGTGGCCAGGGTGGTCTTCAGCAGTTGTTTCATGCGTTGTCTCCGTTGGTGTTGCGTGTGCTCGTGGCCCGCACCCGCGAGGGCTTGAAAGGGGTTCAGGTGGCCGAGGGGTTCTCGATCAGCAGGGCGATGCCCTGGCCGCCGCCGATGCAGGCCGAGGCCACGCCCCAGCGCGCGCCGATGTCGCGCAGCTGGCGCGCGCAGGTGATGGTGAGGCGCACGCCGGTGGCCGCCAGCGGGTGGCCCAGCGCGATGGCGCCGCCGTGTACGTTGAGTTTGTCCTCGTCGAGGCCGAGCTCGCGCGACACCGCCACGGTCTGCGCGCCCTGCGCCTCGTTGATCTCGAAGCGCGCCACGTCGTTGAGCGACAGACCCGCGCGCTCCAGCAGCAGGCGGATGGCGGGCGCGGGACCGATGCCCATGATCTCGGGCGGCACGCCCACCACGGCGGCGGCGGCCAGGCGCGCCAGCGCGGGCTTGCCATGGGCTTTCAGGCCCGCGCCGTTGGTGACCACGGCGGCCGCGGCCGCGTCGGTCAGGGCCGAGCTGTTGCCGCCGGTCTGCACGCCGTCCTTGAACACGGTGCGCAGCTTGGCCAGCACCTCGGGCGGGGTGGGGCGCGGGTGCGTGTCGCGGTCGGCGACGCTGGCCTTGCCCGAGAGGCGGATGCCGCGCGGGCGGTAGCCCTCGCGCTCGAAGCTCTCATGGCCCACGGGCACGATCTCGCCGTCGAACCAGCCGGCGGCCTGCGCGGCCACGGCGCGCTCGAAGGAGCGCGAGGCGAAGGCGTCCACCGCCTCGCGGGTGATGCCGTAGCGCTGCGCCAGGTTCTCGGCCGTGCGGATCATGCTGATGTCGGCCGCCGGGTCGGTGAGGGCCTCCCACATGTAGTCCTTGAAACCGATGGGCGCGCCCAGGCGGAAACCGCCGCGGTGGTCGAAGGCGGCGATGGGGTTGCGCGTCATCGACTCGGTGCCCACCAGCAGCACGTTCTGCGCGATGCCGGCGCCGATCTGCTCACCGGCCTGGCGAAACAGCTCGAAACCGGTGCCGCAGATGCGCTGCGCCATGAGCGCGGGCACTTCCACCGGCACGCCGGCGTACAGGCCGATGTGGCGCGGCACGTAGAACTGGTCGAAGCCGCCCGGTGCCATGTTGCCCGCGAGCACGGAGTCGATGGACTCGGGCGACACGCCGGTGCGCCTGAGCACCTCGCGCGCGACCTTGATGCCCAGGTCGATGGGGTTGGCGTCGGCGAAGGTGCCCTGGTAGTCCACCATGGGCGTGCGCACGCCATCGAGGATGTAGACGTCGTTGAAAAGCTGGCTCTGTCCGCGGCTCATCGGGAAACTTTCGAGGAAGGGGCTGGGCGAATGACGCCCGGGGCATCGGCGTACAGGGCCGCCACGCGCTCGGCGCGGCGCTGCAACACCGCGCGCTGGTTGAGGTAGCCCTTGTCGGTGATCTCGCCGGCGTCGGCGTTGGGCGGCTCGTCGAGCACCGCGGCGCGCGCGGGCGATTGCGAGGAGCCGCCGCCTTCGGCGCGCAGCGCCGCCAGGCCCTGGGCGATGTGCCCGTGCAGCGTCTCGCGCGGCAACTGCATCGCGGCGGCGGTGGGGAACACCAGGACGCCGATCTCGTCGCGGTCGTGGCCGGTGATGACCACGTCCTGCGCGTGCGGCGCCAGGGCCGAGACCACGCGCAGGCGCAGCGTGCCCACCGAGACCCAGGTGCCGGTGGTGAGCTTGAAGTCCTCGGCCACACGGCCATTGAAGACCACGCCCTGTTCGGGACGCTGGGCGTCGGCCAGGAAACCGGCGTCGCCGATGCGGTAGTAGCCCTCTTCGTCGAAGGCCTGGGCGCTCAGCTCGGGCGCGTGGCGGTAGCCGGGGAAGATGTTCACGCCGTGGATGCGCAGTTCCAGCTTCTCGCCGTTGGGCACGAATTTGAGCGACACGCCGGGCAGCACGCCGCCGATGACGCCCGCGCGCTCCATGCGCCAGTGCGCGCTGGTCACCGCCGGCGCGGTCTCGGTGGAGCCCCAGGAGGTGGTGAGCCAGATCTCGCGGCCCAGCACGCGCTTCGCCAGGGCCTGCAGCCGTTCCCAGCTGGCTTGCGGCAGCGCGGCGCCGGCGTAGAAGACCACGCGCAGGCGTTCCAGCACGCGCCGCGCCAGCGCCTCGTCGGCCTCCAGCAGGGGCATGGCCATGTCGAAGCCGCGCGGCACGTTGAACCAGATGGTGGGCTGCACCTCGGCCAGGTTGGCCACGGTCTTGTCCACCAGGCCGGGCGCGGGCCGGCCCTCGTCGATGACCAGGGTGCCGCCGTGGCACATCACCATGTGCAGGTTGTGGTTGCCGCCGAAGGTGTGGCTCCAGGGCAGCCAGTCCACCAGCACGGGTTTCTCGCGCTCCAGGAAGCGCCAGGCCTGCGCAATCATGCGCTGGTTGGCGCACAGCATGCGGTGGGTGTTGATGACCACCTTGGGCGTGCCGGTGGAGCCCGAGGTCAGCAGGTACTTGGCCGTGGTGTCGGGCGTGATGGCCTCGAAGGCCGCGCGCACCGCGGGCGTTTCGGGCGTGGTCAGCAGGCGCTCGAAGGCGATGGCGCCGGGCAGGGCGTCGGCGCCATGGCTCAGCACCACGGGCACGTCCAGGCCGCTGCTGGCGATGGCCGGGCCATAGACCGCGGCATCCGAGGCATAGACCAGGGCCGGCTGCAGCGTGCGCAGGATGCCGTGCACCTTGTCGTGGTCCTTGGTGAGGCGGCAGTAGGCGCTGGAGACGGTGCAGCTGGCGCGGCCGATGTGCTGCGTGGCCAGCACCAGCAGCAGGTGGTCGATGGCGTTGTCCGACAGCACCACCACGGGCGCGTCGGGGGCCAGGTCCATGTCCAGCAGGGCCTGGGCCACGCGGCCCACCTGGGCGCGCAGTTCGGCCCAGCTCAGGCGGCGCCAGCCGGTGGGGGTGCGTTCGGCCAGCGCGGGCGCGTCGGGCGTGCGCGCGGCCCAGTCTTCCAGCCATTCGCCGATGCAGCGCGCGTAGTCCCCCAGGGGTTCGGGCGAGCGCAGGACGAAGCTGCCGTCGGCCCGGTGCTCCACCGTGGCGGCGGGTGGGGCCAGCCACGCCGGGTCGTTCAGCCAGTCGAGAGGATTGTTCATGTCTCCATACAGATATGTATGTTTCATAACGAATCCTAGCGAGGGTTTCTACTGGGTCGGTACAGGGTTTATCCCTATCTCCATACATTTCTGTATGGAAGATTCCCGGGGCGTCCCCGATAGAATTTCCGCGTGAGTTCCGGTGCCGCTTCTTCCGCCAGCCCCGCGCGCAAGTCCCGTGGGGCGAGCGAGGCCGCGCGCGCCCCGCTCACGCCCGACACCTGGATCGAGGCCGCCACCGGGGTGCTGGTGGACCAGGGCATCGACCACGTGCGGGTGGACCTGCTGGCGCAGCACCTGGGCGTCACGCGCGGCAGCTTCTACTGGCATTTCAAAGACCGTGAGGACCTGCTGCGCCGTGTGCTGCAGGCCTGGCGCGAAACGGCCACCGAGAACCTCACGGTGCGCCTGGAGTCGGCGAACGAAGACCCGATGGAGCAGTTGCGCGGTGTGCTGTCGCTGCCGTTCCGGGGCCGGGCGGCGGCGCGTGCCGCGCGCATCGAGCTGGCAATCCGCGCCTGGGCCCGGCGCGACCAGATGGCGCGCTTCGCGGTCGACGAAGCGGATTCGAGCCGCATCGGCTACATCGCACAGCTGTTCTCGGCCCTGGGTTTTCCTGTGGTGGAGGCGCGCTCGCGGGCCTTCCTGCTGTACAGCTACGTGGTGTCGGAGTCGCTGATGCCTTCGCTGAGCACCCCGGCGCAGAAAGACGACCGGCGCCGCTTCGCCGAACGCCTGTTCACGCAGAAGCTGGGCGCAGCGGGCTGATGTCCGCCGGCCAGCAGGCCCGCGCCTCGGCCCCGGCGGTTGCCGGCCTAGCGCCGGAACAGCCGGTGCACCTGCTCCCGTATCCACATCTGCGCCGGGTCGTTGGCCGTGCTGCTGTGCCACACCAGGCGCACTTCGTAGTCGGGCGAGCTGTCGTGCGGCAACTCCCACACGCGCATGTCGTGGCGCCGGCTCAGGTTGTCGGCGTACATCTGCGGCACGATGGTGAGCAGATCGGTGCTGAGCGCCAGATCGGGCAGGGCGCCGAAGTGGCGCGCGCGCAGCACGATGCGGTCCGACAGGTTCAGTCGGACCAGCATCTTCTCCACGCTGCCATGGAAGGTGGCCGTGGGCGAGGCCACCACCAGCGGGGCGCTGGCCAGCTGTTCGGGCGTGAGCCGCCCGCTGGCGCGACCCGCGGACGGGCGCCAGCCGCCGGAGCTCATGGCCACGTAGTGTTCGCGAAACAGCAGGTCGGCGCGGATGCCGCGGTGGCGCGGGTTCAGGATACCGATGGCGAAGTCGATCTCGCGTGCCTCCAGCGCGCCGGCCAGGTCTTCGGCGGCCACGGCGACGTTGGACAGTCGGGCGCGCGGCGCCTGCTCGCGCAGCGCGGCGGCCAGCGGAGGCATGAACATCATCTCGCCCAGGTCGGACAAGGAGGTCTTCCAGTGCACCTCGCTGCGCGCCGGGTCGAAGGCCTCGTGCACGCTCATGGTCGATTCGAGGCGCTGGAGCAGTTCGGTGACCTCGGGGGCGATGCGCTCGCACACGCGCGTGGGTTTCAGGCCGCCGGGGGTGCGCACGAAGAGCTCGTCGCCGAGGTGGCCGCGCAGGCGGGCGAGGGCGCTGCTGGTGGCGGACTGCGACAGCGACAGCGCCTTGCCCGCCGCCGTGACCGAACCGGTGCGGTGGATGGCGGCGAGCACACGAAGCAGGTTCAGGTCGAGCTGGCGGAAGTTCATGGTCCCGGGTCGGGTGGTTGGGCGGTGCGTGGCCGCGCAACGGCGCACGACCGGGATGATATCCACGGCATGGATAGACACCATCGACAAATTCGGTTGGACAGATGGGGCCCGCGCGCCTACATTCCCGCCCCAACGCCGGATCCCACGGTCCGCCGCCGCGCGCGTGCGCTCCCGTCCGATGCGCGCCCCGCTTTCATAGCCCGATTTCCATACCAAGGAGACAAACGATGAAATCCCCCCGCAAGACCGCCCTTCGCGTGGCCGCGCTGTCGGCGCTGGTGTGCGGCGCCCTCGGCGCCCTGAGTGCGCAGGCCCAGGACAAGCCCGTCGAACTCAAGTTCGCGCACTGGCTGCCGGGCACGCACCCGCTGTCCAAGCTCGGCTTCGAACCCTGGGCCAAGTCGGTGGAAGCGGCCTCCAAAGGCTCGATCAAGGTGATGCTGTTCCCCGCGCAGCAGCTGGGCAAGGCCGCTGACCACTACGACATGGCGCGCGACGGCATCGCGCAGATGACCTGGGTGAACCCCGGCTACCAGGCCGGCCGCTTCCCGCTCATCGCAGCCGGCGAACTGCCCTTCCTGCTCGGCAAGCCCGGCCCGGCCTCGGCCGCGCTGGACCAGTGGTACCGCAAGTACTCGGACAAGGAAATGAAGGACGTGAAGTTCTGCTTCGCGCACGTGCACGTGGGAACCTTCCACTCCAAGAACCCCATCACCGAACCTGGCCAGCTCAAGGGCCTGAAGATCCGCTCGGCCAACGGCACCGTGGCGCAGACCATGAGCCTGCTGGGTGCCACCAACGTGCAGGTCTCGGCGCCCGAGTCGCGCGACGCGATCCAGAAAGGCCTGGCCGACGCCATCACCTTCCCCTGGGGTTCCATCATTTCCTTCGGCATCGACAAGGCGGTGAAGTACCACAGCGACATGCGCTTCTACGCCTCCGACTTCGTCTGGGTGATGAACAAGCCCTGGTACGACGGCCTGGCCGCCGGCCAGAAGAAGGTCATCGATGACCACTGCAACAACGAATGGGCCGGCAAGGTCGGCGCCAGCTGGGGCGACGAAGAGGACAGCGGCCGAGAGAAGCTCGAGAAGACCGCCGGCCACACGCTGGTGAAGATCTCGCCCGCGCAGATGGATGCCTGGAAGAAGGCCGTGCAGCCGATCTACGCCGATTGGGTGAAGGCCGCCAGCGCCACCGGCGTCAACGGCCAGGCCGCGCTCGATGAGCTGCGCAAGGAGCTGGCCGCCCGCGGGGGCGCGAACTGATGAAGCGGCTGCTGTCGGTGGTCGAGACGCTGGCCGCGCTCTCGCTGCTCGTCATCGCGCTGCTGACGGCGGGCAACGTGCTCGTGCGCTACACCTTCGGCTGGCAGGTTCCCGACTGGTTCGACGGCACGCAGATGCTGCTGGGCATCGCGATGTTCTGGGGCATCGCGCTGGCCACCTGGTACGGCAACCACATCGCGGTCGACCTGCTGTGGGAGGCCCTGGGCCCGCGCGGCAAGCGCGTCATCGACGTGCTGGCCACCGCCGTGACCCTGGCGTTCCTGGTGCCGCTGGCCTGGATGGTCTGGGTCAAGGTGGGCGGCACGGGCAGCCAGGGCACCATGGACATGCGTCTGCCGCTCAAGTGGTTCTACAGCGCGGCCGCTGTGGGCGCCACCGTGGCCGCCGTGCTGGCCGCGGTGCGCCTGGGGCTGCTGCCCTTTGGCCGCGAGGCGCACGCCGAGGCCGTTGACGAGATCACCGCAGAGGGCGTTCATGGATCGTGACCTGGTGGCCCTGCTGGGCTTCGTCGGCATGTTCGCGCTGATGGCGCTGCGCGTGCCCATCGGCGTGGCCATGGGCATTGCGGGCGTGGCGGGCTTCGCCGCGCTCAGCGGCCTCACGCCCGGCCTGAACCTGCTGGCCAATGTGCCGCTGTCGGTGCTGACCGACTACAACCTCATCGTCATCCCGATGTTCATCCTGATGGGGGCCTTCGCCTCGCATTCGGGCATGAGCGCCGAGCTGTTCGCGGCCGGCCGCGCCTGGCTGCACCACCGCCGCGGTGGCCTGGCGCTGGCCTCGGTGGCGGCCTGTGGCGGCTTCTCGGCCATCAATGGTTCGTCGGTGGCCACGGCCGCCACGATGACGCAGGTGGCGCTGCCCGAGATGCGCCGCGCCGGCTACGAGCCCGGCATTTCGGCCGGCCTCATCGCGGCCGGCGGCACGCTGGGCATCATGATCCCGCCCTCGGTGATCCTGGTGCTCTACGGCATCATGACCGAGGTGGACATCACCGCGCTGTTCGCGGCCGGGGTGATACCGGGCCTGATGGCGGTGATCTTCTACTCGCTGGTGGTGGCCATCATCGCCCGCGTGAAGCCCGAGTGGATGCCGCGGGGCGAGCGCCACGGCTGGGCCGAGCGATTCGCCAGCCTCAGGCCGCTGTGGGCCGTGGTCGTGCTCTTCGTGTTCGTGCTCGGCGGCATCTACGGCGGCCTGTTCACGGTGCAGGAGGCGGCGGGCGTGGGCGCCACGGGCACGCTGGTGATCGGCATGGCGCGCGGGCGCCTGCGCTGGCCGCAGATCAAGGAGGCGCTGATCAGCGCGCTGCGCGTGTCCTCGGCCATCATGACCATCGTCGTCGGCGCCTACCTGTTCGGCTACTTCCTCACCATCACCCAGTTCACCCAGAACGCGGTGGAATTCCTGGTGAACCTGCCGATCGGGCCCTATGGCGTGCTGGCGCTCATCATGCTGGGCTACCTGGTCCTGGGCGCGGTGATGGACGAACTGGCCATGCTGCTGCTCACGGTGCCCATCGTGTTTCCCGCGATGGTGCACCTGGGCTTCGACCCGGTCTGGTTCGGCGTGATCGTGGTGATGGCGGTGACCTTCGGCATGATCTGCCCGCCCGTGGGCATGAACGTGTTCGTCATCAATTCCATTGCGCGCGACCTGTCGCTGGGACACATCTACCGGGGCACCATGCCGTTCATCGCGGCGGACGTGGTCCGGCTGTTCATCCTCTGCGCCTTCCCCTCGCTCTCGCTCTGGCTGCCCGGCCTGCTGGCCTAGGCGGGGCCTTCCCGCGATCCGGCGCCCCCCCGGCCCCACGGCCGGTGGGGCCGTTCGCGTTCACCTGCGACAATCGCGCCCCTGGCCCCTGCCTCGATGGTGAAATTGGTAGACACAGCGGACTTAAACTCCGCCGCTTGCCCGCAAGGGGGCGTACCGGTTCGACCCCGGTTCGAGGCACCAGGCGCTTTCCGCGCAGGGGCCTAGGTTTTTTCCGGACAGCCCGGTAGAGTGAGTTTCCATGAGCAGCCGATACGACGCCCCTTTTGAAATCCACGTGCACGGTGACGTGCCCCTGCGCGAGGACGTGGTGTTCGAGCAGATCCAGGAGGCCCTCAAGCCCCTGTGGCAGTACGCGGGCGGCCGCTCGCTCGCGGCGGTGGCCGAGAGCAGCTACGAGGACGAGCCTGGCATCCGCTTCGACGCCGAGTCGCACACCCTGCAGATCTGCTGGACGGTCAATGGCGATGAGGACTTTCGCCAGGCCGTTGAGGACGCCTGCATGGGCCTGAACGAAATCGCCTCGGCCGGCGCGCCGCTGGAGGTGTCTTTCTACGACACCGAGTTCGACGAGGAAGACGAGAACAACGAGGAAGAGGCGCGCGACGATTTCGTCATGTGCTTCGTCGGTCCCACGCCCGCGGCCATCATGCAGGTGCAGCGCGACCTGCTGGTGCAGGACGTGGTGCAGGTGATGGAGCGCCACTTCGACGCCTCCGAGCTGGGTGACGTGGTGGCCTCGATCGACAAGCTGTTCAACCAGCGCTTCGACGCCCTCGTCAGCTCCATGCAGCTGGGCAAGCCGCCGCGCGGCCACGGCCCCTCGGGCCACGGCGGACCGCGCAAACCGCGGCACCTGCACTGATGCTCGCCAGCGCCCTGAACCCTGGCGTGCGCAAGCGCGAGGTGTTCGGCTGGGCGATGTACGACTTCGCCAACTCCGGCTACACCACGGTGGTGCTCACCGCCGTGTTCGCGGCCTATTTCGTCGGTGGGGTGGCCGGCGGTGCCCATTGGGCCACCTTCGCCTGGACCGCCGCGCTCAGCCTGTCCAACCTGATCGTGATGTTCACCGTCCCGGCCATGGGCGCCTGGGCCGACCGGCACGCTGCCAAGAAGCGCCTGCTGATGCTCACCACCCTGGGCTGCGTGGCCGCCACGGCGGGCCTGGCCCTGGTGCAGCCCGGCGCGGTGGCGCTGGGCGTGGTGCTCATCGTGCTGTCCAACGTCTGTTATGCCTGGGGCGAGTCGTTCATCGCGTCCTTCCTGCCCGAGATCGCCCGGCCGGAGGCCATGGGCCGGGTGAGCGGCTGGGGCTGGAGCCTGGGCTACGTGGGCGGCATGCTCACGCTGGGCCTGTGCCTGGCCTATGTGCTGTGGGCCCAGGCCCAGGGGCAGAAGGCGGGCCAGTTCGTGCCCGTCACCATGATCGTCACCGCCGCCATCTTCGGACTGGCCTCGCTGGTCACGCTGTCGCTGCTGCGCGAGCGCGCCCAGCCCCAGGCCGGGCGCGAGGGCGGCTGGCGCGCCTCGCTGCGCCGGCTGCGCGCCACCTTCCAGCAGGCGCGCCATTACCGCGACTTCATGTGGCTGCTGGCCTGCACGGCGGCTTACCAGGGGGGCGTGGCCGTGGCCGTGGCGCTGGCGGCGATCTACGCCGAGCAGGTCATCGGTTTCGCGCAGCAGGAAACCATGGCGCTGATCTTCGTGCTCAACATCGCGGCCATGGCGGGGGCCTTCGCCTTCGGTTACGGGCAAGACCGCCTGGGCCACAAGCTCGCGCTGAGCCTCACCCTGCTGGGCTGGATCGCCACCTGCGTGATCGCCGCGCTCAGCACCACCAAAGGCATGTTCTGGTACGCCGCCGCCATCGCGGGCCTGTGCATGGGCTCCAGCCAGTCGGCCGGACGCGCCATGGCCGGCATGCTGGCACCGCCCGCGCAGCTGGCCGAGTTCTTCGGGCTGTGGACCTTCGCCGTGCGCGTGGCCAGCATCGTGGGGCCGCTCAGCTACGGCGCCATCACCTGGATGACCGGTGGCAACCAGCGCCTGGCCATCGTGTCCACCGCCTTGCTGTTCGCGCTGGGACTGCTGCTGCTGCTGCCGGTGAACATGCGGCGCGGGCGCGAGGCCGCGCTCACCGCGCCGAGCACCGCTCAGCTCTGAGGCGACCGCACCTCGGCCGGCAGGTCCAGCCACTGCCGCGTGGCGCGCCGCAGCGCCTCGGGATGGCCGGTGCAGCGCCACGTTGGCGAGGGCCGGGCCTCGCCCTTTCCCGGTTCGGCGCCCGGCAGCAGGTGCCGCGCGCGGCGCGCCACCGCTTCGGCCGGATCGATCAGTGCGATCGGCCCCTCGCTGGCGGCCAGCCAGGCCTCGCCCACAAGCGGGTAGTGGGTGCAGCCCAGCACCAGGGTGTCGATGGCCGGGGCGTCGTCCAGCAGCGCCCGCAGGTGACGGTGGCACAGGGCCCGTGCGAGCGTTTCGTCGCCGCGTTCGATGGCATCGGCCAGGCCGTCGGCCGCGCGCTCGTGCACGCTGGGCCTGCCGGCCGCGTCCGCCAGGCAGGCCGAGCGCAGGGCCTGGTAGCGCGCGCTGTTCAGCGTGGCGCGCGTGGCGACCACGCCCACGCGGCCGCTGCGCGTGGCGGCCAGGGCCGGGCGCAGGGCGGGCTCGATGCCCACGATGGGCAGGTCAGGGTGTTCTTGCCGCAGCGCGTCGATCGCCACGGCGGTGGCCGTGTTGCAGGCCAGCACCAGCAGGTCCAGGGACTCGTGGGCCCGCCAGTCGCGCACCAGGGCGGCGACGCGCCCCCGCAGCGCCTCGGCGGGCCGCTCGCCATAGGGCGCCCAGGCGTTGTCGGCCAGGTAGCTCAGGTGGGCGCCGGGCAGCGCGGCGCGCAGGGCGCGCCAGACGCTCAACCCGCCGACGCCGCTGTCGAAGACACCGACAGCGGTGACGGGACCAGCGCTCAAGCGGTGGCCAGCGCGATGCCCTTGAACTCGCCCGAGGCGATGCGCTGGCTCCACTCGGCCGGGCCGGTGATGTGCGCGCTGGTGCCGCCGGCGTCCACGGCCACGGTCACGGGCATGTCGACCACGTCGAACTCGTAGATGGCTTCCATGCCGAGGTCTTCGAAGCCCACCACCTTGGCCGTCTTGATGGCCTTGGACACGAGGTAGGCCGCGCCGCCCACGGCCATGAGGTAGGCGCTCTTGTGCTGTTTGATTGCCTCGATGGCGACCGGGCCGCGCTCGGCCTTGCCGATCATGGCGATCAGGCCGGTCTTCTCCAGCATCATGCCGGTGAACTTGTCCATGCGCGTGGCGGTGGTGGGGCCCGCGGGGCCCACGGCCTCGTCGCGCACCGGGTCCACCGGGCCCACGTAGTAGATGACGCGGTTGCTGAAGTCCACCGGCAGCTTCTCGCCCTTGGCCAGCATGTCCTGGATGCGCTTGTGCGCGGCGTCGCGGCCGGTGAGCATCTTGCCGTTGAGCAGCAAGGTCTGGCCGGGCTTCCAGCTGGCCACTTCTTCCTTGGTGAGGGTGTCCAGGTTGACGCGCGTGCTCTTGTTGTAGTCGGGCGCCCAGTGCACGTCGGGCCACAGGTCCAGGCTGGGGGCGTCCAGGTAGGCGGGGCCGCTGCCGTCGAGCACGAAGTGCGCGTGGCGCGTGGCCGCGCAGTTGGGGATCATGGCCACGGGCTTGCTGGCCGCGTGGGTGGGGTACATGGCGATCTTCACGTCGAGCACGGTGGTGAGGCCGCCCAGGCCCTGCGCGCCGATGCCCAGGGCGTTGACCTTCTCGTGCAGCTCCAGGCGCAGCTCTTCCACCTGCGTCAGCTTCTCGCCCTTGGCGGCCTTGGTCTGCAGCTCGTACATGTCGAGGTCTTCCATGAGCGACTGCTTGGCCATCAGCATGGCCTTTTCGGCCGTGCCGCCGATGCCGATGCCCAGCATGCCCGGCGGGCACCAGCCCGCGCCCATGGTGGGCACGGTCTTGAGCACCCAGTCCACCAGCGAGTCGCTGGGGTTGAGCATCACGAACTTGCTCTTGTTCTCGCTGCCGCCGCCCTTGGCGGCGACGGTCACGTCGACGGTATTGCCCGGAACGATCTCGGTGAAGATGACCGCGGGCGTGTTGTCCTTGGTGTTCTTGCGCGCGAACTGCGGGTCGGCCACCACGCTGGCGCGCAGGGTGTTGTCGGGGTGGTTGTAGCCGCGGCGCACGCCTTCGTTGATGGCGTCGTCCAGGCTGCCGCTGAAGCCCTCGAGCCGCACGTCCATGCCGATCTTGAGGAAGACGTTCACGATGCCGGTGTCCTGGCAGATCGGCCGGTGCCCGGTGGCGCTCATGCGGCTGTTGGTGAGGATCTGCGCGATGGCGTCCTTGGCCGCGGGGCTCTGCTCGCGCTGGTAGGCGCGGGCCAGGTGGGCGATGTAGTCGGCGGGGTGGTAGTAGCTGATGTACTGCAGCGCACCGGCGATCGATTCGATGAGGTCGTCGGCCTTGATGGTGGTGGGCATGGTCGGTCGTGGGCTGGGGGGTGGATAACCTCGGGATTATCCCTCTGCGGAAATGGGCCCGCAGGCAGGGGGGCCGGGCCGGCCCCTGGCGCTGGCTGACATGCCGCCCATGCACCCACTGGCCCCCTCGGCGACCCGGTGCCGCGGACCGACCTCGTCCTGGCGCTGGCGCGCATCTGGTACACGGCCGAGACGGGCGCGATCGGTTCCAAAGCACACGCGGCCGACTGCCTGCCGCGCCGCCGCCTCAGGTCCGCCGCCGCCAGAACAATGACACCGAGGCCAGGTAGCGAAGCATCTTCATGAGCGACGACCGGCCTTCCGCGGTGGCGAAGGAATAGAACATCACGATCAGCAACAACCAGGGCATGTAGTAGATCCACAGCTGCGCCCACCAGCCCGGCATGAAGCGAAAGACCGAGTCCAGCAGCAACAGGGGCAGCAGAAGCAGGGCGATCAGATTGAGCGCCAGGGTCGCGATCCGGGTGACCACCGTGGCCGGGCGGTCGTGGTCCTTGTGGATCGCCACCTCGGCAATGGCGCCGTGCAGCACGGCGCCCGCCACTTCGGGCAGCTGATCGCCTGTTTGCGAGTAGATGATGTCCAGCTCGATGGAGTCCTTGGGGTTGAGCCGGTCAAAGTCGAGGCGGATGCTGGCCTCATTCGGTACGGGCAAGGCTCTCCAGCCCGACGACTCGCTGCGCCGCTCGGACATGGCGAGGATGGCCAGGGCATTCTTCAGTTGGAGCGTCAGGGGTGTCGCCACGAGGTTGCTGGCGATCTGGTGCGGCCCCTTGGCCACGAAGCGGACCCGCAGCCGGCTGGCCTCCTGAACCTCCACCCCGTTCACCGTGATGTTGAGCGATTGGGCCGTGGACGAGCTGTCGACAAAGATCTCGTCCGAGATGACCTCCCAATGCAGCTCCTTCGTGCGGATGGAGCGCACGTAGAAGTAGTACGAGATGAGCGCCGAGGCGATGACACCGAGGATGAATGCGCCCAGTGTGCTGCCGAGGTAATACTCGATGCCGGCGATGAAGGGGCGATTCGGGTCGTAAGGCCGGCGGCTGATGTCAAGGCTGTACTTCAGGCTGGCGGGGTCCTTCGCGCCCAGCTCGTCCGCCGGGATCAGCACGAAGTGCTCAGGCGCCTGGGACGCCTGGAAAGTGAACACCGCGGAGCGGTCTTGGCGGCTGACATCGTCCTGCCAGGCGATGACCTGATTCTTGTCGTCCAGCAGCACCAGCATCGGGTCGAAGTCGTTGGACGAGGCGCGGATGGTGTACCAGTCCTTGCTGTCCTTGACGGTCGGCACCGAGAACCAGTGCGCGGGTTGGGACTGGAACGGTGTGGCCGGGTTGAGCCCCTGCCCGTCGCTCTTCTTGACGTCGGCCCGAACGGCGCGCGGCAAGGGGGAAACGAGCGCCGGTGCATGGGCATCGATCACCCACAGGCTATAGGGCACAGGGGTTTGCGAAGCGTCCCCGCCCACCATGATTTCCAGGCGGTCTCCGGCGCTCACCGCCACTGACAGCTGCTGGGTGGCGAGCCGCGACGGGTGGGGCTGAGCGGTTTTCAGCAACTGCCCGTTCTGCAGGACCGCGAGCACCAGGCGGCGCGTGTCGGAATGCGCCGAGATGTTCAGTTCGCCCTGGGTATCGGCGGTGAACACATGCCTGACGTGGTGGGGCAGCCGAACGTCCGCCACCGCGTTTTGCGAGAGGAATGCCGTCGACCCTCCGTGGATCTGCCCGTTGTGCAGTTTTCCGGCCACGACGGGAATCGGGTCCGCGTGGGCGGCGGGGTCCGCGGCCACCGACAGCTTGGCGAGCATGAGCATGGTCAGGGCGATCGCCAGCACGACAACGCGGGGCAAACCGGAGGTGATGCGCATGGTGGGCCTTGAATGGTGCAGGGTCGGGATGGGTCAGCGCCGCGCTTTTGCCTGGCGCCGCCAGTACTGGAACTCGTCCTCGTGGAACTCGATGTCGAGTTCCTGCATGCGTTGCTGAAGCCGCTCCTGCAGCTGGGCCACCGTCTGGTTGTAGACCAGGGGGCCGATCTCTTCGAGGAAGAAGTTCAGCAGCGCGCCGGCACCGATGTTGCCGATGCGCTGGTCGAGCGCTTCCTGGAAGTAGCGTTCGATGGAGGCAATGGCCTGCGCGCGTTCGTCGCGGGAGAGTTCGATGGGCATGGCGTGGCGTGGCGTGGTCGATGCAGGGTCAGTAGACGGCGAAGCGCCCGGTCCATTTCCGCTCGTAGTCCATCTTGGCGAAGTGCCCCGCCATGAAGTCGATGAAGGCGCGGACCTTGGCCGAGAGGTGCTTGCGGCTGGGGTAGGCGAGGTTGATGGTGAGGTGGGGCAGGTCCCAGTCCTCCAGCACCGGCACCAGGCGGCCGGCCACGATGTCGTCGTAGACGATGTAGCTGGGCTGGATCAGGATGCCCATGCCGTCGAGCGCGGCGGCGCGCACGATCTGGCCGTCGTTGGTCTCCAGCAGGCCCTTGATCTGGATGGTTTTCTGTTCGCCCGTGGCCACCTGGGTGAAGCGCAGTTCGTTCGGTGTGTTGGCGTGCAGGTAGACCAGCAGCTTGTGCTGCTGCAGGTCGTCGAGCCCCTTGGGAAAGCCGTGCCGGGCCAGGTAGCCCGGCGAGGCGGCCAGCACGCGGCGCGTTTCGCCCAGGCGGCGGATGGTGATGTTGCTGTCGGGCTCGTACTCGCGCGTGCGGATGGCCACGTCGATGTTGTTGTCGATGATGTCCAGGTAGCGGTTGGCCGCCTCCACGTGCACGCTCACATGGGGGTAGCGCTCGGTGAACTCGCGCAGCAGCGGCGCGATGTGGTGCATGGAAAAACTCAGCGAGGCCGTCACGCGCAGCAGGCCCGTGGGGTTGAGCGCCGCGGCGTTCACGTCGGACTCGGCGTCGCGCAGGTCGCTCAGGATGTTGCGCGCGCGCTGGAAGAACTCCTGTCCGGTGTCGGTGAGGTACAGGCGGCGTGTGTTGCGCTCCACCAGGCGCACGCCCAGGCGCTCCTCCAGCGCCGCCAGGTGGCGGCTGGCGCTGGCGTTGCTCAGGTTCAGGGCTTCGGCCGCGCGCGACAGGCTGCCGGTCTCGGCCACCTGCACGAACAGTTCGATCTCGGTCCAGCGGTCCATCGGCTCTCTCGTCGTCTCCGGGTTGTCCCTCGGTTTCTTTCGCTCGCCGGAAAAGTCTTTTGTTTCCCCGGCATTGGTTTTCCATTTCGGGCCGCCTACATTCTGCCGCCACGGTGGCCCCGCGGCACCCAACCGGAGAGACGACGGTGAGGAACCTCAACCAGGACAACATCACCCAGGCGGTCATTGCCCGCCTGGCCCAGACGCCCGACCCGCGCCTCAAGCAGGTGCTGACCAGCCTGGTGCAGCACCTGCACGCCTTCGCCCGGGAGGTGAAGCTGACCGAGGCCGAATGGGCCTATGGCATCGACTTCCTCACCCGCGTGGGCCACACCTGCGACGAGCAGCGCCAGGAGTTCATCCTGCTGTCGGACACGCTGGGCCTGTCGATGCTGACGGTGGCGCTGAACAACCACAAACCCCCGGGCTGCACCGAGGCCACGGTGTTCGGGCCTTTCCACGTGGAAGGCGCTCCCGAGGTGCCGCACGGCGCCGACGTGGCCAACGGCGCGCCCGGCCGGCCCTGCGAGGTGTCGGGCCGCGTGCGCGGCCTGGGTGGCGAGCCGGTGGCGGGCGCGGTCATCGACGTCTGGCAGGCCGACGCCGACGGCCTGTACGACGTGCAGCGCGAGGGCCTGGCCGAGCCGCAGGGCCGGGCGGTGCTGCGCAGCGACGCCGAGGGGCGCTTTCACTTCCGCAGCGTGGTGGCCGAGCCGTACCCCATCCCCAACGACGGTCCGGTGGGCGAGATGCTCACGGCCACCAAGCGCCACCCCTGGCGGCCCGCGCACCTGCATTTCCGCCTGCAGGCGCCCGGCTACGAGACCCTGGTGACGCACGTCTTTCGCGACGGCGACCCCTACCTCGATTCCGACGCCGTGTTCGGCGTGCGCAGTTCCCTGGTGGCCGATTGGGTGGAACAACCCGACGGCCGCGTGACCCTGGATTTCGATTTCGTGTTGAACCCGTCCCGCTGATTTCGCCCCCCCTGAGACACAACGAGGAGACAAGACCATGACGATCAAGAAACGCGCTTTCGTGGCCAGTGCCCTGGCCGCCGCCCTGATGGCCGCGGGCCTCGCCCCGGCCCACGCGGCGCAGACCTTCAAGCTCACCATCGCGTCCAGCCACCCCACCTCGCTGCCCTGGGTGGGGTTGATGAGCACGCTGTTCGTGCCCGAGGTGAACAAGCGCGTGGAGGCCCTGGGCAAGGGCTACAAGATCGAATGGAAAGAGGCCTACGGTGGCCAGCTCTACAAGATGAACGCCACGCTGACCAGCGTGGGCCAGGGCATCGCCGACATCGGCTGGGTGTTCGCCAACCTCGAAGCGGCCAAGATGCCGCTGACCCAGTACGCCACCGTCACACCCTTCGCCACCGGCGACGTGCGCACCCTGCTGCAGGTGGCCAACGAGCTGAACGAAAAGATCCCCGCGCTCAAGGCCGAGTGGGACCGCAACAATCTGGTGTTCCTGGGCGCCTCCGGCGTGGACACCTACCACCTGTTCACCAAGAGCCCCATCAGCACCTACGCCGATCTCAACGGCAAGAAGATCTCCGCGCCCGGCGCGCTGGGCCTGTGGCTCAAGGGCTCGGGCGCGGTGCCGGTGGACGGCTCGCTCACCAGCTACTACACCGACATCCAGACCGGCGTGAGCGAGGGCACCATCTCCATCGCCACCGGCATCCTGCCCAGCAAGGTGTACGAGGTGGCGCCCTATGTCACCACGGTGGACATCGGCGCGCTCTACAACGGCGGCATGGCCATCAACAAGGACACCTTCAACGGCCTGCCGCCCGAGGTGCAGAAGATCATCAAGGACGTTGGCCTGGAGTACTCGCGCGTGCTGGGCGACACGCTCATGCAGCGCTACGAGGCCGCGCTCAAGGCCATCGGCGAGCAGGGCGCCAAGCAGGCCGTGCCGGTGAAGATCGCGCCCATGGCCCCCGGCGAGCGCGAGAAGTGGGCCAAGACCATGCCCAACATCGCGGGCGACTGGGTCAAGGCCAATGCCTCGCGCGGCCCGGCCGCGCAGATCGTGAAGACCTACCTGGAGGAACTGCGCAAGCGCGGCGCCAAGCCCCTGCGCGACTGGGACAAGGAACTCTGATCGCCCTTCATGAGCTACGAAGCCAACACCAACCTGGAAGAGGCGCCGGTCCCGACGGCGCCGTCCAGCCCTTTCGGGCACGTGGTCGACGCGCTCAACGGTCTGGGCTCGATCGTCATCGCGCTCGTCATGGTGCTGATGTGCGCCGACGTGTTCATGCGCAACGCCTTCAACCACCCCCTCGACGGCGTGGCCGAGATGGTCGCGGCCTCGATCATCGTGATCGTGTTCCTGCAACTGCCGGCCACGCTGCGCCATGGCCGCATGAGCCGCGCCGACCTGTTCATCGACCCCTTCGTGGCCCGGCGGCCCAAGGCGGGCAAGCGCCTGCGGGCGGTGTTCTCGCTCGCGGGCGTCTTTGCCTGCGGCGTGATCGCCTACGCCACCTGGCCGCTGTTCCAGCGCGCCTGGGCGAACAATGAGTTCTTCGGCGTCGAGGGCGTGTTCACCTTCCCCACCTGGCCGATGCGCATCGTGGTGTTCGTGGGCGCGGCGCTGGCGGCGCTGCAGTACGCGCTGCTGGCCTGGCAGGACTGGCGCGAGAGCGCCGCCGCCGAGGCGAAAGGGGGCCGGCCGTGAGCGATCTGGTCCTGGGCTTCCTCGCCATCGGCGGCATGCTCGCCCTCATCATCCTGGGCATGCACATCGGCGTGGCGCTCGTCGTCAGCTCCTTCGTCACGGTCTGGCTGATGCGCTCGCCCGAGATCGCCGCACGCTTCGTCGGTGCGGCGGCCAACGACGCGATCCGCGACTACCTCTTCGGCGTGGTGCCGCTGTTCGTGCTCATGGGCATGTTCGTGAGCGTGAGCGGGGTAGGGCGCGACACCTTCGACGTGTTCCAGTGGTTGCTGCGCAAGCTGCGCGGCGGCCTGGGCCTGGCCACGGTGGGCGCCAACGCGGTGTTCGCGGCCATCACCGGCATCTCCATCGCCTCGGCCTCGGTGTTCACCAAGGTGGCCGTGCCCGAAATGATGCGCCACGGCTACACGCCGCGCTTTTCGGTGGGCGTGGTCGCGGGCTCGTCCATCCTGGGCATGCTGATCCCGCCTTCGCTGCTCATGATCATCTACGGCGTGATCGCCGAGGAGTCCATCGGCCGCATGTTCCTGGCCGGCGTGCTGCCCGGCCTGCTGCTGGCCCTGCTGTTCTGCGGGCTGATCGTCGGCATGGCCTACCTGCGCCCCGCCAGCATCTACAGTGCGGGCGCGCCGGCTCCGGCGGCCGAGCAGGACACCGAAACCCTGCACAGCGCCGCGGTGAAGTTCCTGCCCATCCTGCTGCTCATCGTGCTGGTGCTGGGGGGGCTGTACAGCGGCTTCTTCACGCCCACCGAGGCCGGTGCCGTGGGTGCGGCGGGCGCCTTCGTGATCGCCATCGCCCGCCGCCGCCTGACCTGGCACAAGCTGTGGAACGTGCTCACCGAAACGGGCTATGTGTCGGTGTCGGTGCTGTTTCTCATCGTGGCGGCCTCGCTCTACAGCCGCATGCTCGCGCTCACCGGCATGCCGGCGGCCATCACCACCGGCATCACCGACATGGGCCTGGGCCCCTGGGGCTTCCTGGCGGCCTACCTGCTCATCGTCATCGCGCTGGGCTGCATCATCGATTCGGTCTCGATCATGCTGATCATGCTGCCCATCGTGCTGCCCATCGCCACCAGCTTCGGCATGGACCTGATCTGGTTCGGCGTGCTCACCGTCCTGGCGGTGGAGATCGGTCTGCTCACGCCGCCTTTCGGCGTGTCGGTCTACACGGTCAAGAGCGCGCTCAACAACCCCGCGATCTCCATCAAGGACATCTTCGCCGGCGCCTTTCCCTTCGTGCTGGTGATGGTGCTGTCCCTGGTCATCCTCGCCATCTTCCCCAGCCTGTCCACCTGGCTGGCGCGCATGTGAACCCATGATCTACGTCTTCCACCTTCTCGACAAACCCGGCGGCCTCGAACTGCGCCAGCGCATGCGCCCCGAACACAAGGCCTACCTGGGCGCCATGGCCGAGCGCATCGCCTTCGCCGGCCCCCTGTTGGCCGACGACGGCGCCACCATGGTGGGCAGCGTGCTGGCCATCGACTTCGACAGCCGCGAGGCCGCGCTGCAATGGCAGGCGCAGGAGCCGTTCACGCGGGCCGGGCTGTACGCCAGCGTGTCGGTCCATGCGTTCCAGAACCTGTGGCCTCAGAAGGCCGGATTCCCGCCCAAAGCCTGAGCCGACACATGCCCGTGGTCAAACACATCGTGATGTGGAACATCCTCGGCGACAGCGCGGAGGAGAAGGCCAGCAACACACAGCGCCTGAAGGCCGCCTTCGAGGGCATGCGCGGGCGCATCCCGGGCCTGCTCGCGCTGGAGATCGGCGTGGACGTGAGCCGCGTGGATTACGCCTGTGACGTGGTGCTCTATTCCGAGTTCGAGACAGCACAAGCCCTGGCCGACTACGCTTCGCACCCCGAGCACCTGCGCGTGCGCCAGGCGCTCGAAGGCCTGCGCATCGCGCGCCACCAGGTCGACTACTTCCCCAACTGATGCCCGAACCGAAAGGACCCTTCTCCGTGACCCCCCTGGACAACGCCGCCCTCGACACCCTGTTCCTGAAGGCGCGCACCGCCAACGGCTTCCTCGACAAGCCCGTGCCCGAGGCGCTGCTCAAGCAGGTGTACGAGCTGGCCGCGCTCGGCCCCACCTCCATGAACACCCAGCCCACGCGCTACGTGTTCCTGAACTCGAAGGCAGCGCGCGAGCGCCTGCTGCCGGCCATGCTGCCGGGCAACCTGGACAAGACGCGCACCGCGCCGGTGACCGTGATCGTGGCCACCGACACCCGGTTCTACGAGTACATGCCCCAGGTCTGGCACCGCGAGGGCGCCAAGGAGAACTTCGAGGCCAACGCGGCCCTGGCCGCCGGCACCGCCACGCGCAATGGCACCCTCGGCGGCGCCTACTTCATCGTCGCGGCGCGCGCCCTGGGCCTGGACTGCGGTCCCATGAGCGGTTTCGACATCGGCAAGGTCGACGCCGAGTTCTTCCCCGATGGCCGCTGGAAGACCAATTTCCTGATCAACCTCGGCTACGGCGACGACAGCCTGCTGTTCAAGCGCAATGCGCGCCTCAGTTTCGACGAGGCCTGCCGCGTGCTCTGAGCGGGCCGAGCGACGGACACAAAAAAGCGCGGCCGGGCCGCGCTTTTTTTCATGCCGGGACGGGCCGGGCGCCGCTCACTGCACCTTGGCCTTGTCGCGCAGGTCCTGCTGGTACTTCTGCATCTTCTGCTGCGCCAGTTGTTGCGCGATCTGCGGCTTGAGATCTTCCAGCTTGGGGATCTCCGCGTCGCGGATGTCGTCCACGCGGATCACGTGCCAGCCGAACTGGCTCTGCACCGGCGCGTCGGCCAGCTGGCCCTTTTCCAGTTTGAGCAGGGCCTGCGAGAACTCGGGCACGTAGTTCGCTGCGGGCGCCCAGTCCAGGTCGCCGCCGTTGGCGCCGGAGCCCGGGTCCTTCGACTGCTTCTTGGCGATGTCTTCGAACTTGGCGCCTTTCTTCAGGCTGGCGATGATGGCCTTGGCCTCGTCTTCCTTCTCGACCAGGATGTGGCGGGCCTTGTACTCCTTGCCGGCGCTGGCGGCCGCGAATTTGTCGTACTCGGCCTTGATCTCCTCGTCGGTCACCGGGTGCTTCTTCTGGTAGTCGGCGAAGAGGGCGCGGATCATGATGGTCTGGCGCGCCAGCTCCATCTGGTTCTTGAACTCGGTGGTGTTGGCCACGCCCTTCTTCTGCGCTTCCTGCATGAAGATCTCGCGCAGCACCACCTCTTCCTTGATCTGCGCGCGCACGGCGTCGTCCACCGGCCGGCCCGTGGCCTCGATCTGCTGCACCAGCGCGTCGACGCGCGCCGTGGGCACGGGCTTGCCATTGACGATGGCCACGTTCTGCGCGGCCGCCCAGGGAGCGGTGGTGATCAGCGCCGCCGCGGTCAGTGCCGTGAGGGTGACTTTCATGGAAATCCTCGGAGTTGGAGAAAAAGGGGTTGGAGCCGACGCGCCCGCGCGGGTTCGCGGGGGATGTGACAGAAGGTAGCCGGGGGCCGTGTCAGCGCTGGATCTCGATGGCCAGGGCGTGCAGCCCGGCGTCGGTGAAATGACGCAGGGCATCATACACAAGGCGATGCTGCGCTACCCGGCCCAGTCCGGCGAAGGCGGGCGCCGCGATGCGCACCCGGAAGTGCGTGCCGTAGCCCAGGCCATTGGCGCCCGAGTGGCCCGCGTGCGCGGCGCTTTCGTCGATGACTTCCAGGGCGCTGGGCGCGAGGGTGTCGCGCAGCCGCGCCTCGATGGCGGCCGCGGTGGGGGCGGTGGGGACGCTGGGGCTCATGGGGGGTCAGGTTTCGGAGCGGGGCTCGTCGTCCTTGATGTGGCGCGCGATGTACAGGCCCTGCGCGACGATGAAGAGCACCGGGAAGATGTAGCCCCAGAGCTTGAAGTTCACCCATTGCTCGGTGGTCTGATAGGCGGCGAACCAGGCGTTGATGGCGGCCATGAACAGGAAGTAGCCGATCCAGGCCACCGTCAGGCGCGCCCACACGGGCTGGGGCAGGGTGAGCTGGCTGCCCAGCAGCATCTGCAGGAAGTTCTTCTTCCAGCCCCACAGCGCGGCGCCCAGCACCACGGCCATGCCCGCGTAGAGCACCGTGGGCTTCCATTTGATGAAGCGCTCGTCCTGCAGCACCAGGGTGAGCACGCCGAACACCAGCACCAGCACCAGCGTGATCTTGTGGATGTTCTGCAGCTTGCGGTCGATGGCGTAGACGATGCCGCATTGCGCCACGGTGGCGGCCATGAGCACCCCGGTGGCGAGGTAGATGCCCTGCATCTTGTAGGCGGCGAAGAAGAGCAGGATGGGGAAGAAGTCGATCAGCAGTCGCATGGGTGCGATTATCCGTGGAGCCCGCGCCAGGGAACCGCGGCGGGGCCGGGCGGCTCTGATGTCCGGCCGCCGCCTGGCGGCCATTCCCGTTCGTCGTCTGGAGATTTCATGAGCCCGCAAGAACAGCAAGCCATCCTCACCATCGCCCTCATGGCCGCCCTGGCCGACGGCGCCAAGGCCGACGCCGAGCGCGAGAGCATCCGCGGCATTGCCGAATCCCTGGGCGGGGAGGGCGGGGCCGCCGGCCTGGCCCGGGTGTACCAGGACGTGCTGCTCAAGCGGGTGGACCTGGCGGCCTGCGTGGACCGGCTGGGCGACCCGGGCCAGCGGGAGCTGGCCTACGAAATGGCGGTCTGCGTGTGCGACGCCGACGGCGCCCGCTCCCCGGCCGAAACGGCGTTCCTGGCCGACCTGAAGGCGCGGCTGCGGCCGGATGCGGCCGAATCGGCGGCGTTCGAGAAGGCAGAGGCCGAGCTGGTGGACGTGGCCGCCAGCGTGGTGCCCGTGGCGGTGGCCGCCGCCGCGGCCCCGGCCGCCAGCGAGCGGCGCGGGGCCGACGGGGCGGCGCTGGACAAGTCCATCCTGAACTACGCGCTGCTCAACGGCGCGTTGGAGCTGCTGCCGCAGTCCTGGGCCTCGATGGCCATCATTCCGCTGCAGGTCAAGATGGTCTACGAGATCGGCAAGGCGCACGGCGTGGAGCTGGACCAGGGCCACATCCGCGAGTTCATCGCGGCGGTGGGCGTGGGCCTGACCTCGCAGTACCTGGAGCAGTTCGGCCGCAAGCTCATCGGCGGCCTGCTGGGCAAGGCCGCGGGGCGCGCGCTGGGCGGGGTGGGCCGCGCGGCCACCGGCATGGCGTTCTCCTTCGCCACGACCTATGCGCTGGGACAGGTGGCCAAGCGCTACTACGCGGGCGGGCGCCAGATGAGCACGGACCTGCTCAAGCAGAGCTTCCAGGACCTGCTGGGCCCGGCCAAGCAGATGCAGGCGCAGTACATGCCGCAGATCCAGCAGAAGGCCGCCACCCTGGACGCGGGGCAGGTGATGGCGATGGTGCGCGGGCGCTGAGCGCGCCGCTCAGGCGGGCGCTGGCGCGCCCTCGCGCATGACCGCCGCCGCGATGTCCAGCGAGCGCAGGCGCAGCGCCGGGTCGAACACGTCGCTGACGAGGATGAACTCGTCGGCCTCGGTCAGGTCGGCCAGGCGCTGCAGGCCCGCGCGCACCGAATCGGGGCTGCCGATGACGGCGGCGGCCAGGAAATCGCCGATGCCCTGGCGCTCGTGCGGGGCCAGCGAGGCCACGAAGCCTTCGACCGGCGGCGGCAGCTGCCCGCGCTTGCCGGTCAGGATGCCCAGCACCCGCTGGTAGGTGCTGCTGGCCAGGTACTCCGCCTCCTCGTCGGTCGGCGCGGCGATCAGCGGCACGCCGATGGCGGCGTAGGGCTTGGACAGGGTCTCGGAGGGCTGGAACTCGGCGCGGTAGACCTGCAGCGCCTGCAGCAGCAGGCGCGGCGCGAAGTGCGAGGCGAAGGCAAAGGGCAGGCCACGCTGCGCCGCCAGCCGGGCCGAGAACAGGCTGGAGCCCAGCAGCCAGATCGGCACGTTCGTGTTCTGCCCCGGCACGGCCACCACGCGCTGGCCCGGCTGCACCGGGCCCAGGAAGGTGGCCAGCTCGGCCACCTCGCGCGGGAAATCGGCTTCGGTCTCCACGCGGTCGCGCCGCAGCGCGCGCATGGTCAGGCCATCGGTGCCGGGCGCGCGGCCCAGGCCCAGGTCGATGCGGCCCGGGTACAGCTCGGCCAGGGTGCCGAAGGCCTCGGCCACCACCAGCGGCGCATGGTTGGGCAGCATCACGCCGCCCGAGCCCACGCGGATGCGCTGCGTCGCGCCCGCGATGTGGCCCACCAGCACGGCCGTGGCCGAGCTGGCGATGCCGCTCATGTTGTGGTGCTCGGCCAGCCAGTAGCGCGTGAAGCCCAGGCGCTCCACGTGCTGGGCGGTCTGGCGCGCGATGGCCAGGGCGTCGGCCACGCTGCCGCCTTCGCGCACGGCGACGAGGTCGAGCATGGACAGTCGGATGTCGGCGAGGTTCGGCATCGGCTCACTTCTCCTGCAGGTCGATGGCGGCCGAGTTCATGCAGTAGCGCAGGCCGGTGGGCGCGGGACCGTCCTCGAACACATGGCCCAGGTGGGCGCCGCACTGGCTGCACACGGTTTCGGTGCGCACCATGCCGTGGCTGCGGTCGCTGATCTCGGTGATGGCGCCGGGGACGGCCTTCCAGAAGCTGGGCCAGCCGCAGCCGGCGTCGAACTTGGTGCCGGCGTCGAACAGGTGGTTGCCGCAGCAGACGCAGTGGTAGCTGCCATCGGCCCAGACCTCTTCGTACTTGCCGGTGAAGGGGCGCTCGGTGTAGGCCCGGCGCGTGACCTCGAAGGCGCCGGGCTCGGCGCCCTTGGCGGCGAGGATCTCGCGCCACTCGGCTTCGGTTTTCTTGATGGGGAAGTCCATGTCGGCGGTCCTTTCAGGAGGAGCAGCTGATTTCGATGTGCTGCGCCCAGTCGGGGGGGAAGGCGGCGAGGTCGTCCTCGCCGGTTCGTTCGTCGAACGGGGCCGCCAAGGCTTTCAGCAGCCGGTCGACCTCGCTGAAATCGCCTTGCTGGGCGCGTTCGATGGCGGTCTGCGCCAGGTGGTTGCGCAGCACGATGCGGGGATTGACGCGGTGCATGGCGGCCGCGGTGGCGGCGCCGTCGAAGCCGGGCTGGGCGCGCAGGCGCGCCTGCCAGCGAGCCGCCCAGGCGTCAAAGGCCTCGCGCTGCAGGAAGAGGTCGCGCACGGGGTCCAGTCGGCCCTCGGCGGCGTCGCCCAGGCGGCGGAACAGGATGGTGAAGTCCACCGCGTCCTTCGCCATGAGCTGCATGAGCGATTCGACCAGCTCGGCGTCGCCGTCCCGCGTGTCTGCCAGGCCCAGCTTGGCGCCCATGCGGCGCGTGAGCGCGGCGGGGAACAGGGCCTTGTAGGGCTCCAGCGCGTCCAGCGCCTGTTGCTGCTCGTCCATCAGCGGCAACAGGGCCTGGCCCAGGCAGAAGAGGTTCCAGTAGGCCACGTTGGGCTGGCGGTGGTAGGCGTAGCGCCCGCCATGGTCGCTGTGGTTGCAGATGTGCGCCGGGTTGAAGGCGTCCATGAACTGGAAGGGGCCGTAGTCGATGGTGAGGCCCAGGATGCTCATGTTGTCGGTGTTCATCACGCCGTGGCAGAAGCCCACGGCCTGCCATTGGGCCATCAGCTCGGCGGTGCGTGCGCTCACGGCCTGCAGCAGCCGGGCGTAGGCGTTGCCATGGCCGTCGCGGCATTCGGGGTACCAGCTGTCGATGACGAAGTCGGCCAGGCGGCGCAGCTCGGCGGTGTGGCCGTTGGCCGAAAAGTGCTCGAAGTGCCCGAAGCGGATGAAGCTGGGCGCCACGCGCGCCACCACGGCCGCGGTTTCCACCGTCTCGCGGACCACCGGCTGCGGCGAGCCGGTGAGGCTGAGCGCGCGGGTGGTCGGTATGCCCAGGCCGTGCATGGCCTCGCTGCACAGGTACTCGCGGATCGAGCTGCGCAACACGGCGCGGCCGTCGCCCATGCGCGAGTAGCGCGTGAGGCCGGCGCCCTTGAGCTGCACCTCCATCGGCCCCTGGGGCGTGTCCAGCTCGCCGAGCAGGATGGCCCGGCCATCGCCGAGCTGGCCGGCCCAGACGCCGAACTGGTGTCCGCTGTAGACCGTGGCCAGCGGCCGCGTGCCCTCGACGGGCAGCGAGCCGGCCAGCGCCCGCACGGCATCGGCCTGGCGCAGGCGCTGCGGGTCCAGCCCCAGGGCGGCGGCCAGCGGGGCGTTCAGGCCGATCGGGTGGGGGTCGGGCAGCGGGGTGGGCTGCACCTCGGTGAAAAAGGCCGGCCCCAGGTCGGCGAAGCGGTGGCGCCAGGGCCGGGCGAGGTCCAGCGCCGCGGGCGCGGCGAGCGCGGTGTCGTTCATGCGGTGAATTGTCCCCGCAGGGGGTATTCCGGCGTGGCACCAGGGCCATGGCGGATTGCCAGCGCCGGGCCGCGCTTGATAATGGGCGCCGGTTATGCGCCGGCCTCACGCCGGCGCCAGGGGGAATAACAACCATGAAGAAAAACGATGCGGACTGACGCCCAGGCCATCCTGTTCGTGGACGACGAAGCCGTGTCCCGGCAGTGGTTCTCTCGCTGCTTCGGCGACGAATTCGAGATATCCACCGCCGCCAGCGTGGACGACGCGCTGGCCATCCTCACCGAGCGCGGGGAGTCCTTCGCCGCGCTCATCACCGACTACCGCATGCCCGAGCAGGACGGCATGAAGCTGCTGCGCTTCGTGCGGCGCGAGCACCGCCACCTGGTGCGCCTGCTGGTCACGGCCTACGCCGAAAAGGACGTCGCCATCGCGGCGGTCAACCAGGGCCAGGTGATGCGCATCCTGGAAAAGCCCCTGGAGGACGAGCCCACGCGCGAGGCCCTGCGCGAGGCCCTGTCGCTCTACCGGCACCAGGCGCTGGAGCGTGCGCTCAACGAGGGCCGCGCCGCCGCGCTGCGCGAAACCCTGGGCTTCCTGGCGCATGAGCTCAACACGCCGCTGGCCACCGTGCGCGGCAGCGTGGCGGCGGTGCTGGAGCGCCACCGCCCGCCGGAGCCGGGCGACGCCCCGGGCACGGTGCGCTTCGAGGGCCTGGGCCCGCAAGAGCTGCTGGCGGCGCTGCAGCGCGCCGAGCGGCGGGCGCTGTACTGCCAGTCGCTGGTGGCCACCTTCGTGCAATCGGCGCGCGACGCCTACCCGGGCGCGGCCCCGCAGACCGTGAGCGCGGCCAGCCTGCTGGGCTCGCTGGTCGACGAGTACCCCTTCGAAGACCGCGAACGCCATTGGGTGAGCACCGAACTGCGGCAGGACTTCCGCCTGCCCGGGCGGCGCGACCTGCTGTACCTGGTGCTGTGCACCCTGACCAAGAACGCCATCCTGGCGCTGCGCGACACGGCCGACCCGCGCCTGCGCATCGAAGTGGACTGCGCGCCGGGCCCGGGCGCGCCGCGCGCCTGGATCCGCTTCATCGACAACGGCCCCGGCATTGCGCCCGAGGTGCTGGCGCGCCTCACGCGCGAGCCCGTCACCACGCGCGCGGCCACCGGCGGCAACGGCATGGGCCTGATGTTCTGCCAGCGCGTGATGCAGGCCGCCGGCGGTGCCATCCGCCTGCAGTCCGCGCTGGGCCAAGGCACCACGGTGGAGCTGGCCTTCGAGCGCGGCGTGCAGCCGGCGGCCGGCGCGGCCTGAGCGCGCCGCCAGGGCCGTCCCCCGAAAGGGTGTTGCCTCCGGGACAACCCCGTCCGCCGGGCGCTGCGCGCCGGGCTAGCATGGCCGCCACGATTCCAACCACTTCGGAGACCGACTCATGCTGGGCCAGATGCAGAGCCAACCGCTGCTGATTTCCAACCTCATCGTGCACGCCGAGCGGCACCACGGCGCCACCGACATCGTGTCGCGCCGGGTCGAGGGCGACATCCACCGCACCAACTGGCGGGAGGTCGCGCGCCGCTCGCGCCAGGTGGCCAACGCCCTGGACGCGCTGGGCCTTGGCTTCGGCGACCGCGTGGCCACGCTGGCCTGGAACGGTTATCGCCATCTGGAACTGTATTTCGGCGTCAGCGGCACCGGCCGCGTGCTGCACACCCTCAACCCGCGGCTGCACCCCGAGCAACTGGTGTGGATCGTCAACCACGCCGAAGACAAGGCCCTGTGCTTCGACATGAGCTTTCTGCCGCTGGTCAAGGCGGTGTGGAGCAAGTGCCCCACGGTGAAGCATTGGATCGCCCTGTGCGATGCGTCCGCCTTGCCCGCCGACAGCGGCATTCCCGGCCTGCAGAGCTACGAGGCCTGGATCGGCGCGCAGAAAGACAGCTACGCCTGGCCCGAGTTCGACGAGAACACCGCCTCCAGCATGTGCTACACGAGCGGCACCACCGGCAACCCCAAGGCCGCGCTGTACTCGCACCGCTCCACCACGCTGCATGCCTATGGGGCGGCCATGCCCGACGCCATGGGCTGCTCGGCGCGGGACAGCATCCTGCCCGTGGTGCCCATGTTCCACGTCAACGCCTGGGGCCTGCCGTACTCCGCGGCGGCCGTGGGCTGCAAGCTGGTGTTCCCCGGGCCGGCGCTGGACGGCAAGTCGGTCTACGAACTCATCGAGGCCGAGGGCGTGACCATGGCCGCCGGCGTGCCCACGGTCTGGCAGATGCTGCTGGCGCACCTGCAGCAGAACCAGCTGAAGTTCAGCACCCTCAAGCGCACGGTGATCGGCGGCTCGGCCTGTCCGCCGGCCATGATCAGCGCCTTCAACGACCTGTACGGCGTCGACGTGCTGCACGCCTGGGGCATGACCGAGATGTCGCCGCTGGGCACGGTGTGCACGCTCAAGAACGCCCAGCTCGCGCTGCCGGGCGACGAGCAGCTCAAGGTGCGGCTCAAGCAGGGCCGCACCATTTTCGGCGTGGACATGAAGATCGTGAACGAGGCCGGCGACGAGCTGCCCTGGGACGGCAAGAGCTACGGCGACCTGCTGGTGCGCGGCCCATGGATCATCGCCAGCTACTTCAAGGGCGAGGGCGGCGACCCGCTGCGCTACGACGCCCAGGGCCACGGCTGGTTCCCCACCGGCGACGTGGCCACCATCGACGCCGACGGCTTTATGCAGATCACCGACCGCAGCAAGGACGTGATCAAGTCCGGCGGCGAGTGGATCAGCTCCATCGACGTGGAGAACATCGCCATGGCCCACCCGGCCGTGGCCATGGCCGCCTGCATCGGCATGAAGCACCCCAAGTGGGACGAACGGCCCATCGTGGTGGTGGTGAAGAAGCCCGGCGCCGAGGTCACGCGTGAAGAATTGCTGAAGTTTTACGAGGGCCGCATCGCCAAGTGGCAGGTGCCGGACGACGTGGTCTTCGTCGACGCCATCCCGCTGGGCGCCACCGGCAAGATGCAGAAGATGGTGCTGCGCCAGCAGCTCCACGACTACGTGCTGCCGGGGGTGTGAGGGTGGGCCCGCGCCGCCCCGCAACGGTGCAGGGGGGCGGGCGCGGGTGTCGCCCAGGGGATAGGGGTCCGGGCAATCCCTGAAGCGCCCCCGCGCCCCCGCGCCTTACGCTGCTCGGGTTTGTGGTTCAACACCCTCATCAAGGAGACAAGGCATGAAATCGAGCATGAAGGCCCTGGCCGCGGCGGCTCTGCTGGTGGCGTCCGGCGCGTCTTTCGCCCAGGCGGGCGAAACCGTCAAGATGGTGCGCATCGACCCCTTGACCGGCCTGCTGGGGCCGGTGGGCGTGAGCCAGTTCAAGGGCTACCAGTTCTTCGCCGAGAAATTCAGCGGCAAGGGCAACCCGGCCGGCGTCAAGTTCGAGATCACCGCGATCGACAACAAGCTCAGCCCGGCGGAGAGCCTGAACGCCTTGAAGGCCGCCATCGATCAGGGTGCGCGCTACATCATCCAGGGCAATGGCTCCTCGGTCGCGCTGGCGCTGTCCGACGCGGTGGAAAAGCACAACGCGCGCAACCCCGGCAAGGAGGTGCTCTACCTCAACGACTCGGCGGTGGACCCTGACCTCACCAACAGCAAGTGCAGCTACTGGCACTTCCGCTTCGACGCCGACACCTCCATGAAGATGGAGGCCATGTCCAGCTTCATCGCCACGCAGCCGGACATCAAGAAGATCTACCTGCTCAACCAGAACTACTCGCACGGCCACCAGGTCGTGAAGTACGCCAAGGAAACCATCGGCCGCAAGCGCCCCGACATCCAGTTCGTGGGCGAGGACCTGCACCCGCTGGCGCAGACGCGCGACTTCGCCCCCTACATCGCCAAGATCAAGGCGGCGGGCGCCGATACCGTGATCACCGGCAACTGGGGCTCCGACCTGTCGCTGCTCATCAAGGCCGCCAACGAGAACGGCTACAACGGCAAGTTCTTCACCTACTACGCGGGCGTCACCGGCACGCCCACCGCGCTGGGCACCAACGGTGCCGGCCGCGTCTACCAGATCGCCTACAACCACTACAACATGGGTGGCCAGATGGCCAAGTGGATGACGGAGTTCAACCAGAAGTACAACGACGACTTCTACACCGGCTCCACCATCCGCGTGTACGAGATGCTGGGCGCGGCCATGGCCAAGGCCAAGTCCACCGACCCGGTGAAGGTGGCCGCCGCCCTGGAAGGCCTCACGGTCAAGAGCTTCAACGGCGAGGTGCAGATGCGCAAGACCGACCACCAGCTGCAGCAGCCGCTCTACATGTCGGTGTGGCAGAAGGCCGACGCCAAGTACCCTTACAGCCCCGAGAAAACCGGCATGACGCTGGCGCCCGTGGCGGAGTACCCGAACTACGTGTCGAGCACCCCGACGAGCTGCCAGATGAAGCGCCCGGGATGAGGACCATCCCCGCCGCGCTTCGCGCGACCCCCTCAAGGGGGCGGCACCTGCGGCCTGGCAAAGCCGGTTCCGCGGTGCCTCTGGGGTAAGTCACTGCACTCCGGAGAAGCCCGAAACGGGAAGCCGTCTCGGGCTTTTTTCAGTTCAACGATGAGGTAGGAATGGAGTTTTTCATCATCTCGATGCTGAACGGGCTCAGCTACGGGCTGCTGCTGTTCATGCTCAGCTCGGGGCTCACGCTGATCTTCAGCATGATGGGCGTGCTCAATTTCGCGCACGCCAGCTTCTACATGCTGGGCGCCTACGTGGGCTACCAGGTGGCGCAGTTCGTGGGCTTCTGGCCGGCGCTGGTGGTCGCGCCCATCGTGGTGGGCCTGCTGGGCGCGGCCTTCGAACGCCAGTGTCTGCGCAAGGTGCACAAGTACGGCCATGTGCCCGAGCTGCTGGTGACCTTCGGCCTGTCCTACGTCATCGTCGAGCTGGTCCAGCTCATCTGGGGCCGCATCGCGGTGGAGTTTCGCCCGCCCGAGCAGCTGCAGGGCCCGGTCTTCACCCTCATCAACCATTCCGTGGACGGCCTGCGCCTGGTCTGGGGCGCGGCCGCGCCCGAGCTGTGCAGCGCCGCCGACGCCGCGGTGCGCGTGGTCTGCTCCCCATTCCCCGCCACGCGCGGCTTCATGATGCTGGTGGCGGTGGTGATGCTGCTGTCGGTCTGGCTGCTGCTCACGCGCACGCGCATCGGGCTGGTGATCCAGGCCGCGCTCACGCACCCGCAGGCGGTGGAGTCGCTGGGCCACAACGTGCCGCGCGTGTTCATGCTGGTCTTCGGTGCCGGCTCGGCGCTCGCCGGCCTGGCCGGGGTCATCGGCGGCAGCACCTTCCTGACCGAGCCGGCCATGGCCGCCACCGTGGGCTCGGTGATCTTCGTGGTGGTGGTGGTGGGCGGCATGGGCTCGCTGTCGGGCGCCTTCGTCGCTTCGCTGCTCATCGGTGTGATCCAGACCTTCGCCGTCGCCTTCGAGTACTCGTTGCTCACGCTGTTCGAGCAGATCGGCGTGCCGCTGTCGGAGGGACTGCGCAACAACTCCTACATCCGGCTCACGCTGTCGCAGGTGGCGCCCATCCTGCCGTACCTGTTCCTGGTGCTGATCCTGATCTTCCGCCCGCGTGGCCTGCTGGGCAAACGCGAGACATGAACATGAATACACCCCCGCCGCGCGTTGCGCGACCCCCTCAAGGGGGCGTTCCCAGCGGCCCGGCAAAGCCGGTTCCGCGGTACCTCCCGGTTCGACCTGGGCGTGCGTCGCGCATGGCCATCTGGGGCGGCTTCGCCCTGCTGCTGATCGTGGCGCCACTGATCTGGGGCAGCGGCCTGGGCCTGACGGTGCTCTCGCAGATGGGCATCGCCATCATCGCCTGCCTGTCCTACAACATGCTGTTGGGGCAGGGCGGCATGCTCAGCTTCGGGCACGCCGTGTACACCGGCCTGGGCTCCTTCATGGCCATCCACGCGCTCAACCGCGTCACCGAGGGCGCGATGCACTTGCCCGTCTCGCTCATTCCCCTGGTGGGCGGCGTGGCGGGCCTGGGTTTCGCGGTGCTGTTCGGCTACGTCACCACGCGCAAGTCCGGCACCACCTTCGCCATGATCACCCTGGGCCTGGGCGAGCTGGTGTTCGCGCTCTCGCTCATGATCCCCGAGTTCTTCGGCGGCGAGGGCGGCGTGTCGGGCGACCGCATGGCCGGCGAACCCTTCATGGGCATCACCTTCGGGCCGCAGCGGCAGGTCTACTACCTGATCGCGCTCTACACCTTCGTCTGCGTGGCCGCCATGTACGCCTTCACGCGCACGCCGTTGGGCCGCATGCTCAACGCCGTGCGCGATAACCCCGAGCGGGTGGAGTTCGTGGGCTACGACACGCAGAAGGTGCGCTACCTGGCTTTCATCATCGCGGGCTTCTTCGCGGGCATCTCGGGCGGCCTGGGCGCGCTGAACTTCGAGATCGTCACGGCCGAGGTGGTGGGCGCGGCGCGCTCGGGCGCCTACCTGCTGTTCACCTTCCTGGGCGGTGCCACCTTCTTCTTCGGCCCCATCATCGGCGGCGTGCTGATGGTGCTGGCGCTGATCCTGCTGTCCGAGCTCACCAAGGCCTGGCTGCTGTACCTGGGGCTGATCTTCCTGTTCATGGTGATGTACGCGCCCGGCGGCATCGCCAGCCTGATCATGATGAACGTGCGCGTGGCCGTCCATGGCCGCCTGCGCGAGCTCAGCGGCAGCTATGTGGCATTGATCGCCTCGGCGGTGGTGATGTTGCTGGGCGCGGCGGCCATCATCGAGATGGTCTACCACCTGCAGCTCAGCACCACGCTGGGCGACGAGCTGAACTTCCTGGGCCTGACGCTGCACGCGCGCGGCTGGGCCAGCTGGCTGGGCGCGCTGGCGCTGGCGTTCGGCGGCTTCGGCCTCTTCGAGTGGGCGCGGCGCCGCTTCGTGCGCCGCTGGGGCGCCATCCAGGAGGACATCGAAAACCAGATCAAGCAGAGGGAGGCGCAGTGAGCGGCACCACATCCACCCCGGCGCTGGAGCTCAGGGAGCTGCGCAAGAGCTTCGGCAAGACCGAAATCATCCGCGGCGTGAACCTGTCGGTGAAGGCGGGCGAGCGCGTGGGCATCATCGGACCGAACGGCGCGGGCAAGTCCACGCTGTTCAACCTCATCAGCGGACGCTTCGCGCCCACCAGCGGCCAGGTGCTGCTCAACGGCCAGCGCATCGACGGCAAGCGGCCTTTCGAGATCAACCGCGCGGGCCTGTCGCGCAGCTTCCAGATCACCAACATCTTCCCCAAGCTCAGCGTGTTCGAGAACCTGCGCTGCGGGGTGCTGTGGAGCCTGGGCTACCGCTACACCTTCCTGAAGTTCCTGGCCAACCTGACCGACGCCAACCAGCGCGCCGAGCAGCTGCTGCACATGATCCAGCTCGACCGCAAGCGCGACGTGCTGGCCATGAACCTCACCTACGCCGAGCAGCGCGCGCTGGAGATCGGCATCACCATTGCCGGGGGCGCCAACGTGATCCTGCTCGACGAGCCCACCGCCGGCATGAGCAAGAGCGAGACCGGCCGCTTCATCGGCCTGATCAAGGACGTCACCGAGGGCAAGACCCTGCTGACCGTGGAGCACGACATGGGCGTGGTGTTCGGCCTGGCCGACCGCATCGCCGTGGTGGTGTACGGCGAGGTGCTGGCCTTCGACACGCCCGAGGCGGTGCGCGCCAACGAACGCGTGCAGGAGGCCTACCTGGGCTCGCACGTGGCCGAGACGCAGGGAGCGGGGCACTGATGCTGAAGATCCAGAACCTTCATGCCTACTACGGCAAAAGCCACGTGCTGCACGGCGTGGACTTCGAGGTGCGCAGCGGCGAGATCGTCGCGCTGCTGGGCCGCAACGGCTCGGGCCGCTCCACCACGGCCAAGGCCATCATGGGCCTGGTGGACTGCGAGGGCAGCGTGCGGTGGAAGAACCAGGAGATCGTGGGCCGCAAGGCCTACGAGGTGGCCCACCTGGGCCTGGGCTACGTGCCCGAGAGCCGCGACATCTTTCCCACGCTCACCGTGCACCAGAACCTGTTGCTGGGGCAAAAGGGCGCCGGCAAGGGCTCGCGCTGGGGCTTCGACGACATGTACGCCATGTTCCCGCGCCTGAAGGAGCGCCAGCACACCGAGGCCGGCGTGCTCTCGGGCGGCGAGCAGCAGATGCTGACCCTGTGCCGCACCCTGATGGGTGACCCGGACCTGATCATCATCGACGAACCCACCGAGGGCCTGGCGCCCAAGATCGTGGAGCTGGTGGCCGAGTACCTGCAGAAGCTCAAGGCGCGCGGCATCTCGGTGCTGCTGATCGAGCAGAAGCTCACCATCGCCATGAGCATTTCCGACCGCGCGCTGGTGATGGGGCATGGCAGCATCGTCTTCGACGGCACGCCGCAGCAGCTCAAGGCCGACCCGGCGGTGCGCAAGGAGTGGCTGGAGGTCTAGCCCCGCGGCAAGCGACCGCTACCGAGGTCGGGGCCCGGTACAAAGGCCCGATGGCGGCCAGGCCGCCGGCCGCGACGGCGTTCAGGCGAGGGGGGGCACGCGCTCGGCGCGCACGCCGCAGTACTGCCACAGTGCCCGTTCGGTGGCCTCCAGCAGCTCGCGCAGTTCGCGCGTCCAAGCCTCGCCACCGGGCCGCTGGCCTTCCAGCCACCCCGCGTAGCGTTCGCGCGCGCGGGCATGCAGGGCCTGGGCGCCCACCTCGCCGGCCAGGCCCACCAGCGCATGCAGCGCGGCCGACACGCCTTCCCGGTCGTCCGAGGTGGCCGCCTGCTCCAGCGATTGAACGTGGCGCCGCAGGTCCAGCAAGGCGCGCGGCAGCAGGTCGTCGAGCAGGCCGAGGCGACGGAAGTTCTCGATGCGCGTGGTGCTGAGCAGGTCGGCCGCCGGCGCCGGCGGCGGCGACGCGGGCGCGGTGCTGCGCCCCTGCAGCGCGGCGCTCAGCGCGCGCTGCAGCGCCGCGGGGTCGATGGGCTTGCCCAGCACGCCCTGCATGCCGGCCTGGCGCGCGCGGGCCTGCACGGCCGCCGAGTCGTTGGCGGTGAGCGCCAGCACGGGCACGCGGCCGGCGTCGCCGGGCAGGGCGCGCAGGCGCCGCGTGGCGGCGATGCCGTCGAGTCCCGGCATGTTGATGTCCATGAGGATGGCGTCGGGCAATTGGCCCGCCTGCAGCATGTCCAGCGCCTGCTGGCCGTGCTCGGCCTCCATCACCGTGAGGCCCAGCTCGCCCACCAGGGCGCGCGCGATGGTGCGGTTGAGTGGCTGGTCGTCCACGATCAGCACGCTGCGGCCGGCCAGGGCCACGCTGGCCGGGGCCACCGTGGTGACCGGCGCGCCGGCGGGCGCCAGCGGGAAGCGCAGCGTGAACTCCGTGAAATGGCCCCACTCCGAGCGGCACTCGATGTCGCCACCCAGGCCGCGCATGACGCGGCGACAGAAGGACAGGCCCAGGCCCGTGCCCTCGGCCTTGCCGGTGGTCTGGAATTCCTCGAACAGGTGGGAGACGAACTCGGGCACGATGCCCGGGCCGCTGTCTCGCACCACGACGCTGGGCACGGGCTGGGTACTGACCGTGAAACGCACCGTCATCTCCGGGTGCAGGGGCGCGTAGTACAGCGCGTTCTTCAGCAGATTGAAAAAGACCAGCTCCACCGCGGTGGGGTCGGCGCGGAAGCGGAAGTCCTGCTCGACCACCACCTGCACGCGCCCGCGCTGATCGGCGGCGTCGTAGGCGAAGCGGTCCACGGCCTGGCGCACGGCGTCGGCGGCCGACAGCGTGTGCAGACGGCCCTGGTCCGGCGCGTCCGGCTGCAATTGCTTGAGGGTGATCTCGATCGCCTGCAGGCCGCGCGCGATGGCCTCGTGACCTTGCTGGACGTGGGTCAGCATCTGCTGCACCTGGGGAGGGGTCAGCGCCACGGGCTGGCCCGCGCCGCGGCGGCCGAGGGCGCTGGCGATGTTGTCGAGCGCGTGGCGCACCTGCGCGAGCGGGGTGCGCATTTCGTGTGCCACGGACCCGGCCAGACCGATGTACACGCGCCGCATGCGTTCGAGCTCGACGCGCTTCTGGCCCTGGTGCGACAGGGCACCACCCGCCACCAGCAAGGCCGAGCCGCCGGCGGCGAAGACGAAATCACGCGGCACGACGGGGTGGGGCGCCAGCAGGAAGAACAGGGCCAGCGCCAGGGCGTAGCCCAGCAGCAGGATGGCGACGCTGTTGCGCCAGTCGGCCAGCAGCACGATGAGCACCGCGCACATCACCATGTTCACCACGAAGGGCGTGCCGCCGCCGTTGCGAAGCATGGTGTACGACATGAGAAAGGACAGGCAGTAGAACACCACCCACCACGAGTAGACGATGTAGTACGGCTTGAGGCGCTCGGGCCACCAGCGGCGCAGGGCCAGGCCGAAGCACAGGGCGACGGCGGGCAGGCGCCACCACAGGTCGTCGTAGCCGCTGTCGGCGGTCGCGCGGCGCAGCAGGTACAGGATGGGGAAGGCAACGACACCCACCACGCCGATCCATTGCAGCAGCGGTCGGTCCAGCTCGTGGTGGGCCCGGTAGCGGTCGAACAGACTCCCCCCGCGTTTGCTCATGCGTCTCCTCGCCTCGCGATGTCATCCCCCTTGCCAGCCCGGGGGGAGGCGCGGCCCGCCGCTGTCGGACGGGCCGCCGGTGCTCGGCTCACTGTAGCAGCAGCGCCTCGCCGCGGGCCTCCAGCGGGGCCGGTGCGGTGACGGGTTCGTCGATGTGGAAGGCGCGCATGGAGGCTTCCAGCGTCGCATCCACCAGCGCGCAATCCAGGCCGGCCTGGCTGCGCAGGGCGTGGATCTGGAAGCCGAAGCGGCGGTACAGGCGGGTCATGCGCATGACGCAGGACCCATGCATGTGCTCCACCGGCTCGCGGCGCATGAGCTCCATCAGGGACAGGCGCAGCAGCGGCGTCAGCAGGTCGGCGCGGCGGTGCTCGGGCGCCATCACCAGGCGACCGACTTCCCAGCTGTTGCGCCCCAGGATGGCGGGGTTGGTGACCAGGTCGGACCAGAAGCGCTCGGTCAGCGTCAAACCGTGGCCCGAGGGAATGAAGCGGATGGTGGCGATGGCCTCGTGGCCGCGCATCAGCGCCATGACGACGCCCGCATCGTCTTTGCTGTCTTCCAGGGCGGCCAGGCCCGGGTCCAGCAGGTACTCCGACTTGAAGTCGGCCAGGTCGCGCAGGTGGGCGATGCGCATGCGGTCGGCGCGTGTGGGCAGCACGAGCGCGCTCAGGGACGCGGGCGCCTGCCAGGGCGTGGTGCCAGGCGCGGACCAGGGGGTCAGTGGCCGCCCGATGGGGTGTGCGTTGCTGGGGGTGGGGGCCAGGCTGGCGAGGGTGTTGATCAGGTCCATGGGGTTCTCCAAACGAAAGGCGACGAACGGGGGCGGCGAGGTGTGCCAAAGTTGGCACTTTGAGATTGTCAATGGCCCTTGTCTCACGTGACGCGCCGAGAAACCCCGGTGTCGCGTGGGTCCTACGCTGATGGGCGGCGCGCGCGCTGCTCCGGCTTTTGAAGCGGGCAGCGGCAAAGCGCGGGCCGATTAGCACAGCCGTATTCGTTTTGGCGGTGCGGGGTGCCCTGCGTAGCGAGAAGGTGCGCCCGGGCGTTTTGTCCCGACCGCGACAAACCCGTTTGGCGCCCCCGGAGGGTCTTTCTAGAATGCCAAAATCGAACGATCGTTCTTTTCCCAACACCGCCATCGAAGGAACCCACATGACGGCTGAGTACAAGGTCCAAGGAGACATCGCCCTCATCACGCTGAACAACCCGCCGGTCAACGGTCTGGGCCTGGCCACCCGCCTGGGCATCACGACCGGGCTGGAGCAGGCCCAGGCCGATCCGGCCGTCAAGGCCATCGTGCTCACCGGCGCGGGCAAGGCCTTTTCGGGCGGCGCGGACATCAAGGAGTTCGGCACGCCCAAAGCACTGGCCGAACCCAACCTGCTGAGCGTGATCCTGGCGGTGGAGAACTGCAGCAAGCCCGTGGTGGCCGCGATCCACAGCGTGGCCATGGGCGGCGGGCTGGAGCTCTCGCTGGGCTGCCATTACCGCATCGCCGCGCCGGGCGCCAACATCGCGCTGCCCGAGGTGAAGCTGGGCCTGATCCCCGGCGCCGGTGGCACGCAGCGCCTGCCGCGCGTGCTGGGCGTGGAGGCCGCGCTCAACATGATCGTGAGCGGCGAGCCGGTGAAGAGCGAGATGCTGGCGCAACTGCCGGGCCAGAAGCTGTTCGACAAGCTGGCCAGCAGCCCCGACACCCTGCTGGAAGAAGCCTTCGCCCTGGCCAGGGAAGTGGCCGCCAAGCACGCCGACGGCAGCCCGCTGCCCCTGGTGCGCCACCTGCCCTGCAAGCACAAGGACGGCGACGCCTACTTCCAGTTCGCGCGCAACATGGTCAAGGGCATGGCCAAGAACTTCCCCGCGCCGGCCAAGTGCGTGGACGCGGTCGAGGCCGCGACCCAGCAGAAGTTCGATCAGGGCATGGCCACCGAACGCGAGATGTTCATCAACCTGATGTGGACGCCCGAGTGCCGCGCCCTGCGCCACCTCTTCATGGCCGAGCGCGCCGCCAGCAAGATCCCCGACGTGCCGGAGGACACGCCCCAGCGCAAGATCGAGAAGGTGGCCGTCATCGGCGCCGGCACCATGGGTGGCGGCATCTCCATGAACTTCCTCAACGCGGGCATTCCCGTGACCATTCTGGAGATGAAGCAGGAGGCCCTGGACCGCGGCGTGGGCGTGATGCGCGGCAACTACGAGGCCCAGGTGAAGAAGGGCAAGCTCAAGCAGGACAAGCTCGACCAGCGCATGGGCCTGCTCAAGACCACGGTGGACTACGCGGACATCCAGGACGCCGACCTCGTGATCGAGGCGGTGTTCGAGGACATTGGCGTCAAGGAGGCGGTGTTCAAGAAGCTCGACGAGGTGATGAAGCCCGGCGCGATCCTGGCGTCCAACACCTCCACGCTGGACCTGAACAAGATCGCCGCCTTCACGAAGCGCCCGCAGGACGTGGTGGGCTTGCACTTCTTCAGCCCGGCCAACGTGATGAAGCTGCTGGAAGTGGTGCGCGGCGACAAGACCGGCAAGGACGTGATGGCCACCGTGATGGCTGTCGCCAAGAAGATCAAGAAGACGGCGGTGGTGTCCGGCGTCTGCGACGGCTTCATCGGCAACCGCATGATCGAGCAGTACGGCCGCCAGGGCGGTTTCCTGCTCGATGAGGGCTGCACGCCCGCGCAGGTGGACCGCGCGATCGAGAAGTTCGGCTTCGCCATGGGGCCCTTCCGCATGGGCGACCTGGCGGGCAACGACATCGGTTGGGCGATCCGCAAGCGCCGCTACCAGGAAAAGCCCGACATGAAGTACAGCAAGACCGCCGACCTGCTGTGCGAGAAAGGCCGCTTCGGCCAGAAGGTGGGCAAGGGCTGGTACGACTACAAGCCGGGCAAGCGCGACGCCATCCCGAACGCCGAGGTCGAGCAGATGATCGTGGAGCACCGCCAGGCGCTGGGCATCACGCCGCGCAAGATTTCCGACGAGGAGATCGTGCAGCGCCTGGTGTTCTCGCTGGTGAACGAGGCCGCGCACATCCTCGAAGAGGGCATCGCCAACAAGGCCAGCGACATCGACGTGGTCTACATCTTCGGCTA
>QFCS01000979.1_pt1 | contig 167495 bp, 149 predicted proteins | sample 3576561 | NCBI WGS metagenome assembly QFCS01 | reverse complement strand
GTAATGCGATGAACCACAACATTGTGTTATACCATAAAACTAAAAACGTTTAATCCGCTAAACCCAAATTTGGCAAAACTAACCTACTACTATGAGAAAAGTATTTACCTTTTTGAGTGCTCTTCTGTTTCTATACGGAGGTGCACAAACGACTACAGTGACTTACACCGCATCGAGTGCCAACTTTCCGAATCCTGAACGCGGATTTTATAAGTACAGTGATACCGAATCATCTTCGAGTGGTTACAACCTTTTAAACCAGTCATCATTAACAAATTACCGCGTAAATCAGAACATTACACTGGTTTTCAGGTATTTTTATTTGAAAGATTTTGTTAATTCTTCCATTTCACAATCCTATCTGAATAATATGCAGACTGATTTTAACAGGATTCGTAATGCCGGTTTAAAAGCGGTTATCCGGTTTGCTTATTCTGATGATTATGGAAACGGTGTTATTTTAGATGCAACCAAAACAAGAATGCTGGAACACATTAATCAGATCAAACCTTTGTTAATTGCCAATGCGGATGTCATTGCCGTAATGCAGGCCGGCTTTATCGGGGCTTGGGGAGAATGGTATTACACCGGACAGTCGGAATTTGGAGGTTGGGGCTATAACCAGACCAACCTGACTTCTGCAAATTATGCACATCGAAAAGACATTACAGATGCCATTTTAAACGCATTGCCGAGTTCAAGAGCTCTGCAGATACGTTATCCGAAAATGAAGCAACAAATGTATAATACCCCCGCTCCTCTTCCGCCAAGTCAGGCGTATACGAACACCAGCCTGGCCAGAATCGGCCATCATAACGATTGCTTTTTATCGAGCAATACCGATGTAGGTACCTATACCAACGTAAACACCGAATATCCTTACCTTGATCAGGAAACCCGCTTTGTGCCTATGGGCGGTGAGACCTGTGCGGTTTTTGAATCGAGAACAAACTGCACAACTGCTCAATTTGAAATGGCTAAATTTCATTGGTCTTATCTTAATTTAGATTATCATCCGAGTGTTATTAACGGTTGGCAAACCGGTGATTGCTATCAGGAAATTCAGAAGAATTTAGGCTACCGCTTTCAGCTTACCAGTGCCGTTTTTCCGCAAAGTATTCCGCTGAACAGTCAATTATCCGTAACATTAAATATAAACAATGTGGGGTATGCAGCTCCGTTTAACGAACGTAATGCCTATATTGTTTTAAAGAATACGGCCACTAACCAAATATTTTCAATGATGATGGAATCTGACCCGAGAAATTGGCTGGATGAATTTACGGTTACTGAAAACCTCAGCCTGCCGGAAGGAATTATTCCCGGAACGTATGACATGTATCTGCATCTGCCGGATGTGTATGAATCGCTGGCCAACAGACCGGAATATGCCATTCGTTTTGCCAATAACAATATGTGGGAACCTTCAACCGGATACAACCGCCTGAACCACAAACTTATTATCAACGAAACACTCGGTATCGCGGAAGCTAACTGGTTAAAAGTGGTGCTACATCCGGTTCCGGCAGATGATGAGCTGGTTGTTGAAATGGATGATGCCTCAGCATACAACTTTGCCGTTTACAATTCATTGGGTCAGCAAATCAAACTAAATACTTCTCATAATGGCAATAAAGTAATTTTTGATACACAGACCTTAACAAACGGCGTTTACTTTATCCAGTTTGATAACGGGCAAACCAATGATTCCAGAAGATTTATTGTGAAACACTAATTGTAAGCACATTACATAAAAAATGATGAAGCACATGATAAGTGCTTCATCATTTTTATTTGGTTCTGTTTTTTTCTTTAAAACTGTGTTTTAACCCGAACTGAACCGTGTTGGAGTAGAATTTATCCTGATTAAAAATTTCAAATGCGGCAACTAAAGCGGTGTAATTGAACAATCGGTAAGAAACGGTACCGGAAAAACGTTGAAACTGATCGGCATAATCATCAAAAAAATAAGCGGCTTCTAATTTTGCCTTAAAATCATTGGCTTCCAGACCGTAGCTATAGCTTAGTCCACCCCCGCCAAATAAACGTTTATCCAACATCCAATACGGGTAACCGTCACTCAAATCGGCAGAACCTGTTTGAACAGACGATTCCAGAAACGGTATAAACTTGGATTTCTTCTCTTCACCATCATCCCAGCCAATCCGTAAAGTAGCAGAAATATCAATGTTATTATCCGTAATGAAGTCGGTATTATACTTGCTTTTCGTATAATAATTCGATTCGATCCCCAGAGTCGCATTGATTTTTTTCATCCAATAGACACTTTGATACAAAACAGATTGAACATGGTAAATCTCTTTGGCATGACCGGGTGCCGTTTGTACCGGAAATACATTTACCTGGGCAGAACTGAAATTTTTCCTGAATGTTTTATTTACACCGGCTCCAAATTGAAAATAAGCCTGCTGATAATTGTCTATTTCGAACCTGATTCTTGACCAATACTGGAACTTTTCAAATGAAAAGGGATTTTTATATTGGTATTCAACGCCATATACCCTCGTAAATTTGTTGTCATCCGAGATGATTAATGCCTCATTCTCCTCTCTGTTTTGCATACGCAGGTCAATCACAATCGTATCAACTGTTGACCGAATAAGCGGGAAAAATTCTGAGTAGGTGGCCGCAAAACGATGCAGGTTTTTTTTCTTATCATAAAAATTATACGAATGCCGTGTTGTCAAAGACGCTGTTCTGTCTCTGTTGGTTTGAATCTCATTTTCAGATTCAATAAAATTACCGTATTTTAAACGGTTGGTTTTGGTAACAGCCATTCTGACATTGTCTAAAAACAATTCCGGATAATTAGCCAGCAAATCCTGTTGCAGAAAATCATCCTGGTAAATTACATCAGCATTAAGAGCCTTTCTGAGTGATTCTTTCTCTTTTGATTCCGGCAATTCGCCAGCCAAAATCCATGCTTCCTTAAATTTACCCATATCGTGGTAATAATTGGCCATCAGAGCCTTTGTTTTATAATCGTCGGGATTTTTTTCAATATACGAATTGTACTCCCCTATCAGGCTGTCATACTGCTTTAACTGAAAAAGCCATTCCATTTTACTGGCTATATCAATTTCGTTGCTGTAAAATGACCAGTCATACGCTTTCTGGTAATTTTTTTCGTTGGCATAAAGCCACGTAATGTTGGTTGCCAATTCCCTGTAATCATCAGACGGTTCTATCTTTTCCAGTTCTGTCAATGCATTTTGAGGTTCATACCACAAGAGGTGCTGAAGATAGTTAAACATACTTTGCTTACCGGTATCAACACCCAAAAGAGCAATTAATGCCTGTTTGATTTTTTCGTTGTTCTCGGGGGTATTAAAATTTGCTACATAATTGTTTAACAGATCTTTATCTCTCGGGTTAACCAATAATTGGGCACTCATCCACTTTTCCGTGGCGAGATCATTCGGATAGCCGATAATTTTGTCTAATTCCTGAGCATACATCACATTATGTTTGGACGGGTATTTGGCACAGTGCTTTTCAAGCATGGTCCAGACTTCGTCTTCTTTGCTTTCCCATGACATATATTCGGCATATTTGTTCCAGGTAGGATAATCAATTACAGCTTCGGAAAGCATACGCTGTTTTAAAGCCGCTTTTTCCAACCGGATCTGCTCTTCATAATTCTCACTGCTCTCCTCCCCTTGTTCAAATTCTTTTACTTTCACAAGATAAGTGTAGTAATCATTTTGTACTCTACTGAAAATAAAATCCAGCTCTTTGTCTCTGTACTCGCGGTAATCTTTAATTTTAATAACGGGTTCATTGGTGTAAACAGAGTATAAAAACCCGTTTAAATAGCTTGTCTTTGAATAAATTACGGCAATAGATTTTAACTGGTATTCAATATTTTCTGCATTTTCAGCAGATCCGTAAAGAAACCAGTACTGGCTGTTGGTCATTGAATTCTCAGGATTCAGTTCTTCTACTATGTATTTTCCGTCATTCGTTTTGTGATTAAATTTTGACGCTCTCCAGTCCAAGGCAATGAATCCTCCTTCTCCGGCATTTAAAAACCGTGAGTGCGGAAAAGCCGTGGTGAACTCTTTAAAATACTTATCCATTTCGGACAATAAACCTCCTGACTTCCCTTTTGTTTTCCGCCAGCCCAGTCCTTGTGCATTCCTAAGGTCGAAATCACCGGCACTTTTGTTAAACGGACTCGGAATCTGATATACATCATCGGGGTGCACAAAATGATTCCAGATACCGGTGTACAGATACATCGATTGGATGTTGTATTTTGAATCATCATCTATTACAAACCCGCTCGAAATTCGGGGGTAATCAAACATTCCGTGATGATAGGGATCAAAATCAAATTCCCGGTTTCCGCCATCATAGGTTTCACCCAAGTACAAGCTGCACATAAAACTAATGGACGGCAGTCCCTCTTTAAGTCTCTTCAACCCCATCTGATCGATATAATTTGACGGTGGCACATAGGATACCGGTAAATTACCAAAGTTGCTCACCTTCCATTTCTTCTGAACACCTTCCAGTGCCGTTACAATAAACTCCGGCTTCTTCCAGTCTCTTTTTACCAAAGAAACGTGGTTATAACCGTGGAATCCAAGCTCATGACCATTTTTGATACAATCCCGCATCAACCAACTGCTGATGGGTTCCACCCTACCGCCACCTGAAATTTTTTTGGCATCCCATTGACTAAAAAGAAACGGCGGTTCTGTCTTGGCATTGTAGTCAAAAGCCGGAACAGCCGTATAACTGATTTGGTATTTTTTGGCCAAATCCTTCATATCCGGCCACCATACATTTTTTACAAAATCAGAAATGGAAAGATTCATTTCTGATTTGATGGGCTCCATCTTTGTATCATAAAGCGGCGAAGGAAAATCGTCTAAAAAAACAGTGCTGGTATTGGCTATCGGATAAGGAATCCCCTCCAGTCCCATCATCATGCCTGAAAATAATATACCCCTGTCCATTTTTTCCAGTTCAAACGTTAAGTTCAGATTAATTACTCTCCCCTTTCCTGTCCGACACTCTAAAATAGACGGATAGGACGGATTGTTAATGGAAGTGGCATAAACTTTTATCTTTGCCATATCAAAATTTTCACCGCTCATTCCAAAATGAATGATTGATTTCCGGGTTGAAGTTCCGGCCAAGGTTGGAATGAAGTTTTCCTTAAAACGGATTCCTACAGAAGTAACATCGGTTACATAATCTGAATTTGTTTTCATCCCGATCATAAAACCAAAACGCTTGTCTTCGCAGGCATAAGGCAGGTAAAGTGTACCACCGTCTGAAACAAATTTTAGAAGCTTTGTCACAGAAGCATCGTTTAGCTTTTTCGTTTCCAGCACACAAAGAACACGGGTGGACGGAGCAATTTCCAAATTGGCATTCCATGCTTTGATATTGATGTGCTTAAACGGTATCTTGGTATAATTACACAGCTTCTTGAGGTGGTTACTGTATTTGACACTCATCGGATTTTCAAAATCCACAATGTATTCTACCAGCGGCGGAAGATTTAAATCAGTATCTGAATAGTGTTTCAATAAACCATTTTTTCCGACCTGATCTTTTGAAAACAGATCAATATTATTGGGGTTTACTATCGCATCAAAATCGGCACAGCTTGAAAAAATCAATACAAAGGCCGTCAGGCTGTATATTGCTAATCGATTGAGGGTCGCACGGGTTTTCATACTTAATAGATTAGGTCATCAATCTTACTTGACTTGGGTTCATTTTCAATTTCATATACGTTTACAAAGGGGCTTTCATAATACAGCGAAACCTTTCTCCCTCTTTTTTCCAACGTTTGGATATGCTCCTTGAGCAACGGTTCTAATTGATTCTGATCGGCAAAATAATTTTCTGTTTCGGAATTGTCATGGTACACAAAAACCAAAATACTTTTAGGGATTACATACTGCGGGTTTTCAATAAAAAACCTCGGTTTTTTTCTGTTATGATGATAAATAGAATCGCTTTCCAGGTAACTGAATAAGAAATCTTCATAATTGATAAAAAAGTGCTTATTTATGCTCATGGTCTGGGCAATATTGTCGTTGACCACGGCATAACTGTATGGAAAATACTCGTGTAAAATTTCATCATAAGCATCCAATACCATACGCGGGGTTTTATCTGAGGTTTTAACATTGCTCAGCGATTCCTTTTGTGAATATAAAATTCCGCCAAAGGCCAGCAATGAAACCATTACAGCAATTGGTATTTTAAACTGAAGCACCCTCCTGTAAGCCGGCTGTAGCAATCTCAGCAACACAGCTACTGTTATACCGAAACAAATAGGAATTATAACGGATAATGCCAAACGGAGCAAATCTGTATCAATCCATTCCACCTGCATAAAACTCAACGTTACCAATAGGTTAAAATACAACATAAAGACCAAAGAAGGTTTCCATGGCTCCTTTTTATACCAAATTAAAAAGGGTAAAATGATAATGCTGAACAGTGACCCGTACTGGTAATAGGTAATCAATTCATCAAACGGAATAATTAAGTTAGGCATGTAGGTAAAGGATGTAACTGAAATTAAACTCGATTGCAGGAAGATGAAAAAATCATTCTGATAATAGTCACACATCACATAATACATTGCCAAAACACTGCCTGTACCAACGACATAAGCCAAAAGAGCAATCCATTTGAATGAGAGATAATTTTTATTTACAAACACCAATGCGATGATAAAAAAAGGAGGTATCAGTATTAATAAGGTAAACAAATCGATTAAACCAATGGCAAAAAAACAAATGGTTAAACTGACAAAATAATTGGTCTTTTTAAAATTTATAACATCCGGTTTAAGGGTATAAACCATACAGGGTATTGCAAATGTCAGTCCCATCAAAACAGGTTCATTCTGTAACAGATAGTGAATTTCAACAGGTGAAAAGGTGTATAGAAACACATAGGTAAGAAAAGCAATCATGGGAGCTAAAACCCTGGACGAAGTAATTTTGCGTATTGTCCAAAAAACAACCAGACTCAGTATAATATCTTCTAAAATAGCTAAACTTTGCAGACCAACTTCCGGGCTCACGTCTACTAATTTAGAATATAAATTGCTGACAGCCAGCTCTCCTTCAACTGAAACAGTACCGTTAAACCAGGTATTCTCATCAAAAAGTATAAGCTTGTTCAGGTTTGCTATCCATAAATCTGAAAGCAGGTATGTGTCATAAATATAAAAATAATACCGTCCTACAAAAGCCGTAATAATTAAAATCAATACGGCATAAAAAATAAATATACGATCGTCTTTTATTTTTTTAGGTCTTTCTAAGCGAAGCAGTTCACGAACAGATTTTCTGTTTTCACTGTTTTTCAGAAACTCAAAAAAACGTGACTTTGCAACATCTTTAAAATAACGGACCGGATTTTTAAAGTTTTTAATCCCTACCACATCTACCACAATGATAAAAGACATGATGAGTACATAATTGATCAGGCTGTAAACACTGAACTGAATCAGTACAAAAACCACTACCAACGACAAACTCCCGTACTTAAACCATTCATTTACAATAAACTGTAATAAATTATGGCTATACTCCCGTTTAACTAACTTGTTATTGCAATAATACAAGAACATCAGCAAGAAAACGAGCCGTATAAAACCTACTAATATGGAACTGGAAAGTATCATGGCTATTGGGTAAAACCGGGAACAGACTGTAAATCTATCTCTCCTATAAAATACTCAAAACGGGTTGAAGATAAACGCTTTACGATGTGTTCAAAAAGCTGTTTACTGTTGGCGTATTCAATCAGTAAAACGGGAATTTTATATTGAACATTAACTGCTTTAATACGCTTTAACCGTTCGTTATAATCATTGCTTTCCCGAAGTTTATATGTATTATCTTTAAAACTGTAATCCGTTGCAACCGATTCAAACATAACCGATTCGATATAATCTTTGGTCTCCGGAATCAGTTCCAAACCAGCATTTTGAACCAGCACATGATTAGGGTATTGCTTTTTTATCTTTTGTATCAGACCAATGAGTTCATTCCGCTGAGCAGCCTGAGGTCCAAAGGATGAAAAATTATCAATATTATCTAAGAACAAACCGTCAAAACCTTTGTCTAATACTTTTTTTATCAGGCTCATCAGGACAACCGACGTGGTGGCATCCTTTAAATTCAGATAATGACTGTCCCAATGATTATTTTTTCCTAACACCCTGTCTTTTAGCAATCTATAATGTACAGCATTACTATTTACTTCACCTAAACTGATATAAGCCAGAACGTTCCTGTTGTGTTGCTTGATTAGCTTAATTTCTTCTTTCCTGAAGTTTTTTTCCTCCAGAATAACGTAATTATATCCTTTGATTGCAGCGGGATTCAATTTGCCGTAACAGACCAAAACAGTATTTTTGTTTGCAGCATTACTGAAAACAGGCATAGTTAGCAATGATGGCAAAAGCCATAAAAACAAATTAAAACGACGCATAATAGTGATAATCAAGTTTTTTAAAAAAACGGAAAATATGTTTTAATGTATAAAGCATAAAAAACAAGGCTCCGACCAACATGCCCACCACACTGTATTCAAAACTGACAAACCGGCTCAACATAAAACCGATTGTCAGGTTAATCACAATCGCATAAATGATTCCTTTCAAGGGTTGTTCTGTTTGACCTAAAGTAAACAAATATAATGTATTAAGCATTCCCCAAGCCAGAAAAAAATACCCCAGCCCGCCAAGATAAGTTACTTTTACACTTAAGGCTGCCAGTTCTTCGTGAAACTGGCCTTTGTAGCCCCATGGAGCGAACATTAATTGATGGATAACGACAAGAATAACTGTAGCGGTAACCAATAAAACAAGGATATTCTGCCAGTATAATTTATGCAACTCTTTGTTAAAAAGCTTTGCCTTTTCAAACTGCACTAATTTTTGGGTAATATCCAGAAAACGTGTAAAGGAAGCTATGCTGAACTCCAATACACCGGACAATAACAAAAAAACCAAAATAGCCATATCCATTCCCAGTTCATAATCCTTTTCAAAATAGACCAGAAACGGAAGCTGTCCTGTGTCGGTGGTTGACCAGGCCAGTATTCTGTCGATAAAAATAAACAGGTATATGCATACGCCGTATAAAAAATACCGGTGATTCTGATAAATAAATACCGATGTCTTGATTTTTAAATCTGCTTTAGGCGGATGTTTCTTTAAAAGTCCCCGAAAGAAAAAATACAAATACATTTTGGCCGATATTACAGCAATACTGATTCCGAACCAATGCGTATAATAGATCAGGAAAGAAGAAAATTTGTTTAACAATACCGTAACCAACGTTCCTAAAATAACCGAAACGGTAATCATCCACCGTTGTCTGATCGTATGTAATGGTGCCAAAACCAGCAAAAGCACACCAATCAGAAAAGCATAGGTAAAAACAATAAACAATACTTTGTAAGGATAAATATTAATGAAGAAATTAATAAACAGAATGACCGCAAAAACAGTAAAAAGTGTTTTAATGCCCAGTTTTAATAAATAATCAATGGTTTTTTTCGTCATGGAATAATCGTGATAATTCCAGTAAAAAGTAGCCTGACGACCAATAACCTGTACAAATCCGCCGGTAGAAACAATTCCAATAATTACCCCCAAAACAACGGCTGTGGATTGTAAATGATTGAAGTGAACGTGTGTCCACAAGGAATAGCCAAAAACAACAATTGCTGCAATTTGAAGAAAAACCGGAAGCAGGTGAAAAATTCCCAACGGATAATATTGGGCAAAAATTTTAGCTTTGACAACCATATAATCCGAAAGCTGAATTGTTTTCGGGTTGGTTTCAATATATTCACGTTCCTTGGCATTCAGACTCTCTTTATGTTCCAGGGAAGTTGTCAGTTGCCGGTAAACATAATTAGCCAGATCCTGAATATCCGAAACACCGTAATCGGCTTCCGTATCAATATCCCTGATGCCAAAAGATTCGATAGTAGCGGCAACAACTCTGCTGCTGACCGGCTTACCGATTTTCTCTTTTACATTGTCAATTAATAGCTTTATATTTTCACTATGCTTTTCCATTTTGCATTAGTAGAATACAAATATATATTCTATTTGGTTAGGTTTGAGGTTCAGGTGTAAATTTGGGAGGGGTTTATGAGGCTTTTACAGATTCTACTTTATTTAAAGACGGGATTAAAATTGGCATTTGTACTTCTTTAACTTCACGGGTTACTATTCTTTCATAGACAGCTTCGTAAGCATTGATAAATTTACCGATTGTAAAGTTATCTATAACTTTTTTACGGGCATTAATTCCCATCTGCTCTCTCAACGCCTTGTTGTTAAGAAGTTCCACTACCCTATTTCCTATTTCTTCAGCGTCTTTTGGCTTGCAGATAAAACCGCATGATTCATCCAATGCCTCGGTAACACCACCAACGTCAGTGGCTACAACCGGGATTCCGCAACTCATTGATTCTAAAACAGTATAGGGAAATCCTTCCGAAATAGAGGTTAAAATCGAAATATCACCTTCCGAAAAAAGTTCACTGGGTTTCTCATGGTAGCCGGCTAACTTGAAATTATCTCTCAAATCCAGTTCATCAATTAACCGTTCACAGGCAGCGGTATATTCCGGTACCGCATTATTGTCGCCATAAACCAGATACTGAATGGCAGGTATTTGCCGTTTGGCCACAGCACAGGATTTTATCATTGTGATAATATCTTTCAGATCAAAAATACGGGCAGCCGCCACAACGGTAGGAATATTTTTTAAATGTTCCGGCTTGGGCAATGGTTTAAATACATTGTGATCAATACCGTTGTAGATGATTTCTATTTTGTTCGGATCTGCTCCGTACATTTTTTCCCACTTGATATTGAATCTGTTCACAGACAATATTTTATCTGCTTTGTAATAAACCAGTTCCGTTATACATTCTGAAAATTTAATCAGCATCTTTTTCAGGAAGAAAGAATATTCAGAAGAATTGATTGCCAATAAACGCTCACGGATAAAAACGCCGTGTTCGGTTACAATCATTGGTGTACCATATTTGTATTTTAACACTAAAGCCGGGATTACCGGAAAGCCGGACAATGTTAAATGAGAAACATCAACCCGAGGAACATCTACCGAAAGCGGTATAAGAAATCGGTAAATCCAACGCATACCGGAGGTCAGATCAAAAAGCGACACTTTCTCGTTCTCGTGTTCAGCATTCAGATCCGAAACCATATAGCAGAATGTCCGCCAAACCGGTTCGCTCTTCATTGTTTTTTTGTAGTCGTGCTTTTGAAAATAACGCCACATTTTCTGGATTGTTTCATCAAAAGCCCTGACATCTCTGTTTGCAGAAAAGATATGTCTCAGTAAATCCTGAAAAACAGGAATGAAAACCTGGTTAATTTTGTCCAGGTCATTTTTCTCTTTAAGAGAAATAATTTTATAATATTTTTTACCGTAATCAATCATTTCCTGAGGCTCCATGGGAGACCATAAAGGTACCTGAATAAGATTTTTTACGTTTTCGCTTAACTGATATTTCGTTTTAGATTCAAACTCAGCATTGATGGAATAAAGTGTAAAATTTGAATTTTTAACTTCATTGCAAAGCATGTGTGCCCAAGTAGAAACTCCACCGCCATTAAAAGGATAAGTACCTTCTAAAATTAACATTACGTCGTGCTTTTTGCTCATAACTTTTACATAATAAAATTCCGTTCGCCGATGATTCTGCCTATGCAGAACCAGACAAGTTGGTGCACTTTAACAATCTTAGGGTGGTTTTGTGGTATTTTTTGGAACGCCGGCTTTTGGGGACGACTTCTAAAAAGTTTTTTAACTTAATAAAACCATATTAACATATAATTAATAAAACTTTACACGGTTAAAATACAGTTCAAAAGTAGAGTTAAATCTAAACAGCACAAAATAAATCCTTTGAAATCTGTTGAAAACACTCATTTCATCGATGAAATGCACACCCCTATAGATGAGTAACTTATATTACCGATTAACGGTAAATCAATTTTAAAAGAGAATGAAAAAAGGTGGTATTTTAACAAAAAAAACAGTAGAATTATTCATCCGAAAACAACTTTTCTCTGAATTTTCGACCTATGGCAATTAAAAGTCTTGTTTTGTAATCATCAATCAACCAGTCGCGGTAATTTTTGGTAGAATTACTTAAACAATTGGTGAAATGACGTACGCGACTCTCAATATCATCAGACAACTCTCTGGACAAAAGTTTTGCTTCAACCAGTGTTTCGGCATTGTCAACACACATCGATGCATGATGATCTATTGATTTGTCAATCACAACCTTAGGCCTAAGGTTATTGGCAAGTGCAATCCGGTACTCTGACTCAATGTCGAATGTCAAATCGGCCGTATTGCTAAACTTTGCCTGTAACTCAGGTGGCATTTTGTAAAAGAAATTCATTTCGATTTCTGCATCTCCTTTCAGATTGTGTATGTATTGTTCAGGGTATTTAAAAATATGTTGCCAATCCATTTTATCCGTCCAGAGTCCGAACCGTGCAGCATTATTACCCAGATCAATGATTGTGAATTCGTCTTTCTCCGGGAGCTTTCTGGATCCCCTCCCAATCATCTGGAAATAAAGCGTTAATGATTTGGTAGCCCGGTTTAAAATAATTGATTCCACAGTAGGTTCGTCAAATCCAGTTGTCAGAATCCCGACAGAAGTTAAAATCGCATCCGGCGTGTCTTTGAACCATTTCAGAATCTCTTTTCGCTCTTCATTCGAATGCGTATTATCCAAATGCCTGATGTTGCTGTAACCGGCTTCCCTGAAAACATCTAAAACTCCCAGAGAGGTTATAATTCCGTTATTAAAAATTAATGTTTTCTTACCTAACGAATGAGCCGTATAAGCATGGATCAGTTTTTCCTGCATAGCCATGTTGGTATAGAGTTCATCAGACGATTTGACCGTATAATCACCGTTGATTCCAATCTTTAACGAGGTAAGTCCCACATCATAGCTATATGTTGTTGCTTTAGCCAGGTAGCCTTTGTCAATCAACGAACCGATACTGTTGCCCACAATTAATTCGTGGTAATTTTCATTCATCGGCAATTTGATGTTTGAGCTGAGCGGAGTGGCGGTAACTCCGAGAAAAAAGGTGTTTTTAAAGGCGTGGAATAATTTTCTGAACGAATTAAAATGAGCCTCATCAATAATCAGTAAGCCCACATTATCGATGTGCAGTTTTTCATCATTGAGGCGGTTTTTCAAGGTTTCCACCATGGCTACAAAACAGGAATATTCATCCTGATCCGGCAATTCTTTGACAATACTGTTGATAATTTTATTTTTAACCTCAAACCCTTTCAACATTTTAGAAGTCTGCTTGCACAGTTCTATACGGTGGGTAAGCACAACTACTTTTTTATCATACTTTTCCAGATAACGGCGGGTGATTTCAGAAAAAATAACGGTTTTTCCTCCACCGGTTGGTAATTGATAAAGCAAATGATAATTGTGCGGAGCATTTTGAATCTTGTCAAAAATCAGATCAATATCACCCAACTGATAGCTGTAGAGCTTTTTCTTTGCCTCAATTTCAAGTAATATATCTTTTTTTGACATTCTGAAAATTTAAAAATTCAATTTTTGCAAAAATAAGCAGATAAAGTCCTACTATTCCATTTTAAGGTTAATTAATTTTAAAAAAATAGTTGCATGATTGCCAAAAGGTTAAATTAAATATAAAATTCATTAAAAACATTTTCCGCACATGCCATATTCAACGAATATTCTTAATTTTACAGCCCTTTTAAAAAGCCTTTAAAATCCGTATGAAGTATAAAATTAAAATCACTCCGATAGACAAATGGGTAATCGATCCTGTTAACCGTTTTATCGGAAAATCAACTACGGGCGGAATTGTTTTATTCCTTTCGGCTGTTGTAGCGTTAATTTTAGCTAATTCGCCTTGGAAAGATGCCTATCATCACCTTTGGGAACACAAAATCAGTTTCGGAATCGACAATAATTTTATGCTCGATAAAACGCTTCATCATTGGATTAATGATGGTTTAATGGCCGTTTTCTTCTTTGTGGTCGGTTTAGAATTAAAACGCGAAATCATTGGCGGTGAATTGTCTAATATCAAAAAAGCTATTCTTCCTATTGTAGCCGGTTTTGGAGGAATGATTTTTCCGGCACTCATTTATCTTTTGTTCAATCCGTCCGGCGAAGCACACAGTGGCTGGGGAATTCCGATGGCAACAGATATTGCGTTTGCGTTGGGTGTACTTTTTCTGTTGGGCAAAAGAGTACCCACTTCGTTAAAGATTTTCCTCACCGTTTTAGCTATTGCGGATGATCTGGGAGCGGTATTGGTCATTGCCTTTTTTTACACCTCAGATATTTCATTTACGAGCCTGATTGTAGGATCTGTTTTTCTGCTCCTGTTGATTTTGTCTAACCTGCTTGGCGTTCGCAATACATTTTATTACGGTATTTTAGGGGTTGGCGGTGTCTGGATGGCATTTTTATTATCCGGTGTACATGCCACCATTGCAGGGGTTTTAGCCGCCTTTACAATCCCGGCCAACGTGAAGGTAGATGAATTTGTATTTATCGAAAAAATGAAAAGCTATCTTTATAAATTCAAAAATGCAGACCCTAATGATGTTCCCACCGTTACGCCTGAACAGCTTCATATTTTGGAAGACATGCGAACCCTGTCTAAACAGGCGATGACGCCCTTGCAAAGGTTAGAACACGGTATGCATCCTTTTGTAACCTTTATCATCATGCCCATCTTTGCCCTGGCAAATGCCGGCGTTACCATTACCTCAGATTCCACCAGTACCGGTATGAGCTATGTAGCTGTCGGGGTTATGTTTGGCTTACTATTGGGTAAATTTATCGGTATCGTAGGTACCACATCGCTTTTTATCAGGTTAAAATTAGCAAGCCTCCCCATAGGCATGACATTCAAACATTTAATCGGAGTCGGGTTACTGGCTTCCATCGGTTTTACAATGTCACTGTTCATCGCAAACCTGGCATTTAAAAATCAGGAATTAATCCAACAAGCAAAAATCGGAATTCTCGTTGCTTCCTTAATAGGCGGTACGGTCGGTTTCTTATTTTTGTATTTTACAAACAACAAACAGAAGGTAAATATCAGTGAGGCTGATACTCATTAAAGAATTATGCAACGCGAAAGAATCAAAAAAAATAAATGGAAACAACTCCATATGTACTATACCTATACAGGATTCTATAAATTTATCCTTGACGGTTTAAAAAGTGCTTTTTTACCAACCGCATTAATTGTAGGAGCCCTGCTATATGTGCACTATTACATCATCGATATCAATGAAGCACTGACTTTACTTACGCAACGATACAGCGACCTGACCATTTTTTCAGTCTTTTTTGCTTCCGAATCAATTCTCGGCCTGATTCCGCCTGATATATTTATCGCCTGGACTAAAAATACAGACTACCCGATTCTTTACCTTTCTTTATTGGCAACTTTATCTTATTTAGGAGGAATTGTCTCTTATCTGTTGGGAAAAGCCATGCTCATCATCCCGGCAGTAAACCATTTCATGCTCAATAAAATGAGTAAGCATATTGCCAACATGCGAAAATGGGGCGGTTTGTTAATTGCTGTCGGAGCTCTGCTACCGCTTCCGTTTGCCTTGGCCGCCATGGCCGCCGGAATGATAAAATTTAATTTTAAAAATTTCCTGCTGTTTGCCTTGTTGCGTTTCCTGCGTTTTGTGGTTTACGGATTTGCCATTTATCAAATGTTATAATTATGTTGGCTTTTTTTAAAAAAACGGCTCTTTTAGAAGGACTCTCGTTGTTAGCTCTTTTGTTTTTTGCCATGCCGATGAAATATTTCGCTGGTCAGGAAATATATGTAAAAACCATCGGGATGGCCCATGGAATTCTTTTTATAGCCTATATCGTAATGGCGGTAATACTCAAGTTTTCCCTGAACTGGAATACCAGACAATTCATCATAATATGCTTAGCCTCTGTAATTCCTTTCGGCACCTTTTATGTGGAAAAAAAATACCTGGCATAACCTATTTTCCAAGTCGGTCTTTTACATATTCTATTTGTGTTTTTCCGTGAGCAAGCGGCTTCCCGTCTTCACCTAAGTTAACCATCGTGATGGTGTCAACCGAGATTATTGTTTCACGTGTCATGATGTTCCGCACCTCGCAGGTGAGTGTAATTGATGTTTTTCCGAACTTCACCACATCAATCCCTATTTCAACAATATCACCCGGTTTGGCTGAGCTTCTGAAGTTAATTTCAGACATGTGTTTGGTGACCACTTTGGCATTTTCAAGCTGGATAATGGAATACAAAGCAACCTCTTCGTCAATCCAAGCCAGTAACCTGCCGCCAAACAATGTTCCGTTCGGATTCAAATCTTCCGGTTTAACCCATTTTCTGGTATGAAATCTCATAATCAAAGAATATTAATTTGGCACAAATTTAAGTTTAAATACCGTAAATCGGGATAATTTTTAACAGATTAACCGAAAAGCTTTTCGCAATTCAACTGTATCATTTTTATGTTATTAGGCAAACCTATATCATGCATTTCATCGCTAACTGCTTTTAAACTAAGAGATTATTTTTTATCTTTTTTAACAAAAAAGTTGAATATCTCAACTTTTGAACTATCTTTGCACACGTATAAAATTTCTATTTATAACAAAATAAACACCAGAAAATGAAGAAAAACCTACTTATTTTTTCCCTGTCAGTCTTTGCCTGCGTAAATGTCTTTGCACAAGATTCAACGGAAACATCCAAAGTTGATGAATATAATAAATGGTCTATAGAATTAAATGCCGGACAAAGTAAAGGTATTAAACCTTATACGGATGGTTATTTTGCCAGTGACAGAAATAAAGTATTGGGTAGCTTTACCCTGAATCATTATGAACTTGGCGTTCGTTATATGTTCAGTCCGACCTTCGGCTTAAAATTAGACGGAGCTTTGGACAGGCTTGAAAACCTGAGTAAAGAAAGTAACGAATTTGAATTACAACAAATTCGCATAGGTCTTCAGGGAGTTGTAAATGCTGCCCGATTGTTTGATATACAGGAAAAATTAGGCCGATTCGGCATGTTGTTTCACGGTGGTATTCAGGTTGCTCAGATGACTCCCCAAATGGGACCTCTTGACGGCAGAAGCGAATGGAATGGCGGAATTATGGTTGGCTTTACCCCTGAATTCAGAATTACTAAAAATTTAGCGGTAACGGCTGATTTTACTTTGCTCTCAAATGTCAGACAACACTTCAACTGGGATGGTGCTGATTATTCCGAAGACAGTAATAACCTGGCCGGAAGTATGTACACCACTTCAATTGGTCTTTCCTACTCGTTCGGTTCTCACAAAGTACACGGAGACTGGGCTACCATCACAAGCAAACAACAGGAAGAAATCAATGCCCTTGAAAAACGTGTGGGTGAAATCGAAAATAACATGAGCGACAGTGATCAGGACGGTGTGCCGGATTATTTAGATGCAGAACCAAACTCTATCGCCGGTGTGGCTGTTGACACGAAAGGAAGAATGATTGACATCAACCAAAATGGTGTACCGGATGAATTGGAGAAATACCTGAACAACACCTATGTAACCAACGAAACCTACAATTCAGACAGCAACCGATCTGAAATGATGAAAAAGTTTATCAACGACGGTTATGTAGCTACTTACTTTGATTTCAACAAAAAACAACCAACCAATGTTTCTACAGAAGGTATCGATTTTATCCTGACCTATCTGAGAAACAATCCGGGATCTTCTGTTGACATCATCGGACACGCAGATGAAATCGGTAACACACCATACAACAACAAGTTAGCTAACGACAGAGCAGCTAATGTTAAAAATATCCTGATGAAAGCCGGAATCACGGCCGAAAGATTAAATGTTATCTCGCAAGGTGAAGACACTTCTGTGGATAAGAATTCTGCCGGAGCAAGAAAATTGGTAAGAAGAGTAACTTTCAGAGTGAAATAATTAACAATAGATTCTTAATAACTATAATCAACCTCTGTTTCACGACAGAGGTTTTTTTATAACTTTAAAATAAAAAATCATGACAACCCGGGATTTTTATATTATCGAAAACAGAGGCGAAGCATTGGGCATCGTAACAGAACAATCTTCTGCCGAAGAACGGTTTCAAAACATAACCATCCGCCCTATACTGAAACTTCAGAACGACTTGTTTGTAGATGTTTTTAAAAATTATATCTCAAAATACAAGAATGATTTTTATACCTATTCCACCGAAAAAAAGTTACAGTTTATTGAGAACTCCATTCAAAAAGACATTAAATTCAGAAATTCTTTAAAAGGAATGGTTATCGGTTTATTTACCATCAATGAGTATGCGGAGTACATTAAAAACTCCTCCAACCTGAATAAACGCATGATGAATATGCTGATTGAACGGTTAAAAAGCAACATTATGCTGTTTGACTCACAGCAAGCCTCTTAATCCACTTTTTTAAGAATTACTTTGATGCCGTCGGGATTAATCAAATACAAACGGTTATGTTTGATTTTATAGCCCGTAGAGCTCTGTAAAGCTTTTAGAAATACGTTTTCCATATTTCCGGCACCGCAAGCCATTTTTGTTGATCTAATGTCGGTAAACCGCAAACGTTCTCTTTCCTGAAAAAGAGTTCCTGAAATACGGTTGCATCCGCCATAGCCGCTAAATTTTTTCTCAGATGCGTTGATTTCCAACAGCGGTATTTCCCCTGTAAAATTTTCAGCACTGACTTTTCTGCCTTCCACTTCTTCCAAAAGCCATAAATCAAACAAGCGGTAATCTGCTGTATAATTTCCGCATCCTGAATAATGTACCTGCTCTTTCTGAGTACTTTTTCTTATATCAACATCAACCCGGTAGCCGTATGGTTGATCAGACATCTGATCCGAACAGTTTTGTCTGTAAATTGTGATGATCATTTCTCCGTTATCAGAATTCATCCTGTATGTTTTCACAGCAGCATCCATTGCAAACACAGGTTCCACATGGGCAGTCGTAAACTCATCTTCCGGATCTGTGCCCTGAAAACGTATCCTCTCTTCAGAAATTTCCAAACGCCAAAACGGCTCCGTACCAACTGCTTTAAAATAACCTTCTGGTTTTGATTTTAATAGCGGTGCTTCAGGAGTAATTTTTTGAAACTGATCCGTCTTAACCGTACATCCTGTCCACAAACAGATTACAAATAAGTAAAATATATTTTTCATCTCGAAAAGTATTCGTATTTCAACCTTAAATTTACAACTTTTAATTAAGGTTTTTCACACTTTTGTTTAAACCTGCTGTGCTTTTCAGTAAGATAAGCGATAATTTTAAACGGAAGACAACTTTAGCCTGTTAAAAAGAATACATTTTTTTTGCAAATACTTAAATCGAATCCTTAAAATCCGGGCTTTTTTTGAGTTTTTTACAGGCAATCCAAATTGTGAAAGACTATATGACAAAAATAATCAAAACCTAATATTTTATCACTATTTGTAATATATTTTCATTATTATTGTTAAAACGAATACTATGAGAGAAGAGTACTTTAAATGGCACTCCCCTAACCTCGGCAGAGAAATTCAGATGTTGGTTTTTGGTCATGCCGGTTATCCTGTTATTTTATTCCCCACCTCTATGGGCAGTTATCATGAAAATAAAGACCAGGGATTAATTGCTTCAGCCCGATGGTATCTTGAACAAGGTCTGATTCAGATCTTTTGTCCGGACAGTATTGACAAAGACAGTTTTTATAATAAAAAAATTCATCCTGTACACCGGATTCAAAACCATGTCTGGTATGATAAAATGATCTGCCATGAAATTGTGGAACGGGTAAAAAACAATACCTACTCCGGTAAAGTTGCCGTAGCCGGCTGCAGTTTCGGCGGCTATCATGCCGCCAATTTCGCCTTTCGTCATCCGGGCTATGTGAGCCACCTGTTTTCGATGAGCGGTGCCTTTAGTATTAAAAGCTTTATGGATGGTTTTCACGACGACAATGTGTTTTACAACAGTCCGGAAGATTATTTACACGGACTGAATGATCGTGAATTATGGAACATGGACATCGTATTGGGCTCCTCTAACTGGGACATCTGCTTTGATGCAAACCTCAAACTGAGCCGTATTTTAGCCCATCGGGATATCCCGCATTGGCTGGATGTAAGACAGGATCGGGAGCATGACTGGCCGGTCTGGCGGGAAATGTTTCCGCATTATTTATCCAGAATTAAATTTTTTTAAACAATATAACGCATCCTGAACTATGAAAAAAATTGGAATTTTATTTGGAATGGAAGACACCTTCCCGCAAGCATTTATTGACCGTGTTAATGCTAAAAACGAAAAAGGCATTATAGCCGAAGCCGTATCTATTGACAAGGTTATTCAGAACAAAGCTACCGAATATGCTGTTATTATTGACCGTATTTCACAGGATGTACCGTTCTACAGGGCTTATTTAAAAAATGCAGCCTTAACCGGAACTGCCGTGATTAACAACCCGTTCTGGTGGAGTGCCGATGATAAGTTTTTCAACAACTGTCTGGCAGACGTATTAGGTGTTCCGCTTCCGAATACGGTCATTCTTCCATCGGCAGAACATCCGACCGACACAACCAGTAAATCATTCCGGAACCTGAAATACCCGATGGATTGGGAAGCCATTTTTGAGTATGTAAAATTCCCTGCCTACATGAAACCGTATGCCGGTGGCGGGTGGAAAAACGTTTACCGCCTGGAAAACCGGGATATGTTTTGGGACATTCACCGTGAAACCGGGCAGTTAGTGATGCTGTTACAGGAAGAAATCGTATTTGAGCAGTATTTCCGCGTGTACTGCTTAGGCGGTAAAGCGGTTCGCATCATGCCGTATGAACCCCGGAATCCGCATCATTTACGCTATGTGGTTGACGGTCCTCCGGCGGATAAAAAACTTCTGGCTACCGTAAAAGATTACACCCTTCGTTTGTGTAAAGGATTAGGTTATGATTTTAACACGGTTGAATTTGCCGTGCGTGACGGGATTCCGTATGCCATTGATTTTGGCAATCCGGCTCCCGATGCAGAACTGACCTCTGTTGGAAAAGAAAATTTTGAATGGGTCGTAGAAGAAGCTGCTAAAATGGCTATTGAATATGCTAAAAAACATAAAGACGGCCAGATGAACCTTACCTGGGGAACTTTTATGAAAGGTTCTGTAAACGATGCCAAACGATTTTAATACAATTCTTTTGAAAATTATAGCTTAATAAAAATGATGAAGAAAGCACTGCCTGTTTTTACACTGGGCGTAGAAGAAGAATACCTGATTATTGATCCGGAAACAAGAGACTTGCGTTCGCACATGTCTAAAATTGTTGACGGAGCTAAAATCATTTTACAGGAACAAGTGAAAGCCGAAATGCACCAATCTGTCGTAGAAGTAGGCACAAATATCTGTAAAAACGTAAAAGAAGCACGGGAAGAAATCACTTTTCTACGCAAAAAAATTGTCGAACTGGCGGCTAATCAAGGATTGGTTGTCGGGGCTGCCGGTACACATCCTTTTTCCAAATGGCAGGATCAACCGATTACAGACGACCCCCGTTACCACAACATTGTCAACGAATTACAGGATGCCGCCCGTTCCAATCTTATTTTCGGCATGCACTGCCATGTGGGAATCGAAAGCCGGGAAGTGGGGCTGCAATTAATCAATCAGGCGTGTTATTTTTTACCGCATATTTTTTCACTTTCAACCAACTCCCCTTTTTGGGAAGGAAGAAATACCGGCTACAAATCATTCAGAACCAAAGTTTTTGATAAGTTCCCGCGAACAGGTCTGCCGGAATACTTTGATTCGGTACAGTCGTATGATAATTTCCTGGAAACGCTGGTTAAAACCAATTGCATCGATAATCCGAAGAAAATCTGGTGGGATCTGCGGTTGCACCCCTTTTATAATACGATCGAATTCCGCATCTGCGACATGAGCTTAACGGTAGATGAAACCATTTGTATTGTGGCCATTATCCAGGCTATTGTGGCAAAACTGTATAAATTAAATACGGCAAACACCAGTTTTAATGTGTACCGGTTGGCCTTGATTAAAGAAAATAAATTCCGTGCCGCCCGTTACGGTGTACAGGGAAATATGATCGATTTTGGTTTACAAAAGGAAGTACCTACCAAAGATCTGATTCTTGAGTTACTGGAATTCATCGACGACGTGGTGGATGAATTAGGAAGCCGTGACGAAATTAATTATGTGCATACCATTCTGCGTGAAGGAACAGGAGCGGCTAAACAACTGGCAGTTTTTGAAAAAACGCAGGATTTAACCAAAGTAGTTGATTTTATTACGAGTGAGTTTACAAAGGGAATTTAGAAGTTAGAGTTTAGAAATTTGGCGTCAGGAACATTTTTTCATTCTGAAAGATGACGAAGTCAAAAGAAGGCAAGAGTGATAGCGAACTGGCGGAGTAATCTCCCCCGTTGGCAGGTAAAAATGACTGCTGAATGTTATCTGCTCCGATTCCAGACTGATTCCATTATGCGAAAATTCAGATAGAAATCTATGAAAATTATTAATCCGAATGATACGTTTTCAATTAAAATTGTTAATTTCTATTGAATAAGAAAAATTAAACCTTACAGGCAAATAATTCAAAAAAGTTATCTTTGCATCATCAAATAGTTACCAAATGAACGGACAAATAAAAATTGCGGTTTTAGACATGTATGACGGTGAACCCAACCAGGGAATGCGTTGTATTTTTGACATCATCAACCGGTTCAATCAAATGGTTTCCTTTCAGGTTTTTGATGTCCGCGGAAAAAATGAATTTCCGGACATTAAAAAGTTTGATATTTTTATTTCAACCGGCGGTCCCGGAAATCCGTTGGAAGGCGACGGGAAATGGGATGTGAATTATTTTAATCTCATTGACTCCCTGTGGGACTGGAACCGTGAAAATGAAATGAAGAAACATGTGTTATTCATTTGCCATTCCTTCCAGATGGCCTGTAAGCATTTTGGTCTGGCAGAAATCAACAAACGGAAAGATACTTCGTTCGGTGTGATGACAACCCACAAAGTCAACGAAGGTATAACCGACCCGTTGTTTGAAGGACTGGAAAATCCGTTTTATACCATAGACAGCCGTGATTTTCAGGTCGTTCAACCCAAACTGAAAAACCTTAAAAAATTGGGGGCACAAATTATTGCGTTAGAAAAAATCCGTGATCACGTACAATATGAACGGGCTATTATGGGAATTCGTTTTTCAAAAGAATTTGTCGGTTTACAGTTTCATCCGGAGGCCGACCCGTTGAGTTTTCTGGCACACATGAAAAATAAACCCTTTAAAGAAAAAATCATCACGATGAAGGGCCGTCCGAAGTTCCTGAAAATGCTGGAAGATTTGGTGGATGAAGAGAAAATCTACAAAACAAACGAAACCATTATTCCGAATTTTCTTCGCATCGCCATCAACGATTTGCTAAGGCATAAAAAAACACTCTCTAACTAAGTTTTAAATTTCTAAAAGGCACACTGGTATTTTCTTTTGTGCCTTTTTTAAAAAAATAATGCTCTTATGAATTCAGCTTTCCGAAAACAATTCAACGAAGAATTCTCCCCCGAAAAATATAACCGGTTAATCGATTCGATTACCGCCGATTTTGATTACAAACCAACCTTCCGAATTGGAGAAACACCTTTTTTTATTCCAAATGAGCTGAAGAGCCAATTGTTGGAAGGTTGCAACGAAGTTATAAAATTCATTCAACAAGATACATTCAAAAAACTAACAAACAAAGCATTAGAGTTAAACAGAAAAGTCCCTAACGAAGATAATCACACTACCTTTTTAGCCATTGATTTCGGAATTTGCGAAGAAGACGGAAAAATTATGCCTAAATTAATTGAAGTACAAGGGTTTCCGTCGCTGTTTAACTTTCAGAATCATTTGTCTCAGAAGTTTGCCGCCCTCTACCCTTTTCTGGACGAATTGACGCCTTACCTGAACGGATTGGACAATGAATCATATCTGAAGTTAATTGAAGACGTAATCTGCAATAATCATCCGAAAGAAAATGTAATTCTGCTGGAAATTGAACCCGAAAAGCAAAATACCAAAATTGATTTTTACTATTGTAAACGAGATATTGGTATTCCGGTAATTTGTGTAACAGAGTTAATTCAAAAAGGAAGGAAGCTATTTTATATCAATGATAAAGGCATTGAAATTGAAGTGAAACGTATCTATAACCGTGTCATTTTTGACGAGTTGGATTTGCGTACCGATTTACAGCTCAACTTTGATTTTTCTGCTGATTCAGACGTGGAATGGGCAGGACATCCGAATTGGTTTTTCCGCATCAGTAAATTTATTTTGCCGTATTTAAAAGGAAAATACTTCATCGAAACCACCTTATTGAGCAATTTAAAAGAAATTCCGGCCGATTTAGAAAATTACGTCCTCAAACCGCTGTTTTCCTTCTCCGGAAGCGGTGTCATCTTCCACGTTAAAAAAGAAGATATCGAAGCCGTTACAGAAAAAGATTTATACATTCTACAGAAAAAAGTAAACTACCTCCCCATCATTCAATCACCGGATGGCAAAGTAAAAGCAGAAGTGCGGATTCTGTGTGTCTGGCCTAAAAATGCTCCTGCTCCCATTCCGGTAACCAATTTAGTACGACTAAGCCGTGGCGAAATGATTGGTGTGAAATTCAATAAAGATAAAGATTGGGTTGGTGGAACGGTGGGGATGTTTGAGAAAGAGTAGCTGAGTTTACTTATAATTAATTAAACCAATCTCTCTACCTTTTCCTTTCTCAACTCTTCCAAATCCTCATACTCCAAATACTTTGCCCACTTTTCTTCATTCAAAATTTGTTTGATTTTTTTGAGTGTTTTGGCTGTATCAGCAGCGGTTCGTAACGTGGCCTTTCCATCATAAAACGGCATGTCTTTATGAAAAAAATCAGCTGTTTTCTGCTCAAAGTCCACTTGAATAAAGAATAAATTGGCAGCTTCGTCATTGGGATAAAAATCGGTCCAGCGGGCAAAACCTATTTTGGTGTGTTGGTTTTTATAATTGGTCAATGGTATCAATCGCCAACGACAATTAGCAGCTCTTCCCCAATGGTTGGAAATCCGGTAAACACCTTCCTCAGTAAAAAAATATTCACTTCCTGACTTACTTTTGAAATGCGGTTTTTGCAACTCAAAATCCGTTTGAGAAACTTCTTTCCAAAGGCAAAAAGTGTGTTTGTGGAAATTTTTGGAGTGGTAGATTTTCACTGGATCGTTTTTTACACCTGACAGGTTTTAAAAACCCGTCAGGTATAAATTGTTATAATTTGAGTCTAATGCAACTTCTTCAACTTTTCTTGCTGTGCAACCGTAGCAAAATCCTTTACCAATCGCTCCGCATAATCATCTAACAATTCACGAATGCGTTCGTGTTTATCACATTTTACAATCAATCCGGCATGGTATTCCAGCGGGACACGGAAACACACTTCGCTGTCGTTAAACCCACTCAGATCCGGCTGTTCAAACTTGGATAACGTCAACACAATACCGGCAAATTGCTTTTTTGGCGAAGGAACTTTATACTCTTTTCCTCTCACCAAAGCATCTTCAATTTTTGCCCATTCGCCCCACAAATTAATTCCGGAAGCAGCTTCCACCATTTCTGCCAGGTGAGCACCACCTACACGGGAAGAGGTTTCTAAAAAGTAAATCTTTCCGTCTTCATTGCATTTGATAAACTCGGTATGTGTAGCTCCGTGCTTCATGCCAAACGCTTTCATCACCTGTTCGTTTACTTTTTTAATGGCTTTGTCATCCGGATTGTTATACGGAATATTGGCACTTCTGAAAATACCGCCTCCCTGCGATATTTCCATCGGCGTAGCCAGGTACTGCGATGTTATGCTGAATAAAACCTTACCGTTAAAATTCAGGCCGTCACAATGATAAACTGCTCCGGGTTTGAACTGTTCTACCAGGTACTTAATACGGTTGTCACCCAACTCATGGATTTTCTGCCATAGTTCTTCTTTAGAATGCACTTTCATGATTCCGGAAGCAGAGGCTTCCGAACGTGGTTTTAAAACCCAGGGAGGTGAAACGGTATCGGCAAAATGATTGATATAATCATCATTAAACAAGGCACTGAAGGCCGGTACCGGAACTCCTTCAGACTGTGCTTTGACACGCATGGCCAGCTTGTCCCTGAAATACCTGCCGGTGGTTTGTCCCATTCCGGCCATTCTGAGGTTTTCACGTAAAAAAGTGGCTTTTTCCACATCAAAATCATCTAAGGCTACAATAGCATCAATCTTTTCTTTACGCATCAATCCGGCTACACCGTGCAGAAGCATATCCAGATCCCAGTCTATGTCCTGGCCGGGCATATAGTAGATTTCATCAATTGCATCAAAAGCCCAGGGTTTATCCCGCAGTTTCTCCGAAGTTATTAAAAAGACTTTATTGCCCAACTGCTTCATATTAATCAGAAAGTCGTTTCCTTTAAAATAATTGGAAATACAGATAAAGGTTTTGGTATTGTTTTCCATAACTTATTGGTTTTCAATAAAATTAGTTATTAAGAGTACCCCAAAGGCTGAGGCGTGCTTGGTTTTGGCAAATTCATCGTCCACAAACGAAACCCCCGCAATATCCAAATGTGCCCAGGCAGGGTGATTTTCCGTAAAAAACTCCAAGAACTTTGCAGCGGATATCGCTCCGGCTACGGGTTTTCCGGAATAATTTTTTACATCGGCTATTTCACTCTCTATATCCGTTTTATAGCTGTCCCACAAAGGCAATGGCCATAAACGTTCCCCGATCTTCATCCCCGTCTCCTGAATCGTTTTAGACAGTGAATCGTTGTTTGTAAATAATGCTCCGCATTCATACCCAAAAGTTGCCACACTGCTGCCTGTCAAAGTGGCAATATCAATAATGGTTTCCGGTTGATAGTTTTTAATCAGATAGGCCAATCCATCAGCCAGAATCAACCGTCCTTCGGCATCCGTATCAATAATTTCAATCGAATGACCACTATAACTGCCAATCACATCACTGGGTAAAAACGAATGAGCATCGACCGAATTTTCACAGGCGGGCACAACAGCCGTTACACGATAAGGTAATTTTAAATCGGTGATTAACTGCATCGCTCCCAAAACCGCTCCGCCTCCGGCCATATCACACTTCATGTGTACCATTCCGGTTGTCTTAATATTAAGTCCGCCCGTGTCAAACGTAATGCCTTTGCCAACCAGACCAATATGCTTCTGAGCCTTTACAGGATGGTAATCCATCACGATAAACTGCGGTTCATTGGCACTTCCTTTTCCAACGGCTACAAACGCATCCAAACCCAGCTCCTTTGCTTTTTTCCGGTCAAAAACTTCTACTGTAAAGCCATATTTCTTTCCCTTTTCAACAGCCCAGTCGGCCAGGTACTTTGGTGTAACTCTATTGGGGGGCAAATCGACCAGATGAAATGTTTCCAGTTGGGCTGAGGCAATTTTTAAACCGCGTTCAACGGCCTTCTCAATTGATCTTGCTGAAATAATATTTAAACTGTTTGCTTCATCCAGCAACGGATGTGCTTTCGTTTCTTTTTTATAATGCCCTGCCTGATACGTTCCTAAGGTTAATCCGTTTACAGCGGCGGTAACCCATTCATCCGTAAAAAAGGCAGGAAGGTATAACGACGTTTCTTTTTTAAAAAAGTTCATTTGCTGATAAGCAATACGTCTGAATATTTTTTTAATGCTGCTGAAATCAGGTGTTTTTCCCAATCCGACGAACAAATAAACAACTCCTACTTTTTCTACCGCATAGGTTGTTTCTTTCTTTCCGGAAAAAACAGCATTGGAAACCGCTATGGATAAAAACTGAACGGTCTCATCCGTTTCTGCTACCGGAACCAATACTAAATTTTCTGTTGAAGTAACCTTTTGTAAATAATTAATTATCATATTCTTTTCTACTCTTCTTTTAAACTAAAAAACAACCATTCTATCGCTTTCGGAAATTCGTCGCTCCAGTATATTTCATTGTGTTTACCTTGTTCATTAATACTCAGCCGTACTTTCATTTTATCATTCAACGCATCTTTTTTGAGCAATCGTTTTCTGAAATTCTTTACATGGTCAATCATCGTCGCACTTTCATCTCCACCGGCATACAGATAAATCCGGGTATTCTGCGGCTCTTCCATATCTAAAAACGACAGTTTGATCTTAGGTACTACCCAGAGCGAGGGAGAAAATATCATCAGTTTACCAAACACTTCCGGATACATTATCCCACTGAAAATACTGACCAACCCGCCCATCGAACTGCCTCCGATACCCGTGAATTCGCGGTCCGGTTTTGTCCGGAAATTTTCGTCCACAAAAGGTTTTAAGGTATCGGTCAGAAACCGGATGTATTTCTTGCCTTGTCCGACTCCTAAAACCGTATTGCCCACATTGTATTCCAATATACGTTCATTATCCGCATGTTCAACGGCAATGACAATGATTTTACCGATATTGTATTCTGCCATAACGGCCAGTTTTTTATCGATTTCCCAATTGCCGTATTTTGCCTGCTCATTAAACAGGTTTTGGGCATCCTGTAAATACATCACCGGATAACGTTCGGAAGAGGTTTCATAATCATGCGGCAGCAAAGCCCATACCTTACGTGTTTTGTTCAGTTGCGGGATTTCAAACTCACTGGAAATCAAATGTACTTTAGGCAAAAAATTCGGTTTAAACGGCAACCAGTTCCGTCGCCACTTCGCCACATGCTCTTTCCGTACACCATTGTGCTGACGGCATGACCTGTTTTCGGTTCTGTTCCCGTATTTATCAATCTCTACTTCACTCCAATCGCCTCTTGTAAACTTATACAACAATTCATCAGGATAGTTAAAATCGGCCGGAAATTTAAAGTGATACAATCCCTTTCCGACTTTTTCCATCTGAAAGGCTCTGTCTTGTGTAACCCAATTGTTAAAATTCCCGGCAATATATACGGGTCTGTCATCCTCTTCATCGGTCGTTAAAAGCAAATTAAGCTGGGGTTCAATGATTTCTCTTTCTGGCTGTTGTGGTATTGTATTTTCAGCTGGCTTCATGCAATCAGTTAAATCGTAATCAACATTAATATTAAAAAGTAAATATAGGTTTTTGGATTGTGATTAAAAAGATTTTTTAACCTAAATTCGATTAATACAAGAATAATGAGTTATGGAATGTTTTTTTAACAAATAGTTAATTTATACGCTTTTTTTAAACCAAAAATCGTATTATTTTTAATAAATTAGCCACTTCAAATTTCACACAGCATACCAATGAAAAATACAGCGTTATCGCACATTCACGAAAGTCTGGGAGCAAAAATGGTTCCCTTTGCCGGATACAATATGCCGGTACAGTATGAAGGAGTAACCGCAGAACATGAAACGGTCCGCAATGGTGTAGGCGTTTTTGACGTGTCGCACATGGGCGAATTTTTATTAACCGGCCCTAATGCCCTTGCCCTCATTCAAAAAGTAACATCAAATGACGCTTCTGTGTTAACGGCAGGCAAAGCACAATACTCCTGTTTACCCAACAATGAAGGCGGTATCGTGGATGATTTAATTATTTATAAAATTAAAGATGAGCAGTACTTGTTAGTTGTAAATGCATCCAATATTGAAAAAGACTGGAACTGGATCTCGTCACACAATGCGTTGGGGGTAGAAATGAAAAACCTCTCTGATGATTATTCGCTGCTGGCCATTCAGGGCCCCAAAGCAGTTGAGGCCATGCAGTCATTAACCTCTGTTGATTTATCGGCAATTAAGTACTATCATTTTGAAGTGGCTGATTTTGCCGGAATCGAACATGTCATCATTTCGGCTACGGGCTACACCGGCTCAGGCGGATTTGAAATCTATTGTAAAAATTCAGAAGTGGAACAGGTGTGGCACAAGGTATTTGAAGCCGGAGCCTCATTCGGAATCAAACCTATCGGCCTGGCTGCCCGTGATACATTGCGTCTGGAAATGGGCTTTTGCCTCTACGGAAACGACATTAACGATACCACCTCGCCTATTGAAGCCGGATTGGGATGGATCACAAAATTCACCAAGGATTTTGTTAATTCCGAAAACCTGAAAAAACAAAAAGAAGAAGGCGTTTCCAGAAAGTTGGTGGGTTTTGAACTGTTGGAAAGAGGCATTCCGCGTCATGATTATGAAATTGTTGATGCTGACGGAAACAACATTGGTATCGTAACTTCCGGAACCATGGCACCGTCTTTGGGAAAAGGAATCGGTATGGGCTATGTAAAAACCGCATTTTCTGCCGTTGATTCTGAAATTTTTGTTCAGATCAGAAACAACAAAGTAGCCGCAAAAGTGGTGAAAATGCCGTTTTATAAAAAGTAAAAGATTTTGAAATAACGGTTTAAGTCTTATTTTTGCACAACAATTTGAGCATTGGACAACGAACTTATAATATTGAAATAAAGTAGAAATGGGAAGAGCGTTTGAATTTAGAAAAGCACGTAAAATGAAACGTTGGTCAGCCATGGCCAAAACATTTACCCGAATCGGAAAAGACATTGTTATGGCCGTGAAAGAAGGCGGACCAAACCCAGAAACCAACTCACGGTTAAGAGCTGTTATTCAGAATGCCAAGGCGGCCAATATGCCGAAGGACAACGTGGAAAGGGCTATTAAAAAAGCATCAGACAAAGACACGGCCAATTTTAAAGAAGTTCTGTTTGAAGGCTATGCTCCGCACGGTATTGCTGTTCTGATTGAAACTGCCACGGATAACAATAACCGTACAGTGGCCAACATCAGAAGTTACTTTAATAAATGTAACGGTACTTTGGGAACACAGGGTTCAGTTGAGTTTATGTTTGACCACACCTGTAATTTCAGAATCCCGGCAGAAGGTCAGAATGTAGAGGATCTGGAATTGGAAATGATTGATTTTGGTGTCGAAGAAATTTTTGCCGACGAAGACGGCATCGTGATGTATGCTCCATTTGAAAGCTTTGGAGCGATTCAAAAAGAACTGGAAAACAGAAATATTGAAATTTTATCATCCGGTTTCGAAAGAATTCCGCAGATTACCAAGGAACTAACTGCCGAACAAGTGGCTGATGTGGAAAAATTACTGGAAAAGATTGAAGAAGATGACGATGTGATGAATGTATATCACACCATGCAGGAATAAGAATAACTACGTTACACATAAAGACTAAAGACTCTCTTGAAAAAGGGAGTTTTTTATTGGGCTCTTTTTTAAAGAAATGTACAAACAACCATTAAATTTCTTAATTTACAGCTCAAATTCAAACCGTATGTTTAAACCCTTTGTTTTTTTATTGCCGGTAATCCTTGTCTTTTGTGGCTGCAACAGTCAAAAAAGTATCCGTATAGATGATTATGTATTCCGGAAAAAAGAGGAACGTATCCGGTATATTAAGGCGTATGATGAAACGTTAAAACTCTGGAAAATTCCTTTTGAGGAAGAAAACATCAAAACAAGTTACGGCACTGCTCATGTTATTCTTTGCGGACCTAAAAATGCTGAACCGCTTATTCTGTTACACGGCATGGATGCCAGTTCAACCATGTGGTATCCTAATATCAAAGCCCTGGCCAAAAACCACCGCGTGTATGCTATCGATTTTTTAATGGAACCCGGCAAATCTGTTTCCTGCGGAGAAACAATATCAAAAGAGCAAACCGTTATATGGTACAATGAAATTTTTAAACACTATAACCTAAAAGATATCAAGGTAGTGGGAGCTTCCCGTGGCGGTTGGCTGGCAACCCTGCTCGCCACACAGGAAAACAGTATTATTCGCAAAATGGTCTTGTTGAGCCCGGCCCAAACCCTTGAAAATTTAGATAAAATGCACAAAGCATCTTCTGCCCTCTTATTCAAGCTTTTTCCGAATAAAAAAAAGCTGGCCAAAACATTAAATGCTTTTGCCTATTATCCGGAGAAAATAGACATTGTTTACAGGCATCAATTTTATCTGGCAAACAAATTCGCCAAAACGAATATGAGCTTTCTTCAGATGCAGCCTTTTTCGAAAGAAGAAATTGAAAAAATCAATATCCCGGTCCTGATTATGATCGGTGATCATGACATTGTCAATTCGGAAAAAAGCCTTGAAAAAGGAGATAAACTTCTGCCAAAAGGAGAAACCCTGATCATTGAAAATGCCGGACATTTTTTAACAATAGACCAACCGGAAAAGGTCAATCAAAAAATAATTGATTTTTTAAACTGATATATTAAGGCTGAAAACTATTTACTACAGGAGAAAAATTCACCCTTGTTCCTGAAAAATTCAGGAATATTTTCAATTAAAAAACCCGGGCTGAACCCGGGCTTTCGCTTTATTTTATAAATTCAATCTTCTGAACTTCTTCTATGTTGACACTGTCAAAGAACCCTTGTTCATTCATCCATTCATCGCTGAATACTTTGCTCATATAACGTGAACCGTGGTCCGGAAAAACGGCTATCACGTTTGAATCAGCCGTAAACTCACCTTCTTCTGCAAATTGCCGGATGGCCTGCACTACTGCACCGGAAGTATATCCAACAAACAAACCTTCTTTAACTGCTATTTCGCGGGTAGTATGAGCACTTTCTTCGTCGGTCACTTTGATAAATTTATCAATCACATCAAAATCGGTAGCGGTGGGGATCAGGTTTTTACCCAACCCTTCTATACGATACGGGTAAATCTCTTCGCTGTCAAATTCTTTGGTTTCGTGGTATTTTTTCAATACCGAACCATAAGCATCAACCCCCAGGATTCGAATATTCGGATTTTTTTCTTTTAAAAATTTTGCGGCTCCGGACAAAGTGCCTCCCGTTCCGCTACAGGCAATCAGGTGTGTAATCTGTCCGTTGGTCTGTTCCCAGATTTCGGGTCCGGTAGTTTTGTAGTGGGCATCAATATTAAGCTGGTTAAAATATTGATTGATATAAATGGAACCTTTTGTTTCTTCGTGCAAACGTTTGGCTACGTTATAATAAGAACGTTCATCGTCAGCTGATACGTGAGCGGGGCAAACATAGACCTTGGCTCCCATGCTTCGCAACATATCAATTTTATCACGTGATGATTTGGAACTCACGGCTAAGATACAGTTATAACCTTTGATGATGCTCACCATCGCCAGACTAAAGCCCGTGTTACCGGAAGTGGTTTCAATAATAGTGTCTCCCGGAGAAAGTATTCCTTGCCTTTCAGCTTCTTCAATAATATAGAGAGCAATTCTGTCTTTGGTAGAATGACCGGGGTTGAACGATTCAACCTTTGCATAAAAATTACCTTCTAAATTCTCTGTAATCCTATTGAGTTTAATTAACGGTGTATTCCCAATTAAATCCAATACACTATTGTAAGCTTTTATCTGTTCTTTCATAAAAAATATGTTAGTCAAGGCAAACTTCTCTTGTTTTTGGAAACCTTAAAACCTTGCAAATTTATAAAAAAAATTTTTACTTTTCAATTCCTTCCAAATCTAATAGGAAACTAAACTCTTTTGCAAGTTCTTTTAATGCTTCAAATCGCCCTGAAGCCCCACCATGTCCTGCATCCATGTTTGTATCTAAAAATAATAAATTTTTATCTGTTTTTAACGTTCTCAATTTAGCTACCCATTTGGCAGGTTCCCAATATTGAACCTGTGAATCATGTAAACCCGTTGTGACCAGCATATTAGGATAATTCTGAGCTTTCACATTGTCGTAGGGCGAATAAGACTTCATATAATCGTAATAAACCTTGTCATTCGGATTTCCCCATTCGTCATATTCTCCGGTGGTCAACGGTATCGTTTCGTCCAGCATGGTTGTTACCACATCCACAAAAGGAACGCCGGCTATAACCCCTTTGTATAATTCCGGAGCCATATTCACAACGGCTCCCATCAATAACCCGCCGGCAGAACCGCCCTGAGCGTATAAGTGTTCTGAACTTGTAAACTGTTGCTCAATCACAAATTTTGAGCAATCAATAAAATCCGTAAACGTATTTTTCTTTTTCAGTAACTTTCCGTCTTCATACCATTTGCGTCCCATTTCTTCACCGCCTCTTATATGTGCTATCGCATATATAAAGCCACGATCTAAAAGGCTCAAAATAGTAGAATCAAAATTAGGCTCCATCGAATTTCCGTAAGAGCCATATGCATAAAGCAGCAACGGATTTTTACCGTCTTTTTTCATTCCTTTGCGGTAAACCATCGAAATCGGAATCTTTGTCCCGTCAGTAGCCGTAGCCCAAACCCGTTCTTCGCTGTAATTGTTCTTATCAAACTTTCCACCCAAAACTACCTGTTCCTTTTTTACTTCCTTGGTCTTGGTTTTCATATTAAAATCGATTACCGAATAAGGGGTTGCCAGCGACTGATAACCATACCGCAGGATGTCTGTATCAAAATCAACATTGGTTCCTACAAAAGCAGAATAGGTTTCTATGTCAAACGGCAAATAATAATCACCGCTTTTATCCCACGGCATGATTCTGATTTTATTCAAACCGTTAGACCGCTCTTCTACCACCAGGTAGTTTTTAAAAATTTCAATCCCTTCCACCAGAACATCTTCGTTGTGCGGAATAACATCTGTCCAGTTTTCTTTGGTTGTGGCATAATCCGGCGTTTTCATTACTTTAAAATTAGTCGCCTTGTCTTTGTTTGTCACAATATAAAAATGATCCTTATAATGCGAAATATTGTATTCCAAGCCTCTTGTCCGGGGCTGAAAAACCTTGAATTGGTCGTTCGGCTTGTCTGCACTCAGAATCTGGTATTCGGAAGTAAGAGTGCTGGTACTGTTAATAACCAGAAATTTTTTGGATTTTGTTTTGGTAATGTAAATCGTAAACGTTTCATCTTTTTCATGAAAAACCAGTTGATCTTCTTTTACAGCAGACCCCAGAACATGCTTATGGATCTTGTCTGAACGCAGTGTCATTTTATCTTTACTGGTATAAAACAATGTTTTATTGTCATTTGCCCAGACAGCAGATCCGGTTACATTTTCAATCTTGTCCGGCAGAATTTCACCGGTTTCAAGGTTTTTAACCTGTAGTGTATAAATTCTCCTCCCTACTAAATCCGTCGAAAAGGAAGCCAATTTGTTGTCTTCGCTGATATTTAATCCGCCTAAATTAAAATAGGATTGTCCTTTAGCCATTTCATTGCAATCAAAAAGCACTTCTTCTTTGGCTTCAAGACTTCCCTTTTTCCGGGCATAAACCGGATATTCTTTCCCTTTTTCATAGCGGGTAATATAATAGTAGCCGTTGTATAAATAGGGAACCGATTCATCATCCTCCTTTATGCGTGATTTCATCTCTTCAAACAACTCTTTTTGCAGGGGTTGCGTATGAGCCGTCATTTTTTGATAATAGGTATTTTCGTCTTTGAGGTACTGAATGACCTCCGGGTTTTCACGATCGTTTAACCAATAATACGCATCGACTCTTTTATCGCCGTGCTTTTCCAAAACGGTATCCCTTTTGGCCGCAACGGGAGGTATAATATTATCTGACATGGGTGTTTCTTTTTTTTCACAAGAGGCTGCAAAAATAACACAAATAAAACGTATGCTTACTTTATAATTCATAAAAAAATAGTTAATCAAAACTATGCAATATACTACATTTGCAACTTACAAATCATAAAAATTATCAACATGTTTGGAGACCTGATGGGAATGATGGGTAAATTAAAAGAAACCCAACAAAAAATAGAAGATACCAAAAAACGTTTAGACACTGTTTTAATTGATGAACAGAGCAATGACGGGCTTTTAAAGATGACTTTAACCGCTAACCGCACCGTAAAATCTATTGAAATTGATCCGGTTTTGCTGGAAGATAAAGAACAGTTGGAGGATTATTTGATTTTGGTTATGAACAAAGCAATTGCCAAAGCAACCCACGTTAATGAAACTGAATTGGCTGCCGTAGCCAAAGAAGGTATGCCAAACATTCCGGGAATGGATCTGTTTGGCCGATAAAACTACTAATTAAGGACGTTTATAGCCGGGAATGCAACAGGTTCTCTAGTCAACCCTTGTTCGTTGTATCTTTTTGTGGCAACCCAGACTGGTCGCCACAAAAAGATACTGCTGAAAAGAAATTCAGTGCAAAAACCGCTTTCCGACAGTAAATTACAGCTAAAAAACCATCTTTGCTATCGCTTCCAACACATAAGTATGCATCACTTCTTTGTAGTCCAAATGGGTAACCATACGCAGTTTTCCTTTGCCTAAAGAACTGATGGCAATATTTTTTTGTTTCAATTTTTCAATAACTTCAGCATCCCGGATAGTTGGTTTCACGGAGAAGATTACAATATTGGTTTCCACCGGTTCTACCGATTGTACCCAATCGGCTTTGATAAGAGCATTGCCCAATTCTTTGGCCCTCCGATGGTCTTCCGTCAGCCGTTCAATGTTGTGCTCCAATGCATAGATGGCCGCCGCAGCCAGATAGCCTGCCTGACGCATTCCTCCGCCCAGCACTTTTCTGATCCGCAATGCTTTCTGGTAATCACATTCATTCATCAGCAACACTGAACCAACCGGTGCTCCCATTCCTTTTGAAAAACAAACGGAAATGGTATCAAATAACCTTCCGTACTGTAACGGATCCTGATTTTTAGCCATCAGAGCATTCCATAAACGGGCACCGTCTAAATGATATTTTAACCCGTGTTGATCACAGACTTTTTTTATTTCAATCAGGTCATCCATATCATAACACGCACCACCTCCTTTGTTGGTTGTATTCTCCAAGGCAACCAAAGTGGTTAAGGGACTGTGGTAAAAATCCGGCGGATTAATTGCCTCCTCCACCTGTTGAGCCGTAATCATCCCTCTGTTTCCATCCAGCAGCCTACAGGAAACACCACTGTTAAAAGACACTCCACCCCCTTCGTAATTAAAAATATGGGCATATTTATCAGCAATCAACTGTTCGCCCGGCTGTGTATGCAGTTTGATGGCTGTTTGGTTAGCCATGGTTCCTGACGGAAAGAACAAAGCCTTATCCATCCCGAAAAAAGCAGCTGTATAAGCCTCTAATTCGTTGACGGCCGGATCTTGTTTAAACACATCATCCCCTACTTTGGCAGTAAACATTGCCCTCAGCATATCAGGGGTTGGTTTGGTGACCGTATCACTTACTAAATTGATTTCCATTGGTTTATATTTTTTCTGTACAGACAGGTCACAACCTGTCCTTACGCAATCCAAACATTATTATTAAATTACGGATTAGGACAAGTCGCAACTTGTCCCTACCTTTGCCAAAACAAAACTACAATAATTATGACAAATACCGAACAAATTAAAGGTATTGTAGAACGTCTTGGTGCGTTGAGGAGGTATCTTTGACATCGATAAGAAGTTAATTGAAATTACCAACGAAGAAGAGAAAACCTTTGACCCGAATTTCTGGAACAATCCCAAAGAAGCAGAAATCGTGGTCCGCGATCTTCGTTCAAAGAAAAAGTGGGTAGAAGATTACCAAAAAGGGGTCAACCTGGCCGAAGAACTTCAGCTTGTTTTCGAATTCTACAAAGACGGTGACGCCACCGAGGAAGAGGTCGATACTGTTTTTGAACAAACCAGTGCTTTAATTGAAAACTTAGAGTTCAAAAACATGCTTTCCGAAGAAGGAGACAGCATGAGTGCCGTGTTACAGATTACTGCCGGAGCCGGTGGTACGGAGAGCTGTGACTGGGCTTCGATGCTGATGCGTATGTATCTGATGTGGGCCGAAAAAGAAGGCTATAAAGTAAAAGAACTTAACTTTCAGGAAGGCGACGTTGCCGGAATAAAAACCGTCACCCTTGAAATTGAAGGTGATTTTGCCTTTGGTTACCTGAAAGGTGAAAACGGTGTGCATCGTTTGGTGCGGATTTCTCCGTTTGACAGTAATGCCAAACGGCATACGTCTTTTGCTTCGGTTTATGTATATCCGCTGGTGGATGACACCATTGAGATTGAAATCAATCCGGCTGATCTGGAAATCATCACGTCCCGTTCGAGCGGTGCGGGTGGACAGAATGTGAATAAAGTAGAGACAAAGGTTCAGTTGTTTCACAAGCCTACCGGCATTCAGATTCAATGCTCAGAAACCCGTTCGCAACAGGACAACCGTGTTCGTGCCATGCAAATGCTCCGTTCACAGCTTTATGAGATCGAACTCAAAAAGCGTATGGCTCAACGGGCCGACATTGAAGCCGGAAAAATGAAAATTGAATGGGGTTCTCAGATCCGGAACTATGTGATGCATCCGTATAAACTGGTAAAAGACGTAAGAACCAACCATGAAACCAGCGATGTAGAAAGCGTAATGAATGGTGAAATTGATCCGTTCCTTAAAGCTTACCTGATGATGATGGGACAAAAAGAGGAATAAACATTTACCCGTAGTGCATTATCATTAAAAACTTAATATATTTTACAGATGATTTTTTTAGCCACAGATGCACAGATGCAAAATCAAAAAATAATTTAAAAAATTAAGTATTAATTACACGGGTATTGAATGCTTCTCATTTGATTAAATCTGTGAAATATAATTTTCCGGATAAAAATATAAAAATCTGTGCCTCTGTGGCTAACTAATAATGCCTACAGGTTAAACATTTTAACTTAAACTGAAAAAGCTTGTCGTAATTGGCAAGCTTTTTTTATAAACGGACCAAGTTAAAAAAATCAGAAACTCAGTCGTCTTTGAATATTTTTTTAGTATTTTTAAGCAAATAATTCAACATGAATCTTTCTAAAGTTACGCTTAGCATCCCAGCTTTAACACATGAAAAATCACTTAAAACGTTAGTAGAGAACAGAACTGTTTACTCTTTGAATAACTGTGAGTTAAATTTATTTGAAACATATCAGCAAAGTATAAACGTTCCGTTGAAATTTAATGACCTGGTGGTAACCAGTATGTTGCGGGGTAAAAAAGTAATGCATCTTTTTGAAGACCCTGAGTTTGATTATCTGCCGGGCGAAACAGTCATTATCCCTTCTAACGTAGAAATGAAAATTGATTTTCCGGAAGCTACCCAGCAAAATCCGACTCAATGCCTCGCCTTAGCGATCGATCAGTTCAAAATTAAAGAAACACTGGATTTTTTAAATGAACGTTATCCCAAAGAAGGCCGCAATCAATTCTGGAAACTGGATTATGAAAATTATTTTTTTTACAACAACCTGGAACTAGCCACTACCATCAACAAACTTATCAAAGAATGCATGAGTACGTCGATAACCAAAGATATCCTGGCCGATTTAACCTTACAGGAATTACTGGTGCGAATCATTCAGTCGCAAACCGTGAAAGCGGTTGATAACAATCAGTTTTCAGATCACAACAGTCCGATTGCCGTTGCGGTGGAATACATCCGACAGAATATTCAAAACCCGGTCAGCCTGAAAGAACTGAGCGATAAAGCCTGTATGAGCACCACCTCTTTTTACCGGTCTTTTAAACGGGAACTGGGAATGAGTCCGATTGAATTCATTCTAAACGAAAAGATAAAATTCGCTAAAAACCTGCTGAACAACCCTAAAATAAATGTTTCTGAGGTTTCTTATGCTACGGGTTTTGATGATGCCAATTACTTTATCCGTGTATTTAAAAAATACGAAGGGGTAACCCCCAAACAATACCAGCTGATGAATGTGAACGGTTAATGATTCCGTTATTCATTTCGTCTGATCTCTTCCAGATTGGCAGCTTCTTCTTCCGTAAACAAGCGGTAATTGACTTTAAACGTTTTTCCGAAAGGGGTTTCCAGCGAAAAGCCTCCTGCCCCTATTCCATCGGTGACATCTAATGTAAAATGAGCGTGCTTCCAGTATTCAAACAAATCCTTGTCCACCCAAAACTCAAAACCCCTTACCGTTCCGATACAAACATCACCATAACGCAGGTAAAAACTGCCTTTTTCAAAACACTGTGGCTGTGTGCCTTCACAGCATCCGCCGGCTTGGTAAAACATCAGCTCACCAAACTTTTCCTGTAGCATTGCAATCAATTCCAACGCCTTTTCAGTGGCTTCCAATCGCTTTATTTTATCCATACTCTTGTGATTTAACGAACTGTTCATCCATCAAAAGAAACCGCAAACCCTTCAAATATAATTCTTTGTGAATTTGCGGTTCATCCGGTTCAACCAAACAATTAAAAGAAACCTAATTTATTTTTGTTATACGAAATCAGCATATTTTTACTTTGACGGTAATGTCCCAACATCATTTTGTGATTTTCCCGGCCGATTCCGGATTGTTTATAGCCTCCGAACGGTGCTCCGGCAGGATAGGCATGGTATTGGTTCACCCAAACCCTACCTGCCTGAATGGCTCTGGGCACCTGATACAGCTCGTGTGCGTCACGTGTCCACACCCCTGCTCCTAATCCATACATCGTATCGTTGGCAATGGCGATGGCTTCTTCGGTAGATTTAAACGTCGTTACAGCCAATACCGGCCCGAAAATTTCCTCCTGAAAAATCCGCATCTTGTTGTGACCTTTGAACAAGGTGGGCTGAATATAATAACCGCCTTCCAAATCGCCGCCCAAATGATTCACATCACCTCCGCACAGTAATTCAGCCCCTTCTTCTTTTCCTAATTTAATGTAGGAAAGGATTTTATCTTTTTGAATCTGCGAGGCCTGTGCACCCATCATGACTGTGGGATCAAAAGGGTTTCCGGTCTTAACGGCTTTTACCCGTTCCAGGACTCTTTCGATGAATTTATCATAAATGGACTCGTGAATCAACAGTCTTGACGGACAGGTGCATACTTCGCCCTGATTTAAGGCAAACAGAACAACTCCTTCCAAAGCCTTATCTAAAAATTCGTCATCGGCATCCATGACTGACGGGAAGAAAATATTCGGCGATTTACCACCCAATTCCAACGTAACCGGAATAATATTTTCCGTAGCATACTGCATGACCATTCTGCCGGTTGCCGTGGAACCGGTGAAAGCTGCTTTGGCCACTTTCGGGTTTGTAACCAGGGTTCTGCCCAATTCGGCTCCAAAGCCGTTGACAATATTCACTACGCCGGGCGGAAGTAAATCTTCCATCAATTCCATCAATACCATTATGGAAACCGGTGTGCTTTCGGCCGGTTTCAGCACCACACAATTTCCGGCAGCCAAAGCAGGTGCTAATTTCCAGACAGCCATTAAAATAGGAAAATTCCAAGGAATTATCTGAGCAACTACCCCGATCGGTTCATGCACAATAATTGAAACCGTATCTTTGTCTAACTCACTTATCGAACCTTCTTCGGCCCGGATTACTCCGGCAAAATAACGGAAATGATCAATAGCCAACGGTAAGTCGGCTGCCATGGTTTCTCTGATAGCCTTACCGTTGTCCAGCGTTTCTACAGCCGCTAAGTGCTGTAAATTTGCTTCCATGCGGTCGGCTATTTTATTCAAAATAATACTTCGTTCGGTGGCAGACGTTTGTCCCCAGCTCTTAAAAGCCTCATCAGCGGCATCTACAGCCAGTTCAATATCCATTTTGGATGAATGGGCCACTTTGGCCATTAATTTCCCGTCAACTGGCGATAATACTTCAAAGTATTGTCCGGTAGAGGGTGCTGTCCACTTTCCGTTAATGTAATTATCATACTTTTCTTTTAAATGTGGTCTTTCAATTAAACTCATAATTTTACTTTTTTGGTTTATTCAAAAGTAGTTTTAACCTCTTTTTTAAAATAGCACATTTTTTGCAAATGATAGCACAAAATTGATATATCGCAATTTTAACAGTTAAAAATTACGACTTATATAATTTTAATCCTTAAATCATACGTGATTCTCAACACAAAAACCACTAAACCCCCTATCTGCCTCAACAAATTTCCAACTTCTAAAACGTTTTCGTATTTTAGCGTCCGAATACAAAAAAATACTCTAATGGATTTAAACTTCAACAAAAACGAAGATCACAATAAACTGTTGTTAGCCGAATTAAAAAGACGTTTTGCCCTTGTTAAATTGGGAGGCGGTGAAAAAAGAATTGAAAAACTGCATTCCGAAGGAAAAATGACAGCCCGTGAACGCATTGATTATTTGTTGGATGATAAAGCCAAAAGTATAGAAATCGGTGCTTTTGCCGGAGAAGGAATGTATGCTGCACACGGCGGTTGCCCCTCCGGAGGTGTGGTTGTAAAAATAGGCTACATCAAAGGAAAACAATGTATAGTGGTGGCCAATGATGCCACTGTAAAAGCCGGAGCCTGGTTTCCGATAACGGGAAAGAAAAACCTGCGGGCTCAGGAAATTGCCATTGAAAACCGTTTGCCGATCATTTACCTGGTAGACAGTGCCGGGGTTTACCTGCCGATGCAGGACGAAATCTTTCCGGATAAAGAACATTTCGGACGTATTTTCAGAAACAATGCCGTGATGAGCAGTATGGGCATTATCCAGATTGCTGCCGTGATGGGTAGTTGTGTAGCCGGTGGTGCCTACCTGCCGATTATGAGCGACGAAGCCATGATTGTCGATAAAACCGGCAGTATCTTTTTGGCCGGAAGTTATTTGGTGAAAGCTGCCATTGGCGAAAATATAGACAATGAAACCCTGGGTGGAGCCACAACGCATTGCGAAATTTCAGGGGTAACGGATTACAAAGCCAAAGATGATAAAGATGCGTTGGATAGAATCAAAAGCATTGTCAGTAAAATTGGTGATTATAACAAAGCTGGTTTCAATCGCATCAAAGCAGAAAAACCGGCATTGAAAGAAGCTGATATTTACGGCATTATCCCAAAATCCAGGTCTGATCAGTACGATATGATGGAAGTCATCAAACGTCTGGTAGATAATTCCGAAATGGATTTATATAAAGACGGTTACGGGCAATCCATCATTACCTGCTATGCCCGCATTGACGGTTGGGCCGTGGGAATTGTGGCCAATCAGCGAACGGTTTCCAAAACCAAAAAAGGTGAAATTCAGTTTGGTGGGGTGATTTATTCCGATTCGGCAGACAAAGCAACCCGTTTTATTGCGAATTGCAATCAGAAGAAAATTCCGTTGGTTTTCCTGCAGGATGTTACCGGATTTATGGTGGGAAGCAAATCAGAGCATGGCGGCATTATTAAAGACGGAGCCAAAATGGTGAATGCGGTCTCTAATTCGGTTGTGCCTAAATTCACCGTTGTCATAGGAAATTCCTACGGAGCAGGAAATTATGCGATGTGCGGAAAAGCCTACGACCCACGTTTAATCTTCGCCTGGCCAAGTGCCGAATTAGCCGTAATGGGCGGCACACAAGCTGCTAAAGTATTGATGCAGATTGAAGCTTCTTCGCTAAAAGCCAAAGGCGAAGTGGTAGACGAAGCCAAAGAAAAAGAATTATTCGATAAAATCAAAGCCCGTTACGACGAGCAGGTATCCCCCTACTACGCCGCTTCCCGTTTATGGACGGATGCTATCATCGACCCGCTGGAAACCCGAACGTGGATTTCCATGGGCATTGAAGCGGCCAACCATGCTCCGATTGAAAAGAAATTTAATTTGGGGGTGATTCAGGTTTAGTTGTATTTAATAACTCTTATTCAGTAGAGTTTCAATTTTTATAATTTTTTAGCCACATAGAAACATAGCTTTCAATACAATTTGAAAGGCGTTTCACTCATTCTAGAAAATCATAGCTATGTGAACCCAAGAATTGGGGTATCTCCCCCTTTTTTACTATGTTTCTATGTGGTTAAATTGTTTTCCACTACTAAATTCATTTCAACAGTCGTGACTGTTTTTTTGAATCGAAAACTTAAAAATTTTAAAGAAGGAATAAATCCAAAACCAACCAAATTCCAATTTCCTTTTATAGCTTTGCAGCGATGAAAAACCACTCCCATTTTATCGCTTTCAAACAAAATATTTCAGGTATTGCTTTACCGCAAAAATTCACTTTTCCGTTTTACTACGAACCGCATGAATTAAGTAAAATAGTCGCTTCTGAGTTACAGAACTATTTGCAGACCCAAACCGATTGGGAACACAATTTCGGTCTCCAGGAAGGACAAAAAGGCTTAGTCATCGGCAAAATGTTTGGCGTGTTGGTCGTGCAAAATCAAGCCGGCGAAATCGGTTATTTAGCCGCCTTCTCCGGAAAATTGGCCGACAGCAACGAACACCGGCACTTTGTACCGCCTGTGTTTGATATGTTGAAACAAGACGGTTTTTTTAAGCAGGAAGAAAAAATCCTGAACGACTACAACCGGAAAATTGAAGCGTTGGAAAACGATACCGCTTACATCACCTGTCAGAAAGCATTGGCTTCTACTCTTTTGAATGCCGAAAAAGACAAAGCCGAAAAAAAGGAGCTGAGCAGATTGAATAAAATCCGTCGGGATGCACTGCGACTCAAAGCGGAGCAGGAATTCGCATTTGACGACTACAAAGCCTTACAGAAAAGTCTGAGCAAAGAAAGCCAGCAGGAAAGCATTCAGCTCAAGCAAATGAACCATTATTGGAAAGGAGAAATTGTCAAAGCTCAACAAAAAGTAAACGATTTTCAATCCAAAATCAATCAGTTAAAAGAGGAACGGAAAACCAAATCGGCGGCGTTGCAGCAGAAATTGTTTCAGCAGTATGCCTTTTTAAATCAAAACGGAGAATCCAAAAGTTTAGGAACTATTTTTGAAGATAATCCTCCTGCCAGTGCGGGCGAATGTGCCGCTCCCAAATTATTGCAGTATGCGTTTGCCCATCAACTCAAACCCATTGCGATGGCCGAATTCTGGTGGGGACAATCGCCCAAATCCGAAATCCGCAAACACGGTCATTTTTATCCGGCCTGCACCGGGAAATGTAAACCCATTTTGGCTCATATGTTAGACGGAATGGTATTAGACGACAATCCGCTCCTGCAAAATCCGGCCAAAAACAAAGAATTAACCTTTTTATACGACGATGCCTACTTGTCAGTGGTGCATAAACCGGCGGAATTTCTATCTGTTCCCGGCAAAGCGATACAGGATTCGGTGTACAGCCGCTACAAAGAAAAATTTCCGGAAGCCACCGGGCCGTTGATCGTGCATCGCCTGGATATGTCCACTTCCGGGATTTTATTGTTAGCCAAAAGCACGGAAATCTATTTACAGTTGCAGGCCCAATTCATGAAACGCACCGTGCAAAAACGGTATATAGCCTTACTCACCGGACACGTGGCTGCCGACAGCGGTGAAATCAATTTACCGTTGCGGGTCGATTTAGATAACCGTCCGAACCAGCTGGTCTGTTACCAGTACGGCAAACCCGCCAAAACACAATGGAAAGTCATTGAACGGCGAACAAACACCACGTTGGTACACTTCTACCCCATCACGGGTCGTACGCATCAGTTGCGGGTGCACGCCGCCCACCCCGAAGGGTTAAACACTCCGATTGTAGGCGATGATTTATATGGTACCAAAGCCGACCGCTTGTATTTGCATGCGGAACGTTTGCGGTTTTGGCATCCGGTTTTGGGGAAAGAGATGGAGGTTGTGGATGGGGTTGGGTTTTAGGGGTTTAATCAGAAACACAGCTTTTAATTTTTGTGATAAGTTGAAAAAAGTTGTGTAGATTTGATATTGATTACTTTTTATTGAAACTCATCTAAAATCATGATCAGGATAGAATTTGAAGAACCTATTTCAGAAGTTTGCAATTGTTGCCGTAATGAAACCATTAAGTTAACAAGATTTGTATATAAAGATGAAGATGCTTTTGCAATTTACTATTTAAAGTTCACTAAAGGACATGAGGAAAAAACTGTTACCGGAATTATCAGTATTGGAGATTGGGGGACTGATGATGAGCCAAAAAATAGATTTTCTTTTCCTTTTAAACTTTGGACAGACGAAAATAATTATAAAATTGGTATAATAGATAAAGAAGAATCACCTTGGAAAAATCAAATTCTTGAAAAAATTCTCGACAGAAATGAAGCATTGAAACATCCATGGATAAATGAAGTTTTTCATATTACAGATCATATCGTTCTTGAGGATGAAGAAGTTATTGCTTATTTTTCAGAATGATGTATCTCTACCTAGTCTTCAATTACGGCACCCTACTCAGCAAATAACATTTTTTTAATCAAAAATTCAGTTTTTGATTTTTGTGAGAAGTTGAAGAAGTTATTAAACATCTTTATATTTACAAGTAGCATTCATTATATATTAAAACATAATGAAATACTATTTAACTTTTTTTATTTTTATTTCATTTATATTCTCAACATTTGGTCAAACTGATGAATATATTAAAATAAAACTTATTGACTTTCCGAATGTTGAATTACCACCAAAGTGTGGACGTGAGCCATTTGGTGTAACTTTAAAATTTGAACTGCTTGAAAATTTAGATTCAATTAACAAGGGGGAAAATATCTTAGTAAAAATTCTATGTCCAAGTGATATTGGAGTAGAAAATTATATAGATAATAGTCACTTTAAATTTTTAAAATACTCAGACAAAGAAGAAATAAAAATACTTGTTGATGAGTGGATTGTTTGGAACGTTTATGAAAATGAAAATTTACCAACTTTTTGGGCTATAAAAATTGAAAATTTAGAATAAAACTTTTATCACCAGCTCTCCTAAATCTTCTTTGATAGCATATTGCTCTGCGAATGTCTCTGACTTCGCAGCCACAAAATAGGTTCATTTGTTTAAAAAAGATATGTATATTTGAAATAATTATACCCCTTTAGATGAAAAAATCCCTTCTTGTAGTATTTTTATTTTTGTTTTTTGTGGCTTGCGAACAAAATAAAAAACCAATGAAAACACCTGAAAATGCTGCGAAAAAGTTTGATGCATTTATTGCCAAGAAAAAATTTGATGCTCAACCCTACCCTAATTACTATCCTGGTCCAGCGGATGAAAAAATGCGACCTGTTCTGACAGAGAAAATTAATCAAATTGCGTTGGATTTTAAAGAAGTGGCTCTTTCCAAAAATCCAACGGATAAAAAATACCAAGAAAAGATAGTTATTGGATTAGCACGGTTTTCTGAAATATATTCGGAAACAGACTCAGAAGACTTAGATAGGATTTGCAGTTATGTAGAAGAAATCATGGATATTGTAGCTTTGGAAAGTTTTGATGGACAATTAAATACATTTCGTTATGGATTTGAACCGAAATGAAAGACATGAATGTTCTTCAAAAGCTATTTCATAAACATTAAACTATTTACACTTGAAAAGACATTTTATCCTTATTCTAGTAAGCCTGATTACCTTTTTGAGTTGCAAGCAATCGAAAGAGGAGAAAATAGACAATACCAAAGATTACCAACACATTGATGAAAGAGCTGTTATTTTGGAAGATTCGTTACATTATGATTGGTTAAAAAAAAGATATGGTTATGAGCAATGGCAACCAACAGAGGAACATTTGGCACTTTCTCAAACTATCTTGGAGAGTGCGATTGCAAATCATGAATTTGACTTTATCAAGAAGCCAATTAAACCAAATATTGAAAAACACTACCGACAATATATTTCATATCTCAATGAAAAAGGGGAAAAAACTATTGAAATAAATGCATTTTGTGAACTTTCAAAAATTCCTCCAAAAAAAGAATTAGCTGAAATAGGTGTTACTGAATGGACTGAAATGGATTGGAAAAACTATTACGTTCAAGTAGATGATGGAGGATTTTGTTATTGGCGAATAAAAATAAATATTGATAAAATGAGTTATGAATCTGTGATGGTTAATGGATTTTAATTAAATTAAATTTATAAAATTTCAATAGTTGAAAACTTCAAAAAAATAATTGTTTACTTTATTTTAATTGCTAGTTTACTACTAATTGCGGTCACTGTTATCATTGGTTCATGTATGGGAGATAAAGACCCAGCTTTCCTAAATCTTCTTTGATAGCACACTGCTCTGCGAATGTCTCTGACTTCGCAGCAAAACACATCCTATTTTTAATACGATTCATACCGTTGCACATTACTTACATTCATTACAACGTTTCGCTTTTTAATGGAACACGGATGATGCGGATTGAGCAGATTTTCACGGATTTTAATAACTTCGCTATAATAGATTGAAACGGACTCGTTTAGTAAACAATTTCTTCTAAAGCACTCACCAACATGAAACCTGAAACTTGAAACTTCAACCATAAAACAAAAAAAGTGACCCGTTTCCGGGTCACTTTTCAGGATTAATTTATTTTTGGAATTATTTCACATCAAAACGATCTGCATTCATCACTTTTACCCAGGCATTTACAAAATCCTGAGCAAACTTTTCCTTGTTGTCATCCTGGGCATACACTTCGGCATACGCTCTCAAAATGGCATTGGAACCGAATACTAAGTCCACACGGGTGGCTGTCCAGCGGGTCACGCCGGTTTTGCGGTCCACAATGTTATAAAGGTTTTCGCCTACGGGTTTCCAGCTGTAGTTCATGTCCGTCAGATTCACGAAGAAATCGTTGGAAAGTACACCTTCCTTATCGGTGAATACCCCGTGTTTTGTTCCGGCATAGTTGGTCCCCAACACCCGCATTCCGCCTAAAAGCACTGTCATTTCCGGTGCGGTTAATCCCAGTAATTGTACTTTATCCAACATCAATTCTTCCGGAGTGACTACATAATCTTTTTTCAGCCAGTTGCGGAAGGCATCATGCAGCGGTTCCAAATCGGCAAATGAATCAGCATCCGTCATTTCCGGTGTGGCATCTCCGCGACCGGGTGTAAAAGGCACGCTGATGTGGAATCCACCTTCTCGGGCAGCCTGTTCCACAGCGGCTGTTCCGCCTAACACAATCAAATCGGCTATACTTACTTTTTTCGGTAAACTATCCTGGATTTCATATAACCTGTTCAACACTTTTTGCAGGCGACCCGGCTCATTTCCCTGCCAGTCCTTTTGCGGAGCCAAACGAATCCGGGCTCCGTTAGCTCCTCCTCTGAAGTCCGATCCGCGGAAAGTCCGGGCGCTGTCCCAGGCAGTATTGATCAGATCAGTTCGGGTTAAACCGGAATTTAATAATTTGCTTTTTAATTCTTCTATTTCTGAAGCACTTAGCATATAATCTACTGTTGGTACCGGATCCTGCCAGATTAAATCTTCGGCAGGCACATCCGGCCCAAGGTAACGTGATTTTGGTCCTAAATCCCTGTGGGTTAATTTAAACCAGGCTCTGGCAAACACATCTCTGAAATAAGCCGGATCCTGGCGGAAACGCTCGGATATTTTGCGGTATGCCGGATCCATTTTCAACGCCATATCGGCATCGGTCATCATCGGGTTTCTGCGAACAGACGGATTGTGGGCATCCACCGGTTTGTCTTCTTCGGCTATGTTAACCGGTTCATACTGCCAGGCTCCGGCCGGACTTTTGGTCAACTGCCAGTCGTATTTGAACAATAACTCAAAATAGCCGTCGTCAAATACGGTGGGATGGGTGGTCCAGGCTCCTTCGATTCCGGAGGTAATTGTATCGGCTCCGTTACCTTTTCCGCTTGGGTTCATCCAGCCAAAGCCCTGGTCCTGAATTTCACCGCCTTCCGGACTTTCGCCCAACAAGGAAGCATCACCGTTACCGTGAGCTTTTCCAACCGTATGACCGCCTGCCGTCAACGCAACGGTTTCTTCGTCGTTCATGGCCATCCGTTCAAAGGTTACCCGCATGTCACGGGCGGTTTTGAGCGGATCCGGATTACCGTCAACCCCTTCCGGGTTTACGTAGATCAATCCCATCATCACGGCGGCTAACGGGTTTTCAAGATCCCGTTCACCGGAATAACGGCTTCCTTCGCTACCGGACGGAGCGAGCCATTCTTTTTCTGAACCCCAGTAAATATCTTTTTCAGGATGCCAGATGTCTTCCCGTCCTCCGGCAAAACCGAATGTTTTAAAGCCCATGGACTCATACGCCATGTTACCGGCCAGAATCATCAGATCGGCCCAGGAGATTTTATTTCCGTATTTTTTCTTGACCGGCCACAACAACCGACGGGCTTTGTCTAAGTTGCCGTTATCCGGCCAGCTGTTTAACGGGGCAAAACGCTGGTTTCCGGTGTTGGATCCTCCCCTGCCGTCGGCTACTCTGTACGTTCCGGCCGCATGCCAGGCCAGACGGATCATTAAACCGCCGTAATGTCCCCAATCGGCCGGCCACCAGTCCTGGCTGTCGGTCATCAGTTTTTTTAAGTCGGTTTTGAGTGCTTCTAAATCTAATTTTTTGAATTCTTCCGCATAGTTAAAATCGTTTCCTAACGGATTGGTTTTGGTGTCGTGTTGGTGTAAGATGTCTAAATTTAATGATTTAGGCCACCACTCCATCACTGATTGATTGGTGTTGGAATTAGCTCCGTGCATCACGGGGCATTTTCCGGAAGAAGTGTGAGAGGGTGTTGCTTCATTGCCCATTGCCTGATGATGGTGCGGGCATTGACCTTCTGTTGAATTGTGCATCATTTTAAAATTATTTGTTGGTTATTAATTTGTTTGCCGTTGAGAACATGGTGTACTGAAAAGTGCTTCATAAATATAGAAAAAAAGAATGGTTTTCCGGCTTGTCTATCGTTTAATTAGCAATAAAATAACATTCCTAAGTTCTTTTATTTTATATATTCCTTAAAATTCTTTACGGTTTCAGTACGACTAAAGTAGCACAACAAATGCTATTGAAATTGTTTTTTTAATAGATTTTGTTTATATAAAGATTGTTTGAAAGAAATAAAACACCGCTGATTCGCTGATTGAAAACAGGAAATATACCTGCTTCGAATTAGCAAACGAAATCATAAAATTAGTTGAGTTATCTAAAAATAAATTAATATTGTAGGACTAAATCATTGACAATTATGAATCGAATTATACTCTTTTTTCTGTTACTGGCTTTGACGGGTAAGGCACAAAATTTTACCCGGCGTGATTCGCTGCAAGGAAGTCTGCGTCCGGAACGAACCGCATTTGATGTACAACGGTATGATTTGAATTTAACAATCAATCCGGATATCCGAACAATTGCGGGTTTTAATGATATTACGTTTAAACTAATAGAAAAATCAGCCCGAATTCAATTGGATTTGTTTGAAAATATGAATGTGGACAGTATTATTCATAACAACAAAAAGCTAACCTATCAACGGGAACTGGATGCTGTTTTTATTGATTTACCAACAGAACTTGCTTTGAATTCAGAACATACGATTCGCTTTTACTATTCCGGTAAACCATTGGTTGCCAAACGAGCTCCGTGGGACGGCGGTTTTGTCTGGAAAAAAGACAGCAACGGAAAAGATTTTATAGGGGTAGCCGTACAGGGAACCGGAGCCAGTTTGTGGTATCCGGTAAAAGATCATCAGACGGATGAACCGGATCGGGGTGCCTCGGTACGGGTAGCTGTTCCTAACGGACTGATGAATGTTTCCAACGGCCGGTTTTTAGGTGAAACGGATTTAAAAAACGGTTATACACGTTGGGACTGGGAAGTGACCAATCCGATAAACAATTACAACATTGTGGTTAATATAGCCGATTATGTGCATTTTTATGAAAAGCACAACGGTCTGGATCTGGACTATTATGTCTTACGGGAAAATGAAGCCAAAGCCCGGAAACATTTTGAAGAAGTAAAACCCATGATGGATTGCTTTCAGAAAAAATTCGGAGCTTATCCGTTTGCGGAAGACGGATTTAAATTGGTTGAAACACCTTATTTAGGTATGGAACACCAAAGTGCTGTGGCTTACGGGAATAAGTACATGAAAGGTTATCTCGGCAATGACATGACCGGTACCGGTGTAGGCTTGCTTTTTGATTACATTACCATTCACGAAACCGGCCACGAATGGTTTGGCAACAGCATCACTTCCAAAGACATTGCCGATATGTGGATTCACGAAAGTTTTACCACTTATTCGGAATCTGTTTTTGTAGAATGCCAGTTTGGCTATGAAAAGGCCATGGAATACATCAACGGTCAAAAGCGGATGGTGAGCAACCAAAAACCCGTTATCGGTCAGTTTGGCGTGAATTTTAAAACCGGGAATTCAGACATGTATTATAAAGGAGCTTTGATGCTCAACACTATACGTCATATCATTAATGATGATGAGAAATGGTGGAAATTGCTCCGAAAATATGCCGAAACCTTTCGGCATCAGATCATTGAAACAAAAGATGTCGTGGAATTTTTTACAAAAGAATCGAAACTCAATTTAGTTCCGATTTTTGATCAATATCTAAATTATAAAAAATTACCTGAATTAGAATTCAGAATCAATAAAAAAACCATTGAGGCGAGATGGAATACGAATGTAACCAATTTTGAAATGCCGGTTGAATTTCAATTAGATAATAAGAAAAATAGGATACTAATTAAAAATGATTGGATAAAAATTCCAAACGCAAAATCAATAAAAGACATCGTTATTTCAATGGATAAAATGCTTATTGATATAGCTAACTAATTATTAATAATACTACTTTACATAAATTTTAACATCCTCATTATCAAATAAATGTAATTTATTTTGTAACTTTTGTCTATAATTTTTAACTTTAGAAGTTATGGATACCATAAAAAAATTAAACAAATGGGCTAACGCACACACCAGTTATCCTGTTGATTTGCTCCGTGTAGGTTTAGGCATCTTTCTTTTTATTAAAGGGACAATGTTTATCACAAACAGCGAATATTTATTATATATTCTTTCACCTTTAAACAATTTTGGAGGAGGGATGCTCATTATTCACTATGTAGCATTTGCTCACTTAGTTGGTGGAATACTGATTGCTGTTGGCTTATTAACACGTTTAAGTATACTTGTTCAGCTTCCAATTATTTTTGGTGCAGTACTTATCAATTTTATAGGAATTATGAATGTCACAAACCTAATAGAAGCCACCATTTGCATTCTGCTGTGTTTTTTCTTTTTATTTTTTGGTAGCGGAAAAAATTCAGCAGATTATTATTTCAAAATGGAACAATAAGTTAATTTAAGACATAAACTTATTCAATGTCTCCTTCCGAATGATTTTGCCTGTTGGTGTTTCTTCAAAATGTTTGACAAAGTGTATTTCCTTTGGTTTTTCATATTTGTCCAGTACATCAAAAACAGTATCTTCAATCACAAGCGGTTCGCCTTCAACGAGTAAAACCAACCGTTCTCCCAGAACGGGATCGGGTTTGCCGGCCACAAAATAGCGTCTTGGGATTCTCGTGGTCAGCTTTTCTTCAATTTGCTCCGGAATCAGCTTGATACCACCGCTGTTAACCACATTATCGTAGCGTCCTAACCAGATAAACTGGTTTTCGGAAACCATTTCCACAATATCGTTTGTTTCAATGATATCCGGCGAAACAGAAGGAGCTTTAATCAATAAGCAATTTTTATCATCCAGCGACAACATCACGTTCGGGAAAACAGTAAACGCTTCCTCCCCCATTTTTCGGGCGGCAATGTGCGTAATGGTTTCGGTCATCCCATAGGTTTCATAAATCTCTGATTTAATTTTCAGCAATTTATCTTCCAGGGGCTTGGTAATTTTTGCTCCGCCAATGATTATTTTGCGGATATGCTTCAGCTTATCCAGTGAATACTGAGCCTGCATGGGCACCAAAGCGGCAAAATCGTAATCGTAATCCAGTTTTTCCAGCGGGTGCGAACTCGGAGCCACAAAATCAATTTCCAATCCTAAAATAAACCCGCGGATCAGCATCATCTTACCGGCTACATAATTGGCAGGCAGGCAGTGCAACACTTTATCTCCCGGCTTTAAGTCAAAAAAATCTCCGGTCGCCAGGGCAGAACGAACCATTGCCTGTTTATCCACTCGAATCAGTTTGGGCTTACCGGTAGAACCGGATGTATTCATTTCAATATAACTCTTATCGTCAAACCAATCCAGTAAAAAATCACCGACGGGCTTTTCAAAATCTTCCCCTTCCTTGATAAAACTGTAAGCAAACATACAAAGTTCTTCCCGGTTCAGGTGAAATCCGTTTAACTTGAATTTATTGTGTACGTTATGATAGGTAATTTCAGTGTTGATCATGGTTGCCAATGGTGTTAATTAAATCATTTTCAGGACTGTATTCATATACTTTTCCGGTCAGTTTTTCTTTCCAGTTTGTCCATTTGTATTTCCTACCAAAAATAAACAAAAGAATCGGAAAAATAACCAGCACCGGAAACAAAACATCAAAACCGGCTGAAGGTTCAGAAACGTCTTTCAGGATAGAATGTGTTTGAAATGCTGTCCAATCTGCCGTGACCAGAAGTGCCCCGACCAAATTGTTGGCGGCATGAAATCCCAAAGCCAGTTCCAGGCCTTCATCCATCAGGGTGATAATCCCCAGAAAAAATCCGGTTCCGATATAATAAACCATGATAATCATGCCCAGCTTCCCTACTTCCGGGTTAGCAATATGCATTAAGCCGAAGGAAACTGACGTAAATAACAACGGAATCAGCCGGCTTTTGGTCAGCACGCCAATCCCCTGCATCAGGTATCCCCTGAAAAAATATTCTTCAAAACTGGTTTGTAACGGAATCAATAAGATTGCCAATACCAGAAACGGTAAAAATTTAACCGGATCAAAATTAACCACAAAACTTTCCGGTGATAAAAAGTAGACAATCAAGGTGGTCACTACTGTAAAGATACCCCAGACCGCAAACGAAAAAAAGACCCTTTTCCAGTCGATTTTTGTTCTGGATGTAGTCAGGCTACGGATGCTTTGTCCGTGAATGAACTTTACCCAAAAAAGCAAAATAACACAGCATACGGCCAACTGTCCAACCATAATGGCAAAAGTAAAATTGGTACCCAGTTGCTGAATCATCAATTGCATCATTTCTTCCACATTAACATCTTCTGTGGCAATGAAATTCACTACAATCAACCCCATAAACACCAACGGAATGGGCAGGTAAAGAATAAAATTGAATTTTTTATTGTTGATCTGATCAATATACATAAGTAAATTTTTAGTTTTTCAAATATAGGTCATTTGTTCAGGAATATGTTACATTTTTTTTAACTAAAATTGAATGGCAATGCTTTTACTTTGTAAAAAAGTAATATGATAAAAATTTTACATAACCCAAGATGTGGCAAATCCAGAGAAGGACTTGCCCTGCTGGAACAATCGGGAAAACCGTTTGAAACAATAAATTATCTGAATAATCCCCTAAGTGAAGCGGAATTGACAACGCTGATTCAAAAGCTGAATATTGCTCCCCTTGAGCTGGTCAGGCAAAAAGAAAAGATTTGGACTGAGTTGTTCAAAGGAAAAAACCTTTCGGACAAAGCTATTATCAAAGCCATGGCAACCTATCCGATTCTGATGGAAAGACCCGTTGTAATCACCGGAAATAGAGCCGTGATCGGGCGTCCGCCTCAAAAAATAGTCGATTTTATTTAGAATCAGTTAACACATCATTTAACAAACCTTTGTGATTTTAAGGTTAAACCTATCGATATTTTTGCAGTCATAGCATACAAATCAAAAACCAACTTAATGAAAAATTTTAAAGCAGTTGTCATACTCTTGTTTTTGAGTATATCAACATTGTCCTTTGCCCAGCGACCGGAAGCTAAAAAAATAAAAATTACCGGAAAAGTAATTGAAAAATCCTCTTCACAGCCGTTAGAATACGCTACAATTGTTTTTGAAAGTATCCGCAATCCGGAAATGATTACAGGAGGAATTACCGATGCAAAGGGAGAATTTGACATTGAAGTAAATGCCGGAAACTATAACATCCGGATTGAGTTTATCTCATTCAAAACCGTAGAATTCAAGAATCGTAACCTGCAATCAAACACTAATTTAGGTACAATTTCCTTAACTGATGATTCAACCATGCTGGAAGGTGTTGAATTAAGAGCTGAGGCCTCCACTGTTGAAATAAAATTGGATAAGCGGGTGTATAATGTAGGTCAGGATATGATGGTTAAAGGCGGAACCGTGAGTGACGTGCTGGACAATGTTCCTTCCGTTTCCGTTGATGTGGAAGGGAATGTGAGTTTAAGAGGAAACGAAAATGTACGGATTTTGATTGACGGAAGACCTTCGAATGCCATCAACGTAACCGATGCCTTGCGTTTACTTCCCGCAGATGCGATTGACAAAGTGGAAGTAATCACCAACCCTTCTGCCCGTTATGATGCGGAAGGCGGCGGCGGTATTTTGAATATCATCCTCAAAAAAGGAAAAAACCAGGGGTTAAACGGTGTGGTTACCGGAACCGTTGGAGACCCAAGAAACTACGGCTTAACCGGGAACATTAACTTTAAATCAGAAAATTTTAATGTGTTTGCCACATTAGGTTACAGCGACAGAAACAGTCCCGGAAATTCAAAAACCGATTCGGAATATTTTGATCAAGACGGCAACACGACCGGTTTTATCAATGAAAGAAGAAAAAATAACCGGTTAAGAGAGGCTTACAACGGAAGTTTCGGTTCAGAATGGTACCTGGACAAAACAACCACCTGGACCAATACAGTATCTTACCGCCGCGATAACGGCTCTAATCCGGATGAAGTTTTGTTTTATGATTATGATGCTGACTTTAATTACCTGGGAGTCCGTCGTCGTTTTAACGACCAGACCAATAAAGGTGAAAACATAGAATACGCCTCTAACCTGGTCAAGAAATTCAAAAAAGACGGTCATCAGCTTACCGTTGATTTTTCGACTTCGCTGAACAAAGACAATGATTTCTCGTATATTTTTGATGCTACTGATCAGACAACGGCAAACATCCAACGCCAGAACCGGAATTTATTCCAGACCGATTATGTGCTTCCGATCGGGGAAAACACCCGTTTTGAAGCCGGTTACCGTGGTGATTTCACCAAAGTAATCACCGATTTTGACGTAGAAACCTTTAACGATGACACGAATGAGTTTGAAACGGATCCGAGGTTTTCAAATTTATTTGAATACAAAGAATATGTAAATGCTCTTTACACACAGTTTGGTTCAAAAATCAGTAAATTTTCATACCTGTTCGGGTTAAGATGGGAAGATTCAAACATCGGAGTTAACCTGATTTCCAACAACGATTACAACAACAAACGCTACAACAACTTTTTCCCGAGTGCCTTTTTTGCCTATGAAATCTCTGAAAAAAGCAATGTAACGCTGAGCTATAGCCGCAGGATTCAACGACCAAGAGGACGGTTTCTGAACCCAACGGCCAATCTTTCGAGCAACATCAATATCTTTCAGGGAAATCCGGATTTAGATCCGGCGATGACCGATGCATTCGACTTAGGTTACATCAAAAGATGGCAGAAATTTACCCTGAGCACTTCGGCCTATATCAACAAAACCAATGATGTTTTTCAATTCATTCGCAGAGAATCCGGTGATTTTGAAAATGGTGTACCGGTTATCTTAAGCGGCCCGATTAACTTAGCGACCGAATACCGTTTCGGTTTTGAATTCACCTTAAACTATAACCCTTATAAATGGTGGAGACTAAACGGTAATTTTAACTTTTTCCGCAATGAAACACAAGGAGAATACAACTATGTAAACTTTGAAGGCAATCCGGTTAACATCAACTTAGACAATGTAGCCACCAGCTGGTTTGCCCGAATCAATTCAAAAGTCTCCCTGCCGTATGGCATAGACTGGCAAACCAATGCCACATACAACGCTCCGCAAACCACGGCACAGGGTAAAAACTTAGGTGTTTTGAGTGCCAACTTGGCCTTGAGCAAAGATATTCTGAAAGACAAAGCCACCATTGCTTTTAATGTGAGTGATATTTTTAACTCCAGAAAGAGGATTTTTGAAACCTACCTGCCCAATGTAAACTCATCGGGTGAAATGCAATGGCGGGAAAGACAGATCAATCTTTCCATCACCTATCGTTTTAACAAACCGAAAAACGAAAAGGAAAGAATGCCCAGAAGAGACAATAATGGCGATGACGGTGAATTCATGGGAACACCTTAAATACAAAAAGGGACGCAATCGCGTCCCTTTTTTGATCAATATATTTTATCAAATATATTATTCAGCGTCTTTTTTTGCTCTTTTCTCTTTGATTAATTCCATAATCGCCCCGCCCAACCAATAGTGAACAAAACCAACTAAAAAAATCATCAACCAGAAACCGATGGTTAAAATGGTTAAGAAAAGTAAAAAACCTAAGTACTGTTGAAATTCAAACATGTTTTCCGGAATTTTTCGAATTCAGATACAAATGTAAATGAACTTAATCATTTTATCAACATAAACTCAAAAATATTTTAAAATAGGATTGTTAATAAGTAAATTTGTCGTCGGTTAACAGTTATCAGTTGTCCGTATTCTGTTATCCGTTTTTAAATCGTCGCGGATAAAAAATTTGTAGTGAATAGCTAAGGAGATGAGACAGATCCGAGTAAACCCATTGCAGCGAAGCAGTTAAAATCCGTAAAAACCAGTGTTTTGCTTTAGCAAATCTGTTTAATCCGTGTTCTGTTTTCAAGGTGCGGGTTTAAAAAAAATCTAAATGTCAAAGATTTTCAATTTGTTAAAATCTGTGTTCAATAAAAAAATTAAATCTAAATAAACACAACCATGAATTACCGTATCGAAAAAGACACCATGGGCGAAGTAAAAGTACCCGCCGACAAATATTGGGGAGCACAAACCGAACGTTCCCGCAACAACTTTAAAATAGGCCCGTCGGCTTCTATGCCCAAAGAAATCATCGAAGGTTTTGCTTACCTGAAAAAGGCGGCTGCCTATGCCAACCACGATTTAGGTGTTTTATCTCAAGAAAAAAGAGATGCTATTGCAGCTGTCTGCGATGAGATCTTAGCCGGTAAATTAGACGACCAGTTTCCGTTAGTGATCTGGCAAACCGGTTCCGGAACGCAAAGCAATATGAATGTCAATGAAGTCATAGCCAACCGGGCACAGGTGTTAGCCGGATTCAACATCGGCGAAGGCGAACAGTTGGTGAAAGCCAACGATGACGTAAACAAATCGCAATCATCCAACGACACCTTTCCTACCGGTATGCACATTGCGTGCTACAAAGCCGTGATGGAGAAAACCATTCCCGGCGTTACCCAGCTCCGCAATACACTTAAAGCGAAAGCTGACCAATATAGGCAGGTGGTAAAAATCGGCCGTACCCATTTAATGGATGCCACTCCCCTCACCTTAGGACAGGAATTTTCAGGATATGTATCGCAATTAGACCACGGATTAAAAGCCCTGAAAAATACCCTGGAGCACCTTTCAGAACTGGCATTGGGCGGAACTGCAGTGGGTACCGGACTGAATACCCCTCCGGGATATGATGTAAAAGTAGCGGCATACATCGCCCGGTTCACCGGATTGCCGTTTGTAACCGCTGAAAATAAATTTGAAGCCCTTGCAGCTCACGACGCTATTGTAGAATCGCACGGAGCTTTGAAAATGCTCGCCGTTTCGCTAAACAAAATTGCCAACGATATACGGATGATGGCTTCAGGTCCCCGTTCCGGCATCGGCGAAATTTTTATTCCGGAAAACGAGCCCGGCTCATCGATTATGCCCGGAAAGGTAAACCCCACCCAATGTGAAGCCCTGACTATGGTTTGTGCCCAGGTGATGGGTAACGATGTGGCCATTACGGTGGGCGGTACACAAGGTCACTATGAATTAAATGTATTTAAACCCGTCATGGCGGCTAATTACCTGCAGTCGGCCATCCTGATCGGGGATGCCTGTGTTTCATTTGACGAGCACTGTGCACAGGGAATCGAACCCAACTACAGCAGAATCAAAGAACTGGTTGACAATTCTTTAATGCTGGTAACGGCTTTAAACACCAAGATCGGTTATTACAAAGCGGCTGAAATTGCCCAAACCGCTCATAAAAATGGTACAACTTTAAAAGACGAAGCCGTTCGGTTGGGCTATGTTTCACCGGAGGATTTTGATGCCTGGGTAAAACCGGAAGATATGGTGGGAAGTTTGAAATAATTCCTCCTTTTAAAATGAATACTGAAAGCACTTTCGAAAGAAGGTGCTTTTTTTATCAGAAGCTATTCCCGCTTTCCGCTACAAGCTTTTGCTCAAAAACCTTTTTTTCTAAGGTCCGGCAGGAGCTTCCATTGGTCGCTCTGCCAAACCAAGAAAAAAATAGGTTTTCTTCACAAAAGGCTTTTCACTGCAATCGGGGCTAAGAAATTGTGCAAATAAGAAATAATTTTCATATTTCAATAACATTCTATAATTTAGTGGTAGTCAGTAAAAAAAAATATATGCCAACAATTACTACCAAGCTCATTCGCCACAAAGGAGAAAAAAGAATTGCTATTTGCTTCGAAAAAAATGCGGAATTAATTCAACGAATAAAAAAATTAGAAGGAATTCGTTGGAGTGCATCACTAAAAGTCTGGCATTTGCCCGATAATGAAGCAAACCGAACTAAATTTAAGATTGTGGTAAGTGAACCATCAACCGAAGGTTATCAACAAATCGAAATGTTTAAAAAATACCTTTTATCAAAACGCTACAGTTCTAATACAGTTACCTCCTATTGCGATGCTTTAAAATCATTCCTTACATTTTTCAAAACTAAATCAATTAAAGACATTACAAATGATGATATAGTTACTTTCAATAATGAGTATATTTTAAAAAATAACTTTTCTTATTCGTATCAAAATCAAATAGTTAACGCTATTAAATTATATTTCAGAATCATAAAAGAAACTGTCATTGAGATAGAAAAAATTCATCGCCCAAAAAGAGAAAAAGTATTACCTAATGTTTTAAGTAAAGAAGAAGTTCTTAAAATTATAGACGCTACAAAAAACTTAAAACACAAAACCTTATTGGCTCTAATTTACTCCGCTGGACTTCGAATTAGCGAAGCATTACAGATGAAACCAAAAGATATAGACAGCGTTCGTATGCTAATACACATAAAAAGACCGCTATACGTTATTATCTGAAAAAGTACTGCTGCTTTTACGAGAGTATATTACACGATTTACAAATCTAAAGACTATTTGTTTGAGGGACAATTTGGTGGAGCATATAGTAGCCGAAGTGCACAAATAGTTTTAAAACAAGCCGCAATGAAAGCTGGAATTAAAAAACCTATAACACTTCATACGTTACGGCATAGTTTTGCAACTCATTTATTAGAAAGTGGCACAGATTTGCGTTACATTCAAGATTTATTAGGACATAGTAGTCCAAAAACGACAATGATTTATACACATGTGAGTAACAACAGTTTAAAAAAAATAAAAAATCCTTTTGATGTGTAAGTCTTTTATTCTAAATTTGAATTAAGCTGATAATAAATAACCGAAATAAAAACAAGTAAAACTTTCGCCAATCTTGCCAATAAAGCATAAAAGGAGATGAAAGTTTCGCATATAAACGAGTTGGGAAAAAGTCTTCGACTTCTTCCCAACAACCGGAACTTTCCAATGGAAGAAGTTCTTTCAGACCTTCTCCCAACTTGACCTTTCCGCAAGCGGAAACGCCTTCGGAAAGCTCCGGTTGTTGGGCACAATTATAAAAGAACGACAACATTAAAAATATGGAAACAAAACTTGACAGATTTAAGGTTTACAATTTCAGATCAATTGAAGAAAGTGATTGGATTGAAGTTGCTGATAATTCTTGCTTAGTTGGAACAAATGAAGCAGGAAAGACTAACTTATTGATAGCACTATGGAAATTAAATCCTGCCAATGGAGAGCCAATAGTTCCACTTGATGACTTCCCGAGACATCTGTACAGCAATTTTAAAGCAGACAACCATAGCGAAGACGTTTTTATTGCCGCAGATTTCATTCTTAAAGAAAAATTTCAAGAAGAAATTGCAAAAGAGCTGAAATGTGACCTTGAGCAGATTAAGCGTGTCCTTGTTGAAAGACGGTATGATGGAAAATACCACGTCAGATTTCCTTATTCAAAAGTCGAAAATTATCCAGTTGAAACCTTAAATGATGTCTTTGAAACATTTGAATCCCATTTGTATGATTCTGAGTCATTCCTAAAGGAATCTTCCGAATTACAAAACAAAATAAGAGACTTTTTTAAAGACAAAAGAGAAGGATTTCCAAAAGAATTATGCTCAAAAAATGTGGCCATTTCTCTTAGAGATGAAATAAAAACATTTATTCAAGAGAATTTTGGAAAGAAGAAGAATTTGCCCGAATTATTTGAATCTCGATTGCTGAAAAAACTTCAAAAAATGATTGATGCCTTTGATGGTAAACCAATTCAAAGTACATCAGAAGTAAATCAAAAGGTTCTTAAAGAAATACCAAAATTTGTTTACTATTCAGATTACGGGAATTTGGATAGTGAAATCTATTTACCAAGGGTAATAGAAGATTTTGGAAGGGATGACCTTTCTGAATCAGCAAGAGCAAAGGCACGAACTCTTGATGTGTTGTTCAAGTATGTAAAACTGTCGCCTACTGAGATTTATGAACTTGGTAATGAAAGTAAGACCATAGTACAAAAACTTAATCAATACAACCAAGTCGTTAGTACAGAAGAAAAACAGCTTACAGAAGAAGAAATTAGAGAATGGGCTGATAAAAAGAGAGAAAGAGGAATTCTACTTCGTTCAGCCGCTACACAGTTAACACAAAGATTTAAAAAGTGGTGGCTTCAAGGCGATTACATTTTTGACTTTCAAGCAGACGGTAGACATTTTAGAATTAATGTATCCGACAGTTTACGTCCAGAACCGATTGAATTAGAGGGAAGAAGCAGAGGCTTACAGTGGTTTTTCAGTTTCTTTCTTGTTTTTTTAGTTGAAACAAAAGAAGGTCATTCTAATACGATATTATTACTTGATGAACCAGGTCTTTCACTTCATCCAATAGCACAATATGATTTGGCGAAGTTTTTCAGGAGGCTTTCAGAAGACAATCAGTTGATTTACACATCTCATTCACCATTTTTAGTTGATATGGACAACCTTGGTAATGTAAAAGCTGTTTATGTCGACTCAAAAACAGGTAGAACTAAGGTTTCGTCAAATTTAAGATACAATGAAGTAGATGCGGAAAAGTCAATTTTTCCAGTACACGCAGCATTGGGTTTAACAGTATCTGACACATTGCTTTTAGGTTGTTTGCCAATATTAGTAGAAGGACCAAGTGACCAAATTTATCTTAGCTTAATAAAGAGGTATTTAATTGGAAAAGGAGAATTAAGAAACACAAAAGAAATTGTCTTTATTCCAACAGGTGGAGTTAGAGGAATGGGACCAGTTACAAAACTTGTATCATCAAGAGAAGATTCATTGCCGTATGTTTTACTTGATTCTGATAGTGTTGGCAAAGACTATCAAAAGCAACTGACAAAAGGAAGATATAGAGATGAAAAAGATAAAGTCTTAGGTGTAGCAGACTTTTTGGGCGAAAAAGAATATGAAATTGAAGACTTAATACCTGCTAGCAGTTTGATTTCTATAATTGACAGACAGTATCGCTCAGACCAATATTTTGAGGATTTTTATAAGGTAGGTGAACCTATTGTTGACCAAATTGAGGCTTGGGCTAAGAAAAACTCCATTGACCTTGGAGACGGTTGGAAAGTAGAAATTGCAAGAAATGTCCAAAATCGTTTTGACAAAGTAATGGAATCTGTACCCGAAGAAATGGTAATGAATTGGAAGAAACTCTTTGAAAAATTGACAGCCGATAAATAATAACTGTGCCCAACAGCACCTACCCAAAAGTGGCGGTTCAGTGGTTAAATCAAGCTTTGTGCTTCTATCAAAGTTTCTGCTTGGTTGACAGTGAAGTGCTTCGAAATCGCCACCTTCGGGTAGCTGCAAAACGTTGTAAGCAAGCCTAGAGAACGACAGTACTTCGAAAAAACAGACATCTGAAAAACGAACTTTGACATCTTGACAAGAACAAACGGACTGGCTTTAGCGACCCGTATTTAAGGATGTTGAAAACTTTTTGGGACAAAATTAGTCCAAAAATAAACAGTTTACTATCTTTGGACAAATTTAGTCCACGATGATAAAGACAAAGAATAACATAACAACTTTAGGTGAACAGTTAAGGTCGCTTCGTGAAAGTGCTGAACTTTCGTTGAGGGAAGTTGCAGGGCAAATCGGGATTGACACTTCCTTACTAGGAAAGATTGAAAGAAACGAAAGACAGCCAACTAAGGAGCAAATAAAGCAAATAGCCGTGTTTTTTAAAGTAGATGAAAAGATACTTGTTAGAGAGTTTTTAAGCGACCAATTTGCTTACAAAATTATTGAAGAAGAAGCCGACCTTGACACATTGAAAGTAGCAGAAGCAAAAGTTTCATATTATAAAAACAAGTCAAAAAAATGAAAGTAGCAAAAATACAACAACTAAGTTTTTTTGAAACAGAAAAATGTGTGAACAGTTATCAGGAGATTTGTGAGAAAATTTCTAACAAAGGGGTTTTATCACCTGATGAATTTGGTAATGCAATTAAAAAATGGTCAAACAAACACCTTGACAGACCTATAAATATTGTTGCTTTGTTTTCAGGTGCAGGAGGTCTTGATATAGGTTTTTGTGATGCAGGGTTTACATTAATTGAATCGGTTGAACTTGAAGAAAAATTTGTGCAAACTATGTTGCACAATCAATCTACAGGCAAGTATTTTGGCAATGCAAACATTTTAGCAAAAGATATTAGACAATATGAACCTAATATTCCTACCAAAATAGATTTTATAATTGGAGGCCCTCCTTGTCAATCTTTTTCAGCAGCAGGTCGAAGAGCGGCAGGTGTTGCAGGGACAAAAGACGACAGAGGTAGTCTATTTGAAGAATATGTAAGAGTTCTTGAAAAGCTCCAACCAAAGGGATTTTTATTTGAAAATGTTTATGGTCTATTAGGTGCTGAAAAAGGCGAATCAATAAAAAAGATTGTTCGTGCTTTTAAAGAAATAGGATACAATATTTCATACCGAATTTTAGATGCGGCAGATTATGGTGTTCCACAACATCGAGAAAGGCTAATCATTGTTGGTTCAAAGGACAAAGTATTCAAATTCCCAAAACCTACACACGGAGTAGATTCTTCTGACGATTTTCCACACTATTCAGCCGAAGAAGCTATACTCAATACTCCTAGTCCTGAAATTGATAAACTTCCCTCAATTAATGGGCGTTTTGGTCATTTGCTAAATGATGTTCCGCCTGGGCTAAATTATAGTTTCTTTACTGAAAAGATGGGACATCCCAATCCTATTTTTGCTTGGCGTTCTAAGTTTTCGGATTTCCTATACAAAGCAGACCCGATGAGACCAATTAGAACATTAAAAGCATCGGGAGGACAATATACTGGCCCATTTCATTGGCAAAATAGACACTTTACAATTGAAGAATTAAAAAGACTTCAAACTTTTCCCGATGACTACAAAATGCTTGGGAACAGAGCAATTGCAAGCAAACAAATAGGAAATTCTGTCCCGCCACAATTTGCAAGATTCTTAGCACTAAGTGTGCTGAATCAATTTTTTAATGTGCAATTACCTTTTGAACTCCATTATTTGGAAGAAAATGAAAAACTATCATTCAGGAAACTAAAAAGTGAAAAAACAGAACAATATGCTCTAAAAGCACAAAATGCCTTGGATAGCCACAAAGAAAAACCTAAAAAAGAAATTACACCTAAGAAATATAAAGTTGAACTAACTGAAAATTTTAAAATAAAAACTAATCCTGAGTCAGAAGTTGAAGTTGCATTTAAACCAACAGCAAAAAAATGGACATTTGAACTTTACAGAAGAGAAAAGGGAAAAGAACTTTACAAAATAGAATTAAGACGATTGAAAAAATCGCCTTTGTTCCTTTCTGTTAATGAAGTTCATTTAATTTCTCACAGTAATGTTTTAAGTGATTATACCATTTTATGGAAAGTGTTTGAACAAGCATTGGCGGAAAATCACATCAAAGCCGATTTGGTTCAGCTAAACGGATATTACCAATACACAAACGACATTTCTTACACCTTCATCAAATCAAGCGATGAAATAGAAGAAAATGTTTGGAAACTTTTAGAACTAATTTTAATTGACCCGACAATCGGCCAAATCAAACACATTACTCAGTTCGCAACAAGTTATGATATCAGTCAGGAAAAACTAATCAAGTATTTCTTTGACTTACGAAGAATCGGGTTTGAAATCAGAAACAGCAACACAAACCCCGAAATTTCAGAGGACGAATATTTAATCCCATACAAATTCCCAACACTTACTCCGTTGAGTGTTCAACTTAAAAAATCATTAGAAGCAAATGTCTAAAAAAGAAAAATACGAACCTGTTTTATACATCTACTCCGATAGAAGTATTCTAGTTAATGAAGATGGTGTTGAATACAAGTTTAAAGAAGGTAAAACTTCAGATGAAGCTAAAAAACGATTGGCTTTAATAAAGAAAGCATTGAATGACGGTTTTCTTGAGCAGATAATTTCCGAGTGTCAAAACCCAGAAGTAAAAATCGAAAACATTAGTGAAGAACAAGTTAAAACAATTGAGTCTTTAGTAAGTTCGGTGACAAGCGAAGTTGGAAGAGCAATTGTTGGTTTAACTATTTTACAATTAACGGTAAAAGCAATTCTGCCTGAGCAATCAATTAGACTCCATAAAGGTGGCTCTGGAACTCGGGATTTTTCTTGGACAGAGGGTATTCCTATGAGAAATCTCGACACAAATTTTATTACACCTGTTTTGAGAAAATATGACTTACTCAAAATAAACAAATTTGGTTTTATGATGACCAGAACTCTTGCGGAAAACTATCCTTACTCCAAACTCTACAAAGCAGGAATTCGTGGAGCAAGAAAAGAATGGTTAGAAATTACTGATGATGTAGAAAATGGAGATTTAGATAGTTTAAATGCATTAAAGCAATTAATTGTTTTTTTGATAAGTAAATCAGAGGCCTTTGAATTGTTGACAGCCAAAGCATTTGAAGATTTAAATCTATTTTTTAAAAGTAATCCATCATTTGATTATTGTTTAGAAGTTATTTCAAATTTTATAAACAAATCAACCTATTCTGCAAGAGTATTTGAAGTCTCACTTCATTCATTTTTTCAAGTTTTAGCAGAAGAAAAACACTTAGAAGGTTTTTTAAAGCCCTTATCACAAATGCGTTCTGCAAACAAAAAACATGGAAACATTGGTGATATTGAAATAACCGAATCCGATGGGGATATGGACATAATAGAAGCTTGGGATGCAAAATTTGGTAAAACCTATCTCCGTGAGGAGCTTGAAGAATTAAATGATAAATTGAAATTTCATCCCCAAACTACAATTGCAGGGTTTGTTACAGACCAAAAACCTAATTTGAAAGATGAAATAGTAGAACGTATGTCAGAGATTGAGGAAGTTCATGATACTGAAATTTACATTATGGAATTTAGGGAATGGGTTATTTTTCAAGTTAAAACATATAATCTAGACACTACAACAATTGGTAATAAATGGCTTATCGCTATAGCGGAATGCATTTGTCAAAAACGAAGAGCAATTGCTCCAATTGATGAACCAACATCAGAATGGGTCGAGACATTTATATCTTGTTTGAAATAGTTTTTAAAACAGTTTAATCACAATCTAGGCAGATTAAACCATAGAAATGAATAGATTTAACAATGACGATAAACAAAAGGCCAGCTTACAACAGCCGTTTTGCAAAAGCGGGGGGTTCGTGCTTCTATGAAAGTGAAGTGCTAAATTCAAGTTTTGTGCTAAAAAACCCCGCCTTCGCAAAGCGGCGAAACGTTGGGAAAAAGTCTTCGACTTCTTCCCAACAACCGGAACTTTCCAATGGAAGAAGTTCTTTCAGACCTTCTCCCAACTTGACCTTTCCGCAAGCGGAAACGCCTTCGGAAAGCTCCGGTTGTTATGCATAATTATAAATGACACAGATTGTATACAAATATTTACCTATCGAAAGGCTAACGTATCTAGATGATGAATTACTCAGATTTACACAACCTTTGGAATTAAATGACCCATTTGAATGGATGCCTATTTTACCATCAAAAGACGAAATAATTACAATTATTGAAACTGTTGCTAAAGAAAATATTCTATTAATTGAAAATTATAATTTGGCGAGAGAAAAAAAACGCCAAGCAATCGTTGACTACACAAAGAAATACAAGGATTCAATTAAGGCTGTTTTAAATGATGAACCAAATAATTTTGGAGAACAGTTTTATAATAGAGCCATTACTAGTCTAGGAAGTAAAGTAGGATTATTTTCACTATCTAGACGTTGGAATAGTCCATTAATGTGGGCTCATTATACAAATTCACACAAAGGGTTCTGTGTCGGTTTTGCAAGGAATTCGGGTTACTTTGAAGCTAAAGGAAATCCAATAGACCCAACTTTTATTATTCAACCAGTTATCTATACGGAGAACCGCATTAAAGTACCGGTGGAAAGAGGAGTCAAAATTGACCCAAAAATTGTTTTGACGAAATCAATAGATTGGAAATATGAAGAAGAAGAAAGAATTATAACGCTTCTTACTTTGGCTGACAAAACTATCGAGACGAAACCTTATGATATTTGTTTGTTCAGAATACCTCATATGACAATTTCAGAGATTATTGTAGGTGCTAAAATTGAAGAAGATAACTTTAAAGTGATACATTCTTTCTGTAGAAAAAATGATATTGATTTATATAGAAGTAGACTGAGTGACACAAAATTTGAGATGGAACGAATATTAATAAAATAACTATGCATAACAGCACCTACCCAAAAGTGGCGGTTCAGTGGTTAAATCAAGCTTTGTACTTCTATCAAAGTTTCTGCTTGGTTGACAGTGAAGTGCTCCGAAACGCCACCTTCGGGTAGCTGCAAACCGTTGGGAAAAAGTCTTCGACTTCTTCCCAACAACCGGAACTTTCCAATGGAAGAAGTTCTTTCAGACCTTCTCCCAACTTGACCTTTCCGCAAGCGGAAACGCCTTCGGAAAGCTCCGGTTGTTATGTGTAATTATAAAAAACAAAACCCCAAAATGAAAAACATAATAATCTTAGCTTTAATAATATTTTCAAATTTTGCTTATGGACAAGATTGGTGTGCTTGGGATTTTAGGTTTAAGTTCAAGTTAAATACTGAAGAAACAATCAGATATAAATATAAAAAGGTAGAAGTGTATTTTAACGATTCATACACTTATGAAATGATTAGAAATCATGAGTTAAGGTATGACTCTATAACAAAAGAATACTTATTGTTCATAAATTATGGTTGTATTAGCTGTGGTTTTCCAAATGCGGATTTGCCTCCAGAAATATACTTAAAAATAGATTTAGAATACCCCCATTTTGGTATACCATTTTCAACAATAATTCCAATTTATTTTCAGAAGTCCGAAACATATTTAGCTATAAACAAAACACAGTTATTAAACACAAATGATATAACTAATTCTAATTTAGATGGTACAATAGACTTAGGGTTAATTGAAATAAAGCAATTTATTACTGATAATCATTGGAAAGACAATGTGGAGACATTTGAAATAATTGAAGTGCAATCAGTAAATGTAATTCAATATAAGAAAGCGGGAGAATACACTCATCGAAGAATGAATAGGTTAATTAAATTGGAATTTTAAAAATAACTACACATAACAGCCGTTTTGCAAAAGCGGGGGTTTAGTGCTTCTATGGCAGTGAAGTGCTAAATTCAAGCTTTGTGCATCTAATGAAGTTTAGTGCTGAAAAACCCCGCCTTCGCAAAGCGGCAAAACGTTAGCCACAATTTTATGACAGACCAAGAACTCGAAATATTGTTGACAGAAAGAGTTAAAACATTTGACTTGAAAAAGACTGCGTTTGACACTCTCGACAAAATACTGTCTGACAACTCAGACGACAAGGACTTTTTGTGTGGCTTCGAACAGACTGCAAATTTCTGTGTGTTTACATATGGTATTCCGCTGTTTATAATGGCGAAAATCCGGCTTACAATTTTACATCTTACGTCATTCAAAACTAACATTTTTGGTTTTCCTTCTGCTACTTTTCGATCATAATACGCTTTGACTTCTTTATCATATCTTTTGATATTTAATGCACATAAATTGAGTAATGATTTAAGTTTTTTATCTGCCAAATTGCCACTTTACAACTATTTACTATTATAAATACAAGCTGTGTAAGTTAACAATTCTTAAATCAAAAATCATTTTGCTTACACAGCTGGTTTTGAATAATATCCCCTCAATTAACCGGAAACAATTCCCTTATTTTAAATACAAAAACGGATCAACCAGTTGGTATTTCGGACTTCGCTTCATAAAATCATTAAAATAAGCGGTATGACTTGCTCCCATCAAGATAAAAACCCTGTCCGTTGGCTTTAATTCAATCTGATTCAAATTAGAATACATTCTGATGTTTCGATGGTAATATTTTGCGGCTTCATCGGCACCTTCAAATTTATCTTTGGTAGAAACATAAGACAATATTTCGGCATTGACATTGATCAGAAAATCCAGGTATTGCGGATGATTATTTACTTTCAACTTGTCCAATAACGACAGGTTGTCGTAATTCAGTTTTTTCTCTTCCTTATCAATCAACTGAAAATATCTTTCATAGGTTTTGTCGTTTACTTTATTCTGAATAGTATTGCCAATATTGTAATTATAACTCATTTTGTGGTCAATACCATAAATGCGTTGCGTGTTGCTTAATCGTCCGATTTCATAAGCCAAAAGCTCAATCTCGGAAGGCTTTTCAAATCTCATCTTCGGGTTCTTCAGGTATTCCGCATATTCTTTCTGCAGCGTTTCGTTAAAAGCCGGTGTGGTTTCCACTATGATAACCGTGGGTTTAAATGCAGCCAGCATCTTAGCTATTTTATGCACTTCTTCCTGATTCTTTTGATCGTGTTCATCAAAATCTACCGAATTGGCATCAGGAGTGTACCCCATGTGAAAGGTTCCGAAATTCAGAACCGGAATAGCGTCGTCAAATTTGTCTTTGAAAATAGGTTGCTGTGCCATTATTTTTGAAAATGCCAAAAGCATAAGCACAATAATTACTTTGTTCATGGTATTATTTTTTAAAATTTGAAACAAAATTGGCACATCCCTACCCTTTTACTTCATTTTTTCGATGAACACCCCGTTTTATTCTGTCAACACTTTTTTCTTTAAAAAAAGCTCCCGTACTTTTACCAAATGAAAATTCAAACCAAATGAAGCTGTTTTCAAGACAAAAAGAAATCGTCGTTCACCTGTTATACTGGATGGTTTTTATAACCGGATTCTTTATACAGCTCAAACCCGAAAATGATTTTGTTTTCGGGTTTGATGAAATCACACTTTTCAGCTTAAGCTATCTGTTTATCAATGTTTCTACATTTTACATTAATTATTTTTATGTTTTAAAACGTTTTTTTGACGTTAAGCTATTAAGCAAATTTTTAATCGGGCTGGTATTGATTTTTGCCTATTTCATTACATTTCGGTATTTGATAGAAGAAGTTTTGTTTTTGCATCTCTTTGGAACCGGAAATTATTTTAAAGGCACAACTATTCAATATTATATTTTTGACAACCTGCATTGGGCTTCTGCCCCCATTTTTGCCAGTACAATTATCTGGATGGTCATCAATTTTATCAGAACCCTGCAAAAAGAAGTGGTTTTAAATGAAGAAAAGAAAAAAGCGGAAATTCAGTTTTTGAAATCACAAATCAATCCGCATTTTATTTTCAACACGTTGAATAATATTTATTCGATGGTGTTCAGAAAATCGGAACAAGCGTTGCCTGCTATCGAAAAATTGAGCGACATTATGCGTTTTACAACCTATGAAACCCAAAAAGAACGGATCCCGATCGGCAGCGAACTCAAGTATATTGAAAGCTATATTGAGCTGGAAAAAATCAGAAATACCAAAGAAATTTTCATCACACTCAACCTGGAAATCGAAAATCAAAACCAGGTTATTCCACCCTATCTTCTATTGCCTTTTGTTGAAAATTGCATCAAACACGGAGTATTGGATGATCGTGAAAATCCTATTCTATTTTTCATTAAGTCAAGTCATAAAATAATTTTAATTAAAGTTAAAAACAAAGTAAATCACAAACTGAAAGACAAGCATTCCGGCATTGGATTAATCAACCTTGAAAAGCGTTTGCAGTTTTATTTTCCGAATAGGCATAGCTTTAAGATCACAAATGACGGAAACGATTTTGAAAGTTATCTGGAAATACAGTTAGAATGATGAAAAAAATAAAATGCCTCATGCTGGATGACGAGCCGTTGGCTATAGAGCTTTTAAAAAGCTATGCCGCCAAGCAGCTGCAACTGGAAGTTATGCTGGCCACCACCGATGTTTTTGAAGTGATTGAATACCTCCAGAAACAAACCGTTGATTTGATTTTTATTGACATTCAGATGCCGGAATTATCCGGGATTCAACTGATGCAAATGTTTAATAAGGATAATTATTTCATCGTTACTACTGCTTATGCAGATTATGCCTTGGAAAGCTATGACTATCGTGTGGTTGATTACTTACTGAAGCCGATCAGCTTTGATAAATTTCATAAATCGATACAAAAATTCACCGATTTTGTCCCGCCGGAAACCCCTGATCATTTGTTTGTAAAAGTAGATGGACGACAGGTAAAAGTTGATCCGAAAGACATTATTTTTATCGAAGGGTTAAGCGATTATATCCGGATTCATCTGCTGAATGAACGCCTGATTGTACTGGACAACCTGAAAGATTTTATCCTTAAACTTCCGTCAAAGGAATTTATGCGGATTCATAAATCCTATATTATAAGGTTAGACAAAGTAAAATCGATTGACGGCCATATGATTTACCATGAATTAGGCTCTGTTCCTGTTGGCGAAACCTATAAAAATGAGATCAAAAAATGGGTTGGCAACCGGGAGTGATTAACCCGTCTGTTGCGATGACACTGTGACCTTGTACTTGTATTTTAGCAAAAAGACAGAGTCTGAACAAAAACATATTTGTAAGTTTGTACAGCTGCATTTATATATAACGCTCGTCAAGCGGCTGAAATGCAATACCTTTTTTACGTATTAAAAATGATGGACTTTAAAGCACAATATCACCTTGAAGATCATATCGTAACTCTTCGTCCGTTACAGGCAGATGACATTGAAAACCTGCTCGGATATTCCGAAAACGAACCGGAACTCTGGCAATATTCGTTAACCGGAGCAAACGGGAGAGAAAATCTTTTGAAGTACATCCACACAACACTCAACACAAGAACAGAAGAAAAAGAATACCCGTTTATTGTGTTTGACAAACGAACCAATACCTATGCCGGCTGTACGCGGTTTTATGATATTCAGCCTAAAAATGAGACCTTACAATTGGGTTTTACCTGGTACGGCAAAGCGTTTCAGGGTACGGGACTCAACAAACACTGCAAGTACCTGCTGTTGCAATTTGCCTTTGAAACATTGAATTATAAACGGGTTGAGTTCAGAGCTCATGCAGAAAATGAGAGAAGCATCAACGCCATGAAAAGTATTGGTTGCACCGTAGAAGGCATCTTACGCAGCAATGCGGTTGATTTAAACGGCAAGCGAAGAAGCAGCATTGTGTTAAGCATTTTGCAGGAGGAATGGTTTCAAACTGTGAAAAGCAATCTGGAAAGTAAATTAATTACAAAATAAAGCTCTTTTAAAATCAGAAACTTAGTTTCACTACTGAATCACTACATGAAAAAAACACTATTAATTTCCGTCATACTAATTATTCTATTGGGCTGTAAAACAAAAAATCAAGATTCAGTTACAACCGATACCGAAAAAACAGAATATTTTGAATCTAAATCGTTTCCTAAACAAATTGGAATTGTCTCTGATTTTGATACTACACTGACCAAAGAAGAAATTGCTGATTTGGAAAAAATAATCCGTGAATACAAAAACAAAACAACCAATCAAATTGCAATTGTTTCCATAACCGATACATTAACAGAAGATAATTTTGACCAATATGCTCTTGATTTATCAAATTACTGGGGCATTGGAACAAAGGAAAAATTAAATGGTCTTACAATTATTTACAGTATCAAATTAAGAAAAATAAGAATATCAACCGGAACAGAAACAGAAAAAAAATTGACTGATGAAATTTGTGATAACATATTAAACGAAAAAATACTACCATATTTCAAAGAAGGTGATTACTATTCCGGATTAAAAAACGGAACAAATGAATTCATCAGGATATGGGGAAATAAAAAAAGATAAAATAGTCTTTGGAATTTCAATCAATATCTCTTTTCTACACTTCTCAAAATCTTATCCACTACCCCATTAATATCTTCGGAAATCTTGAATTTATAATTCAAAATCCAATAGAACAGTGTAATTAAAACCGATTTCAGAAAGATATTTAAAACCGGATGAAAGGAAAAATTCCAAAAGTAAAAGGCCATGAATGTCAAGGTAATGATCCCTAACGAAACAATTGTTTTTGGAGAAAACGGAAACAAATCCATTTTAAAAACCACAAATAAAAATTTGGCCAAACTGTATAAACCAATGGAAATTAAAGTAGCCACAGCCGCCCCTTCAATGCCGTAATTCGGAATAAAATACATGTTCAGACTCACGGTTAAAACCACCAGACACAATCCTAACAGCAATACCGTCCGGTAATATTTTGAATTAAATATGATAGAATTATTATTTCCCAGCATCAGATCAAAAAATTTTGAAAAAGAAATCAAAAACACCACTGCCACTCCACCGCTGTATTTTTCAGGTAATAACGCATATACCTGATGGATATTGGTCAGAATTCCCAGCATGATGAATCCGCCAATCACTTGTAAGGTGATAGCTGTTTTTTTGTATAAATCATTCAATTCGTCATGCTTTTTTCTGGCCATTAAATCGGTTGTAATCGGATGCGTAATCTGATGCATCGCCCGCATGGGTACCGAAATGGTCAACGCAATAAAAATAGCTACCGAATAATACGCCGCTTCACTGATCGGGATATATTGCCCGATCATAAACTTGTCGATATCCAGCAACAACACCGCAATACCGGACGAAAAAATGATGAACGCAGAATAAACGATTACCGCTTTCTTTTCGCCCGGGAACTTCAGGTGAAATTGCGGTTTACGCACACTGAAAGCCACCAACGCCATAATCAGCATCATGGTGAAATAGATAAACACCAGGCTATAGACAAACTGTATGTTGCTGATCCAGTCAAAATAAACCGCAAACAGAAAAATACTGATAAAAATACGCAGTAAAACCTCTTTCACAAAATTGCCGAAAACCGATTTTAAGTGTACTTTGACCCAGGCATAAAAAATCTCAAAATACCCCATTAACAAACCGATAACCGGAATCATCCATACATAATCGTGAATAACCGGGTTTTCCTGCGACAACAAGACAGCTATTTCCTCATAGAACAAAAGCAACAGTAAAAAAACGGGCAGGCTGATAAGCAAAGGCAAAGCCAGCATTAAATTCAGAAAACGCGATTTTTCATCATCTGTATGATGTTCAGCATAAAACCGGACCAAGGTGTTCTGAATGCCAAATGCCATCAACGGCATCATAATGTTGGCGGAGGACAGCAAAAATGCGGTTAAACCGTAATAATCCTCTCCCAAAAAATGGGTGTACATAAACAATGCATTCGTGGCACCAATGGCAAAACCGATAAAGGTAATGATGGTGTTTTTGATGGATTGATTAACGACGATGCCCATTATGAATAAATGTGATTAGTGATTAGCCAGACAACTTTTAACCAGCTTTTCTGTTAAACTTTTTCGGCTGTAATATTGCAAACCCACCGGATAAACTTTTAAATTCTTTTGTTTATATAACAGATAATGGGCTAAGATAGCTTCTTTTAACGGTTCTTTTTCATCATACATAAAAAACTGACCGGTGTTGGTTTCTTTTAAAACAGGTTCAAAATCGGATGCTTTGGGACCAATAGCAATAACCGGACGTTCGGATACCATGTATTCAAACAATTTTCCGGGGATGATGCAGCGGGTTTCTTCGGAATCAATTTCAATTAACAACAGCACTTGCGAAGTTCGCTGGTGCAAAACCGCTTCGTGATGTGAAACATATCCTAAATTACGGACAAATTTACCTAACTTAAATTCCTCAATTGTTTCTAACACATCCCGGCTTACTTTACCGATGAGTTTTAACTGAAAATCGGCTGCAAAGGCTTTGTTTTCTTTAACCAGTTCCTTTAATGCCTTCCACAGAATCCTCGGGTTCCGGTCTGATAAAAATGACCCGATGTGAGCGATCGTGAATTGTTCATCCAATTCCGTTTTGAAAACCTGCTCAACATCATAACCATTGGTGATTACTTCAATCGGCTTTGACGTTAGTTTAGTAAACTCACTTTTTGTTGTTGGACTGGTCACGATGATTTGATCGGCTGAAGTGAGGACTGCTTTCTCTAATGCTTTGTGTTTTTTTTCTGAATTTTCATTGAGCATCAATTCTTTGTGATAGCCAATGGTTGTCCACGGATCCCGAAAATCAGCTATCCATTTTACGGTATTTTTCGTTTTTAATTGTAAACCGATTAAGTGCAGGCTATGTGGTGGTCCGGTAGTGATAATCGTTTCTATTTGATGCCTTGCGATATAATCCGTCAGGAAAGCAACCGAGGGCTTTACCCATAACACACGGGCATCCGGAATAAAAAGGTTACCGCGAACCCAAAGCATTAGTTTTTCAATCAACGATTGTTTCCTTTTACTTGGAATGATTCCGGAACTAATTTTTTTTGTATTTTTTTTAGATAAAAAAGAAGCCCAACGATAGGGTTCTTTAATCCTTTGTTTGATGATGACAGCATTCGGGGAAACTTCGTTTACTAACTTATCATCTACAATCGGATAGGTTGGGTTTTCAGGAATATAAACATGCGGTTCATACCCGAAATCGGGTAAATACTTGACAAACTTCAGCCAACGCTGAACACCTGGACCTCCGGCCGGAGGCCAGTAATAGCTTATAATCAGAACTTTTTTTTTCTCTGTTGCTTCAAGGTTCAAAACTCGTTGTTCGTTAAGGGTTAGTCAACCTTTTTCTTAGTTTCAAAATAAATCCCGCCCACTAAAAGGAAAAGCATTCCAATGGAACTGAACAAGGCAATAGAACTTCCTTTTTTCACTACGTCCGGTTCAAATTTGAATTCAATCGTATGTTTTCCGGCCGGAATTTCTAAAGCCCGCAACACAAAATTAGCCCGGATTGGTATTGCCTCTTTTCCGTCAATCGTAACTTTCCAGCCTTTCGGATAATAAATTTCGGAAAAAACAGCCAGTCCTTTGTGCGTATTTTGAGAAATATACTTCAGATGATTGGGTTTGTATTCCGTCAATGTAATGCCGGCAAGGCTGTCTTTTATAAACGAAGGTGAACTGACGGATTTGAAAAACTCCTTGTCCACAACCGCTTCATTTTTAGTATCTAAACTATCCAATGCCCGAATCTCCTCATCGGCATTCTGAACCACTTTTACCTTTTCAACAAACCAGGCATTTCCGTTCGCATCCGGATTTTGCAACGGAACCGGTTGTCCTTCATCAGTGGTTTGGATAACATATTTTACATTCAGCATACTCAACACCTGAATATTATTGCGGGCAATCTGGTAATCATACAACTGCTGAATGCGTTGGGGTTTTACGGCACTATAGCCACCAATGGCTTTGTGAAAATAAGACGTTCTACCGCCTGCCATTCCCTGCTCCGGTTCAAAAACACGAAAATTCGGATCTTTATCTTCCATGATTTTCAAATCGGCTTCGGTGGGTTGAAACGGTTGGCTGACCTGTCTGGCATTTACAAAATCACCGGCATTCACATAATTCTTATCAACCACATATAAATCCAAGACCATCAAGGTCCCGGCTAAAACAACCGCTAAGGTTTGTGATACTTTATCTTTGATAAACAACCACAGAACGGCAAAAACCGCCACGATAAGTCCCATTGACCGGAGCAAATCGGAGCTGTACATACTTTTTCTGTCTTCTTTCAAAGCCTGTATAAAGGGTTCACCGATTTCGCCATAGGCCTGTCTGAAGTAAGCATCGCTACCGCCGGCAAAGCTAAACATCCCTTTGCTAACAAACAATAAAGCCAGCAGCCCCAATGTAACGGCAGATGACTTCCACAAAGCTTTCCACTGGGTTTCTTTATCTAATTTAAAAAACGAATACAATCCCAAAACAGCCACTACAGGGATGCATAACTCCAAAATCACCTGAATGGAAGATACGGCCCTGAATTTGTTGTATAACGGAAAATAATCAATAAAAAAGTCTGTTAGCATAGGGAAATTTTTTCCCCAGGAAAGCAGTAATGATAAAATAGCTCCTGCCAGAAAAGCATATTTTAATTTTCGCTTTTCCGTGAACATACCCAACACAAAAAGGAAGAAGACAATCGCCCCGATATAGGCCGGAGCAGCCACGATGGGCTGATCTCCCCAATAGGTCGGGGCACTGTTGGCAAAATCAAGTGCCTGTGCTTCCGGAGCTCCCAGACCGATAAACAGTTCATACAGGGCACTGTTTTCACCCAGTTTTTCTGAGTTTCCGCCACCAAACAACCGTGGAGCAATCAGGTTAAAACTTTCGGCTATTCCGTAGCTGTATTCAGTGATGTAGTCATACGACATTCCCGATTTATTGCTCAGTTTTTCCCCTTCCGGACTAATGGTTAATTCGTTTTGTCCCCTGGTACTGAACTCCGTATATTCGGCCGTGGCCAATAAATTGGTGGCATTGGTTCCTAAAGCCAAAAGACCTGCCAGTACAAATACCCCAAAAGCAATTCCGATATGTTTAAACTCTTTTGCCTTGATTAATGTATAACTGTAATACACCGAAATCACGATCAATAACAACAACAAATAATACGTCATCTGAAAGTGATTGGCCTGAATTTCCAAAGCGGCTGCAACCATGGTGAGCAAACCGCCTGTGATAAACCGTTTTTGAAAAACAAGTAATACCCCGGCTACCACCATCGGCATATAGGCAACCGCATGAGCTTTTGCATTGTGTCCGACGCCCAGAATGATGATCAAATAGGTAGAAAACCCGAAAGCGAGGGCTCCAAAAAAAGCTTTGAGCGGATCAACTTTCAGGACACTCAAAAGAATATAAAAACCCAGAAAATATAAAAATAAATAATCTGCCGGACGGGGAAGAAAACGCAGAAAACCATCCACTGTTTTGACGTAATTGTGGGGATACTTGGCCCCTAACTGATAGGTTGGCATTCCGCCGAAAGCAGCATTGGTCCAGAAAGGTTCTTCGCCGGTTTGCTGCCTGAAATCGTTTTGCTCTTTAGCCATTCCGGTATATTGTACGATATCTGACTGCGAAATTTGTTTGCCTTGCAGAACCGGATAAAAATAAACCAATGAAAGAAGTATAAAACCAAAAAAGGCCAGGAGGTGCGGAAGAAATTTCTGAAAATATTTCATTCTGTAATTTTAAAATCAAGGTTAATTAAGCGAAAGTAAACAATCTATTCCACTTCTTCATAATCGATATACTCCCCTACCTGTTTTTTGGGTCTTGGTTTTTCAAACGCAGACGAGGCTGTCTGTGTCTGACGTTCATTTTGTTGCCGGTAATCAGCCTGCTGCTTAAAATTCTGCTCTGCTTTTTGAACCATTTTTCGCAGTAAAACAGGCATAAACAAACGGGCTAATAGCTTGAAGGCATAATAAATTCCGACAATAATTAAGATGGTTCTTATAAATCCGGGTACTGATGCTGTCTGCATAGGGTAATATTTTCGGTAAAAATAAGAAATACGGCTATTAAAAATAAATTAACAATCTTAAATAAATAATAAAAAGTCTTATTTTTGGTTTCTAATCAGTAATTCAACCTCATTACTACCATGAAAAAAGTTCGTTTTTTAATTCGGTTTACCCTGCTTTTCGGTTTTTCGGGTCTATTTGCCCAACACACTGACATGATTAATTCCAACCGTCCAGGGCTCTCTATGGCTGCCTTTTCGGTCGGAAAAAATGTTTTTCAACTGGAAAGCGGTATTTACGGAATCCGGGAAGATCACAACCTGGCCCGGTATAACTCAAACGGGTTTGGCGTAGATTTGGACTTGCGGTATGGCTTTCTTCTTGAACAATTGGAAGTAATCGGAAACTTTAAATACCAGTATGACAAATACTATTCTCCGTTGGTTGAAAAGTCCAGAAGCGGCTTCAGAAGCACCACGTTCGGGGCAAAATACCTGGTGTATGATCCGTTTAAAAAAGGCGAAGACAAACCTAATCTGTACAGTTGGAAAGCCAATCACAAATTCAAATGGAAACAATTTATTCCGGCCGTAGGTGTCTATGCAGGAATGAATTTCGGTTTTGCCAACGACGATTATGCCTATCCGGACGAACCGACCATAAGCCCTAAAATCATGGTCATTGCCCAGAATCATTTTGGAGCACGGTGGGTTTTGGTCACTAATATTTTCTATGATAAATTTACTACCGATTATAAATCGTTAGGCTATATTCTTACGCTGACACACGGCTTTAACTACAAATGGTCCGGTTTTCTGGAAAATCAGGGAATTAAAGGTGATTATTATTCCGACAGCATTCTGCGTTTAGGAGCGGCTTATTTGATTCAGGATAACCTGCAGGTAGATGCTTCCATCAGCAAAAATTTTAAAGATACACCCGATATTTTATACGGAGGTGTAGGTGTTTCCTGGCGTTTTGATAAAAAATACCAACCTGTAAAAATTGAAAAAGAAGAAGATGGCGGAAAAAGGGTGGATAAAAAGAAAAAAGATAAAAAAGCAAAGGAATCTAAAAAACGAGCAGACGAAGTAGAAGGATAAAATTATGATATGATTACAATTATTGAAGCTGATTCAAAAAAGCTGCTTACTGATTATGTGAAATTTCCTTTTTCGCTGTATAAAAACCACCCGTACTGGGTTCCTCCCCTGATATCAGATGAGCTGGCTACGTTTAACAAAGAAGAAAACCCCGCTTTTGACAATGCTGAAGCCTATTTTTATTTGGCCTATAAAGAAGATAAAATAGTCGGAAGAATTGCTGCCATTATCAATTGGGAAGAAGTAAACAATCAACAAAAAAGAAAAATCCGGTTTGGTTGGTGGGACGTCATTGATGATATAGAGGTTACCAGGGCCTTACTCGAAAAAGTTTACGAATTGGGAAGAAAAAACAATCTGGAATATGCAGAAGGTCCGATGGGCTTTTCTAACCTGGATAAAGTTGGCGTTTTAACGGAAGGCTATAACCGTATGGGATCGATGATTACCTGGTACAATTATCCTTATTATAAAGAGCATCTGGAACAATTGGGATATACCAAAGAAAAAGAATATTTTGAAAGTGTTTTTTCCTTTGCTGATGTTAACCCCGATTCCTTTATCAAAGCCAGTGAGCTTATTCAAAAGCGTTATGAACTGAAAGCCCTGACATTTTCCAGAACCAAAGACATCTTGCCTTATGTGGATAAAATGTTTGACCTGTTTAACACCAGCTATGAAAAATTAGCTTCTTTTGTTGCGGTTTCAGAAAGGCAGAAAGCCTATTTTAAAAAGAAATACATTCCGTTTGTAAACCCTGAATATATCCTGTTTATCATGGATAAAAATGATAAAATGATTGCTTTCAGCATTGTGATGCCCAGTTTTTCCGGAGCTCTGCAAAAGGCAAACGGCCGTTTATTCCCTTTCGGGTTTTACCATCTTTTAAAAGCCCGGAAACACAGTAAAGAAGTACTTTTTTATTTAATAGGGATCGACCCTGAATACCAGAACAAAGGGGTTACCGCACTTATTTTCAGAGAATATTACCGGGTTTTTAAAGAAAAAGGGATTACGCAATGCAACCGGACTCCCGAACTGGAAGAAAATAACGCCATTCATAATTTATGGAAAAACTTTAACTCGGTGGTGGACCGAAGAAGAAGAACCTATCGAATTGATTTATAAAAATAAAACCACTCGCAAAAGAGTGGTTTTTTATCTTTATGAAAATACCTTTTTTTAAGAAACATCAACCGTAGTTGCTTCGGCAATTTTCTTGTACGTTCCGTTAACCAGTTTTTCCCGGATAGCTTCAAAAGCAGCAAGTGTTTCACTGATGTCTTCCATGGTATGTGAAGCCGTCGGAATCATTCGCAATAAAATAATTCCTTTCGGGATAACCGGATAAACCACAATAGAAAGAAATATCCCGTAATTTTCACGCAAATCGTTCACCATTACCATAGCTTCCGGAATTGAACCTTCTAAATAAACCGGTGTAATGCAAGTGTTTGTATCACCGATATTAAACCCTTTTTCTTTTAATCCGTTTTGTAGGGCATTTACATTTTCCCACAATTTATCTTTGATAGATGATGAATTGCGTAACAGTTCTAAACGCTTCAACGAACCGATTGTTTGAATCATTGGCAACGCTTTGGCAAACATTTGTGAACGCAGATTATATTTTAAATAATCAATTATATCTTTATCTGCCGCTACAAAAGCTCCGATGTTTGCCATTGATTTTGCAAAAGTTGAAAAATATACGTCAATTCCGTCCTGACAACCCTGTTCTTCTCCTGCCCCTGCTCCTGTTTTTCCCAAGGTTCCGAAACCGTGAGCATCATCAACCAATAACCTGAAATTGTATCTTTCTTTCATGGCAACAATTTCTTTTAATTTTCCTTGCTGGCCACGCATTCCAAAAACACCTTCGGTAATAAATAAAATTCCTCCTCCGGTTTCCTGAGCCATTTTAGTTGCCCGTTGAAGATTTTTCTCCATACTTTCCAGATCGTTATGCTTGTAGGTAAACCGTTTACCCATGTGCAAACGCACACCGTCTATAATACAAGCATGTGAATCGACATCATATACGATAATGTCGTTTTTTGTAACCAAGGCATCAATGATTGAAACCATTCCCTGGTAACCAAAATTCAGTAAATAAGCCGCTTCTTTCATCACAAAAGCAGCCAATTCATTTTCCAACTGTTCGTGGTAGGTGGTATGACCGCTCATCATTCGGGCACCCATCGGATAAGCCGCTCCATACTGCATGGCTGCTTCGGTATCGGCTTTACGGACTTCCGGATGGTTGGCTAAGCCCAGGTAGTCATTGATACTCCAGTTCAGGATTTTTTTTCCGTGAAACTGCATTCTTGGTCCGAGTTCTCCTTCTAATTTTGGAAATACATAGTAACCTTCTGCCTGTGAAGCCCATTTTCCCAATGGTCCTTTATTGTTCTGAATTCTTTCGAATAAATCTTTTACCATGATTTTTATGTGTTAAAAAAACGTGGCAAAAGTAAGGATTTCAAATCTACTATCATAATATTTTTAGTGGAATGATTATGATTTGATACTTCCTTTTATATAATTTTAAAATGTGTAATTAAAATGCTCTAATATCTTTATCTTTGGGTGATATTTTTTAACCGATATGAGTAAAAACAATGATAACGATTTAAAATTAGCCGTGCTGATTGATGCAGATAATGTTCCGTTCAGCAATGTAAAAGGGATGATGGAAGAAATTGCCAAATACGGCACACCAACCACGAAACGGATTTATGCTGACTGGACCAGACCCAATGCCAACGGCTGGAAAGGTGTTTTGCTGGAACATGCCATTACCCCTATTCAGCAATACAGTTATACCACGGGCAAAAACTCTTCTGATTCTGCGTTGATAATTGATGCGATGGATTTGCTTTATTCCGGAAAATTAGATGGCTTTTGCATTGTATCCAGCGACAGCGATTTTACCCGACTGGCAATTCGCCTGAGAGAATCCGGCATGAAAGTGATTGGAATTGGCGAACAAAAAACCCCAAAACCCTTTATCAGTGCCTGCGACCGTTTTATCTTTATTGAAGTGCTGGAAGGAGCCAAAAAGAAGAAAGGCATTACCGCAACTGCTTCAGATAAAAAGAAAGAAGAAAAAACATACCCAAAAATTGATGTGGAAACCATCGATATCATAGAATCGAGTATAGAAGATATTGCCGAAGATGACGGCTGGGCATTTTTGGGCGATGTGGGCAATCTGATTGTCAAGAAAAAGCCTGAATTTGACCCGCGAAACTTTGGCTTTTCCAAATTAACGCCCTTGATGAAATCGTTGACACACTTACTGGAAATACACGAACGGGAATCGGATAAAAAGGGAATCAAGCATGTGTATGTAAGATTAAAATAAGGCTTTGGAAAAATTGGTTTAACCGGGATTAAAGCCGTGATGTTTTAATTGCGTACACAGTATAATTAAACCAGTACCAACTCGGCTATATTTTTAAATAAAAGTTCTTTATCAACCGGTTTAGACATGTATTTATTCATTCCGATTTCCATGACTCTTTCCTTGGTAGTCTCCATCACATCAGCCGTTAAAGCTATAATCGGAATGTTCTTTTTTTCATGTCCGGCTTCGCCATTTCTGATGGCAACCGTAGCTTCATAACCATCCATAACCGGCATTTGCAAGTCCATCAAAATCAAATCAAAATCCTTTTCCTGCAAAGCAGTAACCCCTTCCTGTCCGTTATTAGCAAAAACAACCGTCGTGTTTAACCATTTTTTGGTGATCATTTTTATAACCATCTGATTCATCGCATTGTCTTCTACGACAAGAATATTTTTCCCCTTTAGGTCATAGTCCGCTGCTTCAGCAACCGGGACTTCAGGCTTTTCCACAGCAATGGTTTCATATGGTAACATAATTTTACATACGGTTCCCTGATCTACAATACTCTGAAGATCAACTTTTCCGTTATGCAGATCAGCCAGCGTTTTTACGATATAGAGCCCTAATCCGAGTCCGCCGTACTTTCTTTTGTTATTGATGCTTTCCTGTGTAAAGGATTCAAAAATAGAATTCATTTTTTCCTTCGGGATGCCCACTCCTGTGTCGGCTATCGTAAACGTCAGATCAACATAGCTTCCTCTCTTTTGCTTGCAGTCTACCTTAAAGGTCACAAACCCGTGGGTTGTAAACTTCAGTGCATTGCTCAACACGTTGTTGATCATTTGTGTCAAACGCATTTTATCACCTAAAATCATTTCCGGCAGATCCGGTGAAATCTCCAGATTAAATCCGAGCCCCTGATTTTTGGCACGATAAGCCATATTCTTGGCCAAATGTTCCAGTAGCGGTTTGGGGCTGAATGCTTCCAGATCTAATTTCAGCTCTCTTTTTTCAATCTTGGAAAAGTCTAAAATATCATTTACGGAACTCAACAGACTATAAGAAGAATCTTTGATCAGCAGACTGTTTTTTTGAATACTTTCGTCTTTAGTGTCTTTTGAAATCTCCTTCGCTAAATTCAAAATTGCATTCAGAGGTGTTCGGAGCTCATGACTGATATTGGACAAGAAATACGATTTCATTTCATTCATTTCTTCCGATTTTTGAAGGGCTATTTTTTGAAGCTCCTCCCGTTCATCCCTCAGTTTACGGATTAAATTAGCCATCGAAAGGGAGAGAAAAATAACTTCCATTCCCGTTCCCAATTTTGACCCGTTCTCGGTCATAAAAGTTACCGGAAGCACACTGAAGTTTTTAAGGATAAATACCACAAAACCGGCAACCAGAAAGAAGATACCGATTGCAAAAAACTTATCTATTTTTCGGGTTTTACTGTAAATTACCACAACCGAAGAAATAATTAAAATAAGCAGCATCAAGCCGAGTGCATTGGCTATCGGATAAGAAAGTTGTAAAGCTCCGGGGTGAATGAACAACGACAGTAAAAGGATAAAATCCAATATAAAAATGCCGTAAAAAGCATTATTGATAAACTTGCTGTACTTTTTAATCTGAAGAAAAACCTGTGCATATCTTCCCAGGAAAAAGTTGGCTATACAGGCTGAAAGAATAACCGCATTTAAACACAACCAGCCGGAATTGGGGGTAAACAACTGATAAAAATAGCCGTCCAGCGAAAACTGCAACATTCCGATAAACACAACATACAAACTGTAGTACAAAAAACTGCGCTCCTTCATGGCAAAAAAGAAGAACATATAAATAATGGCCGTAATCAGAAGGATACCGTAAAAAATTCCGAAAATTGCCTGTTCAAAAGCCAATGTCTGCATCAGGTTATCCATGGTACGAAGCATTATTCCGGCATTAATAACCTCTCCATCACTTTTTAAATGCAAAAAATAGGAATAATCCGTTTGGGGTTGAAGGACTATTTTAAAGATAACTTTTCGGTTCTTTAAGCTTCGGTCTTTGAACGGAATTGCATCGCCACTGATCTGTTTTGTAATCGTTCCTTTTTCATTGATGGTGTAAAACTCAGCTACATCAACAATAGGACGACAGGCTTCTAAAAAAAAGGTCTTTTCATGTTCTGTTTCGTTGTGAAGATCAAATTTTATCCAAAAATGATTGTTGGTAAACCCCAGGTCGGTGTTTTCATTGGGCAAGGTTTCAAAAACCAGGGTATGATCCAAAATGATTTCTTCTATTGTACGACTCTCCTGTTCTAAATCGGCAATTTTTGCAAAGGGATGCAAGGAGATTTCTTCCTCAAAACCATCGTCTTTTATCACAAGCTGAGCATGAAGCGGAAAGACACTGATAAAAAAAAGAAACGTAAACACACAGGAGATCTTAAACGACCGGGCTTCGTAATTATGCTTCATTGAGTGGTATTTTTGTGGTATTTTGTTTTATTAAGCATTGTATGTACGAAACAAAATGCTCTGTGGTTTTACTTTTACATAAAACTATCGACACAAAGCCATAACTGTTTCATTATAATGCAATTATAATTAAAATTTTTAGTCCTGAAAGATATTTAACTATTGTTGAAGGAAGGAAACCAGAAAAAGTAGTTCGGAAAAAAGTGTTTAAAGACTTAAATAAATTGAAACAAAATGAGCAACCGTACCGAAGAGTACAAAAAAGTGCCAAACGGTATGGTAATAGTATTTATGATCCCTGATGTAGAAATAAACACCAGCGGTATAGCTCATTCCCCCGATCAAAATCCATAAAAAAACAGAAAAAGGCATGGTAAGGATCAGGGGTTTGATAACAAAAACAATCATCCACCCTAAAGCCAGGTAGAGTATTACCGAGATAAGCCGGAATTTTTGGGTAAAGAAAATTTTAAAAATGATTCCGAACACCACTATGGTCCACATGATTCCTAAAAAAACAGTCGCTGTTTCAGGTTTCAGGTAGCAAACCATCAGCGGGGTATAGGTTCCGGCAATCAAAAAGTAGATACTGATATGATCACCTATCTGAAACAAATGCTTTATCTTTTGATTGGTAGCTGCATGAAATAATGTTGAAAAGGTATAAACCGCCAGCATTCCTATTCCAAATACCAAAACGGACATAAAAACTGGCCATTGATTCGCATTGAACGAGTCAACCAGTAAAAAAGGCATTCCGATAAGACAGAAAAGAATACCAAGACCATGGGTAATGGCATTTACAATTTCTTCTTTCCGGGTTTGTTCACGCTTTGACATATTGCAAAATTAAAACTATTCTTTATTCAACAGCAGACCGATTCTTCCTCATCTCAAAAATCCACCTTTGATAAAATTAACGGTATGGGTTGAAGTAACATATTGGTAAAATGTAAAATTACAAAAAAGACACTTAATCTAATTGCTCCGGTATGCTAAGTTAAAATTAAGTTTTTTCCCTATCTTTAACCCACTGAACCCAATCGAACTTAAATGAAAAGCCCTTTACCTGTCCGGCAAATCCATTTTATACTGTTGCTGCTCCTTAGTTTTTCTTTCAGCGATAGCAAAGCTCAGGACTCCATTGTATGCAACGAATTGATTAAAAAAGGGATCGATGACATGATGAATGTTCGCTATGCCCAGGCTATTGAGCACCTTTCTAAATCACAGGAAATGGCCCAGTCCGGTAAATGGCCTAAACAACAGTTTCTTTCTGCCAATAACCTGGGGTTAACCTATTATAAAATGATGGATTACGGCAAAGCCCTCACCTTTTTTTTAGAAGCATATGAATTAGCTCTGGCTCAAAAAAACCCTGTCAACGAAATGACTGTGCTTAATAATATTGCCATTGTTTATATTAAAGAACAAAAGAATGAGCAGGCAGAATCGTATTTTTTAAAATCATTTGAAATTGCCAATGAACATAAGATTGACACCCGGATTGGTTATTATGCTACCAATTTGGCACAGCTTAATTTAGAAATGAAGAAATTTGATAAAGCCGAAAATTACATAAACTCAGCTCTTCCGAAACTGCAAAATGAGCCCCGCGTTTTAATGAGTGCAAAAATTATTCGGAATGCCCTTTTATTGGAAAGAAAAAAATATACAGACGTTATTCAAAACTGTATCGGGTTGCTTAATGAGGCAGAAAAGCAACATTACACCGAAGAACAGACAGAATTAGATTATCTGATTGCTAAAGCTTACTTAAAATTGAATCAGTTTGAAAAAGCACTGCGTCATACGGAAAAAGGGCTTGAATTATCTAAAAACAACGAAGTTAAAATCAGGCTTTTTGAACTTCAGTCTGAAATAGCATTGCGAATGAATCTGATTGAAAGGGCAATACTATCAAAAGATTCCATTATCAAATTAACCCAGCTTGTCAATGACACAAAAAACAAAGAACTTATTGAAAATTCTACGTTGCGTTTTGAATTATCCGAGTCTAAACATGCTTTAGAAATCAACAAAACATTAGGTGAAAACCAACGTAAAGTTTATTTGCTTTCCATTATTCTTTTAGTACTTATACTCATTGTCCTGATGATTGTTTTTTACAAGAGAAATCAAATCATCAAGCAGCGAAAAATCATTAACGATAACTTTTATAAAATTCAAAAGCTTGAACTTGAACAGGAAAAGAACAACAGTAAATTACTTCAAAACGAAATTGAATTAAAAAACAAAATGTTATCCGATAAGATTTTATTTCAAACCACCCGAAATGAACTGATCGAAGAAGTCATCGAAACCATCTCAAAAGACACTGCTTTAAAAGACAATGTCACAATATTAAAAACCGTACGGGATTTAAAGACTCATTTAAGAGAAGATTCAAAATGGGAAGACTTTACAACCCATTTTGAAAATGTAAACAATGAATTTATACAAGCTTTAAAAATCAAACATCCGGATCTTAATGCCAACGATATTCGTTTTTTGTCATTCATTTATCTGAATCTCAATACCAAAGAAATTGCTTCGCTATTAAACATCTCACCGGAAAGTTGCCGAAAACGTAAAGAAAGGCTCGTAAAAAAATTAAATCTCGAAACAGATATTTCATTATACAATTACTTGTCCACAATCCTGTAAACCGGGTGTTGTCACAAAATGTCACGCCTTGTGTCACGTCTTGTAGTAAGCTTTATCATAGATTTTTCAAACAATCACTGTTAATTTGTGATTAAAATTACTAACCAATAAAATTAAGTTATGAAAAAACTATTACTTCATTTCAGCTTGTTTTTAATAAGCTTTAATCTTGTGGCTCAAGCACCTGAAATTCAGGGCGATGTATTACTTTGTCCGTGGACGGAAGGCACGGCTTCTGTAATTACCGATCAGGAATATGATTCTTATCAATGGTATTATAAATACTGGTTTCTGCCGGAAGATTATGTAGCCATTGAGGGAGCAAACGCCGCTACATTTACGTATGATTGGTACACTTATGATCAGGCTTTATTAAAAGTGGTTGTCACCTTAAACGGGGAAACGTTTGAATCTAATGTTATTCAAATAGACAGTTGGGCCTGGACAGGTTTAATTCTTTTTAATGAAGTAAATGAAAATGTGTCTTTTGACCCTGATACAGAATCATTCCTGCTCTGCCAGGGTGCTACTTTTGAACTTTCCATCAACAACCCGCCCTATGACACGAATATCAGGTGGTACAGAAATGACGAGCCCATTGCCGGAGCAAATAGTTCCGTTTATGTTGTTTCGGAACCTGGCTTATATTATGTTGAAGCAGCTCCGTCATTTTGCCCGGACAATTCAAACAATTCGTTGCCAATCAATGTATTGTGGGATCCGGATTGTAATCTAAGTATTGAAGACCCAATTGCACAAACACCGGTTAAAATTTATCCTAATCCGGTCAAAAATCAGCTTACGGTCAACACGTTTGCTACCGTTGCAGAGTCATACAAAATAGTAGATTTAACCGGCAAAACCGTTTCCTCAGGCTCTATATCAGAAAGTGAAAGCCAAATAGACATGACAGCACTTTCGAACGGAATTTATATTTTACATTTGCAGGGCAATCAACAGCAATCAGCCCATAAAATCATCAAAGAATAAACCATCAAAAAACAACCGACTGTTTGAAAAGCCCAAAAAGTGAACACTATTTGGGCTTTATTAGTATATTTGACAAACATTATTAATCAGAAACACCCTTTGCAATGCAACTTGTTTTCGCTTCAAATAACCCGAATAAAATCAGAGAAATTCAATTATTACTTCCCGGTGAAATCACTGTTTTAAGTTTAGAAGATATTGGTTGTGTTGAAGAAATTCCCGAAACCGCCTCCACCCTTGAAGGAAACGCTATCCTGAAAGCAAATTACGTTACCGAAAAATACGGTTATTCCTGTTTTGCAGACGATACCGGATTGCTCGTTGATGCTTTAGATGGTGAACCGGGAGTATATTCTGCCCGATATGCCGGAAAACAAAAAAATGCCGAAGACAATATGACTAAATTGCTCCAAAAATTGGACAATACTGAAAACAGAAAAGCCCACTTTAAAACCATTATCTGTTTAAATGCAAACGGAAAACAACACTTATTTGAAGGAATGGTAAAAGGTAAAATCATACACGAAAAAAGAGGCTCCGTAGGTTTTGGCTACGACCCCGTTTTTATTCCGGACGGCCATACCAAAACTTTTGCAGAAATGACCTTAGAAGAAAAATCGACCATCAGTCATAGAGGCCTGGCAGTAGAAAAACTGGTTGCGTTTTTATCGCAACATCACAGCTAATCATCGCGTTTTTATTCAACTTTAACACAAACTATTCCGCCAACTTACTTCCGTTTTCCTCCTGCTATTTCACAACTATTTAAAAATCAATAAGTAACAGTATTAGTTTATCTCATTTTTTAAACCTACCTTTGCACCCAATTTTAAAACACTATATGAATAAATTTGAACAATTAGGTCTTAACGAATCGCTTCTGCTCGCGATTAAAGACCTCGGATTTGAAAATCCATCAGAAGTACAGCAAAAAGCGATTCCGGTTTTATTGGAAAGTGAAACAGACTTAGTTGCCTTAGCTCAAACAGGAACAGGAAAAACAGCGGCTTTTGGTTTCCCGCTGATTCAAAAAATAGACGCCGATAACAGAAATACCCAGGCTTTAATTTTATCGCCAACCCGTGAGCTTTGTCTGCAAATTACCAACGAACTCAAGCTTTATTCCAAATATGAAAAAGGGATTAATGTAGTTGCCGTTTATGGAGGGGCAAGCATATCGGAACAGGCTCGCGAAGTAAAAAGAGGAGCACAAATCATTGTAGCTACTCCCGGAAGAATGCAGGATATGATAAACCGTGGCTATGTGAATATCTCACAAATCAATTATTGTATATTAGACGAAGCCGATGAAATGCTGAACATGGGATTCTATGAAGACATCGTAAGCATCCTTTCTACAACTCCTGACGAAAAAAGCACCTGGTTATTCTCGGCTACCATGCCGGCAGAGGTTGCCAGAATTGCAAAAAAATTCATGACGGAACCACAGGAAATTACTGTGGGAACCAAAAATTCCGGTTCGGCTACCGTTTCGCACGAGTTTTACCTTGTTAATGCCCGTGATCGTTACGAAGCTTTAAAACGCCTGGCCGATGCCAATCCGGATATCTTTTCTGTTATTTTTTGCAGAACAAAAAGAGATACACAGCACGTTGCTGAAAAACTGATTGAAGACGGTTACAACGCAGCGGCTTTACACGGTGACTTGTCACAGGCTCAACGGGACAGTGTAATGAAATCGTTCCGCGGCCGTCAAATTCAGATGCTTGTGGCCACCGATGTGGCTGCCCGCGGAATTGACGTGGATAATGTTACACACGTAATCAACTACCAATTACCGGACGAAATAGAAACCTATAATCACCGTTCAGGCCGCACCGGTCGTGCCGGAAAATTAGGAACCTCTATTGTCATTGTGACCAAAAGCGAATTGCGCAAAATTTCGTCAATTGAACGAATCATCAAGCAAAAATTTGAAGAAAAAACCATTCCGTCAGGAATCGAAATCTGCGAAATCCAATTACTGCATTTAGCCACCAAAATTAAAGATACTGAGGTGGATCACGAAATTGACAACTACCTTCCGGCTATTAATGAGGTATTAGATGGTTTGTCGAAAGAAGAATTGATCAAAAAAATGGTTTCCGTTGAGTTTAACCGCTTTATCAACTACTACAAAAAGAACAGGGATTTATCTTCTCAAAACTCAGGATCAGACAGACGTGAAGAAAGAAGTGTAAGAGAAAATAACAGTGGAGCAACCCGTTTCTTTGTCAACATCGGTTCAAGGGATAATTTTGATTGGATGCAGTTAAAAGATTTCTTGCGTGATACCCTGGAACTGGGTCGTGAAGATGTGTATAAAGTAGATGTAAAAGAAGGATTTTCATTCTTTAATACAGACGAGGAACACACCGACAAAGTAATGAGCACTCTAAACGGAATGGAATTGGAAGGCCGCAGAATCAACGTAGAAATTTCTAAAAATGACGGCGGCGGAAGACGTGACCATAACGGCAGGAATTCCGGCGGTTCAAGAAGTGACAGAGGCTTTGGCTCAAGAGGTGGTAATTTTGGCGGAAGAAGCGAAAGAAAAGAAGGCGGATTCAGATCCCGGCGGGAAGGCGGATCTTCTGAGCGTCCGAGACGGACAGAAGGTGACAGGCCCGCAAGCCGTTCATTCGAAGCAGCCAAAAGCAGAAGACCCCGTAGAAGTTAACGCTATTTGTTAATTTTCTTATAATTATAACGAAACTACAAAATATATTCCGGTGATTTATTACTTTTAAACCGTTAAATCATGATATGAAATATTTTGTAGTTTTTTTATTGTGCATTGCTTTTCAGGCAGGAGCTCAGGAAACCGAACGAACTGAAAAAGTAACCGCTACTGTTCTGAACGACAGTGACTCTAAACCACTGGCCAACGTAAACATCATCAACCTCAACTCAGTTAAAGGAACAATTACCGGTGAAAAAGGCGTTTTTGAAATCAATGCCAAAGCAAATGATACCCTACATATTTCATTAATCGGCTTTCAATCCATTCGCGTCAGGGTAACAAACGACTGGATAAAATCAAAAAACACCCAGATCAAACTGACCGAAAAAGCCATTGCGTTAGAAGAAGTCGTGCTTACACCATACAACTTAACCGGCTATCTGCAGGTAGATGCCAAATTAATCCCGGTAAAAGAAAACTTCCGCTATGGCATTTCCGGATTGCCTTACGGCTACGAAGCCGGACAATATTCGCCGAATGCCTTTAACAGGGTATTGGGTTCTATCTTTAACCCAACCGACATGCTTTATAATTTCTTTGGAAATAAACCGCGGGAACTCCGCAAGCTGAAAGAGATGAAAAAAGATGACACCGTACGCAATCTGCTGGAATCTAAATACGACCGTGAAACCATTGCGGTTATGCTTGGTGTAGACAAAAAAGAAATTCCCGAAATTCTGGAACGTTGCAACTATTCCGAGTCGTTTATCAAAACGGCCAATGACTTACAGGTTTTAGATGCCATTAACGATTGTTACGAAGAATACCGGATTTTAAAGCGGAAGTAATTACAAACAAAAACTGGTGCTGTTTATGCATTTATAAATTAGCTTGCCTCCATCTTTCTTCGATTTTATCAATACTTTTTATCGATTTTTTAGCCCAGTCCAACCGTTTGAAAAGAATCTCTTCTTCGGTCAGTCGCCAGTCAATAGCCGAATTTCGAAGCCGATCCGTTACATTCTGAATAATAATTGCGGCCGCCACCGAAATGTTTAAACTTTCCGTAAAACCAACCATCGGGATTTTTAAAAACCCGTCAGCCTGTGACATTACTTCTTCAGAAAGACCCGACTTTTCGGTGCCGAAAAACAAAGCCGCTTTTTTAGAAATATCAAAATCTTTCAACTGACAAGAATCGGTATGCGGCGTAGTAGCAATAATCTGATAGCCTTTCTCCCTCAGGGTATTGATACAATGCTGATGGTCTGCATACCGAAATACATCGACCCATTTTTGGGCTCCCATGGCAATCTCCGTATCTATCCTTTTTCCGAACTTCTGCTCCACTACATGAAGCTGTTGAATCCCAAAGACATCGCAGCTACGCATCACGGCACTGGTGTTATGAAGCTGGTAAACATCTTCTGTAACAACTGTAAAATGATTGGTTCGCTGCTGAAGAACTTCTGAAAATTTACCTCTTCTGTCGGGGGTTAAAAAATCTTCCAAGTAAGTTAAGTATTTCTCTAACATTAACTTTTCTTCCATACAAATTGGTTTTTAATTTCTAAGTTGTTATCTTGGCTACATCAAAAAAAAATGTGTATGACACAAGAAGAATTATTGCCCCTAATTTACAAAAAAGATGACAGGGCGTTCACACTTTTGTATGATATGTACTCCAAAAGCCTCTTTGGCGTGATCAGCAACCTCATCAAAGACCGGGAAGAAGCCGAAGATGTTTTGCAGGATGTGTTTGTAAAAATCTGGAAAAATATTGATTCCTACAGCGAAGACAAAGGTCGGTTTTATACCTGGATTGTCAATATTGCTCGTAATAGTTCGATTGATAAGCTGCGTTCAAAAGGGTTTAACAATAGTCAAAAAAACCTTTCGGCAGATAATTTCGTACATCTACTTGACGATAACACAAGACTGACCAATAAGATTGATTCCATCGGAATCCAGGAATTTGTCAAAAAATTAAAACCTAAATGCATTAAGATTATCGACTTATTATTCTTCAAAGGCTACACCCAGCAAGAAGCGTCAGACGAACTCGAAATTCCATTGGGAACCGTTAAAACACAAAACAGAAACTGTATTAACGAATTAAGAAACTTATTACAAGTATCATGAGTACACAAGAATACATAGAATCAGGGATTCTGGAACTGTATGTCTACGGAAAATTAAACGCTTCCGAAATAGAAGAAGTTATTAAAATGGCTAACCAGCATGCTGAAATCAGAACAGAGATTGTGGCCATCGAAAATGCAATGCTATATCTTTCCGGTAGTGTTGCTCCACGATTATCCGGCAAAAACTACGAGGCCATTAAACAAAAAATATTTGGGGAAGAAACAAAAGTTATTGACCTGAAACCCGAAACGAAACCAAGATCAGGTATCAGCCAGTACCTTGGCTGGGCGGCAGCAATTGTTTTCCTTATCGGAGGCGGTTATCTATACCAACAGGTTGAAGGTAAAAATGAAGCCCTTGTAAACATTGAAAAAGAGAAAGGAAAATTACAGGAAGCTGTGGTTGACTTAGAATTAAAGAACCTAGCCAATGAAGAAACTCTTGCTTTGCTCAGAGATCCTAAAAACACGGTAGTTCCGTTGACTGGTCAGGAAGTTTCGCCAACCTCCTATGCAAAAGTTTACTGGAATCAGGAAACACAAACGGTTCATATTGACGGAGCCGGATTACCCGAACCACCGGAAGGATATGTGTATCAGGTATGGGCCTTGAAGCTTAATCCGCTTACCCCTTTAAGCATAGGTCTTTTGGATGACTTTAACGGAAACAGCAAACGTATTTTCAGCGTTGACAATGTGGTGGAAGCGGAAGCCTTCGGAATCACCCTTGAACCGGCCGGCGGAAGTGCAAGTCCTACTTTAGAACAATTATATACCTTAGGAAAAGTTTAATAAAATATAGTTCAAAAACCCTTTCGCATCGAGAGGGTTTTTCTTTCTACACATGAAAAAATTAGTTGTTTTAAGCGGTGCCGGTATCAGTGCAGAAAGCGGTATCAAAACGTTTCGCGATGCAGATGGTCTGTGGGAAGGTCATGACATCATGGAAGTCGCTTCTCCTCTCGGATGGCAAAAAAACCCGAAACTGGTACTTGACTTTTACAACAAAAGACGAAAACAGCTGCATGAAGTGCAACCCAATCAGGGACATTATATTCTGGCCGAACTGGAAAACCATTTTGAAGTGCATATCATCACACAAAATGTAGATAATTTGCATGAAAAAGCAGGAAGCACAAAGGTTTTGCATTTGCATGGCGAATTGTTAAAAGTTCGCAGTACAAAAGAAGATAACTATATACTAGATTGGAATGATGATTTAACAACAGCACATAAAGATCCGAACGGATTTCAAATGCGACCCCATATTGTTTGGTTCGGCGAAGATGTTCCTGCCATTGAAGAAGCAATCGAATTGGCAGAACAAGCCGATATTTTTATCGTCATCGGTACATCACTACAAGTATATCCGGCTGCCGGAATCATGCACTATACCAAACCGGAAATACCTGTTTTTTATATCGATCCCAAACCGGCAAGCGTGGTTGAGCTGGCAAATCCGTTAGAAATTATTCCGCTTTCCGGTTCAGCCGGAATGACAATGGTAAAGGAACGCTTATTAGGGTTGAAATAAGTTATTTGAAAAAAATATTCTTCCAGGTTTTATAATGAAACCCAATGATAAAAAGTGTGATGGCTAAAGGAATTCCGGTCTCTACCAACTCTTCCGGTCTGTTATCCAAAAATAAATGTAGTGCAAAAATGTTAAAAATGATTGGTAATAATACAATCGCCCCAAATAACCTGGTTCGTGGAATCAGCAACAAAACACCGGACAAAACCTGAAAAAAACCTACTACTTTTAACATACCAGACTGGCACATTCCGGTTATTACCTGCTGATATGCCAGCGGAATTGTACTCGTTTCGTCATATACTTTACAGGGTGATAAAAAATGTTTATTTACCCCTTTATAAATAAAAAATAATCCCAAAATAATGCTTAGTACTACCATTAAAAGTTCAAAACCTCTTTTCATAGTTATTTATTTTTAATTAATCTAAATTGCAATTGCAATAATACTATATTTTTATAAAAAAACAGCCCATAGAGAAAAATATTTCGCTTTAAAATCTGAGCCAGATAAGCTATATTTGCATCTCAAAATCCTGAATAGGTTCAGGAAATAATCCAACAACACCACAACTATGCATTCTTTAAACGAATTAAATGCTATTTCTCCTATTGACGGAAGATACCGCAACAAAACGATTTCTTTATCGGCTTACTTTTCTGAAGAAGCACTCATAAAGTACCGGGTTTTAATAGAAATTGAATATTTTATTGCACTTTGTCAAATTCCGTTACCACAATTACAATCGGTAGATACTTCTGTTTTTGAAAAATTAAGAGATTTATATCGAAATTTTTCAACTGAAGATGCCTTATCTGTCAAAGAAATTGAAAAAACCACTAATCACGATGTAAAAGCCGTTGAATATTTTATAAAAAATGGATTTGATCGATTAGGTTTAGAAAATCATAAAGAATTCATTCATTTTGGGTTAACGTCACAAGACATCAACAATACAGCTATTCCGCTTTCGGTAAAAGAAAGTTTTGAGAAAGTATATTTACCGCTTTTAGTGAATATCATTTCCAAGTTAAAAGATTTAAGTCAGGAATGGGCAGCTGTTCCCATGCTTGCCCGTACACACGGACAGCCAGCCTCCCCCACCCGATTGGGAAAAGAATTTGGTGTTTTTGTAGAGCGGTTGGAAGAACAAATGCGGTTATTGTTCAACATTCCGTTTGCGGCAAAATTTGGCGGAGCAACCGGAAATTATAATGCTCATCATGTCGCTTATCCGCAAATTGACTGGAAAAAATTCGGAACCCAATTCGTAGAAGAAGTATTGGGACTTCATCATTCCTTTCCGACCACACAGATTGAACATTATGATCATATCGCTGCTTATTTTGATTGTTTAAAACGAATAAACACCATCATCATTGATTTAGACAGGGACATCTGGACCTATGTTTCCATGGATTATTTTAAACAAAAAATCAAAGCCGGAGAAATCGGTTCATCGGCCATGCCACACAAAGTAAACCCGATTGATTTTGAAAATTCAGAAGGAAATTTAGGCATTGCCAATGCTGTTTTTGAACATCTTTCTGCCAAATTACCACTTTCCAGATTGCAACGTGACTTGACAGACAGCACGGTTTTACGAAACATTGGTGTGCCGGTCGGTCATACCTTAATTGGTTTTGAAGCCACCTTAAAAGGACTGGATAAATTGTTATTAAATCCATCCAAACTGGAAGAGGATTTAGAACGCAATTGGGCTGTGGTTGCCGAAGCTATTCAAACCATCTTACGCAGAGAAGGTTATCCCAATCCCTATGAAGCGTTGAAAGGGTTAACCAGAACCAACGAAACAATGGATCAAAAAACAATTCATGCTTTTATTCATACGTTAAATGTTACTGACGAAATTAAAGCCGAATTACTTCAAATCACACCGTCTAATTATTTAGGAATTTAGTTTTTATTGCATCCTGTAAATTATATTTTCAAAAAAAGTAGTAGTTTTAAGGCATGGCACAAAACAAAATTTTAATTTTATTTGCTCATCCTCTGTTTGAAAAATCATTTGTCAATCAGGAGTTGGTTCGGCATATCCCAATCTCAAACCACATCACTTTTCATGATTTATATGAAGAATACCCTGAGTTTGATATCAATGTAAAACATGAACAATCATTACTGGAAAAACACGACATCATCATTTGGCATCATCCCATGTACTGGTACAGCTGTCCGCCCTTGCTGAAACAATGGATTGACCTGGTTTTGGAATACGATTGGGCTTATGGTAAGAACGGAAATGCTTTGAAAGGGAAATCCGTCTTTCAAGTGATAACTACCGGAGGCACAAAAGATAATTATTGTGCCACTGGCAGAGATCGATTTACAATTCCCGAATTATTGGAACCTTTTAATCAAACCGCAAAAGTTTGCAAAATGAATTACTTACCTCCTTTTGTGGTGCACGGTACACATAAAATGAACGAAAAAGAAGTTGTCAATCATGCAGAAATATATGCCGGTTTATTATTATTTCTAACCAATAATGAAATTAATTATAACGAGATCAATCACAATTTCTATATCAACGAATGGTTCACTAAATTAAAGACAAATGGATAACGGATTTTTCATACAAGCCATCATCTATTTAACTTCCGCGGTAGTTTGTGTTCCTATTGCAAAGAAATTGGGATTAAGTTCTATTTTGGGCTATCTTTTTGCCGGAATTTTTATTGGCCCGTTTGTGTTAGGCTTTATTGGCTCTGAGGGGCAGGATATTATGCACTTTGCCGAATTTGGTGTGGTCATGATGTTATTTCTTATCGGATTGGAATTAGACCCCTACAAGTTCTGGAAAATGCGAAAATTCATTCTCGGAATGGGTTCGATGCAATTGATCGGAAGTGCCGTTGTTATATTTCTACTCTGTCAGTTATTTTTAGACTGGTCTTGGCAAACGAGCGTAGTGATAGCGTTGGCACTTTCGCTTTCGTCCACCGCCATTGTTCTGCAAACCCTAAAAGAAAAAGGACTTTCGCAAACGTCAATGGGTAGATCTTCTTTTGCGGTTTTGCTTTTTCAGGATATTGCAGTAATTCCGATTTTGGCAATTATTCCTTTAATGGTTTCCGGAAGTGAAGTCCACGCCGACGAACTGCATACTTCGCTTATCGCTGATTTTGATGCCTGGATTCAAACATTAATTGTAGCGGTAACAATTGTTTTGGTCTATTTCAGTGGACGATTAATTATAATTCCGGTCCTTCGAGTGGTTGCCAAAACCCGTTTGCAGGAATTGTTTACCGCTTCTGCTCTTTTATTGGTGGTAGCTGTTTCCTATTTAATGCAATTGGTCGGATTGAGTCCCGCTCTCGGAGCATTTTTAGCCGGGGTTGTATTGGCCAATTCAGAATTCAGACATGAATTAGAGGGTGATATTGCTCCTTTTAAAGGTTTGTTGTTAGGGCTGTTTTTCATTGGTGTTGGAGCTTCCATTAACTTTCAATTAATTATCGATAATCCGATTTTTATATTAGTCTTTGGAGCAATTCTCACTGCGGTTAAATTTTTTGTTTTATTTGGAATAGGAAAATTTTATAAAAAGAGTAACGACCAGAATTTATTGTTTTCTTTCGGCTTAAGTCAAGCCGGCGAATTTGGGTTTGTGATCCTCAGTTTTTCGATGCAATTGAATATTTTACCGAATATTTTGGCCAATCAAATGATGGCGATTATTGCGTTAAGCATGCTCTCTACCCCATTTTTACTTTTAATTAACGAAAAATGGATTGACCCTTATTTTGGTGTCAAAGAAAAAGAAGAAAAGAAACACGATGAAATTGATGAACATAACGAAGTTATCATAGCCGGATTTGGTCACTTCGGAAGTACAATAGGTCGTTTGCTGAGGGCCAACGGTGTCAGTGCAACCATTCTGGATCACGATTCAGACCGGGTGGATTTGCTTCGGAAAATGGGTTTTAAAGTATATTACGGCGATGCAACGCGTTTAGAATTACTCAAAGCTGCCGGTGCAGAAGAAGCCAAAATTTTTATTGCCGCCATTGATAATCCGGAAATAAACTTGAACGTAGTTGAAATCCTTCGAAAGCATTTTCCGCACCTGAACATTTTAACCCGTGCCAGAAACCGTGTGGATGCATATGAGTTAATTGATCATGGTGTAAATAAGATTTACCGCGAAACGCTCTACACCGCCGTTCATCTGGGCGTAGATGCTCTGACGCAATTGGGACACCGAAAATATTCGGCTACCCGACAGGGACAACGATTCATTAAATATGATGAAGCCGCCATTCGCAAACTAGCTGCCAAACGACATGATAAAATGGCCTATTTAGCCACGGTAAAAGACGAAATTGAAATGCAGGAGCAATTGCTTAAAAACGATATGCATATTAACTTTTCTGCAACAGACCACGCCTGGGATAGTGAACACTTAAAAAAGCAAATCTCTGAATAACTCTGCATAAAAAAACCACGAATTCAATTGAGTTCGTGGTCTTATTTTTACATTTATCTTCTTATTCTAACAGAAAACTTACATTTACGTTGGTGATAATTTCAATCTCTCCAATAGCTAATGTTTCCTGCGTAGCATCCATCGCTTCGGCTTTCATCATTACATTTCTGAACATTGGCGGTTGGTATATGGGCTGTGAATTATCGGTTATCATAACCGCTTTTCCTACTTTTTGATTCAACGCAGAAGCAAAGTCTTCGGCTTTTTTCTTGGCATCCAATACAGCCTGTTTTCTGGCCGTAACTTTGTGCTCTTCTAATTTAGATGATTTGAATTCTACCCCATTGATGGTATTAATTCCAGTGTCAACCAATCCCATCATCAATTCATCATACTTTTTAATGTCTTTTAACGTAATAGTGATAGATTGTGAAGCCTGGTAATTGTGCTTCTTTTTTTCATAATCATACGATTTATACAAGCTCACGTTCGTGGTTTGAAAATCGGAACCGGCAATACCGAACTTTTTGATATATTTCACCACCTTATCCACCGTTTCATCATTCAGTTTTTTAACTTCTGCCGCATCTTTTCCGGTGTTTTGAACACCTAAATTGATGACCACCTGGTCGGGAGCGACTTTTATTTTTCCTTCTCCGGAAACAGAAATCTGTGGAACCGGTTTACTTTCCTGTGCATTCATTGACGTAGCGACTAACGTTAATAAAATAATAATTGACTTTTTCATTTTGTTTTGATTTATTTTTATGGATCTGTTTCAATTTGCGTGCCAAAGAAAATCAGTTATACAGATTTTAAAAAAACTAATTTTTAATTGCTTATTATTCACCAAATTGCAGCAGTAAAGTTTTTAAATTTTTCCCATCTTAGCCATAATGAAAAGAATAATAATCGGAATAGCTAATAAAATTACCATCAATGTATTCTCTGTTAATAATTGAGGATCTTTAAAAAGCGTAATCAAATAACCGCCGATTGCTCCACCAAAATGAGCGGTATGCCCGATGTTATCTGCTCTCGATTTCATTCCGTAAATAGAATATAACAAATAACCTATTCCGAAAATATAAGCCGGAATCGGGATCGGAATAAAAAAGAAGAATAAATTCATATCCGGTTGCAGCAAAATAGCCGAATATAAAATTCCGGTCACCGCACCCGAAGCTCCAACCGCACGGTAATGGTATTCATCCTTATGAAACTGCAGGGTTAATAAATTTCCGCAGAGTAAACTTCCCAGATAAATCATCAAAAAAGAAGGTGTTCCTAAAAAGCTTATCACAACCGGAGCAAAAAAATATAACGTAATCATATTAAAGGCCAGATGGGCAATATCCACATGCAAAAAAGCCGATGTAAACATTCTGATATGTTCACCGGCACGAATGCTGCCAATGTGAAATTCATATTTTCGGAAAAAAAATTGGTCATCAAATGCTTTAAAACTGATTAAGGCATTGGCAACGATAATAGCAATTAGTGCAATATTCATAATTTATTTTTAGAACTGTAAAAATAACAATAGTTTCTTTACCAATTGTTAAACCTTGATTTATAAAACTGGAATTTACTGTATATTTGCAAAAATTATTGGCATGCAATTCATCGCTTTTATTCTGATTTACCCTTTGCTTTGGTTGATTTCCGTGCTTCCTTTCCGATTGCTGTATCTGTTATCCGATTTTTTCTTTTTAATAATTTATTACATAATAGGCTACCGAAAAAAAACAGTCAGAAAAAACTTGTCCATCGCATTACCGCATCTTAGCTCAAAAGAACGGCTACTCATTGAAAAAAAATTCTATCATCACTTGTGTGATTTGTTTTTGGAAATGATTAAAACACTCACCATTTCTGAAAAAGAAATGAACAAACGGTTTACCTGTTCAAATTTAGATGCCCTGAAAGAATTGGAATCAAAAGGAAAAAGCATTGCTTTGATGACCGCTCATTATGCCAGCTATGAATGGTCGATTTCCATGAACAAAAAGCTTGGTTTCGAAGGATATGCCATTTATAAACGAATTAACAACCGCTATTTCGACAAGCTTGTACGCAACATCCGTTCAAAATTTGGTGCAACGTTAATTACGACCAAAGAAACCATTCCGACGATAGAAGAAAACTTTAAAAAAGGGCATTTAGGAATTTATGGCTTTGCCAGCGACCAATCGCCAAAATTATCGAAAGCCATTCATTGGGGGGATTTTTTCGGTATGACAACTCCGTTGCAAACCGGAGCCGAAATGCTTTCTAAACGGTATGACATGACAATGCTTTTTATGCAAATCAGAAAGATCAAACGCGGTTATTACGAAGCCCGATTTGAAATTATGTCAGAAAACCCGGGTGCTGTTCCTGATTACGAATTGACAGACTTGTTTATGAAAAAAGTAGAAAACCTGATTTTAGAAGCTCCTGAGTATTACTTGTGGACGCATAAACGATTTAAAATCACTAAGTAAACCCGGTTTACAAAAACCAGCTTTTCACCATTTCTCTTTCTGCAACCAAATCATTTTGATGACGGAAGTTATTCGATTTTCCATCATACACATAATCCCTTGCCCATTCTGTATGATTTTCCGCCAGTTGCCTGATGCTTTCGCATACAAATTTAATTTCTTCCGTTGTGGTGGTTGGATGAATAGACATCCTGATCCATCCCGGTTTTTTGATTAAATCGCCCGAAGAAATCTGACAAACCAATTCATTGGAAGTTTCTTTATCTACATGAAGCAAATAATGTCCGTAGGTTCCGGCACAACTGCAGCCGCCCCGGGTTTGTATACCAAAACGGTCGTTGAGCAATTTTACGCCTAAATTGTAATGCAAACCATCAATATAAAAGGAAATAACACCTAACCGGTTTTTATGCTGATTAGCCAAAATGGTTATGTTTTCAACCGGTTCCAGTTGCTCAAAAACATAATCAACCAGTTCATGTTCCCGGTCTAAAATGTTTTTTACACCCATTTTTTCTTTGAGCTGAATAGCCAGAGCGGTTTTGATTACTTGTAAAAATCCGGGCGTTCCGCCATCTTCCCTGTCTTCAATGTTGTCAATATATTTGTGTCCGCCCCACGGATTGGTCCATGAAACCGTTCCTCCTCCGGGACAGTCCGGTACATTATTTTTGTATAAATTTTTATTAAAAACCAACACACCGCAAGTTCCCGGACCGCCCAAAAATTTGTGCGGCGAAAAGAAAATGGCATCTAAATACCCCTCATTATCCGGATGCATATCAATGTCAACATACGGACCGGAACAGGCAAAATCTACAAAGCAGACACCCTTATTTTGATGCATAATTTTAGCCACTTCGTGATACGGTGTTTTTATACCGGTAACATTGGAGCAAGAAGTAATCGACGCAATTTTAAAACTACGGTCTTTGTATTTCTCTACTAATTTTTTAAATTCATTTAAACAAAAAAGTCCTTCCGAATCGGCCGGAATCACTTCTACATCGGCAATCGTTTCTAACCAGGATGTTTGGTTGGAATGATGTTCCATGTGCGAAATAAACACAATGGGTTTAATTGCTGTGGGTATATTGGTATATTCTTTTAAATTCTCCGAAACACGTAAACCTAAAATGCGTTGGAATTTGTTTACTACTCCGGTCATTCCGGTTCCGTCCGTAATCAACACATCATTCTCATTGGCTTTTACATGTTTTTTAATGATGTTTCTCGCCTGGTGATAGGCCATTGTCATCGCTGTTCCTGAAATCGTTGTTTCCGTATGTGTGTTGGCTACGTACGGTCCGAAATCATTCATCAGCTTTTCTTCAATCGGTCTATATAACCTGCCGCTGGCGGTCCAATCAGTGTAAATTAACTTTTGCTTTCCGAAAGGAGAAACAAATTCCTGATTGATGCCAATAATATTTTTACGAAATGGTTGAAAATACAATTCCAATTGCGTGGTTTCTTCCGTTGTAGTCATACCGAAAAATGATTTGGACAAAGATACATTTTTTTAGTCATTTTTATCCATTGAGTCAAAGACTGTAAGTTGTTAAAATAATCAAAAGGTCATTTTAATCATTCTATTTTAAGGTATATTTGAAATGACCTTTTACAATTCTTTATGATAAAATACATCCTTTCAGTTATTTTTATTTCTTCTATTGCTGCATCACAAACGAATAATCCGGTTGAACCGGCTTTTGAGTTTCTGTCAAACTACCATCATGTGAGGGATTTTACAATTTCAGCTGATCAAAAAGAAGCCTATTTTTCAATCGTTAGTCCGAATGAAAAATTATCAGCCATCGCGTTTATGACAAAAGTAAAAGACAAATGGAGTAAACCGGAATTGGTGTTATTCACCGGAAAATATAAAGATTTGGAACCCTTTTTATCTACTGACGGGTTAAAACTTTATTTTGCATCAAATCGTCCACTAACTGAAAATGGTGAACCAAAAGATTTTGATATTTGGTATGTGGAACGAAAAAATACCACGAGCAAATGGTCTGCTCCTATTAATATTGGTCATCCTGTAAACACTGCTGCAGATGAATTTTATCCCACCCTAGCCCGCAACAATAACCTATATTACACCTCTGATTCTGATAAATCAATGGGAAAAGACGATATTTTTATGAGTGTTTGGAACGGAAAAAATTATGAAAATCCAATTCGCTTGGACGAAAATATTAACAGTAAAGGTTACGAATTCAACGCTTATATTTCTCCTGATGAAAATTTTTTAATTTACACAATCTACGGCTCACCCGAAGGGTTGGGAAGCGGTGATCTGTATATCAGTTTTAAAGATGCTGATGGTCGTTGGAAAAAAGCATTCAATTTAACAGCATTCAATTCGGAAAGTATGGATTATTGTCCGTTTTATGATGCTTCAACTCAAACTTTATATTTTACGAGCAAAAGAAGCCTGCCCACTACAAAATCCTTTCAAAACATCAAGGAGTTTGAAACCGAAATCAAGCAATATCAAAACGGTTTAAGCAGAATTTATAAAGTTTCATTGAAAGATGTTTTAGAAAAAAACAACTAATATTCAGGAAACAAAACAATGCAAAAAATAAAAGTGCTTTTTCTTCTTTTTTCTTCTGTGATTTCTGTTGCTCAGACTATTCAGAACAATAATTATGGTACAACCGGATATATTAAAAACGATGGCACTATACAAGACCACAATTACAGAACTGTGGGGTATATCAGAGAAAACGGAACCATCCAGAACAACAACTATTCCACCATCGGCTATATTAAAAACGACGGCACCATTCAGAACAGCAATTATGTTACGGTTGGTTATGTAAAAGAAAACGGAACCGTACAAAATAATAACTATTCCACTTTAGGTTATGTTAAAGACGACGGAACGGTTCAGAATAGCAATTATGCTACGATTGGTTATGCAAAAGGAGTCAGAAAAGAATGGGTTGCTGTGGTGTTTTTCTTTTTTACGTTTGAAAATTAATTGCGTGTCAGTTTCTTTTTCAAAAATAAATTTACGTCGTTATTTATCGATTGAACCTCCCATGTAGCTTGTTCATAGATTCTGTCCGTAAACAAAATGCCTTTTAAATGATCGGCTTCATGCTGAAAAACCACTGCGGTAAAACCCTCAACCATTTCCTCTTTAAAATTTCCTTTCAGGTCAAAATAAGTGATTCGGATGGTGTAATTCCGGTATACATCGCCCCGGTCTTCCGGAATAGACAAACAACCTTCCATTCCTTTTCGCAGCAACTCCGAACGCCAGACAATTTTAGGATTGATATAAAATTCAAACGGTTCGCCGGGCTTATCAAATCGCTGTACCCAAAACAGGTTCCGGTTAATGCCTACTTGCGGTGCCGCAATACCGATTCCCGGATTTTCAGGATTCCGCATAGCCAAATACATTCTTTTAGCAATAGTCGGAAGCAATTTATCTTTCGGATTTACATCGGTTGAAACTGCTTTCAAAATTTTAAACTCTTTTGGTTCCGTCGTTTGAATTACTTTGAACATTTGTGTTGAATCAGCTGCCAAAATAATATCGCGTTCATCATTGGTAAACTTTTGAGAAAAAGCGACCATCGAAATCAACAAAAACGAAACCCAAATTGAATTTTTCATATTACTGAGCAATAACAGCTTTAATTTCATCAATAATCCGCAAAGCCAACATATCGGCTTCTTTTTGGGTTGGGGCTTCCGTATAAATTCTGATAATCGGCTCGGTATTCGATTTTCGCAGATGAACCCATTCTGTGGCAAAATCAATTTTTACACCATCTATGGTAGAAATCTGTTCACTTGCATACTTATCGGTCATGGCTACCAAAATGGCATCCACATTAATTTCTGGCGTCAGTTCAATTTTATTTTTGCTCATGAAATATTGCGGGTAAGATGCTCTCAATTCTGCCACTGTGACCTCCAAATGGGCTAAATGCGTTAAAAATAAAGCCACTCCTACCAAACTATCACGCCCGTAATGCAATTCCGGATAAATGATTCCGCCGTTACCTTCGCCACCGATAACGGCATTGGTTGCTTTCATCAGTTCCACCACATTCACTTCACCTACGGCACTGGCCTGATAAGTACCGTTGTGCTTTTCGGTAATATCACGCAAGGCTCTGGAGGAGGACATATTAGATACGGTATTACCGGGTGTTTTGCTCAGCACATAATCGGCTACGGCAACCAGTGTATATTCTTCGCCAAACATTTCTCCGTCATTCGAAATAAAGGCCAAACGATCTACATCCGGGTCAACCACAATTCCGAAATCGGCTTTTTCTTTTACCACCAGTTCGCAAATATCACCCAAATGTTCTTTCAATGGCTCCGGATTATGCGGAAAATGCCCGTTTGGTTCGCAATATAATTTTACGACTTCTACTCCCATTTGTTCTAATAAATTTGGAATAATGATTCCGCCGGAAGAATTCACACCATCCACTACTACTTTAAACTTCCGTTTGGCAACAGCTTCTGCATCCACCAAAGGTAAATTCAACACTTCATCAATATGAATATCCATGTAAGCCTCATTCACGGTAATCTCGCCTAAACTGTCCACCTCAGAAAAATCAAACGCTTCGGCTTCGGCAATTTCTAAAATAACAGCTCCATCGGCACCGCTTAAAAACTCGCCTTTTGCATTCAGTAATTTCAAAGCATTCCATTGTTTCGGATTATGCGAAGCGGTCAAAATAATTCCGCCATCAGCTTTTTCTAACGGAACGGCTACTTCAACCGTAGGCGTTGTAGAAAGTCCTAAATCAATCACATCGATTCCTAAACCAATCAACGTGTTCACTACTAAATTGTGAATCATCGGACCGGAAATTCTTGCATCTCTTCCAATAACAACTTTCAGCTTTCTTCCCGCTTCCATCTTCCCGCTTCCCGCTTTTAAAAATGTTCCGTAAGCCGACGCAAATTTTACCGCATCAACCGGCGTTAAGTTATCACCTACTTTTCCGCCAATGGTTCCCCTGATTCCTGAAATTGATTTAATTAATGTCATTGAATATATTTTTACGAATACTATTTTATTTGAAAAACAGGACAAAGATAAAGAATTGAAATGTTGTAAAAGTGATTTAAAATTCAATTTTTTAAGAATAAATTGCTACTTTAGGCAAATGAATTTTCTGGCCCACATATACCTTTCTGGCAGCAACGAACTGATTCAAATCGGAAACTTTATGGCCGATGGCATTCGCGGCAACGATTATCTGAATTATCCGTCGGATGTTCAAAAAGGGATTATTTTGCACCGGGCCATAGACACATTTACCGATGCTCACCCTGTTTTTAGAAAAAGTAAGCATCGTTTGCACGAAAAATACGGTCATTATTCCGGTGTAATCATTGATATTTTTTACGATCATTTTTTGGCTAAGAATTGGAACAATTATTCAAATCAGCCATTAGAGAAAATTGCCACTGATTTTTATGAAAATTTACGCAATCATTACGACATTTTAACCGAACGTACCAAAGGAATGATGCCCTATATGATTGCCCGGAACTGGTTGGTGAGTTATGCGTCTGTTGAGGGGTTATCGATGATTTTGTTTCAAATGGATCATCGTACCAAAAACCGCGTAAACATGCATCTTTCCATTAATGAATTAAAAGAATTCTACACCGAATTTGAAGACGAATTCACTGTCTTTTTTGAAGAACTGCAACTGCATTGTCAGGAAAAATTAGCTGTTTTATGAGAACAATTGCATTACTTTCTTTGTTGATTCTAATGGGATGCAAATCGGAGCAAACCGTTTTTCCAACCGGGTTAGTCACCGAAAAAGCCATGGTGGTTTCGGCCCGTGAAGAAGCTTCAAAAATTGGGGCGGATATCCTGAAACAGGGCGGAAACGCTTTTGATGCAATGATTGCAACCGAATTGGCTTTGGCCGTAGCCTATCCGTATGCCGGAAATATCGGTGGTGGTGGTTTTATGGTTTATCGGCAGTTTAATGGTGAAATTGGCAGTTTAGATTACCGGGAAAAAGCTCCTTTAGCAGCAACTTCAGCGATGTTCTTAGATGAAAACGGAAATGTCGTTAAAGGAGTGAGCACCGAATCAGCCAAAAGTGTCGGTGTTCCCGGAACAATTGCCGGTGTTTTTGCTGTGTATGAAAAATTTGGAACGCTTCCGATAGAGACCATTTTAAAACCTGTAATTGAGTTAGCCAGAAAAGGAGTTGTTGTAACCCAAAAACAAGAAGAAAGATTGAAATATTATCGAAATGCAATCATCAACGCAAACGGAAATAAATCGCTGTTTTCAAAATCATATAAAGAAAATGATACCATTCGGTATTTTGCTTTAGCCAATACATTAGAACAAATTGCCAAAAACGGTAGAGATGAGTTTTATAAAGGCGAAACAGCCAAGAAATTGGTCCTGTACATTCAAACCAAAGGCGGAATCATCACGTTAGAAGATTTAGAAAAATATGAAGCGGTTTGGCGACAACCGATTACTTTTTTATACAAAGATTACAAACTCATCTCAATGTCACCACCAAGCAGTGGCGGCATAACCTTAGCTCAGATTTTAAAAATGATTGAACCCTATGAAGTGCAAACATTGCAACACAATTCGGAAAAGTATATTCAACTTCTGACAGAAGCCGAACGAAGAGCGTATGCCGACAGAAATCATTATCTGGGTGATCCTGATTTTGTAAAAATTCCGATTAAAGAACTACTGGATGATGCGTATTTAAAAAGCCGGATGAGTAATTTTTCATTTGATGAAGCAACCAGATCAAGTGATGTTTCAAAAGGAAACGTTCAATTTTCAGAAAGTACGGAAACCACTCATTACTCGATTGTAGATCAATTTGGCAATGCTGTTTCTGCCACTACAACAATTAATGACGCATACGGTTCAAAATTATACTGCGATGAACTGGGCTTTTTTCTAAACAACGAAATGGATGATTTTTCAGCCAAACCGGGCGAGCCCAATATGTTTGGTCTAACCGGTTCCGAAGCCAACAGCATAGCTCCGCAAAAAAGAATGCTGAGTTCGATGACACCAACTATTGTTGAAAAGAACGGAAAGCTTTTTATGGTTTTGGGTACTCCCGGCGGTTCTACCATTATTACTTCTGTTTTACAGACTTTCCTGAATGTGGCTGAGTTCAGCATGAGCATGCAGGAAGCCGTAAATGCTCCCCGGTTTCATCATCAGTGGCTGCCCGATGAGGTGGTTTTTGAACCCGGAAATTTTTCTGAAGAGCTATTGGAATCCCTGAAAAAGAAAAATTATAAAATTGATGAAAAACCATCACCTGTTCTCGGAAAAGTAGATGCTGTTTTGGTTCTCCCCGACGGAAAATATGAGGGGGGAGCTGACAAAAGGGGTGACGACAAAGCCGTTGGGTTTTAATAAAAATAGAAATGAATTTTATAACCGCTTTAGAGCTTGAATTGACTGCAAACCGCAATCCTGAAAATGCCCTCAAAATGGAAAATTATATGAAAAATAATTTTCCGTTTTTAGGTGTAAAAACAGAACAGAGAAGAACCATTTTAAAGAATTTACGGAAAATACATCAATCGGAAATTCAATCTGATTTTAGAACAATCAGTTGGATTCTTTTCAATAAAAAAGAACGTGAATTTCATTATTGTGGCATGGAGATTCTGATTCAAGAAATAAAGAAACACTATGTAAGAGCAGACGATTTGCTCATTGAAAAATGGCTCATCACCCATTCGTGGTGGGACAGTGTTGATGTGTTGGCAAAATACCTATTGGGAAATTATCTGTTACGATTTCCTGAAAAAACATCCAACGTTATTGAACGATTTTCAAATTCTGAAAATATGTGGCTCAACAGAAGTGCCATTCTATTTCAATTGAATTATAAAAAAAACACCCATTTTGAACTCTTAAAAGCTGAATGTGAAAAACACAAAACTTCTAAAGAGTTTTTTATTCAAAAAGCCATTGGTTGGGCACTTAGAGACTATGGTAGATTTAATCCAAATGCTGTTAAAACCTATGTAGAAAGCACGAATTTAAAACCTTTGAGTAAAAAAGAAGCTTTAAAAAACATCTTAAAATAGCTGTTAATTGCTAATTTTGTAACTTATTCTTGACAAATGCCAAACAGTAAAAAATCAACTTTCAAAAATTTTTTCAGAAAAAACTTCCGAAGACTGGAAGGTTTTGTTTTTTACTTAAAATCATTTCTTTCGCCTCGTCAGTTTATTTATTTGGCTTGTTTTTTAGTGGGCGTTTCTGCTGCAATTGCTGTAATTGTTTTAAAAACATTTGCTCACTGGGTGTATATTTTTGCTCAATACATCGATTCCATTTTACATTTACCTTACAGCAACAGCACCTTACCAATCATTGGAATTGTCCTCACCGCTTTTGTAGTAAAAAAAGTGTTGGATGGTTCTGTCGAAAAAGGTACTTCGCAAATCATGTATGCCGTTGCAAAAAAATCGGGTATCATGCCCAAAAAACAAATGTATGCTCAAATTATTACGAGTTCGCTTACCGTCGGAATGGGTGGATCTGCCGGATTGGAATCGCCTATTACCATTACCGGAGCTGCGTTTGGAAGTAATTTTGCCCAAAATTATCGGTTAAGTTATAAAGACAGAACACTTCTTTTGGCTTGTGGAGTAGCTGCCGGAATTGCTGCTGCGTTTAACGCTCCCATTGCCGGAGTACTATTTGCCATTGAAGTGGTTTTGATGGATGTAAGCATCACAGCCTTTATTCCCATCATGATTTCTTCTGCAACGGGAGCAATTGTTTCTGCCATTTTATTGAAAGATGAAATTCTATTTACATTTAGCAAACAACTTGAATTTGATTATCATAACTTACCTTTCTATATTTTGTTGGGAATAGTTTCGGGTTTTGTTTCGATAAATTATGCCCGAACATTCAGAAAAATTGAACACCATTTTGAAAAATCAAAACTCAAACCCATTCGAAAAGCATTATATGGAGCTTTTTTGTTAGCTATTTTGATTTTCTTTTTTCCAACTTTGTTTGGCGAAGGTTATGAAAGTATCAAAATGCTCGCCAACACCAATCCGCAACAAATTTTAGAAAACACTGTTCTACAGAAATTTAAAGATAATATTTGGATTTTACTTCTTTTTGTGGGAACAACCATGCTTATTAAAGTGTATGCCACAAGTATTACCATTGGAAGTGGCGGAAACGGTGGAAACTTTGCTCCTTCCCTATTTGTTGGTTCCTATTTAGGATTTGTTATTGCTACATTTTTTAATCAATTTGGGTTTAAACTTCCGGTAAGTAATTTTACTTTGGTGGGTATGGCCGGAATTTTGAGTGGCTTGTTTCATGCTCCGCTTACCGCTATTTTCCTGATTGCTGAAATTACGAGTGGTTATAGTTTGATGGTTCCGTTGATGGTGGTTTCTTCCATTAGTTTTGCGATTTCAAAACGCTATGAACCTTATTCATTTGATATAAAAAACCTAGCTGCCAAAGGTGATGTGTTTACTGATGATCGTGATCGGAATATTCTTTCGGGTTTAACGCCTTCCAATCTCATTCAAACCAATATTCAAACGCTAAAATTATCAAATTCATTGGAAGAATTAGTAGCGAAAATTTCATCTTACAATCAATCAGTTTTCCCTGTAGTAAACGATAAAAATTATTTGATTGGAATGATAAATTTTGAAGAAATTCGTCCGTATGTTTTTAATTCCTATAAAGTAAAATTCACAAAAATTCAGGAAATTATGCGTCCTGCCAAGGAACAAATTAATTATGATGAAACCATGGATACCATCATGGAAAAATTTGATCGTAGCGAAGAAGAATTTCTTCCCGTCTTAAAGAACAATCAAGTCATTGGATTGTTGTCAAAGTCCTCAATTTTAGAAGCTTATCGTGTTCGATTGAAGAATATGATAATAGAATAATTTTTTATTATCGGATATAATTTTTTTTTATCCAAACGATAATAGTATCTTTGTTCTATTATGTGGAATATTGATACATCATACCGACCCGGATTTCAATCTACATTTGAACGATTGTATGATAAATTGGCTGTTTTAAAACAAAGCAGACCACTTCCGTCAATTGCTTTGCATAAAATCAAAGAATCCTTAACAATTGAATGGACGTATAATTCCAACAGTATTGAAGGAAACACCTTGACTTTGCGGGAAACGCAAATGGTTTTACAAGAAGGAATTACCGTAAAAGGCAAATCACTTCGGGAACATTTTGAAGCCAAAAACCATGAAAAAGCGATTGATTATTTGTATTCGTTAGTGAATGAAAATTATACTTTACGAAGTATCGATATTTTATCGTTGCACGAATTGGTTTTACGCATGATTGAAGATGAATTTGCCGGACGAATCAGAAATGGCGGTGTGCGGATTACCGGAGCTAATTTTGTACCGCCCAACGCCAATAAAGTTTCTGATTTATTGGATGAGTTGATTGATTTTGTCAATACAAATCCAATTGGTTTGAATGATATTGAATTGGCAACTGTTTTTCATCATAAACTCGTTTGGATTCATCCTTTTTTTGACGGAAATGGAAGAACCGTTCGTTTAGCCATGAATTTATTATTGATGCGAAAAGGATTTCCTCCGGCTATTATTTTAAAAAATGATAGAAAGAAATATTATGAAGCACTCAATCAAGCTAATTCAGGTAATTATCAAAAATTGATGTTATTGATGAGTCAGGCTTTGGAAAGAACTTTGAATATTTACATCAGTTCTTTACCGGATAATGATTATGTTTTTCAGGAAATTTCCAATATTGTCAGCGAACCAAATGAATTACCTTACGGTCAAGAATACATCAGTTTGCTAGCTCGTCAAGGAAAAATCGATGCTCACAAAGAAGGTAGAAATTGGTTCACCACCAAAAAAGCTATTGAAGAATATATGGCGAATAGAAAACGGATGAGGTAGTTTTCAGTCGCAGTTTACAGTCTCAGTCGCAGTTTACAGTCTCAGTTAGCAGTATATTCTGCCTACTGAGACTGCAAACTGAGACTATTTAGATTTCTCCCCTACAAAATAATCATTTGTACTTTTGAACAATACATTAAATGTAGTTAAGCTACCGTAAATTCGTGTGATATATTGTTGCAAATCAATTTTTTCTGCTTCGTCTAAATTACTGGCGTTAATTTTTTGCTCCATTACTCTTAATCTGTCACGAACCATAATGATTTTATGAAAGAACGTATCGATTGGCACTTCTTTATTTTGCGTGGCTGTTCCCGGTTCTAAAATGAGTTTTCCGCCTTTCCATTTATCGGCAATCGGCACAATTTGCGAAACATCAGACCATTTTTGCAATAGATTTTTTAAGGTTTTTTCTACTTCATAAAAACTAACCGAATCTACTTCGTCTTCCAATGCTTCAATGACTTCAAATTCACTATCCACATCAATCGTTTCTAATCCATTTTCAATAAAAGTTACCCAATAATGTTTGGCTGTTACGTTGGTTACCACACCTGCTCCGTATTCGGCATGTTTGATTCGGGAGCCTATTCCTAATATTTTCATCTTTGATTTTTAATTTTTTCAAAAATAGAAATTGTTTAACAAATTCTTCTTATCACACTGTATAAATCTTGTTGTTAAAATCGTAACTTTGCGTTTTGCGAAAAAATCATGCAACATTCAGACGAAACAATTGAAGTTATAGGTGCCCGGGCTCATAATCTTAAAAACATTGATGTCCGGATTCCGAGGGAAAAACTGGTGGTGATTACCGGACTTTCCGGCTCGGGAAAATCTTCTTTGGCTTTTGATACGATTTATGCCGAAGGACAACGCCGCTATATCGAAACTTTTTCGGCCTATGCCCGACAATTTTTAGGCGGACTGGAGCGTCCGGACGTGGATAAAATTGACGGTCTTTCACCTGTAATTGCCATCGAACAGAAAACGACCAGCAAAAGTCCCCGTTCTACCGTAGGTACCATTACGGAAATTTATGATTTTCTGCGTTTACTATTTGCCAGAGCCGGAGAAGCCTACAGTTACAACACCGGCGAAAAAATGGTTTCCTATTCTGATGAACAGATTAAGGAACTGATTGTTGAAAATTTCAAAGGAAAGCGGATCAATATTTTAGCTCCGGTTGTCCGTTCCCGTAAAGGGCATTATGCCGAATTATTTCAGCAAATTGCCAAACAAGGTTTTGTGAAAGTACGGGTAAATGGCGAGATTCAGGATCTGGTAAGCGGCATGAAAGTTGATCGCTATAAAACACACGATATTGAAATTGTGATCGACCGGATGCAAATCGAGCCGGATGAAGAAACCGACAAACGCCTGGCAGAAAGCATTAAAACAGCGATGCATCACGGCGATGATGTGATGATGGTAATTGAACATGCTTCCGAAGAAGTACGTTATTTCAGCAGAACATTGATGTGCCCTACCTCCGGAATTTCTTATCCGAATCCGGAACCAAACAATTTTTCATTCAATTCGCCCAAAGGAGCTTGTGAATGTTGTAACGGATTAGGTACCATCAATCAAATTAACCTCAGAAAAATTATTCCCAATCCGAAGCTAAGTATTAAACAAGGTGGATTTGCCCCGCTTGGCGAATATAAGTCAAACTGGATTTTTAAACAGTTAGAAACAATTGGTGAAAAGTATGGTTTCAAATTAACCGATGCTGTTGAAACCATTCCGGAAGATGCAATGGAAATGATTCTCAATGGCGGCAAAGAAAAATTTTCCGTAGAATCAAAAATATTAGGGATTACCAAAGAGTATAAAATTGAATTTGAAGGAATATCCAATTTTATCAAAAATCAGTATGACGAAAGCAATTCTACATCCATTAAACGCTGGGCCAAGGAATTTATGGACGAAATTGAGTGTCCGGATTGCAAGGGTTCCCGCTTGAAAAAAGAAGCTTTGTATTTCAAAATCAATGAAAAAAACATAGCGGATTTATCACAAATGGATATCGCAGAACTGCATGACTGGTTTTTGCATTTAGATAGCCGTTTATCCGAAAAACAAAAAGCCATTGCCATCGAGATTACTAAAGAGATCAAAGCCCGTTCACGCTTTTTATTGGATGTTGGGTTGAATTATTTATCGCTGAACCGCAGTTCCAAATCGCTTTCGGGCGGAGAAGCACAACGGATCAGGCTGGCCACCCAAATCGGCTCACAATTGGTGGGTGTATTATACATTCTGGACGAACCCAGTATCGGTTTACATCAACGGGATAATGAACGCCTGATCAATTCGTTGGAAAACCTCCGGGATATCGGCAATTCTGTACTGGTGGTAGAGCATGATAAAGACATGATTGAGCGTGCCGACTGGGTCATTGATATTGGCCCGAAAGCCGGCCGTTTTGGCGGAAAAATCATCAGCCAGGGAACGCCGCAGCAATTGTTATCCGAAAACACCATGACAGCCCGGTATATGAGTGGAAAAATGAAAATTGAAGTACCCCGAAAACGCCGGGAAGGAAATGGAAAAACAGTAAAACTATCAGGAGCCTCCGGAAATAATTTAAAAAATGTAACGGTTGAATTTCCTTTGGGTAAATTAATTTGCGTAACCGGTGTTTCCGGAAGCGGAAAATCTACCTTAATCAACGAAACGCTCTATCCTATTCTGAACGAACATTTTTTTAATGCCGTAAAAAAACCACAACCGTATAAAAAAATTGAAGGATTAGAGCATATTGACAAAGTAATCGACATTGATCAAAGTCCTATCGGCAGAACCCCCCGTAGTAATCCGGCCACTTACACCGATGTTTTTTCGGAAATCAGAAGTCTGTTTACCCAAACCCCTGAAGCCATGATTCGCGGGTACAAAGCCGGGCGATTCAGCTTTAACGTAGCCGGCGGACGATGCGAAACCTGTGAAGGCTCCGGGGTACGTACCATTGAAATGAGCTTTTTACCGGATGTATATGTGGAATGCGAAACCTGTATGGGAAAACGGTTTAACAGAGAAACACTGGAAATACGCTACAAAGGGAAGTCCATTTCGGATGTACTGAACATGACGGTTGACGAGGCGGTCACGTTTTTTGAAAACATCCCGAAAATATACCGTAAAATAAAAACCATACAGGATGTCGGATTGGGTTATATCACCTTAGGTCAACAAAGTACGACCCTTTCGGGTGGTGAAGCCCAACGGATAAAACTGGCCACCGAATTATCTAAAAAAGATACCGGTAACACATTTTATATACTGGACGAACCTACAACAGGTCTGCATTTTGAAGATATCAGGGTGTTAATGGATGTGATTACAAAATTGGTCGATAAAGGCAATACTGTTCTGGTTATTGAACACAATATGGACGTCATTAAATTGGCAGACCATATTATCGATATTGGTTTAGAAGGCGGAAAAGGAGGCGGAGAAATTGTTTGTCAGGGAACCCCGGAAGAAATTGTTAAAAACAAAAAGAGCCTCACGGCACAGTTTCTGAAAAAAGAACTATTTTAGCGTGTTTGTTTAATTAAAAAAAGAAAAGATAATGTCAGTAGATCAATACGAAAACGAAGATCAGAGAATCCAGGAAAAATTCAAACAAAAAACCTGGAACGAAATAAGAACGAATGATTCCTGGGCAATTTTTAAAATCATGTCTGAGTTTGTTAATGGTTACGAAAGTATGGCCCGAATTGGCCCCTGCGTGTCCATTTTCGGTTCAGCCCGAACCAAACCGGAAGACAAATATTATGAATTGGCCGAACGGATTGCCTATAAAATCAGTAAAGCCGGTTACGGTGTGATTACTGGTGGCGGCCCCGGAATCATGGAAGCCGGAAATAAAGGTGCTCATCGTGGCGAAGGTACTTCGGTGGGATTGAATATTGAATTGCCGTTCGAGCAACATTTTAACCCTTATATCGATAAGGATAAAAACTTAAATTTTGATTACTTTTTTGTTCGAAAAGTAATGTTTGTAAAATATTCGCAAGGATTTGTGGTTATGCCGGGCGGGTTTGGAACATTAGACGAATTGTTTGAAGCAATCACTTTGATCCAAACCAAAAAAATCGGTAAATTCCCAATCATTCTGGTAGGAACAACCTATTGGTCAGGCTTATTGGACTGGATTAAAAACGTGATGATTGATCAACAAAAAAACGCCAGCCCGGAAGATATGAACCTGATCAAACTGGTTGACACCGAAGATGAAGTAGTAGAAGTACTCAATGCCTTCTATAAAAAATACAACCTGAGTCCGAACTTTTAATCTGAAAAAAACCGCAAATTCAATAAAAAATTTGCGGTTTTTGTTTTGGAGAGGTTTAAACCGTTTCTTTTAAAGAATCTGTAGCCCGGTTTTTATTTTATGATTATCTTTTTGGTTAATGTCTGATTTCCGGACGCTATATTCATCAGATACATTCCGGACGCTAAATTTAGCTTTAACTGACTGAAACCGTTAATTTTTGTCTGATAAACCCGGACACCTTCTAAAGAGAAAACCGTTACATCTGCTTCATTTTCAATCCCGCTGATGTTTATTTCATCTCTGACCGGAATCGGGTAAACTTTTACCTGACTGATATTGTTTTTGTCAATGCTCAAGGGAGCAAACCATTGATCGCCAAAGTTCGCACCGAAAATATAGTCTGCCAGTGCCGGGTAATCAATAAACGGGTTGCGGTTCTTTTGCCAGGTATAGATATAATTATTCCGGTTCATTTCAAAATCATCAGAGGGGTCTGTTGCATTCCAGACTAAAATAGAAGCCAGATCGCCCATTTGATACATGGTTGTATCTGCGGGATTTCCGTTCACGAGGCTCAGGGCTTCATAGCGTACGGCCATGTAGAACAAAGAACGGGCAACATCGCCTTTCCAGGAACCTGCATTCCCGGCGGGACCGTTATAATCACTTCCCCCGTAATCACGGTTACCCCTGGAACTGTTTTCCTGTCCGTCTTCTGCCCGGATATGGTGAGCATCTGAGTGCCCAGACAATATATCGTTGGCATTGGTAGGAAGCCAGATATTGATTCCGTCAGGAAACGGAGAGGTTCCGCCTGAAAAACCACCACGGGATTGCGGAAAAATATGTTCGCGGTTCCAAAAACCTACAATACTGGAGCCGGTCTGATAATCAATTTTGGTTTGCGGACGTTCAACATACATCAGCCAGACCTGGTTGTTGTTCAGCGGATTTTGATCCGCATTTTTTAAAATTTCAACAACATCTCCATAGCTGTGGGCACGTACCACCTCCGGATCGGCAATAATATCCTGAAGTGCCTGTTTTAATGATTCCCCTGAAAGACCTTCCAAAGTATCATAATACCCCGGTGGAGCAGTGCTGGTTACATTTCCGAAGGTAGGAACCAGCGGAGTCCCCCAACCGGCTGTCTGAAAGTTGATATCGAGCACCCGAACTTTTACATTGTTGTTCAGGGTGATAAAGCCTTCCGGTAATTCGCTAACGACAATAACCATTTCCTCATCACCGTCGTTCACGCCATCGTCGAGCACCTGGATAACGGTGGAAGCCGAAGAACTTCCGGACGGAATGGTTACGGAAAGGTTTCCGCTGAAATCAGCCGTTGTAAATGTTCCGTTCGTTAAACTTATTTCAAAATTCAAATTATCGGCAACCGGTGTATCCGTTTCAAAAGTAATGGTTAAATTCTCGCCTTCGTTTACAGAGGCGGAGGAAACAATAACTTCGATTCCGTTATACACAATTCCGGTGCCGTCGTTATTGGCTCTTGGTGTAGGAGCCTTAACCTCATAAGTGCCGTCATTCTTGCGTTGAACAGATTGGGTTGTAATCTGCCCGTTTGCATTTTCATTCGTCTGTACAAACACATTTAATGCCTGTTGCAGTGCTGTAGCCTGTGTATTATTATTTCCGTAAATGAGGGCATCTACCAGATTGGTTGTTGTAGCCGGTGTATTAATCGGAAATGTATCAATAATATCCTGATAAATAGCAACCGCATCAGGACCGTTCTGAACAGTGTTGTTCGGAAAAATACGCGATGGTGCCGGAACAACCAAGGGGTTTCCTAAAAGCACAATCCCGTTTCCGTCGGTAACCAATCCGGCTAAATCGATCGTGTAATAACTCAGGGTCCCGGATCCGGAACCTCCGTTAAACAACACCAAAATATAACCATCAAGTGAAAAATAAGGGGTCTCTGATTTTAACTCAATAAATTCACGGTCATCCGCACTGGGCGTATCGGCATCTACTTCATTAATGACCACTTGTGCATAAAAACAAAACGGTAACAAAAGAGTTGCCCACAGGTGTAATCTTTTTATCATCAAAATTAAATTTTAGCAAATTTACCGATAATAAAATTATCGTATTGATTTTTTAACAATTTAAACACTTTAATAACATTTTGATGCAAATAATTTAATATCTTTCAACCTAAAAAATTGCAATTGAATTCTTTTATCAAATTAACGTTTTGCCTGTTTATCTTGTTGGGCGGCAAGTGTTTATTTGCTCAAAACAGCAATTCGCTTTATGTTGAATTGCTACCCGAACAAAAATCACTGACCGTTCAGCAGGAAATTATTTTTCAGAATACCGGAACAGACAGCCTTGGCAAACTTGTTTTAAACGATTGGAACAATGCTTTTTCGGCTAAAAACACCCCATTGGCTAAACGGTTTTCTGACGAGTTTGTCCGTAGTTTTCATTTAGCCAAACCGCAGGAAAGAGGCAATACAACTGCCATAACCATCATTGATGAGAACAAACTGTTTCTGGATTGGTGCCGCCCCGAAAAGCAACCGGATCTGATTGAAGTAACCCTGCGTGAAAAAATAGGACCTCATCAGAAAATAAAGTTAAACTTAACCTACCGCGTCAAAATTCCCAGCAGTAAGTTCACTAAGTATGGCTATACAAATGAGGGAGGATTTAACCTGAGAAACTGGTTTCTCACACCGGCAAGATTTGAAAACAATACGTTCTACATGAACAGCAACTATAATGTTGACGACATTACAAATGCTCCCTCTGATTACACCATTATTTTTAAAACCCCTTCTAACCAAAGGCTTTTTTCTGATTTAACCGTCGTTTCAGCCGAAAAGCAAACCAAACACACGGTTTATAACTTAACCGGAAAGAACAGAACCGATTTCAGCATCTATACCGAAGAATCTATCACTTTTAACCGGTATAAAAATGACGTTGCCGATGTCTATACCAACCTGAAAGACAATCGGCTGAACGATATTCAAAAAGCAGTGATCATTGATAAAATTGTAAAATTTACCGACGAGAACATTGGCTCAACAGATCATTCAATTGTCATTGTCTCACAAGCTGATTATGAACGTAATCCGTTTTATGGATTAAACCAACTTCCGGCATTCATCAGTCCTTATCCCGACAGCTTTTTATACGAGATTAAATTTCTAAAAACATACGTCAATAATTATTTAAAAAATAATTTACGCCTTAACGCAAGAGACGATAACTGGATCTACGATGCCATTCAGGTTCATCTCATGATGAAATATATTGATGAAAATTATCCCGACATGAAAATGATGGGAAATATTTCTAAACTGAAAATCCTGAAAGGCTTTAACCTGTTCAACCTTAATTTTAATGAACAATACAGTTATTATTACATGCTAATGGCCCGGAAGAACCTGGACCAGCCCATCGGCGATCCGAAAAACACCCTGCTTAAATTCAACGAACAGATTGCCGGAAAATACCGTGCCGGTTTAAGCCTAAAATACCTCGATGATTATTGCGGAAACGACTTAGCCTCCAAAAGTATTCAGTCGTTTATGGCTCTGAACCAAAAACAGCAGACTTCCGGAAAAGATTTTGAAACCCTGCTCAGGCAAAACTGTCCGGGCAACATCGATTGGTTTTTTGAAACCATTATTAATTCCCGAAAAATTATTGATTACAAATTCACCGATGTATCCAAAACCAACGACAGCATCACGTTTACGGTTCGCAACAGAACCGGTGTAACCGTTCCCGTTCCGGTATTCGGCTTAAAGAAAAATGAGATTGTGTTCAAAGCATGGCTTGAACAGATTGAAGGCGACAGCACCCTGACAATAAGCCGAAAAGAGGCCGACCGTATTGTGCTGAATTACCGGAACGAAGTGCCGGAATATAATTTGCGGAACAACTGGAAGTCGCTCAAAAATTATTCGTTCAATGACCGGCCGGTGAAGTTTAATTTCCTGAAAGACCTGGAAGATCCTTACCACAATCAGATTTTATATGTGCCCACCTTAGAGTATAACCTGTACAACGGCTTAATGCCGGGAATGCGTTTTCACAACAAAACTTTTTTAGATAAACCTTTCCTGTTTGATGTGAATCCCGCCTACTCTACCCTGACACAAAAAATGATCGGAAACTTTCGTTTGATCGGCAATCAGTTCCGGAGAGACAGCAACATTTACCTCATCCGGTATCAGTTTTCCGGTCAGTTTTTCGATTATGCCAAAGATGCCGGTTATATTCGTTTTAATCCGATGATTCAGTTCTTTAAACGGCCGGATAATTACCGGGATAACCGGAAAGAATCACTGATGATCAGACAGGTTATTGTAGAAAGAGAAGAATCGCCGTTTGTTTCAAGAGAAGGAAGGAATGAAAATTATTCCATCTTTAACATGCGGTATTTTAACGTAAAAACCGAAGTAAAAAACCATTTCGGATTCCGGTCTGATCTACAGATTGCCAATTCCTTCGGAAAAGTTGCAACCGAGGTAGAATACCGTAAATTATTTGAAAGCAACCGGCAGATTAACCTTCGCCTGTATGCCGGATCGTTTTTATACCGAAAAACCAATTCTGATTATTTTAGTTTTGCATTAGACCGGCCAACCGATTATTTGTTTGATTATGGTTTGTACGGCCGCTCAGAAACTTCAGGCTTGTTCAGCCAGCAATATATTGTAGCTGAAGGAGCGTTTAAATCCAAACTCGACACACCGTATGCCAACCAATGGATCACAACCTTTAATTCCAGCGTGAATATCTGGAACTGGATTGAAATATATGGGGATGTCGGGGCATTAAAAAACGAAAATGAATCCGCTAAGTTTGTTTATGACAGCGGCATACGGCTCAATCTTGTAACCGATTATTTTGAACTTTATTTCCCGGTTTACTCCTCCAACGGCTGGGAAGTAGGAAACGGCCATTACGGTGAACGCATCCGGTTCATGGTCACATTAAGTCCGAATGTACTGGTTAGCTTATTTACCCGAAAATGGTTTTAATTAATTGAAAAAATTCTAATTAATTATATTTTATTCACAAATAAGCTAATTTTTCAATAAAAAACTCAAACAATCACCCCGTATCAACATTTTTTTTATTAATACGATAAATTTATTTTTATCAGGATTGCATTGTTTTTCCAACTTTTTATTTAAATTTGTTCGATACAAGAATTTTTATTGATTTATGACAGCACCAGAAACCAAACAAGCTATGACGTTTGAAGATTTCCGTACCGAAGTCTTAAACGACTACAAAATTGCCATTACCAGCCGGGAATGTTCGCTTTTAGGGCGACGTGAAGTGCTCACCGGAAAAGCCAAATTCGGTATTTTCGGCGACGGCAAGGAAGTGCCGCAATTGGCCATGGCAAAAGCGTTTCAAAATGGTGATTTCCGTTCCGGGTACTACCGTGATCAAACTTTTATGATGGCTATTGGCCAATTAACCGTTCAGCAGTTTTTTGCCGGGTTATACGGTCATACCGATTTAGAGCATGACCCGATGAGCGGCGGACGTCAGATGGGCGGTCATTTTGCGACACATTCGCTTGACGAAAACGGCAACTGGAACGACCTGACCCAACAAAAAAATTCGAGTGCCGACATCTCTCCTACCGCCGGCCAAATGCCGCGTTTACTGGGATTGGCCCAGGCATCAAAAATTTACCGGAACGTATCGGTTTTGCCGAAAAAAAATAAATTCTCCGAAAACGGAAACGAAATCGCCTGGGGAACCATCGGGAATGCCAGCACATCCGAAGGCTTGTTTTTTGAAACCATCAATGCCGCCGGTGTACTGCAGGTACCTATGGTCATGAGTGTTTGGGACGACGAATACGGAATTTCCGTGCATGCCCGTTACCAGACCACTAAAGAAAACATTTCTGAAATACTGAAAGGGTTTCAGCGGGATGAAGAAAACAAAGGTTATGAAATCATGCATGTACTGGGATGGGATTATGCCGCATTGGTAGGCACCTATCAGCGGGCAGCTCAGATTGCCCGTGAAGAACACGTTCCGGTTTTAATACACGTCAGCGAATTAACCCAACCGCAAGGTCATTCTACTTCCGGTAGTCATGAACGCTACAAAGATGCAGAACGGTTAGCCTGGGAGGCCGAGTACGATTGTTTGGCTCAAATGCGTTTATGGATGATTGCCAACAACATCGCTACTGCCGAAGAGATCGAAGAAATTGACAATGTAACCAAAAAAGAGGTCTCAGAAGGCAAAAAAGCAGCCTGGACAGCCTTTGTGGAGCCCATTAAAAAAGAGCAGCACGAATTGATTACTTTGCTGGAAAGCATTGCTTCCACAAGTGTAAACCGTGTGTTCATTCAAAAATACGCCAACGATTTAAAAGAAATCAAAGAACCGATCCGGAAAGACATTATCACCGTTGCCCGAAAAGTGTTACGCATGATTGTAGGTGAAAAAGCACAGCCGCAACTGGCTGCGTGGATTAAAAATTACATGGCAAAAATCCAGCCGAAATTCAGTTCACACCTGTTTTCGGAATCAGCACAGCAGGTCGCCTCCGTCAGAGAAGTATTGCCCACTTATGATCCTGCGGCCGAAGAGGTGGATGCCCGCTTGGTTCTTCGTGATAACTTTGATGCCATTTTCAGCAAATACCCCGAAGCCCTCATCTTTGGTGAAGACTCCGGGAATATTGGCGATGTAAACCAGGGACTGGAAGGCATGCAGGAAAAATTCGGCGAATTACGGGTCGCTGATGCCGGCATCCGGGAAGCGACCATTTTAGGACAGGGAATCGGGATGGCGATGCGTGGCCTCCGCCCTATTGCCGAAATCCAATATTTAGATTACCTGTTGTATGCCATTCAGATCATGAGCGATGATTTGGCCACCTTGCAATACCGCACCAAAGGCCGCCAGAAAGCACCGTTGATCATTCGTACACGCGGTCACCGTTTAGAAGGCGTCTGGCATTCCGGTTCACCGATGGGAATGATCATTAATGCCGTTCGCGGTATTCACGTATTGGTTCCCCGCAACATGACCAAAGCCGCCGGATTCTACAACACCCTGTTAGAAGCCGATGAGCCTGCGTTGATTGTGGAATGTTTGAACGGTTATCGTTTAAAAGAAAAAATGCCTACCAATTTAGGAGCGTTTAAAACCCCGGTTGGGGTGGTGGAAACCCTTAAAAAAGGAACCGATATCACTATTGTTTCCTACGGCTCAACCCTGCGTCTGGTAGAACAGGCAGCCAAAGAATTATTAGAAGTTGGTATCGATTGCGAAATCATTGACATACAATCTCTTTTACCGTTTGACATCAATCATGACATTAAGAAAAGCTTAGCCCAAACCAACCGTTTATTGGTGGTAGATGAAGACGTTCCGGGCGGAGCCTCTGCCTTTATCCTGCAACAGGTGCTCGATGTGCAGAACGGCTATGATTATTTAGACAGCAAACCGCAGACCCTGGCCGCCCAACCCCACCGTCCGGCTTATGGTACCGATGGCGATTACTTTAGCAAACCTTCTGCCGAAGATATCTATGAAAAAGTATATGCCATGATGCACGAAGTAAATCCGAAAGAATACCCGGGATTGTACTAAGCAGTCAACTATCTCTAAACCGCTTTTTTAGCGGTTTTTTTAGAGCGTTACCGCAAGGGTCGGGCTATCCGCTGCTATCTCTAACGCAAATCAGTGCTTACTGAGAAATTAACTTTCAATTAAAATTAGTCATTGTTAAGCATTTAATGTTTAAAAAAAAAATTTAAATCACTTCAATTGTAAAAAACAAGAAAAAGTTTTTTAACAAACCGTTGATTTAAAATGAAAAAGACTACTTTTGAAAAATTTTTTAAACCAAAAATCAATGAATAAACATTACTTTTTCGTAGTAGCTTTTCTAAGTTTTTTTTCAGGTATTGCTCAACAAGCCGGGGATTTAGACCTTTCATTTGGAACCAACGGTATAGTTAGAACAAATCTATGGAATGCCAGTTTTAATGTAAAAAGTCATCTTGTTCTTCCTGATGGCAAAACAATTGTAGCCGGCGAAATTAATAACGATATGGAACCAAGGGGTTTTATCATGCGTCTTTTGGCCAACGGCGATATTGATGTTACATTTGGAACAGATGGAAAAGCCGTTCATCCGTTTATCAACGGAATTAACATAGTTAAGTTACAAACAGACGGAAAAATCGTGGTTGGCAGCTCATACCGCAATGACATTGCAGTTGCCCGATATATGGCCAACGGAACATTGGATACCGGTTTTGCCTATGACGGAACGTATTATAACACCGATTCAAATAATGTGAACTACTCACCGCGTCCCGTTTTAGATTTAGAAATTCAATCGGACAACAAAATTGTTGCCTTAACAACAATAAAAATTAATGATGTAAATTATTATAAATTGTTCCGGTTAAATTCAAATGGAATTTTAGACAATTCGTTAAACCTTACAGATAATTTTGGAGACATAGATTATCCGATTGCACTGAGTATTCAGGCTGATGGCAAACTACTTGTTGCAGGATATTATTATATCGGTTCAAGTTCTTCACTCTTTGTTGCTCGATACAATTCAAACGGAACAGCAGATAATACATTCAATTCAAACGGGAGAAGATCTTTTTCTATAACAAATTCAACAAATCCAAGAGTAACTGATTTGCAATTACAACCCGATGGAAAAATTTTACTTGGCGGAAAATATTATGCCAATGGAACTGCTTTGTTCATGACTAGATTTAACACCAATGGAGCTTTTGATACTTCGTTCAGTGGTGATGGTTTTCAATCAGCAGCTGTTGACGTAAACTTCAGCCGTCCGGGAAAAATAGCCCTACAGTCGGATGGAAAAATCATCCAAATGGATACTTATTATAACAACATTACCAATAAAGAAAACATGCTATTGGCTCGTTATACTTCAGCAGGAGAATTAGATACCACTTTCAGCGGGACCAGTTGGGGTGTTTCATTTCCGTTTAATGGTTTGAATGATACTGCCGCCTGCATTTCTATTGCGGATAACAAATTAATTATATCAGGAAATGCAGAAACTTCTGTAATTGAGAATAACATGGTTTTTGCAAAGTTTAATTTAAATCCGATTTCTTTTGATGCTACTTTTGGAAATAACGGAAAAAAACAACTCAGTGTGCCATTTCCAACGTATGAAGAGGTTAAAAAGTCGGTGGTGCAATCTGACAATAAGGTTGTAGTGCTTAGCAAAATATTTGTAAACAACTTTTATTTTTCGGGATTACAACGATTTAATGAAGACGGGTCGTTAGACACCACTTTTGGTTCTAATGGAAAAATTGGTCTTGGTTTTTATTCAACAGAATTTGAAGCATTAGCCGTAGATAATGCACATAATATAATTGTAAGTGGTTATACAACCTTAGAGAGTGGTATTATTCTCCGAATTACGCCGGCAGGAGCTTTAGACCCGACATTTGGCAATCAGGGCATCACTTACTTACCGGAAGATTTTTTAAATTTTTTACCCAGAATTAAATCTATAAAATTTCAAACAGATAATAAGATTGTATTGGGTGGAGGAAACAGCGTAAACGAAATTGCTGATTATTTGTTGATCCGCTTAAACCCAAACGGAACTTTAGACAATACCTTTGGCAATAACGGAATAAGCCAAGTTGGATTAACCAATACGCGTGAAATGATTACGGCTATAGAAGTTTTAAATGATGGAAAAATTGTAGCCGTTGGTTATACTCAAGAAAATTTTGGAAATGATTATCAGGCAGTGATTCTAAAATTCAATTCGGTTGGTTTATTAGACCCTGCTTTTAACGGAAATGGTAAATTTTTTACCGAAAGAGCTGTTGATTTCCATATGAATGGTGATATTAAAGTTCAAAGTGACGGTAAAATTCTCAGTACCTTTGAGTCGTTACACGACAATTTTATTCTCTATCGTTTAAACGGTAACGGAACTTTAGATAACAACTTTGGTTTTGGCGGTTATGTAAATACATATATTACTGGTGAAGATAAATCGGCACAAATTCATTATAACTCAACTAACCAAAAAATTACTTTAATTGGCACAACAATTACCGATGAAATTGGAAAATTTACCTTAACCCGCTATTCCGGAAACGGTGAAATCGACTTTTCGTTTGGTAATTCAGGACAAGTTACAACCGATTTCGGACATTATGCACAAGTGATTTCTGCTTCACAAACATCTGACGGAAAATTAGTCGTTAGCGGTATTTTGTATGACGATGTTGCCAAAGATTATGACCAAGTGTTGGCAAAATATCATTTAGAAGAATCATTAAACCTTAATAATCCGGAAGCAATCAACGTGCAGATTTATCCAAATCCGGTTTCAGAAACACTTTTTGTTCGTTTAAAAGATGATAGTACTGCTAACAATTATAATGTAACAGACATGACCGGAAAAGTTATTTTACAGGGAAAACTAAGCTCTGATCAAGGCATAAAAATGTCAGATCTTGCCGCTGGCGTTTATTTTATTGCTGTCGATAATCTTAAACCTATCAAGTTTGTAAAACGATAACTAAATTTAACGACTTACCTATTAATCATGCCCCAAAGAGCGAACCTCTTTTTGGGGCATTTTTATTATTTCATTTTTCTGTTTTTACAAAACATACTATCCAAAGAAAATAGCATGAACAACACAAGAGTATGTAAAATACCCTTTGCCGGTGTCTAGCCCTACTCCATCACCAAAGCAGAGAAAAAAGAACAAAGCAGAAGTAGATAAAATTATTTTCTGACTCACCGGTTATAATGCACAATCCTTTCAAAACCAACTCGATCTAAAAAACCGATTTTGAGACCTTTTTACCCAAGCTCTGCAATAACCCCCACTGCGTCTAAAATTACCGGTGTAATCTGTGGCTATCGTGCAGAAGACATAGAAGAAAAACTCCTGCAACAACTTCGCTACCTCGAAACTGGTTGACGAATTGGCAAAAGGGAGAACGGTGGAGAAGATTTTGAGAAAATAAGAACTCTACCTTTCCGGTTACATTAAATCAATCATTAAACCGAAAATAGTTTTTCATTAATTCCAAACAATTAAAAACATCAAACGTAAACCTTTCTTTACCTCTGCAAACAACCAACATAATTTCCTATATTTGAATGCATAAGCAAAGTCTGATTTATGTTTTCACCCGAATACATTTCCATATTCCTCACACTGCTCATCATTCTGATTGGTATATTTCTGTTCGTCAAAGAATATTTCACCATCGATACATCATCCATCATCATTATGACGCTGTTTATCGTCACGGGAATTTTGGATTACAAAGAAGGGTTATCGGGCTTTACCAACAGTGCTCCCATCACGATTGCTTGCATGATGGTGATGAGCTACGCCGTACTGAATTCGGGGTTACTCAAAGGATTTCGGGATATTCTGGTCAAAATCGGAAAAAAAAATTATGCGTTAACACTCGTGGTGTTTTGTGTGATTACAGCTGTATTTTCGGCTTTCATCAACGATTCGGCTGTGGTGGCGATTATGATTCCGATTGTGTTGCAAGTGAGCAGCAAAAGTGCTGTAAGTGCTTCAAAATTATTACTCCCCATTTCCTTTGCCGCAGCAATGGGCGGAGCAACGACTATCATAGGAACCAGTGCCAATTTGGTTGTAAGCGGTTATGCCGAAGACAATGGATTACCGGGATTTAAAATGTTTAGCTTTGCTATTCCGGCTCTGATGATTACCGCCGTGGGATTTGTTTATTTGTTGTTTATAGCTCCTTTTTTATTGCCCAAAAGAAATAGTTTGGTAGACGATATGCAACAAGAATCCAACCAATTCATCACCGAAATTATCATCAATGAAGGTAGTGACGACATTGGCAAAACCATTGCAGAAAGTATTCTCAGGCAAAAATACAATGTCGAAATTATCGAAATCAATAACATAACCAATCGACGGAGCAAACTGGAAGAACATTGGAAATTAAAAGCTAACGACCATCTCAAAATAGTTATTCACCTCACTGAATTAAACGAAATCAAAGACGATATAAACTATACGTTAGAAGATGACAAGCCGCTGTTTAGCGATAACCAAACAGATAATAAAAAAGGCGGTCAGTTATACGAAGCAATCATTCCCTATGGCTCCCGGTTGGCAGGACAAACGCTCAATGACATCAGGTTTAGAGAAAGATATAGTGCCAATGTGTTAGCGGTGAGAAATCTAAAGAAGAACCGTTTTTCAAATTTAGGAAACTTCAAACTAAGCGAAGGAAATGTACTCGTGATCAACTCTTCAGAAGAATCGTTTAACGAAATGATCAAGCACAAAATGTTGTTTCCGTTGCAGGAAATCGCCAGTCAAAAATTAAATAAACGCAAGGCAATAATCAGTGTTCTCATCTTAGTTGGCGTAATTACCGCTGCGGCAATGGGAATAACTTCCATTGTGGTAGCCGGAATGGTAGGCTGTTTGTCGTTAGTATTGCTCAATGTTTTAAAACCGCAAGAAGCCTACGATACCATCGATTGGAAAGTAATTTTTATGATTGCCGGTGTGTTAAGTATGGGAACCGCCCTGGAAAAAACAGGAACATCCAAAATTATTGCGACCTTCTTAGCCAGTCATCTCGGTAAATTTGATTTACACATTACATTAGCCTTTGTTTATTTAGTTACACTCATTGCCACCAACATCCTCTCCGGAAAAGCCGCTGCGGCATTAATGGCTCCCATCGCCATTCAGTTTGCTTTGAGTATGGATGTCAACCATCAACCGTTTCTTATTGCCATTATGTTTGCGTGTGCCTATACGTTTATGACGCCCATTTGTAACCCCACCAACACGATGGTTTATTCACCCGGAAATTACACTTTTAAAGATTACATCAAAGTCGGTTTGCCCCTCAACATCATCATTTGGATCGTGGCAGTGTTTGTAATACCGTTGTTTTTTCCGTTTAAGTAATTTTTTCAGAAGCTATTCCCGCTTTTCATTCCAAGCTTGTTTGCCATTTCAATCGGGGCTATGGGTAAGACACTGTTATGCAACGCATTTGCAAGAAATTGGTACTGATTTACGTTTCATACAAGAATTACTAGGGTATAACAGTAGCAAAACAACGGAAATTTATACGCATGTTAGTACCAAAAGCATTCAACAAATAAAAAGTCCGTTTGACGATTTGTAGGAATATAAATAAACAGTATATTTGATAAAAATGCGTTACTGAGTAGCGACTATCCACCCAAATTAAGATGTATAGACGCTAGTTTATAGCGAGTATAAAAGAGTTGGCGGTAATTTTAAAAGACTGACAAACAACAATAATATTTACATTTATCGAATGAAAACAGTAAGATTTAAGACACTAGAATGTACACAAAATGACAAGACTTTTTTTGTGACAATATTACCTAATGATGTATTAAAGTCGGTTTGCTTTGTATCAAGAAGAGACGAAGATCCGCAAAAAGGGTTTCAAAGAACTTTAAATGAAACAAGAGCAAAAGACATTGCGAAATATTTAGATGAACTGAAAGGGACAATTCCTTCTGCATTAATTTTAAGTGCCCAAGACAATGCAAAATTCACTTTTGACGCAAATAAAAGTGAAGTGTCTTTTGTGACAAGCCCAAGTAGTTTTATGGTGTTAGACGGACAGCATCGACTTTTTGGTCTTCTAAAGGCTAGTAAAAAGTATTTTATTCCGGTCATTATATTTAACAAGCTTAATACAGCTCAAGAAGTAAACTTGTTCATAGACATAAATACTACACAAAAAGGCGTTCCAACAACTCTATTACTAGATATTAAAAACCTTTCAGGAAAAGAGACAAAGAAAGAAGACAAACAACGTCAACTTTTTGATAGACTAAATAAAGACAGCGTATTAGCAGGTTTAATGTCACCAGCCAAGAGCCAAGTTGGTAAAATTACTAGAGTATCATTTAATCAAGCGACAAGTGAATTATACGATAGTGGCTTTTTTCAAGATAAAGATTCCGAAACAGTTTTTAAAGGGGTAAAGAACTATCTCGAAGCAGCTGAAATTGTATTCAAAAAAAGTAAGTCAGAAAAGGCGAAATTGACTAATTCAACCTTATTTAGAGCATTGTTTGCAGTATTTCACGATGTAATTGACAAAACGCTAAAAAACTATAGTGACCTAAAAGTAGAGTCATTAATTAACTCGCTTGACCCAATATCAAAATTGCCTTTTGATTCATACACGGGTACAAGTAACGCCACGTATTCTAAGGTCGTTTCTGATATGCGTAAAGAGCTAAATGAATATGACAAACGCTACAATAATTTGAATAGTGAGAATTTATTCTAATTTTTATGGAACTATTCGGCAACAACTTTCTAAGCATAAGGAATAATCATTTATTGCCACGAATAAATTTCGGAGTAAAAAGAACAAAATATGAATTTTGGTCACTTAAAGACGTATTTACAAACAAGTTATTATCACTAAACAAACTGAGTGGAAAGGCTTTTGAGATTGAACTCACAAAAGAAGATTATTACAAAGCTATTCATTGCGACATTGAATTGTTTATGAATAAAGTCTTCGTTCAATATTCTGACTTTAAAAAACAAAATAGTGTTTCTGCTTCTTGGTCATTTATTACCCTCTACTATTTTACTTTCTTTAATGCAACTTGTTTATTCCGCTTTATTGACAAAGGGTTTATTTTCTTGAATAGAGAGCAATCTAAACGTTTAGAAGATTTTTCTATTGCTCTATATTCAGACCCAATTTCTGTCGACAGTGGAAACTATTATTTTTCGGTTAAAGAAATTAATTCATACGGAAACATTGTTATCGCATTAAGCCATAAAGGAGACAGTGTTCATAAATCAACTTGGTTACAAATGGAATCAACACTTAGAGAGTTTGTTAATTCATCTGACCCTAATGAATTTGTACTTTATAACCTACTATTGAATCATTTTACAAAATTTAAATCGGAATATCCTTCAAATTTGCGCAATAAACTTAACTATAATGGAGACTCCTCAATTCTAGACCTTGAGAATAGTATTCCATACTTAACATTAAAGGAAATTAACTCAAACTACTTGAAAGAACTAACAAATTTAGACACGAGTATTTCAAGTAATTTAAATCAAATGAACAGCATTAGTTACCTCACAAGTTTTTTATTTGAACTTAATCAAAAGCTGTATAAAGAATACATTGACAGAAGCGATTTTGGACAGGACTTCAATAAAGAAAGATTGAACTATTTAAAAAGTAAACAGCTTTGACCGAGAGAAAAACTACCGCCAACAGCCGTTTTGCAAAAGCGGGGGTTTCGTGCTTCTATGAAAGTGAAGTGCTAAATTCAAGTTTTGTGCATCTAATGAAGTTTAGTGCTAAAAATCCCCGCCTTCGCAAAGCTGCAAACCGTTAGTGGCAATTTTTGAAAACCGCATAATGAAACAGATTTTACTCATATTGACAACATTTTTGACTTTGGCTTGTAACGGACAAGAAACAAAGCAAGACAAATTTGTATTGACCGTTTCGCCTATTATTGAAAAGACTGACAAAACCAATCAAACAATTATTGAAACTTTGACAGAGTTCCTAAAAACTAAAAACAGTTCGTTGACTGAAAATAAAAATTGGCTTCCCTCTGATTTTCAAAAATTCATTTATCCTTATCTTGACATTTACAACATAGAAAATTCAAAGTACGGGAGAGATTTTTTTAGACCGACTTTGATGGAAATTATTCCGACAGAAAAGTCAAATCAAAAAATTGTAAAAATAGCTTTTATCGGACATAACATTGATACGAAAGAAAATCAGCTGAAATCAATTTATAACCTTATAGCAAATATTCACCCAGACAAGGTTTTGTTCAGTAGATACCTTGACTATATAACTCAAAAATGGCAAACTGAAACAAAAGGAAGTTTAACGTATAAAATATCACCAAATAAAACCATAAACGAAACTGAAATCGCAAAACAGCAAAAAGATATTGACAAAATTTGTAATTTCTTCCAATGCAAGCCAATAGCAATTACCTATTATTCCTGTATAAACCCAAAAGAACTTTTTGAAATCAAAGGATTTGACTACAATCCGATGATGTACATTGACAAAACGGGTGGACTTGCTGATTATGGAAATATTATATTTTCAGGAAATAACTCCGAAACTTATACTCACGAAATAGTACATATTTATACAAATTATCTATTTCCAAAAATCAATAAGTTTATTGACGAAGGAATAGCAACCTACATGGCAGGAAGCGGAAAATTCAATTACGAATGGCATAGAGAAAAATTTAAGAAGTTTCTGACTGAAAACAAGGATTTTGATTTTAAAGAACATATTGACCCCTATGAACGACTCTACTTTGAAGAAGAAACTTCAATCCCTTATTTGACTGCCGCTTTAATCCTAGAACGTACAAAAAGGATTTACGGAGACAAAAAAATTATTGAACTACTACTAAAATCAGAAAAAGAGTTTTGGCAGATGTTAAGTTTAGTCGGTTTGACTGAAGAAAATATTAATGAAGAGTTACGAAAAGAAATAAAACTGCCACTAACAGCCGCTTACCGCTAACAGAAAAGCCTTCGGAAAACCCCGGTTGTTACCTGCTATTTTAGAACTTACTGAACAAGCCAAAAACAAAAAAAATAAAAAAGTAAAATTTTTGCAACCGAATTTTAAGTTGATGGTCTAATAAAGAAATATGAGCACTGAAAGCAATCATATTTCCGACAAGGATATTGTTACGAATATACTGAATGGGAACATTCAGGGCTTTGCTGTTGTGGTAAAAAATACAGAAAAGCTGGTAGCTCAAATTGTGCGGAAAATGGCTGTAGATGAAGACGACCAAAAAGATCTTGTACAGGATATTTATATAAAAGCCTACCGAAATTTGCCTTCGTTTCAATTTAAATCTAAATTATCAACCTGGGTTGCTAATATTGCTTACAATACGACTGTAAATCACCTTCAAAAAAAGAAAGTTTCCATTATTGGTATTGATACAGCGGTAGCAAGCAGGTTAATGGTAACAGAAAACGCAGAATTAGAAACTATCAAATCAGAGGAGCTGGAAATTCTTACCAAAGCGATAGATCAACTGCCGCCCTTATACAAAACTTTAATTACACTCTACCATTTAGAGGAATTGCCCAATAAGGAAATTGCGGAAATTACCAATTTGCCCGAAGGAACCATTAAAAGTTATCTGTACAGAGCAAGAAAACTTCTTAAAGACAATATCAATCACCACTATAAAAACAGCAGGTATGACTAATAATCATTTGACAGACGAAGCGTTGCAGGCATTTCTCTTAAAAGAAATTCAAGACGACACTATAGCTCATCATCTTACCATATGTTCTGATTGCCAGAAAAGACTTTCAGAATATAACTATTTGATAGAGCGTGTACAAAAAATTAAAGCTGAAACATTTTCCTTTGATGTTACCTCTGTAGTGATGGAAAAAATCGTTGAGACGGAAACTCAAAAAACAAAAAAAACATACATTGGCTTGTTTGCAGGTCTGTTGATGATTTCAATAATCGTTTCGCTTTTACTTTATCCCTATGTAAAAGTAATTTTCACTCTATTGAAAGCTTCTTCGATCATGACAAACGCTTTTATATTGGTTTCCGCTTTGGGAATAGCCGCTTTCTTACTGAATGATGTATTCCGGCAATACAAACAAAAAGAAATGTTGCTTTGACAATAAATTTTGCAACCGAAACAAGTAATAGCTGTCTAATAAAGTATAATTCAAAAACATTAAATATGAAAAAAATAATTGTAAGCTTCATTAGCTTTGCCTCTTTAACAACTGTTTTAGCACAAGATTCCGCAGCAAAAATCCCGCCTCCCTCGCGACCAACTCTAATTAGTGAAATTGATCATTCTGTAAATAACGGTAGCTATATTGAAACCTTAATGCCTCTGCTTGCGATAACATTAGTTATTGTATTGGTAATTCAAGTAACAAAATATATCCTGGATCACAAATTAAAAAATAAAATAATCGACAGGAATATTTCTGAACAATTAGCAAATTCTATTCTGGAAAAAAATGCCGCCGATAAGAAAAATGACAGTATTAAATGGGCTTTTTTACTTTTAGGCTTAGGCTTAGGACTTACCATTACATACCATACGATGCCGTTACACATTCATTCATTGGCCATTATTTCTTTCTGTATTGGTCTTAGTTTTTTAGCTTATTATCTATTTTTAAAGCACTCCAAGAAATAGAATCCCTTCCTCCTAGTTACAACGAAAACAAGGTAATTGAATTCAACGCAGACACAAGAAATCTTATGGATGTGAAGTTTACTTTGCTTCGGGATTAACACAAACTTTACTTCTAAACATACAGCTGTAAAGGCACTATAAACATAGTGACGCTGGCATTTTACTGACATAAAATAATAAAATAATCTGTTAATTAATTTTTAAAAACAATGAAATATTCATTCATCTTAACAACACTTTTAGCGGTTCAAACAATTATCGGCCAAAATCGTATTCAAAAAATTGATAGTCTTTTAAATACATTGTACGTAAGTGGTCAAATTAATGGCAACTTTTTAATAGCCGAAAAAGGGAAAGTACTTTATAAAAAAAGTTTCGGTTTGGCAAATGAAGAAACTAAACAACCGTTAAACGAAAATTCGATATTCGAAATAGCCTCTGTGAGCAAACAATTTACAGCTATGGCAATTATGATACTTAATGAAAAAGGGAAACTAAACTTAGATGATAACATATCAAAATTTATACCCGAGTTAGCATTTTACAAAGGCATAACAATCAAACATTTGCTTAATCATACCAGTGGCCTACCCGATTATATGGAATTATTCGAAAAGACCTTTGACAAATCAAAAATTGCTACCAATCAGGACGTCATAACAATTTTTGCACAAAAACAACCTAAAGTACTGTTTCCCCCAAACACAAAATACGAATATTCTAATACAGGTTATGTTTTGTTGGCTTCAATTATTGAGATAGCATCCGGGGAACCCTACGCTAACTTCTTACAAAAGACTATTTTTAAACCCTTAAGAATGAACAATACATTTGTTTACAAACGAAGATCAGCTCCAAAAAAAATCGACAATTATGCTTACGGATATGCATACTCTGATCGTTTAAAAAGATATACTTTGCCTGATGAGTTAAAAGAGACGAACTTTGTTATTTGGCTTGATGGGGTTGTAGGAGATGGAGGTATTAATTCAACAGTAAATGACTTATTAAAATGGGATAGGGCTTTATATACAAACAAACTCTTGTCAAAGAAAGGAATGGAGGAAGTCTTTAATCTTACAACATTGCACGACAATACACAAATTAAATATGGCTATGGCTGGGAAATTGATCATCATGCTGAATGTGGAAAAATTGTTTCTCATGGGGGAGGATGGCCGGGCTACGCTGCATTTTTTGCCAGGCACATTACAAATGACAAAACAATAATAATACTTCAAAATCACGACAATATTACCTTACCTTCAAAATCCATCAGAAATATTTTATATAACAAACAGGGAATAAACAAAACAGCCCCAAGTGTTGAACAACTGCAAAAATTTGTTGGGGCCTATGAACTTCAACCAGAGCTTATAATTGAGATAGAAAGACAAAATGACCAACTCTATGGAAAAACAGCAGGACAGCCAACTATTGAACTTAATCATGAAACAGGAAACAGTTTCCTGTTAGAAGAGGTAGGAGCACAAATTATGTTTAACTTTAACACGGATGGAACTGTAAAAAGCCTTATATTTTCCCAAGGAGAAACGAAAATGGAAGGAAAAAAAATAAAATAGTAACAACAATTATGGAACAAAACGGCAGTTGACATCATGTTGACAATAGTGAGGTTGACTGTTGTAAACGCTGCATTTGTAATTCTATTGAGCATTTGTACAAATGTTGGGCTGACATTTTTCAAATGCTCTACTATTGCCAATACGTAAACCGTTCGCAGCAAGTTTGAATAAAACGCGTTAAATTAACATGAAGAAAATTATATTATTACTTATTACCATCATATTTCAATCTTGCTTTGTGTGTCCTGAAAAGCAAAGTTTGGAATAGACCAAATCGACTAAAACAATTAAAATTTTATCAGAGGATTATTATATTAAATCAATTAAAATAACCGAATATTTACCTAAAAAAATTACATCAAAACTATTGATTCAAATTATGTTGAATTGATACAAAAGGTATAAGAGGCAAAACCGTAATGTCTTTAAAAAAGAATCATGAAAATTACATTTCAAAAGGCAAATCTGACTTTGAAAATTTACTTAAAAAGGATTATTTAGAATTCATCATAAATCTAGAAAAGTTTGAAAATAAAAAAGACGGAAATTTTGACAATGAAACAATTAGGTTTGTTAGTACCGAAATAATAGCCGAAAAAAATAGTTTTAAATCAAATCATCTCTGTCCATAAAACCAGTTGCTAACATTGGTTTGCTTCAATGACTACTTCCGGATTTTCCTACGGAAAATCCGCTACTGAATGGAATGTTTTGTTATATTTGTAATGGGTTGGTGTTGGTTCAACGCCATGGAAAGAAAGACTCAAAACGTAAGCAGACACTGTGAAAATCGCATCCAATGAAATATTAGAACATTTAGAGAATATTACAAACGGATAATAAAAAACTTAAAAAGATAGCACAAGGAAAAATTAAAGTTCAATATCCGATGAAGTTCTTATGATAACTTATTATCCGTTGCAAAACATTTGCAACTATATTCAACAGAAACTTAAAAAACAATAATGAACAAGGTAAAAGATACATATAAATTCACAGCAATATTGCAACTGATTGGAATTAACCCTTATGTGCTTATCCCAGAGAATATTTTAAGTAACATTTTTATTGAGGCCGGAAGAAGCAAAGGCAAAATTCCAGTCTGCGGTTTTATAAACGAATTGCCTTACAGACAAACATTGCTGAAATTTAAAGGAGAATGGCGGTTGTATGTGAATATAAAAATGCTGCCCGATTCGCCCAAGCGTATCGGTGAGACGATAAACGTAGCAATCGGCATTGATAGCGAGGACAGAAGTATCAAGATACATCCAAAATTTGCAGAAGCGTTAAATAATGATATAAAAGCACAAAAGCAGTTCGAAGCCCTTACTCCTTCTTTACAAAAAGAAATTATCCGCTACCTGTCTTTTCTGAAAAGAGAAGAAAGTATAACCAAAAACGTAGCCTTGGCTATCGGTTTTCTGAGAGGAGAAAATAAATTTGTAGCACGTAATCCAATCAAAAATAAAAAAATATGAGTATTCAAAAATTAATGGTTGATACGGCCAACTATAACAATTGGGTGACCCGACAATATGTTGAATGGTTGTCGAAAAAATCAGACGAGCAACTGAACAAAACCTTGCCATCCAGTTTCCCAACGATCCTACTGACGCTTGACCATATTTGGACTACACAAGCTTATTGGATTGACAAAATAATGGAAACCAATTCGTTTGATTTCAGTAACGACAGAAACGGTATAACAAAACAAGAAGTTTTTGAAGGATATATTTCTTCATCCGAACAGTTGAGAAAATATATAAACAATCTGTCTGATGCCGACTTATCAAAGTTAGTAAAGGTAGATGAAGAATATTTTTCTTGCACTTTTGAAAAATATCAATACTTGCAACACCTTATTAATCATGGGTTTTATCACAGAGGACAAATTGTAACAATGGGCAGGACAATAGGCATAACAGATGCCCCAATGACAGATTATAATTTTTACAAAGTGATGATCAAAGCTCCGCAATAGTATTGAATTATAGCTAAACTTGTTTGTTACGACACTCAACAAATGTGAGAAAGCATTACTGAGACTTACGGAAAATAAATTGCGAGGACATAAGCCACTGACCATTTCATGTGACTTTATTAACAGAGAAAATAAAAAAACGACCCGCTAGCTACAGCACCTACACGTAAGCAGGCGTTTTATGCTTCATAGGACAGGAAAGTGTGGCATATTTGAAGTCTTTCTGTGCAGGAAGTTCCCCTGCCTCGTATAGCAGTAAACCGTTCCCAAAACATCATACTCACCAATAACAAAGGGGTTTGGTCTAAACCAAGCCCCTTGACCAAATTGTTTTTCTGACTTGCTATTTACTTTCTTTGGCTTCTTTTTGAAAATAAATATAAGATACTGCCAAAATTATAAATGCAACGATTGGTGTACTCCATTTATCGACACCGTCTCCTGCTGAAAAATGAGCCACAAATCCCGAAATAAGGGTTATGCCAAAACCAACATAAGCCCACTCTTTGTAACGAGTATTTATTGTAGGAATAAGCAAAACGACTGCCCCGATAAATTTGGCAATAGCCAACTCAACCCTGAAATAGGATGGAAAGCCTAAATGAGTAAAGGCCTCCTTAAAAAAATCAGCTGTAAGATAGGCAACCCCTTGCATGAGCATCATTGCCGAAAATAAAATCGTACTTGACCAGAAAATTATTCTTTGCTTTTTTATCTTTTTTATTTGTAGACTTGAGTTAAAAATGTTTTTGTGTTCGTTGGCTTTCTGCCAATTAATTTTTCCAATTCAGAGTGTCCTCCTTCCAGTTCACCTTGTCTTGCAGCCTCAGCAAATCCGCCAAACATCATTGCAAACATTTCCGGCAAACCGGCAGCAGTTGTTGTACTGATAAATGTTTCTAAATCAGGGCTGGTGTATGTTACATTCTTACCGCTAATTTCCGAAATTAATACCGCGATTTCAGTAAACGAAACAGCTTCTCCCGAAATGTCATAAGCTTTGTTCACATGTCCTTGGGTCGTTAGAATGTATGCCGCAGCTTCTGCCATTTCGCTACGCAATGCAAAGGCAATTTTTCCTTCTCCGGCAGGAAGAAAAATACCGTTTTCCAACACTTTTTCACCTAAAAACCAGGGAAGCATATCCATATACAGGCCATTGCGAAGAAATGTATAATTAAGCCCGCTTTCCATAATGGCATTTTCAGTTGCCAAATGAGAACTCAATACAAAATTAATTGGTGATGTTTCTGTATCACTTTTCCGCTCAACACTTGTATACAAGATATGCGAAACTCCTGCCTTTTTGGCTGCCTTTACAACATTGAGTTGCTGTTCTGCACGATTCTCCAATTCGCTACTTGACACCAATAATAATTTGTCAATTCCCCCAAATCCGTTAACCAAAGAATCATAATCATTATAGTTACCTATCGAAATGTTTACACCTAACTCTTTGAGTGTGGAAGTCTTGGCCTCGTCTCTCACAAGTGCTGTGATGTTTTTAGCGTGTACACCTTTGTTTAAAAGTGCATCAATAGTGCTTTTGCCGTAATTTCCCGTTGCTCCGGTTACCATTATTTTTGTCATTTTAAAAAGTTTTTAATGAATAATGTTGCAAATTTATTTACCTTTGCTATACTTTTTATATTACTATACTTTTGTATAGCAGTATCAAAAAGTATAGTTTAAATAAAATCAAACGTTTATGTATCAGAATATCGATTTATCGACACTTGAAAAATGCCCAGACAGCTTTGTTTTGGCAGTGAACGATACAATAAATGTATTGTCAGGTAAATGGAAACTACCAATAATGGCTTCTCTGCTATTTGGCAAGAAGCGATTTAAAGAGTTAGAAAGAGATGTGTCAAAAATAACTCCTCGTATGCTTTCTAAAGAGCTGAGAGATTTGGAAATGAATGGCATTGTAAAACGATCTGTGTTCAACACAGTTCCTGTTACAGTTGAGTATGAATTGACATCATCAGGACATTCGTTCAAAAAAGTATTAGATGTGATGTTACAATGGGGACTTGAACATCGCAAAACTACAATTGGCAATACCGCTGAAATTGAGCTTCCGTACAAGGTTTGAGATTAAATTTATCTAACCGGGTTCCCGTTCTGGGAATCGGCAGTTGAATCAATCACCGTAAAATTTGCAACATACGTCTGTTTATCTTCTTTAAGTTGATTGTCCTTATCCCATTTTTTGGTGATCTTGGAAACGTTAAAATCATAACTGTCGCCAACAGACTAACAGGAAACAAAGGCTACTTTGGTACTGTCTGTCTGAGCCGTTCCCGACAAAGAAACCAAAGCAATAAAGAAGGTAAAGATATAATTCATAAAAAGAGGTTATTTATAAAAAACAACCGAAAACATCAGAAAATGGCACTATCACCTTTTCCTTCCCTGATCACCACCGGCTCACCTTCCGATAAATCGATAATGGTCGAAGGTTGGTTGTCGCCATACCCGCCATCTACCACCACATCCACAAGGTTTTGCCACTTTTCAAAAATCAGTTCCGGATCGGTAGAATATTCCAGTACCTCATCATCATCGTGAATGGAAGTGGATACAATCGGGTTTCCCAGCTGCTTTACAATTTCAAGTACGATCGGATTATCCGGCACACGGATGCCGACCGTCTTTTTCTTTTTAAATTCCTTGGGCAGGTTATTATTTCCGGGAAGAATAAACGTATAGGGCCCCGGCAGGGTACGCTTCAGTATTTTAAAGGTGGGTGTATCTATTTGCTTCACATAATCCGACAGGTTGCTCAGGTCATGACAAATGAATGAGAAATTAGCTTTTTCAAGTTTTATCCCTTTTATCTTTGCAATGCGTTCCAGGGCTTTGGTGTTCGTAATATCACAGCCCAAACCATACACGGTATCGGTGGGATAAATAACCAAACCACCTTCCTTTAAGGCTTTGACCACTTTGGCCACGGCTGTTTCGTTGGGATTTTCGGGGTATATTTTAATCAATTGAGCCATAGGGCAAATGTAAACAAATCACCACACAAGTTCGTGATTATACTCTACTTAATTTATATATTTTCAATCCGGGGTATAAAAAAACCCTGCCGAAACAGGGTTTTACAATTCAGTAGGCTTGCCGTTATTATTGTTCCGCTACAATTTCATAAGGCAACTCAATTACCACATTTCTGTGTAAACGAACAGTTGCATTGTATTTTCCGGTTCTTTTTACGGTACCGGAAGTAATGAATTTTCGCTCGATAGGCTGACCTGCTTTTTCCAAAGCTTCTGCAATATCGATATTGGTTACAGAACCAAATAATTTTTCACCACCGGCTTTAGCCGAAATCTTGATATCAAGAGCTTTTAATGCTTCAGCCAGTTTTTTGGCGTCATCTACTAATTTCTGCTCTTTGTGTGCTTTTTGTTTTAAATTCTCCGCCAATACTTTTTTGGCAGAAGGAGTTGCTAAAACAGCAAATCCCTGCGGAATTAAAAAGTTTCTGCCGTAGCCCGGTTTTACCGTAACGACATCATCTTTAAATCCTAAATTTTGAACGTCTTGTTTTAAGATAAGTTCCATGTTGTTGTCCTTTTTTTTAGAAGTTAGGTTCCGCCTCGGGAAACCAACAACTTAATTAATGATTATTTTAATAAATCTGCCACATAAGGCATTAACGCTAAATGTCTTGCTCTTTTCACGGCAACAGACACTTTTCGTTGGTATTTTAATGAAGTTCCGGTTAAACGTCTCGGTAAAATTTTACCTTGCTCGTTAACAAACTTCAACAAAAAGTCCGGATCTTTATAATCGATGTATTTGATGCCTGACTTTTTAAAACGACAATATTTTTTCGTTTTGTTTGTATCTATATTCAAAGGAGTAAGATATCTGATATCCCCTTCTTTTTTCCCTTTTGCTGATTGTTCTATTGTTGACATCGTAATTACGCTTTAACTTTTAATTTTTCTCTTCTTCTCTCAGCCCAAGAAATGGCATGCTTGTCTAAACTTACGGTTAAAAAACGCATGATTCTCTCGTCACGTCTTAATTCTGTTTCAAAGCCCAAGATTGCCTCGGCAGGAGCTTTGAATTCAAATAAATGGTAAAAACCACTTTTCTTGTGTTGGATTTCATAGGCCAATTTTTTCAGACCCCAATCCTCTTTTGACACCATCTGTGCCCCTTTGGACGTAAGAAAATCTTCGAATTTGCTTACTGTTTCCTTTACCTGCTGCTCAGATAAAACGGGATTCAAGATGAAAACAGCTTCATAATGATTCATAATAATTTACTTTAAAATTGTTAAATTGGGTGCAAAAGTAAGAATTTAAATTTAATAACCAAGCATAATACCCAAATAATCGACATAAGGTAAAAAAGTTCGAAAAAAATTAGTTTTTATCGATGAAATGCACTACGTTTGTTTTACCAAATCTATAATAAATCGAATTATGAAACTAAATTGTGTCGTAGTTGATGACAGTTCTATCCAGCGAATGATCATCACAAAGTTAGTGAATAATCACCAGAGTTTACATCTTGTGGGTGATTTCTCTAACGCTATTGAAGCAAAGAGCTGCATGTCTATACATGCTGTTGACCTTATTTTTCTCGACATCGAAATGCCTATCATCAACGGTTTCGATTTCTTGGATGGTTTAAAAAATAAACCTCAGATCATCTTTATCACTTCAAAAGCTGATTATGCCGTGAAAGCTTTTGATTATGATGCTACCGATTACCTGCAAAAACCTATTTCTGTTGACCGTTTCGATGCCGCCGTTAAACGGGCCATCGATATGCACAAACTGCGGAATGAGGTTTCTGAAGAAGAAGGAGACTACATTTTTATTAAGAGTAATCTGAAAAAATTAAAAGTATTCACCTCTAAGATCAAGTGGATTGAAGCGTACGGTGATTATGTAAAAGTAGTGACCGACGAAGACAGCAACTTAGTGCTTTCTACCATGAAGTCGTTTGAAAACGACCTGTCAAAAGACCGTTTTCTTCGCGTACACAAGTCATTTATTGTGAACATTGATAAAATTGAACGTTTTAACAGCAAGTTTGCCGAGATTGGTGTCACTAAAATCCCATTGAGCCGGAACAAAAAAGATGATCTGAAGAAAGCTTTAGCAATTGCCTAACCAAAATCAACATTTACTACAAGCTTCACAGATCTATATTGCGAAATAACATCAAAACTATTCAGTATTTTCTGGATAGTTTTTTTTGTGCCCTGCAACGAAGCTGTTTCCGGGATTTTAATAACAATCGTCCGGATATACTCATTTCTGATTTTACTCACGGCCGGTTCTTCCGGGCCTAAAACCGGTATGGGTAAATGCTGACTCAGCACCTGGTGCAGCCACAGGGCACTTTCCTTCACTTTTTCGTAGTCTTTATGGCGAAGGGTAATTTTGATCAGTTTGAAAAAAGGCGGGTATTTAAAAATTTGTCGTTCATACAGCTGCTCCCTGTACATTCCTTTATAATCATTATGCGTGACCTGCTGAATCGTATTGTGGTCCGGATTATAGGTCTGGATCACCACTTTTCCTCTTTTTTCCGCTCTTCCGGCCCGGCCCGAAACCTGTGCTATCATCTGATAACTGCGTTCAAACGCCCTGAAATCCGGAAAATACAACATATTGTCGGCATTCAGTATGCCCACTAAACTAACGTTGTCAAAATCCAGTCCTTTGGCCAGCATCTGGGTACCCACTAAAATATCTGCCTCTCTGTTCTGGAACCGGTCTATGATCTTTTCATAACCAAACTTTCCTCTCGTCGTATCCTGGTCCATCCGCAGGATTTTTTTATTCGGAAAAAGAGCGGCTAATTCCAGTTCAATCTGTTCTGTACCAAAGCCTTTGGTGGTTAAATCCGCACTGGAACATTGGTGGCAATGCGTGGGTTTGGCAATGGAGTGGCCGCAATAATGACAGCGAAGCTGGTTTTTGTATTTATGGTAGGTTAAACTTACATCGCAGTTCGGACATTGCGGAATGTGTCCGCACGTCATACATTCCAGCAGCGGGGCATATCCTCTCCGGTTTTGAAAAAGAATAACCTGTTCGCCCAAAGCTAAGGCGGCCGTTATTGCTTCAATCAGCGTATCGCTGAAATGCCCGTTCATCCGTTTGCGGAAATATTTATCCTTCAGATCAACCAGCACCACTTCCGGCAACGGTGTGTCGTTATACCGCTCCAAAAGTTCCACCAAGGCATATTTCTGATTTTGGGCATTATGATAGGTTTCCAGGCTGGGCGTAGCCGACCCCAAGAGCACTTTGGCCTGATGAAATTTTGCCAGAACGGTCACCGTATCACGGGCATGATAGCGGGGAGCCGGATCGGTCTGTTTAAAATTCTGTTCATGTTCTTCATCCACAATCACCAGTCCCAGATCAGAAAAAGGCAGGAACATCGCCGAACGGGCTCCGATCACCACCTGGGCTTTGGGGGAATGTTGCAGAACCTGGTTCCATACTTCTATCCTTTCATTGTTGCTGTATTTAGAATGAAAAACAGCCACTTTATTTCCAAAAAACTTTCGCAAACGGGAAACCAGTTGGGTGGTCAGGGCAATTTCCGGTAAAAGAAACAAAATCTGCCTGCCGGTCTGCATCGTTTCTAAAATAAGCCGGCTGTAGATTTCGGTCTTTCCGCTTGACGTAACGCCATGAAGCAGACAAATCGCTTTGGTTTTAAATTGCGCTTTAATTTCCTCAAATGCTTTTTGCTGCGGCTTACTCAAAACAATCGTTTCATCCCGGTCTTTCTCCTCAAAATCGGTCCGGTCATGTATCAGGTGATATTCTTCAAAAATGCCTTTGTCGATCAGTTTTTTTAAAATGGCCGAAGCAGATGGAGCATATGCCGTCAACTCTTTGGCCGAAATCGGCTTCTTGGCTGTGGCATGCAACTGAAAATAGCTCAACAGCAGTTCTTTTTGTTTTTCTCCTTTCAGTGAGTTGAGCAACTCGTGCAGACTCTCGTCGGTCGCAAATTGCTGATTGAGCCGTATATATTTTACTAATTTTGGTTTATATGCTTCATAGAGTTCTTCCTGAAGATGAATGGCATTTTTATCCATCAGTTTCTGAAGCACGGGAAAAACATTTTTCCTGTTCAGAATGGCCGCCACATCACTTACTTTGACGGAGCTTTGGTGCTGAAGGGCTTCAAACACCATAAATTCATCATCAGACAGAGCGGACTCATCAACCGAATGGCTCTGCTTTAACGAAATCACCGTTTCGCTTTCCAGCAAAAAACCTGATGGCAGGGCAGCCCGGAATACTTCGCCTACCGAACACATATAATAGGAAGCCATCCATTGCCAGAGTTTCAGCTGCCGGTCATTAACAACCGGATACTCATCAAAAATCTGGTGGATTTCTTTTGCATCATACAAAGCAGGTGGGTTTTCATGCACAGCCACAGACAGGGCGGTGTAGAGTTTGCTTTTGCCGAACGGAACAGCAATCCGCATCCCGGGCTTAATATAATTAAACTCCGCCTGAGAAACCCGGTAAGTAAAGGTCTTATCAAGAGCAAGAGGCAAAATAACTTCTACGAAGTGCGGCATAATCTGCAATTATTTCATCTGAAAAAAGGATTAATCAAACAGGTTCTTCCTTTTCAGTTTATTGATTGTGGCATTTAACTCAAAGCCAAGCAACAGGACCATACAGTTAATCCAGATGTAAAACATAAAAATCAACAGCGTACCAATCGAACCGTACAGTTCATTATATTTGGCAAATTTAACAACATAAATCCCGAAAACATACGATGATAACAGGATTAAAACAGTGGTAAAAACCGATCCGATACTGATAAACGGGATCTTAGACGTTTCCTTGGCTCCAAACTTAAACAGTAACGAGGTCGTTATCAGAATCATCAAAATAACAAACCCGTAACGTGTAATCTGAATCAACGAAATATCAGTGTCAACAATCTCATGGAGCTGAATCTTCTGGATGACTACTTCCGAAACCACGATGGCGGCCACGGTTACTATCAAAATAACAGAAAAAAGCAGTGACATTACCAGAGCAACAAGGTACTGCCTGAGAAAACTTCTGGAAATGGTAATGTGATAAGAGGTTTCAAACCCGCCCAGAATGGCATTGATACCGTTCGACATTAAAAAAATAGACAGGATAAAACCGGAAGAAAGCAATCCCTTATAGCTGTTCGTCAGGATATCGTCAATAATCGTTTTGATAGCCTCAAAGGTATTGGGTGGTACGCCCTCCTCCACAAATTTTAAAAAGTCTTCCTGAAAACCTTCAATAGGAATAAACGGAATGAGGTTTAAAATGAACAAAGCAAACGGAAACAAAGCCATGAAAAAGCTAAAAGCAATGGCACCGGACCGGTAGGAAAAAGCTCCTTTGGCAATTCCGATAAGGTACAGCTCCATCAGGTCATAAAAAGACAACCCCTCTAACCACGGCAGTTTGATGCTTTTCATAAACCGGACCAAATGATTAATCAAAGGGATTTTTTCCAGTTTTTGTTCTATTTCAGCTGACATATTTTTGTCTGATGCAAATTATTTATTCTTCTATTTTTATTAGAACACGGATTTAACTGATTAGCCGACGCAAAACGCCGTTTTATACAGATTTTTGAGTTCGCTATGATAAATCTTCACTGAGTATCTGAAAACAACTGTTTAACTGATTTCCTACGGAGTCACAAATTTGTGTAAAACCACGACAGCCTCTCTTAACCTCAAAATTCTAAATTCCACCCCTCTCAAAAAGCCTTCAAACTCAAATCCATATTATAAACCGAATGCGTCAATGCCCCCGACGAAATATAATTCACCCCGCATTCCGCATAATGGCGGATTGTTTTTTCGTTGATGTTACCGGAACTTTCGGTCTGGCATTTATCGCCAATACGTTTTACCGCTTCTTTGGTCATTTCGTAATCAAAATTGTCTAACAAAATCCGGTAAACACCACCACTCTTTAAAATTTCTTCCACTTCAGCCAGGTTTCTGGCTTCCACAATTATTTTTAAATCCAATTTGTTTTCACTCAAATAATCCTTTGTTTTCTGAATAGCCTGTGCAATGCCGCCGGCAAAATCATTGTGGTTATCTTTCAGCATGATCATATCATACAAGGCAAACCGGTGATTTTCGCCCCCGCCTATTTTTACCGCCCATTTTTCGGCAGCCCGGAATCCCGGGGTTGTTTTTCGGGTATCCAGCACCTTTGTACCGGTTCCTTCTACTAAATCTACATATTGTTTGGTTTTGGTGGCAATGGCACTCATGCGTTGCATGGAATTAAGCACCAGACGTTCTGCCTTCAGGATGGATTGCGAAGAACCGGAAACATGAAAAACAATATCGCCGTAGTTTACTGAACTGCCGTCGCGGATAAATGTTTCTACCGTTAATCCGGGGTCAACATAACGAAAAATCATTTCAGCAAACTCCACACCGGCTATAACCCCTTCGTCTTTTACCAGAAGCCTGGCTTTTCCGGTGGCCGAAAGCGGAATACAGGCCAGGGAACTGTGATCGCCCTCCCCTATGTCTTCTCTGATGCCGTTTTGTATTATACGATGTAGTTCGTCCTGAAACTGGGCTGCTGTAATCATACCTGAAATATTATATCGAATGGCTAAAATAGGAAATCGTTTTCATTTTCCGAACAAATCATCGTACAAAAAAACCACGAAATCCGTGGCTTTATGATTCTTTACGCTAAGTGTTATTTCTTTTTCTTTACTTCGCAGGTATTTTTTCCGACCAGGGCATAGAGCGGACAAAATGTGGCAAACGCCGTGATTATCAATAATAAACTGACCCCCAGCACAACCCATTGCACGACATTGTTCTCAATGGCTCCTGACATAAATAAAATCAACAGAATAATGCCGAACATTACTCTTACAAAACGGTCGGTATTGCCTACATTTTTTTTCATAATCTTTACTTTTTATGGTTTTGATTATAAAATTATGAAAAAAAGACTTCAAAATTAAAAAAAATTAATTTTAGTATGGCTCAACCACGGGACCATTCCATTCCGAAATTCCTCCCAGAAGATTAAATGTCTTTTCAAACCCGAGCTGCTGCATTACTTCACAGGCTTTGGCACTCCGGCTACCGGCATGGCAATAAACATAATAGGTTTTTGATTTATCCAATTCATCCACGGCATAAATAAACCCCTGTCCTTTGTAAATATCAATCGCCATTGCATTCGGGATAATGCCCCGCTCCACTTCTTCCGGTGTCCGCACGTCTAAAATAACGGCGTTTTCATCGTTTTGGGCTGCTGCCCACCATTGTTCTTGTTCTAAATTCATCTTCTTGATTTACTGAAGGTTGAGTGGCTGAGAAAAATTGTCTTTTTCCGCTTCTCAACGGCTTCCTAAGCTTTAATCGAACAGCCGATCGCTTTGGTGGTTTTTATTTTTACTTCCTGCTTTTTCAATAGGGCATCCACTGCATTCTGAACATATTTTTGTTCCACGGCGGTTTCATCACTGTGGTTGTCGTCTATGGCTCCGATGTATTGCACTACATTTCCTTTATCGGTTTTTTGCAGTACATACACATGTGGTGTTTTAGTAGCCCCGTACTGCGGATAAATCTTTTGCCCTTCATCAAACAAATAAGGGAATGTGAATCCTTTTTCTTTGGCTCGTACCTGCATTTTTTCAAAACTGTCGTCTTTTTGTTTTTCCGGGTTGTTCGGGTTAATGGCGATGACCGGGTAACCCAGCTTTTTGTATTTCTTATCCAGATCAATAATACGGTCTTCATACGCCACGGCATACGGACAATGGTTACAGGTAAAAATCACAATAAACCCTTTGGCATCTTTGTAATCTTTTAACGACACGTTTTTGTTATCCACATTTTTCAGTGAAAAATCAGTGGCCACAGAACCTATTTCATACCCTGCCGGGCGGGTTGTGGTAAAGGCCGTAATCACTCCGGCTACAAGCACAAAAAAGACTGTTTTTAATTTTTTCATCGTTTTTAGTTTTTAATTAATGAATGATTTTATTGCTGTTTCTAATGTTGCTTCGGTAAAGGACTGTTCATAAAACTTCCGCCTGCCGTTCCTGTAAATAACCGTTGCCGGAATGGCTCCGGACCACTCCTGGGCTACTTTTTCAATCCAGCTGTTGGCGTCGGGATCATTTAATAAAACAACCTCTGCCTGTAATTTTTTATTTTTAATAAACGGAATCACCCGGCTCTCTGCCATCTTAGGAAAATCAAGGCTCACCAAGATCATTTTAAACTTTCCGTCTTTGTATTTCCGGTTCAGCTTTTCAAAATGCGGCAGTTCTTTTACACAAGGCACACACCAGGTTGCCCAGAAATTGATCACATACACCGTGTCATTCTTCTGGTTCAGGTACGGCTGTAATCCGTCAAAATTAAATGATTTTAATTTGATTCCGTCCTGCTCATACACCTTTAACGGTTTTGACAATGCTTTTTGAGCCAAACCATCCTGAGCCGGAAAGAATGAAAATACCAGCCACAAGAAAATAATACTGTACTTTGTCATACGTTGTAATTATCTCATAAAATTAAACCTTCCGCTTTCCTCTTGAAAATCTTTAACAAAAATTTAATAGACATTTGTATATACAATTAAAATTTAAGCGTACATTTGTACATACAAATTTTGTAATTACAAATGAAGATAGAAGAAATCATAAAATCCAACTCACCCCTCAGCATAGAAAAGCGGACAGTGTTAAACATCATGTTCACTCAAAATGTCGTAGCGGATGCTTTTAATGAGATTTTAAAATCCTTTGATTTGTCTGTAGAGCAATTTAACGTACTGCGGATTCTTCGCGGTCAAAAAGGAAAACCGGCCAACATGTGTGTCATTCAGGAACGGATGATTGCCAAAACGAGCAATACGACCCGGCTGGTGGATAAGCTTTTGTTAAAAGGACTGGTGAACCGGGAAGTTTGTGAACAGAACCGACGCAAAATGGAAATCACTATTACGGAAAAAGGCTTAAAACTGTTAGCCGAACTGGATCCGAAAATCGAGGCCCACGAAGCTTTGTTTGCCCACAACCTGTCTTCGGAAGAATTAGAAAATTTGAACGACTTGTTAGAAAAATACAGAACGATTTAATTCAATTAAAAAAATGAGTAATTTTATTACCAATCAAAAATGGCGTTATGCTACCAAAAAATTTGATACCGCCAGAAAAATTTCAACCGAAGATTTAAACGCTTTAAAAGAGGCCATTCAGCTGAGCACCTCTTCGTACGGCTTGCAGCCTTATAAAGTGTTTGTCATCGAAAATCCGGAATTACGGGCAAAAATCCAACCGGTAGCCTGGGGACAGTCGCAAATTGTGGATGCTTCGCACCTGCTTGTTTTTGCCAATATCATTAACTTTGGAGAAACGGAGATCGACAATTACATCCATCACCTGGCCGCAACAAGAGGAATTCCGGTAGAAAATGTAAAAGGGTATGCCGATTTTATGAAGATGAAGATTACCGCTTTGCCCGAAGAACAGCGAAATGTATGGACAGCCAAACAAACCTACCTGGCTTTGGGTAATTTATTAAACGCCGCCGCCGAATTAAAAATCGACGTTACCCCGATGGAAGGGTTTGAACCGGAAAAAGTAAACGAAATTTTAGGTCTCACCGAAAAAGGTCTGAACGCTTCCTTACTGGCCACCATCGGCTACCGTCACGAAGAAGATGCCACACAGCACTATGCAAAAGTGCGTAAACCGCTGAACGAATTATTTATCAATTTATAAACAATAACCTTAAACCTTGAAATCAATGAAAAATTTAAAAACAATTGCATTAGCTTTATTGGTAGCTGCCGGAACAGTAACCGCTACAGCCCAAAACAAAAAAATCAACGTAGAAAAAAGTAAAATTACGTGGGTTGGAAAAAAAGTAACCGGACAACATGACGGTACAATCAATTTCAGTTCCGGTACTCTGGTTTTTGACGGAAAAAAACTGAAAGGCGGTTCGTTTGAAGTGGATATGAACAGCATTGCGGTAGCCGACCTGCAAGCCGGAAAAGGTAAAGAAAAACTGGAAGGCCATTTAAAAGCCGATGATTTCTTTGGGGTCGACAAGTTTGGTACTTCTACCCTGGAATTCAAAAAAATTGCTGCCAAAGGCAGTGATATTTATACGGTAACTGCCGACCTGACCATCAAAGGTAAAACACAGTCCGTAACCTTTGACCTGACTCTTGGCAATGGAACAGCCCGTACTGCTTTTAAAGTGGACCGAACCAAATATGACATCAAATACGGTTCCGGAAGCTTTTTTGACAACTTAGGCGACAAAGCCATCAACGATGAATTCGAACTAACGGTCGTGCTGGTTTACTAAAAAACAACATGGGAAAAATTGCGGTTAAATCCTGGTGCGAAAGTAGCAGGATTTTTCTTTTTGAAGTGGTTTAAACTTTTTTATAAAAAATATCCGTTTCTGTTTTATTTTTCAAAATACATTTCTACATTTGTAACACAATTTAAAGCAATGAACAGATTTTTAAATACAACTTGGTGGTGGAATAACTTACGTCAGTCGTCGTGAGCCAGCCTCCTGTAGTTATATTTCAACATATCAAAAAGGGCTTGTCAAACACGACAAGCCCTTTTTCATTTTAATCAATACAGTTATGAAGCAGTACCCGTTACATACAACCTACAAATCGGTTCTGGCCGACACCATCACGCCGGTGAGTGTTTATTTAAAAATCCGGGATAAATTTCCCCACAGCATTTTGCTGGAAAGTTCCGATTACCACGGCAGCGACAACAGTTTTTCGTATATCTGCTGTCATCCGATTGCCCATTTTAAAGTGGAAAACAACTTCATTTCAACGCGGTTTCCGGACGGAAGCCCGGCAGATATACCCATCACAGGCGATATATCCGTACCCGGTGAAATTTCAAAGTTCATGCAACGGTTTGAGGTAAACGGCCCTGATTTAAAATTTCCGTACAACGGATTATTCGGCTTTACCAGTTATGAAGCCGTTCGTTATTTTGAAAAAACGGATATTGCCCCAAAAGACGATTCCATCGCTATGCCGGAACTGTATTACGCCATCTATCAGAATGTCATTGCCATTAATCATTTTAACAACGAAGCTTATATCTTTTGCCACAGTATTACTGACTTTTCCAATATTAATGAAATAGAGCAATTGCTTCAGGTAAAGAATTTTGCCTCTTTTTCCTTTTCAAAAGTAGGAGAATCCGTTTCTAATTTAACCGACGAAAACTTTAAAGAGCAGGTTGCTTTAGCCAAAAAGCATTGCCATCGCGGCGATGTGTTTCAACTGGTTTTATCCCGCCGCTTCTCGCAAAAATTTAAAGGCGATGAGTTCAATGTCTATCGGGCATTGCGACACATCAATCCTTCCCCCTATCTGTTTTATTTTGATTACGGTGATTTTAAGCTGTTCGGCTCGTCGCCCGAGGCCCATCTGGTTATCAAAAACGGAGAAGCCGAGATTCACCCCATTGCCGGTACCTTCAAACGCACCGGAAACGATGAGAACGATGCCCAACAAGCCCGGAAATTAGCCGAAGACCGCAAAGAAAACAGTGAGCATGTGATGCTTGTTGACTTGGCCCGAAACGACTTAAGCCGGAATTGTCATACGGTAAAGGTGGAAAAATATAAAGAAATTCAATTCTTTTCGCACGTGATCCACCTCGTTTCAAAAGTAACCGGCCAACTCAAACCGGAGGCACGGACCATGGATTTGGTGGCATCAACTTTTCCGGCCGGAACCCTGACGGGAGCCCCGAAACACAAAGCCATGCAGCTGATTGAAAATATTGAAAAAACCAGCCGGGGTTTTTACGGGGGAGCTATTGGATTTATCGATTTTAATGGTAATTTCAATCACGCTATTCTGATCCGGACTTTTCTGAGCAAAGACCACCAGCTGCATTATCAGGCGGGTGCGGGAATCGTGGAAAGCTCGTCTGAAGAAAGCGAAATGCAGGAAGTGTATCACAAATTAAACGCATTAACCCGGGCCCTGGAAAAGGCCGAAAAAATCTGAATCCCTATGAAAAAAGTCATCATCATCGACAACTACGACAGTTTTACCTATAATTTAGTGCACTACCTGGAAGACCTGAACGCCGCAGTAACCGTTTTCAGGAACGATGAATTTGAATTGAATGAACTGGAAAAGTTCGATAAAATTCTCCTTTCACCCGGTCCTGGTATTCCGGAAGAAGCCGGATTATTACTGGATGTAATTAAAAAATATGCTTCCTCCAAAAGCATACTCGGCATCTGCCTGGGGCAGCAAGCCATCGGCGAAGTGTTTGGCGGCAGCCTGATCAACCTGGAAAAAGTATATCACGGCGTAGCCACCAACGTAAAGGTTACGCAGCAAGACAGCCTTTTTAACAGCCTGCCCGGTGAATTTGAAGTCGGCCGCTACCATTCCTGGGTCATCAATCCCGTTGATTTTCCGGAAGTGCTGGAAATCACCTCGGTGGATGAAAACGGCGAAATCATGTCCATACGGCATAAAACCTTTGATGTAAAAGGCGTGCAATACCATCCGGAAAGTATTTTAACCCCTCACGGTAAACAGATTTTAAAAAATTGGCTGGAGAATTGATGGGGACGGTTATCGGTTATCGGTTGTCTGTTGTCTGTTGTCTGTCAGTTGTTGCCCGGTTTCCACTCCTCACGGGTTTAAAAACCTGTCAGGTGTAACGTTCCACTTCATTCCATTAAACACAAAACAATGAAAAATATACTCAATCAATTAATCAACCACCAAACGCTCACAAAAGAAGAGGCCAAAAACGTGTTGATTAACTTATCGTCCGGGCAGTACAATCCCAGTCAAATGGCGGCATTTATGACCGTTTATATGATGCGGAGCATCACCGTGGAAGAATTGACCGGCTTCCGGGAAGCCTTATTGGAACTTTGTATACCGGTGAATTTTTCCAACTACAATACCATTGATTTATGCGGTACCGGAGGCGACGGAAAAGACACGTTTAACATTTCAACCCTGGCTTCCTTTGTGGTGGCCGGGGCGGGAATACATGTAGCCAAGCACGGCAATTACGGGGTCTCCTCCATTTCCGGCTCCAGTAATGTGATGGAAAATCTGGGGGTAAAATTCAGTAACCGGCAAGATTATCTGGAAAAATGCCTGGAAACCGCCAACATTGCCATTCTTCACGCTCCGCTGTTTCACCCGGCCATGAAAAATGTAGGCCCTATCCGGAAAGAATTGGGCGTAAAAACATTCTTTAACATGCTTGGGCCCATGGTCAACCCGTCCTTTCCCACGAACCAGTTAGTGGGGGTTTTCAGCCTGGAACTGGCCAGAATGTATGCCTATTTGTATCAGAATACAACCACCAATTTCGCCATTATCTATGATCTGGAAGGGTTTGATGAGGTTTCGCTGACCGGAAATGTCAAACTGATTTCAAACACTTCAGAAAAAATGCTGAAACCGGAAGATTTCCAAACCCGATCCGTCACTTTACATCAGATTAAAGGAGGCGAAACGGTAAAAGAGGCCGCCAATATCTTTATGAACATTCTTACCGGAAACGGCTCCCCAATGCAAAATGAGGTAGTTTTGGCCAACGCCGCCTTAGCCATTGGCCTGATAAAGAAAACGTCGATCGAGGAAAGCCTGGCGATTGCCCGGGAGAGTCTGGTAAGCGGAAAAGCCCTTGAAAAATTAAAAATACTTCAACACTTCAGTCAGTCATGAACATCTTACACCAGATCATTGCGTCCAAAAAAAGGGAAGTGGCCTTGAAAAAATCCATTATTCCGGTGCAACAATTAGAGCAATCGGTTTTGTTTGAGCAAAAAACCAATTCGTTGGTTTACACGCTATCCAACAGCTCAAGCGGGATCATTGCCGAACACAAACGCCGTTCGCCTTCTAAAGCCGTCATTAATCATTCCGACAGCGTAGAAGATATTGTCAAAAGCTATACCTGTGGCGGAGCATCGGGAATATCTGTTTTAACGGACGGTCATTATTTCGGCGGGTCGTCAGATGATTTAATTTTGGCAAGAGCCTCTACAACCTTACCACTCTTACGGAAAGATTTTACGGTGGATGAATACCAGCTTGTGGAAGCCAAAGCCTTTGGAGCCGATGTCATTTTACTGATTGCTGCCGTGCTGACCCGGGAAGAAATCAAAAAGTTCTCCGAATTGGCAAAATCGCTGAGATTGGAGGTTTTAGTGGAAATCCACAACCGGGAAGAACTCGAAAAAGCGATTATGCCGGGTGTAGACCTGATAGGTGTAAACAACCGGAACCTGAAAACATTTGAGGTTAACCCGGAATACAGCAAACAACTGGCCGAACACATTCCGGATGCGTTTGTCAAGATTTCCGAAAGCGGACTCGATTCGGCCGAAACCGTTTCCGCCTTGCAGCAACAAGGGTTCAAAGGCTTCTTGATGGGCGAATACTTTATGAAAAGTGATGACCCCGAAAATACGATGAAGAACTTTATCAAAAAACTAAACGGATGAAATTAAAAATTTGCGGCATGACGGAACAGGAAAACACCCGTTCGATTTGCGAACTGCAACCTGATTTTCTGGGGTTTATTTTCTGGAAAGATTCCAAACGGTATTGCGAACAAGTGCTGAACGACATTCCGGATGCCATTCAAAAAGTAGGGGTTTTTGTCGATGCAGGGTATCATGAAATTGTAGATAAAATCATTGCTCATCAACTGGGTTTTGTGCAATTACACGGCCATGAACCGGCTGATTTTTGTTTAGAATTACAAAAAACAACTATTAAAGTGATTAAAGCAATAAGCATTGACAATGAATTTAATTTCAATGGGTTAAAAAAATATAAAAATTGCGTAGATTATTTTCTGTTCGACACCAAAGGTAAGCTTCCGGGCGGAAACGGAACCCTGTTTGACTGGGACATTTTAAATCGGTACGAAGAAGATATTCCGTTTTTTTTAAGCGGCGGAATCGGCCTGGAAGAATGGCCCAAACTGGAAAAATTCCTGCCATCCAAAGCCGCTGAACACTGCGTTGCCTTAGACCTTAACAGCCGGTTTGAAGACCGGCCCGGCCTGAAAAACAAACAAAAAATCAAAGAATTTCAAGACAAAATAAATCAGTTGCCATGACGTATCAAACAGATGAAAAAGGATTTTACGGCGAATTTGGCGGGGCTTTTATCCCGGAAATGCTCTACCCTAACATCGAAGAACTGCGGACAAATTACCTGAAAATCACCGCCGAACCGGGCTTTCAAAAAGAATTTATGGCCCTGCTGATCAACTATGTCGGGCGGCCTACCCCGCTCTATTTTGCCAAACGCTTATCCGAAAAGCACAACACCAGAGTCTATCTGAAAAGAGAAGACCTGTGCCATACCGGAGCCCACAAGATCAACAATACCATTGGGCAGATTCTGATTGCCAGACGATTGGGAAAAACCAGGATCATTGCCGAAACCGGAGCCGGTCAGCACGGTGTGGCCACCGCCACGGTTTGTGCCCTGACAGGCCTGGAATGCGTAATTTACATGGGCGAAACCGACATCCGGCGGCAGGCTCCCAACGTAGCCCGTATGAAAATGCTCGGAGCAGAAGTCAGACCCGCCCTGTCCGGTTCAAAAACCCTGAAAGATGCCACGAACGAAGCCATCCGCGACTGGATCAACCACCCGGAAAACACCTATTACCTCATCGGCTCCGTAGTGGGCCCTCACCCTTATCCCGATATGGTCGCCCGTTTTCAGGCAGTAATTTCAGAAGAAATCAAAGCCCAGCTAACCGAAAAAGAAGGTACGGAACACCCGGATTATGTGATTGCCTGCGTAGGCGGTGGCAGTAATGCAGCCGGGGCTTTTTATCATTTTTTAGACGATGAAAACGTAAAATTAATTGTGGCAGAAGCAGCCGGAAAAGGCCTTGAATCAGGCGAAAGTGCTGCTACTTCGGTGTTGGGCAAACCCGGCATCATCCACGGAAGCAAAACCCTTTTGATGCAGTCGGCTGACGGACAAATTACGGAACCCTACTCCATTTCTGCCGGACTAGATTACCCTGGAGTCGGTCCGTTACACGCCCACCTGCACCAGACCCGGCGGGCGGAATTCATCGCCGTGACCGATGCAGCAGCCATGCAGGCCGGCTGGGAACTCTCGCAGACAGAAGGCATTATTCCGGCTATTGAATCGGCTCATGCCCTGGCGGTTTTGCAGCAAAAGCAGTTCCGACCTGACGATATCGTGGTGATCAATCTTTCCGGCCGCGGGGATAAGGATTTGGGGACATATATGGAGTATTTTGGGTTAAAGGATGGTGGTTGATGAATTAGTAATTAGTGATTAGTGATTGGTGATTGGCCTGTAGTGTATGCTTCTTTTCAAAAACACAAATTCCGACAAGCCGCTTGATGGTTTTTAGACGCTGATGCACTGATTTAAATGTCGAAATATTTTAAGCCTATGTAAATTTCACCCAAAATCAACCAAAAAAATCAGCGAATCTGCGGCTAAACAAAACAAACAAATCCGCAGTTAACCAAAAACTACCGAATCTGTAACCACCGCCACCACAACTCAGCCATGAATAACGAACAAATAGTATAACATGAACCGAATAAACCAAAAACTCCGGGAAGACAAAAAACTGTTATCCCTTTATTTCACCGCAGGTTACCCCAACCTGAACGACACTGCCGGCATTATCACCGAACTGGAAAAAAGCGGTGTTGACCTGATCGAGATCGGCCTGCCGTTCAGCGATCCGCTGGCAGACGGCCCGACCATCCAGACCAGCTCAACCCAGGCCCTGCGGAACGGCATGACTACCGCCTTGCTTTTTGAGCAATTAAAGAACATCCGTGCCACCGCAAACATTCCGCTGATCATCATGGGCTATTTTAACCCTATCCTGCAGTTTGGCGTGGAAAAATTCTGCCAAAAGTGCCGGGAAACCGGTATAGACGGACTGATCATCCCCGACCTGCCCGTTGAAATCTATGAAGCCGACTACCAAGTGCTGTTTAAAAACCATGGCCTGACCTTTATTTTCCTGATTACCCCACAAACCCCGGACGAAAGAATCCGGAAAATAGACCGTTTATCAGACAGCTTTATCTACTTAGTCAGCTCGTCGGGCGTAACCGGCAGCCAAACCGGTTTTGGACAGGAGCAGGAAGACTATTTTAAACGCATCGCTTCCATGCAACTGAAAAACCCGCAGTTGACCGGCTTTGGCATTTCGGACAACACCACCTTTCAGCAGGCTGTAAAGCACCAGAAAGGAGCCATTATCGGCAGCGGGTTTATCCATTTTCTGAAAGAACATGGTCTTCAGGACATTCCGGATTATATTAAACAATTTAATTAATAAAACACAGTCAAATTAATAATAATCAAATTATTAATACTTTAGTATTGTTTTTATCTATGGCCGGTTTTGATGCCCTATTTGGCTGAGACTATCCCCTTGCTACACTTTTTCCGGATGAGTTAAAGCCATCGCAGCGGGTATGTTTTACAGATTTTTTTAGCCACAGATGCACGGATGCTAAACCAAAAAATAATTTAAAAAATTAACTACAAATGACACGAATATTAAATGCTTTGCATTCGGTTAAATCAGTACAATCTACTTTCCGGATAAAAACATAAAAAAGCTGTCCATCAGCGGCCAACTGACACACAAAACACACCATATAAATAAAAATTAACATAAATTTTAACTTTTTGTAAAAACATATTGGTTTTTGTATATCTTAGCACTTCCAAAAACAAAGTCTGCCGGGTGGCAGCATAATCCCTTTTAATTTTTTTTTGTATTTACGGGAATCCGTAAAGATGATGATTTAGCATGTTGTTCATTTGTATTGATTAGGCAAATGAACGGATAAGAGAATTTTGCTTTTTTAAAAGGAAGTATTTGATAAAAAAAGGAACAAACTTTTATCAATTTATCTTAATTTAAGTGTATTGGCGAATATTTGTTTTGCTTATAAACAAATTGGTGTCAACCCTAAATGACCAGTGTCCGCACAAAAACCAATAAAATCAACAAAATATAACATGACAAACGAACCAATTATTAACGCAAGATTTAAAAAATTTAGAGATAATTATGGACTTAATAACATGGCTGACGGAAACGCTTTTGAACGTTTTGCCAATAGTGCAATTTTAACATCGCATCAACCAGACGCATTTACTGCGGACTCTGAACTATTAGACAAAGTTTGCATTGGTGGTATGGGCGACAATGGAATTGATGGACTCGCAATAAAACTAAATGGTATTTTAGTCAAAACGGTTGAAGAGATTAACGACATCATCGCTAAATTCAAAACAGCTAACATAGAATTCATATTCATCCAATCAAAATATAAAGAAAAGTTTGAAGCCACAGAACTAAACTCTTTTATAGCAGGTGTAAGAAATTTTTTAAACAATAATCCTGCAATTGCTTTGAATGAAAAATCAGCTGAAATGTTCAAACTAAAAGAACATTTAATGAGCGATGACATTGTTTATCATTGGGAAAACAATCCTTCTGTAAGAATGTATTACGTTGCGATGGGTAAATGGAGAAATATTCCGCAACATTTGGCTTTAGGAGAACAAGCGAAAAGAGATATTAAATCATTAAACATATACGATAACATTGACTTACATTTTGTAGATAGTGAATCTTTAAAAACAATTCTTGATGGCAATGAGAATAATTTTACAGCTTTCATTGATACAATTGTAACAATGGAGCTTACACAAGTGGACGGAGTTGACAATTCCTGCATTGCGTTGTGCACAGGAGATGAATTTTCAAAAATGCTAACAACAGATGAAGGTGTAATACGAAAATCACTATTTGACGATAACGTAAGAGATTATCAAGGAGAAAACTCTGTGAATCGTGAAATACTTGAGACCATTAAAGAAGAACCTTCAAAATTTATTTTGCTAAACAACGGTATAACCGTTGTTTGCGAAGAGTTTACTACAAAAAATAGGCGATTAAAAATTACAAACCCTCAAATTGTAAACGGTTGTCAAACAAGCCACGTTCTTTTTACAGCAAATAAAAAAGGCCTTGACATATCAAAAGTTCAAGTTAACGTTAAATTTATTTCAACCGCTGACACTGAGATTTCTAACGATATTGTTAGAGGAACAAACAGACAAAATATCGTTTTGGACGAGGCTTTTGAGGCTACTAAAAAATTTCATAAAGACTTAGAAGAATTTGTTAATCACATAAACGGCGAATATCCTGAAAAAATCTATTATGAAAGACGAGCAAAACAGTATTCACATAATCCGACAATAAAACAAGTCCAAAAAATCAATCTTAGAATATTGACACAGTATTTCTCAGCAATGTTCTTAAACAAACCTCATCTTTCACATAGACACGAATCTGTTTTATTACGTGAACAAGCAAACATTCTATTCCAAGAAACTCAATCGAAACTACCTTACTTTGTTTCATCATATTCTTTTTACCAGCTTGAAAAGTTATTCCGAGAGAATAATTTTCACCCAGAACTCAAACCTTACAAAGCCCACCTATTGATGATGTTTCGTGAATCTATTGGAGGAAAAGTTCCAAGTATCAATAATGAAAAACCGATAGACGAACATTCTCAAAAACTTATTGCTATATTAAAAGACCAAAAATCAACGACCAAACGACTTGAAGAGGTTGCAAAGGTTTTCAATGAAACAATGACTAAATGGATAAATTCAGGTAAGAGTCGCTTTGCTATTAAAGACGTTCCCGACTTTACGGCTTTACTATTATCTGAAACACAAAAATACTTTGATATAAAAGCAACTACGCTTTCAAATGATGAAGATTTCATCTACAAGGGAGTTGTTATGAAAACAATGCTTGATAGGTTTGGAAATTACTGTGGTTTCATTAGACGAAGTCCAGACAACATTTTCTTTCACGTTCAACAAAATAAAGACTTAAATTTTGTGGGACTTGAAGATAATCTTGTTTCTTATAAAGTTTCTATCAACCCTAAAAATAATAGACAACTTGCTGTTAATGTGGAAAGAATAAAACTAAACTAAGGCGAAGTACAGCCACCAAAAAGCATTGTCAAAAAGTTAATTGCAAGCATGCCTAACTACATTGTAAAAACATTAAACTTACAATAAAAATGAAAAAAACAATATTTGCAAATTGGGGACACGCACAGCAGGGAAAGTCTGATACAATAAAAAGAATTGTACAAGAAATTTTAGCTACTTATCCGACAGCAACAACTTCGCCATCAACAATAAATTTTTCGGGTGACATTCAAGTAGTTATAACTATTGGACAAATATCAATTGGTATTGAAAGTCAAGGCGACCCAAACAGCAGACTTTTTGAAAGTTTAAAAATGTTTTCTTCGGCTAATTGTGACATCATTATTTGTTCAACAAGGACTTCGGGGAGAACCGTTGGTGCGGTTAGTGCCTTACATTATTCTCACGGCTATGACATTGTTTGGGTAACAAATCATCGTTCAAACGAAAAAAATCAGACAATTTTAAATGACATTTCAGCAAAACATTTTTTTACACTTGTTCAACAAGTAATGGCAGGTACACTTTAAAATCTAAACGTAATCAAAACAAATATTAAATGACAAACCAAGAAAAAATTGTACGACATAACAATCTTAAAATTTTGCAAGAAAGAATAGATGGGTGTTTTAGAACTGCGGACAGAGTTTTGCAAGACATCTCTGCTCATTTGCCAACCCACGAAAGCCCAGAAAATGATAAACAACTAAAAATCCGAAAAGCCTCTCGGAAGCTGTGAAGGAGAATTTTGGTAGAGAGAGGAAATATTTCTTATTAAATAAATTTTTGTCGTTTATAGTAAAATGTTTTTTTTAATATTTTTGATAAATTAATGATTATATTTACAATAAACATCCATTCGATTTTAGGATGACAAATCTGATTTAATCAGTTATATATTTTACAAGTTAGCGGTAATTGTAAAACTTAAAGTATATTTATTGTACATAAAAAAAATAATATGTCACTACATTCAGATTACGAAGTTCGTTGGAAAAATTTTAAGGGATTTAAGGATACAGGTTGGGTCAAAATCAAGCCTATTACAATACTACTAGGCCCAAACAATTCAGGTAAAACAAGTTTTATTGCTCCTTTGTTATTAATGAATCAAACAATCTCATCGAGAGATTCATCAACGCCATTAATTATTAAAGGGAAAATGTATGATGGTGGAAATATTCAAGAATTAAGTCACGGTTATGATTTGAATAACGAAATTTATTTTGGTTTTAAATATCATACGCACAAACCAGATAAAAAAATAAAAAAAGTTGGCTCATATGCTCCGGGTGCATTTGAAGTAAATTTTGGAGTAAATAATTTAATAGACAGAGATTTGATAGTCAAAAAAGAATCTGTTTATGATATATTCCATAGAGAATTTTTTAGTCTTGCTAGAAATAAAAAAGATCAATATGAACTTACAAGTGGTGAGTTTAAAAAAATTTCAGTTGATGAAAAAAGAACAATTGCAAATAGTACTCCTTTGAACTTCTTATTCTCTCCGAACTCAATATTGTCTGCACAATTGAAAGAAGATAAAGAAAATGACAGAAATACTAATAGTAAAGGTTTCACAGCTGAATTTTCGAAATTCTTACAGGCTGTATCATTTAATTATTCTGAAACAATTGATGCTATTGGAAGTTTAAGTTACATTGGTCCAATAAGAGATAATCCACATAGATACTATGAAGTTGGTAATGAAAACTATAGCACCGTTGGTCATACTGGTGAAAACACAGCTAACCTTCTGAAAAAACATATCAATGATATTCAAGAGGATTTAAATGAATGGGTAAGAAGGTTTGGATTTGGTGATGATGTTGAATTAAAATCTTTATCAAAAACTATTCATTCAATCATTTTTAATGATCATAAAACTAAAACATACACAAATATTGCAAATGCAGGATTTGGAGCATCTCAAATTTTACCTTTAATAGTTCAAGCATTATTATCTCCTGAAGAATCTTTAACAATTGCTGAACAACCTGAGATACATTTAAATCCTAAACTTCAATGTGTCCTTGCTGATTTATTTGCATTTATGGCAAATAAAGACCAAAGAGTAATTGTAGAATCCCATAGTGAACATTTACTTCTCAGATTAAGATTTTTAATTGCAAATAAAAGTTTATCATCAGAAGATGTAGCACTTTATTTTATTGAAAAAGAAAATGGTATTTCAACAATAAAAGAAATTCCGATTGAAACAGATGGTAACATAAATCCTATGGAATGGCCAAAAGGTTTTTTTGAAGATACTCTACGAGAATCAATTGCGTTAGCCACTGTTCAATTAAAAAATGCAAAATCTAAAAAAGAGGATTAGTTATGCCAACAGACTTAGTTGTAGACACAAATGTTTTGGTTCATGCAAATAATCCTGAAGAACTGAGACAAGAATACTCAATCAATTTAATAAATTATTTATTATCATCTACAGAAGTAATATGTATTGATGAAGGATTTGATTTTAATGAAGCTGTCAATTCCAGTTACATTGGTTATGAATATTTACTGAATTTAAAAAATGGGATGCTTGGATATACACTAATTTCCATTTTGGCACAAACTAAAAGAATTTCTGAAATTTCAAGAAATACTTCTTCCCATGTCACAAAAGCAATCAATCAATGTACCGTAAATAAGCACGATAGAGTTTTTATAAAAGTCACCATAAACTCTAATAATAAAGTGCTAATATCTCATGACTTTATGGATTTTGACACAAATAAAAGAAAACATCTAAAGAAAACCTTTAAAATAGATGTTTTGGTTGCAGAAGATATTCCATAATTAATTATCTTATAGTCTATCCCCTGCTCCGCAAACGTCTCTGACTTTGCGGTTTCTCTATTAATCAAAACTATCCGAAAAAGTGCTAACAACATCGGCAAAACCTGAAAAGGCTCCGGTAAAACTTGAAAACATATTGGTAAACGCTAAAAAACAAAAAATAACTTTCTCATTAAATTTCTTTTCTATATCTCATAATTCTACATTTTCTAAAAACAAAGCAACCGAACCTGTATCCAAATTCCGCTTTTTATCAGGATTTGGTAAAATATAAAACCACAGATGCACAGATAAAATAGATATAACCGTAGCCTGTGAAATACAAACCCGGATGGAATTAAAAAAATCAGCGAATCTGCGGCTAACCTATCTAACGTTGTTTATTTTCAGCCACTGATGCACAGATTATATTCTATTCAGCGGTAACAAAAAATCAGTGAATCAGTGGCTAACCAAAAATGCTTAATATTTTAGCCGCTGATACACAGATTATATTCTATTCAGCGGTAACAAAAAATCAGCGAATCAGTGGCTAACCAAAAATGCTTAATATTTTAGCCGCTGATACACAGATTATAT